>Ga0308414_1000647_pt1 | contig 22412 bp, 27 predicted proteins | sample HotsprSampleOS50_FD_205667 | JGI IMG/M metagenome (GOLD analysis project Ga0308414, IMG submission 205667) | Hot spring phototrophic mat microbial communities from Octopus Spring, Yellowstone National Park, Wyoming, United States - 20090730_OS50 ...
TTCCGGCCCCAGAAAGGGCGCCAGAGACCCAAACCCACCCCGGAAATAATTGCCCCCCCCCACACCCCCCTATATTAAAAGAAAACTTAATTCGATCTTCGGATTTAAGAGGAAGAATCGAACGAAACACGGTTCGCCGATTCGAACGAAGGGAACAGAGAGAAGAGGCAGCCAGCATCGGAGAGATACTCGGGGCAAGAAACGAATGGCTGGAGGCTGGGACCGCCGACAGATATTCCCTGATTGCCGCCAGCCCAGACCCGATAGACGCGTGCGCGATAGCTACTGGGCTAACGGACGCTCGGAATCGGGAGGTGTGGTCGAGGTTCATCGCCAAGAGTGTGGCCAAGATGGGAAGGGTAGCCGCAGAGCGGGCCGTTCGGTCGGCCGCAAGCTCGGTATGGGGGCAGATAAAGGCCGGCGAGGTTCGGAACCCTGGTGCCGCAATGACGATGGCCCTAAAGGGGCTATGTGATGAGCGAGCCCATCCGTCCTTCGCCAGGCTCGTCCTCCGCGAGTTTCCGGCTCCTGCCGCGCGAGAACCCATTGCGCCTCCGGTTTCACTGCCGCTACCACTCATCATCGAGGGGGCGGGCTACCGACGGCCAGTGCTCGGGGAGTCCATCTTCTCTTCACGCTCATGACCGTGAAAAAGCGACGCGACGAAGAACACATTCAGCGCAGGAGGGACATTGTTGCCGCCTCGGTGAGGCGCTACCATTCGAAGCTGAGCGACATCGGAAAGATGCCCGCCGTTTCCGACCCGGACCGGCGGAAGAAGTGCGGTGAGTCCATGGCCGAATTCGCGCGCACCTACCTCCCACATGTTTTTTTCCGCCCGTTTTCGCGCGACCACATGCGCATCATCGAGACGCTTGAGAGGTGTGTGAGAGAGTACGGGCGAGCGGCAATCGGGGCCCCTCGTGGCTTTGGAAAAACATGGATTGGTCTCGCATCGATACTATGGGCTACGCTGTACGGGTATCGCCGGTTTACAGTGATGGTTGGCAGCAAAGAGGAGTTGGCGCGCGATGCCGTCCGCGACCTGCAATACGAACTCACAAACAACGACCTGTTGCTTGGTGACTTTCCTGAGGCTTGCTATCCGTTCGTGAGGCTGGAGGGCCGCCCGCAACGGGCGCAATCGCAAACGTATCTGGGGGCGCCCACCATGCTGAGCATGACGATCAACGGGGTCGTCATGCCCACAATCCCAGGTAGTCCTTGCTCCGGATCGGTTATCCGAATCATCGGAATCACAGGAAGCATACGCGGACTTAGGCGCGGCGCAACGCGTCCGGATTTCATCTTCATCGACGATCCGCAAACCGATGAGACGGCAGCGTCCCCACAGCAAACCGCCTACCTCGAAAAAACCATCGTAGGCAAACTGTTGGGCCTGGCCGGACACGACAGGCAGATATCGGCCTTCATGGCCTTGACCGTTATAGCCGAGGGTGATCTTGCGTGCCGCTTTCTCGACCGGCAGCGCTATCCAGACTGGAACGGCGAAAAGCTTAGACTCGTCTACCAATGGCCGACGCGAACGGACCTGTGGGACAGGTACGCAGAGCTTTGGCGAGAGGACAACCAGGGCGGGGCGAACACGGCGCCACGAGCGACAGAGTTTTACAGCCAAAACAGGGCTGACATGGACGCCGGCGCCGTGGTGGCCGATGACAATCTCTACGACAGAGCGACAGAGCTAAGCGCCATTCAACACGCGTGGAACCTTCGGCTCCAGTTACACGATCAGTTTTATGCCGAATACCAGAACGAGCCGGTGCGGCGCGCATTCTCGCTTTACGACATCACGCCCGCAATCGTGGCGTCGCGAGTGAATGGGCTTCGAAAATATGAGGTCCCAAGAGAGGCCAAAACCATTGTCGGCTTTACGGACATCAACCGCACAGGCATGAGGTGGTGCCTGTGCGCGTTTGCTCCTGGGCCCGTCGGATACGTCATTGCCTATGGGATACACCCAGAGCGCGGAGACCTGTTTGCCAAGAACGCGTCCGAAGCCGAAATCAAGCGGGCCGTTGGGCGCGGCATCGTGGCACTAGTCGAGACGATTGCTGGGCTACCGCTCTTGCGCGACGGCCGACCGGTTACCCTTCGAGGTTTTGGGGTGGACCGCGGTTGGTATCCCGACGTGGTTCATCCGGTGGTCCGGTCCATCCGTGCCCCTTTCCCTTTGGTCCCCGTCAAGGGGTTCGCATCCGTCAAATACTACCCGCAGGCCAAGAGCGTTATCGGCCGACCCGGCGTGAACTGCCATTTTTCGGACTCGCCCATGGGCCAATTTTTGGCCGTGAACGTCGACCCATTCAAAGAGGCCGTCCAGCGTGGTTTCCTGGCGCCGCCGGGAACGGTCGGAAGCATCAGCCTCTACGGGGATGCCCCTCGGGCACATGAGGCCTTTGCGTCCGAAATATGCGGGGAAATCCTTCAAGACAAAGCCGAAGGGGCTCGGTCCGTCATGTACACATTCGCGCGTGTCCCGGGACGGGCCAATGATTTTTTGGATGCGGTCGTGGGGTGCCTCGCGCTCAACACATGGTTTGTTGGCGAGGAGATTCCGGAGCTGCATGGCGGCAACGAAAAAACAGCGACGAAAACCAACCGAAGACGAAGGGAGAGAAGAAAATGCGCGCAGGAAGTCACATTGTGACCGTATGCATGGCCGTGAACCGTGAACCATACCTCTATGAGTGTCTTTCGCACATGGCCCAACGGGCCGCGGACAAAAAGAATCTCTGTTGCGTGCTGTGGTCGGATGGCGATCCAATGGCCGATTCCTTCAGACACGAAATAGACGGCATGGCCGTCGTCATGGGCCGAAACGAATCGCAAGTCGGCGTTGGTTTTTCGCGACATCGCGCAATCATGTTGGTCGAGAATGGCGTTGTGGTCGTGACCGATCCGCACGTGTCCGTTCCCGATGGATGGGACCAGATGTTGCGCAACCATTTTGCGCGCGAGGATCACGCCCGGGATGTGGTGTGCACAAAAACACGATGCGTTGGGGACTATGATGGGCTATATGGGACGGCTGGGGGCGTCGTTCATGGTGGGGCTGATTTCGTTCTCTATGGTGAAGATGGGCACACTTTTTGCTCCCCGGTGGCCAGGTGGGCCGACTATCCGCCGGGGGAAATCCCGTGCGTGATGGGGGGGTTCTACGCTTTTGATCGTGCGTGGTACACCAGGATCGGCGAACCGCTGTGGCTTTTGCGGGGGTGGGGTTGCGACGAAGAGATGCTTTCGATCGGAAGCTGGCTATGCGGCGGACGCGTGGTGATGTTGGACGCAATGGTTTCCCATCTGATTCGAGCGGCCACTCCGGCACCAACGTCCTTTGTGTTGGAGAGCATCGTCAACCGTATGCGGCTCCCCATGCTCCTTCCGGCCAGCGACACGCTGCGCGGCAAGATGATGAACTGGGTCCTGAGCGCCCCCGTCTCTTTGAGCCAGGACTTCATGGCCAGGCTTGCCCGTGACGCCAACCGGCGCGAAGTGGCCTATCTGCGCAATCTCTGGGCGTCCAAGCGCGACGGATGGAGGGCATTCGCAAAGCGATTCCTGGGCGTTGAAGACGCCGGGCGAGAGGTTCCTTTCGGCGAGGCCGGAATCGTAACCCATCACAACCTGCCGATATGTCCCAAGTGCGGGCGCGTGGACTCCCTCAAAAATGTGCGATACGCGGGCAGCGTTCGGTACGCCAAGTGCGTGTGCGGAATATCCGCGAAACAGGAGTACGAGGGCGCGACACTTAGGATCACCTGGGGGCCAGGTGCGAAAAATCGGAAAAAACGCGGATAAGGCTTGACTAAAGATTTGTGCGTGTTATAGGGGGAAATATGGAAGATGTTGAGTACATAGCCAAAGAGATTCGGGCCATCCGCAAGGTCATCCGGGAGATCCAAAACGGGGCCAGGTCGGCCACCGTGATGTCTCCTGGGGGCGGGCAAAGGGCCTATACAAACCACGATTTGACCGCGCTATACGCTCGCGAACGCGAGCTGGTCAAGCTGTGGCGACATGCAACGTCCGCGTCAGTGGGGGTTAGACGTGTCCCAGACTTCGGATCTTGAAGCCCTTCGCCAGCGTAACGCCTACATGATGGAGGCGCTACGCGGCATTGCTCTGGCGCGCCGTCTGAGGGCCATGGACCCCGGCCGTAGGTTCAAGGATGTATACGACGGAATCGATGGGTCCGTTTCACCGGGCGGGGCCAAGCGGCGATTGGCCAGAATCGACTACGGGGAGGAGACGGGGCGCAGTTCGCAGCACCTGCCCCCAAACAAGCGCCTTTTGGCCGTGGCGCTTCTTCGCGATGCCGTTCGTAACTATTCCGGGCTGCGCTCCCTCCTCCTCCAGCTTCGTCTTAACGTGGTGGGGTGGTATCCCAACGTTGTGATCAAGGCCGATGGGGCCGAGTCAGCGCAACGGTGGTTCAACGAGCACTTTGTGGCCAACTCGGATTTTCGAGACGGGCTTCCGCTCCCCACACAGTGGGGGCTGGTTCTTGAAAGCGTCTTCAGGGATGGCGACGTCGGAATCCTGTTCGATGGTCCATTGCTGGATTCCGGACGCCTAACCTACTACGAGTCCGACCAGATCAGCGATCCCGAAGCCGCAGCCGTCCCCAAAGACTGTACGACGCACGACGGCGTTATCCGCGACCGATATGGGCGGATCGTCGGCTTTGGCATTTCGTACAAAAGAGGCATCACGGAGTGGAAGCAGGGCGAAGGCACCGTCTTTTCTCGCGACCCTGAAGACGAGTCGAAAAACTTTTTCAAGCTGGTCCGGATGCCGTGGCGTTTCAATCAGGGCCGCGGCATATCTCCGCTCCTGACACCGCTGGCCGACTTTCTGGATTGCTATGAGATGCGCGCCAAGGAGTTGCAGTCTGCCAAGGTGGCCGCATCGCTAGCCGGCATCGTCAAACAACAGGTCGCATCTGGGTTCGGAGATCCCCGGCTTGATCCCGACCGGGAGCCAGAGCCTACCGAAACGGCCGACCGGTCCGAACAACAGCCCATCTACGACAGGCTGGGCGCTCTAACCGGAGGGCTCCTGGAGTATCTTGACCCTGAAGACACGTTTGAACTCTTGAAAATCGATCGCCCCAACGTGCACATGGCAGAATTCATAGACCACGTTGTTCAGGCGGCTGGTGCCGGAGTGGGATTCGCCCGCGCCTATGCACAAATGAAGGCCGAAAGCAACTATACGGCGTTCCGCGGCGAAATGGTTATGACGTGGGTCCTTTTCGAATATGTCCAGCAATGGTTCGAATGCGAAGTCCAGGACTGGACCGCCTACCGGGCGATCACATGGGCCATCGAGCACGGAAAATGCAAGGCGCCAGCAGACGGATGGCAGAACCAGCTTTTCTGGCGCCATCCGCGCATGCCATACGTCGATGAGGGGCGGGAGCAAGACGCCCTCACCAAACGCATCAAAAACGGAGACATCGACCTCGACGAAATCTTTGGCCCCGACTTCGACAAACGCATTGACGAGATCGGGCGCAAGATGGCGACCATCCGAGAGAAATTTCCAGAGTTTGCGGCGCTGGAAATGAAATCAGGTGGAGCCGCCGCCAAGCACACCGAACAGCCGGAGAGGGAAAATGCCACTACCGAATGAGCACGTTGCGCGAATCCAACAGCCAGACAAATACGACAGACTGCGCCGACAGAATGATGCCTTTGGAGAGGGCATCCACGTCATCTACGGGATCAAAGACGAAAAGTCTGAAGTCCAAAGCATTCATTTCGACGCGAAGAAGTTCACCCCAGAAGAGGCCAAGCAATGGTTGAAGGTACATGAATATGAGCCCATTGAGTTCGAACCCGCGACCAAAGGGGAAGAGAGTGTGACCACGATCACGATGTACGGTGAAGTGGGCTTCGAGGTGCAGGCCAAGGACATCGTGCCTCAGATCCTTGGCGCCAACGGCGACGTGGAAATGCGCATCCATTCACCCGGCGGCGACGTGTCCGATGGGCTGGCCATCGCAAACGTCATTCGGGAGGAGGCAAAGTCTCGCCGGGTGCGCTGCGTGGTCGACGGAATGGCCGGGAGCATTGCTTCGGTCATCGCTTGCGCCGGCACGGAGCTAGTCATGCACCGAAACGCCTTCCTCGTCATCCACAACCCAACGGCGTTTCTCATGCATGGCGACGCGGAATCCCTGCGCCGGAACGCCGAAACACTGGACAAGATCAAACAGCAGATCGTAGACATCCTGCGGACGAAAATAGACCGATCGCCAGACGAGATCTTCGCAATGCTCGATGAGGAGACATTTATTTTCGGGAGCGAGGCGGCCCAATATGGGCTAAAGGCTACCGTTCTTGAAGACGACGTCACTGCGGCGGCTATTGTGGGGCGGATCCGCTACCGAAACCTGCCCGCCCGGGCGGCTGCCCTCTACCGGTGCGAAGCCGATCCAAAACAACTGGAGGAGGAAAACGCCGCCCTTCGCGCCGAACTCGAACGTCTGAAAAAGGAGGCGACCGATCCCGTTGATCTGTCCAGGCAGCTTGAGCGCGTCCGAAACGAGGCCCGAAAACATCAGGCGCTTGCGGACAAACTGACGGCAGAGATGGCAAAACTGAAAAAAACGCACGACGAGGAGGTGGGAAGACTGAAAGCGGAGATGGCTGAATGTCGCCGGCGCGAAAAGGCGGCCGTCGAACGATTGTCGCAGGTGAGCATGCAAGCCTTCTCCATGGATCCCGAGGTGGATTCATGGCAGGACGCCTTGCGTGCTTGCGGCGGCGATCCGTCGGCGGCTACGATCGCGCCCGATGTATATTTGGCCTTCCGGCGACGGTTTCCCCAGTTCTTCGATCTTTGGAACGCAACCAGAAGAGCAAAATGATTATAAGGTGACGGTCCGACTCACGAGTTGGCGCACCGCAAACACAAACACATTCAGGGTACGAGATGAACGACTACTACATCACACAGCAGGGGAGCCGCCCCGACCTGGCGGCCATTGAAATCAACGCGCCGGAGGGCTACATCGCCAATAAGGTGTTGCCTCCGGTCATCGTCTCGCAAAAGTCCGGGACCGTGTACTACGCCGGCGTTACGTCGGACGTGGGCGCGCAAACCGGACGCAGCGCGGGATCCGCGCCGACCACCACGATCATTGCAGCCTTGTCCACATCCTACACGTGCTCAGAAAAGGTGCGGCGAGCTGGGATCACGCCCGACGAAGCAAAAACATTCGGGGGCGTGGACAAGGCCGAGGTTGTCGGGACGAAGTGGGCCAAGCGGCAGGTGTTGCAGACGCTGGAGTCAGCCGCCTGCGCCGCGACGCTCGGCACAGCCGCTTCCGCAACGTTCGACGCCACAAAAATCCTAACACAGGTGCAGACGGCGCTTGACGCCATCCGCCAGTACGAAGGCAAAACGACGCTGCTGACCTCGACGGTCACATTCAAGGCCATGGTGCAGGCCATGTTGGCCGAGACGTCGGTCGGGTTGATGCTGTCGCGTGTGGTGTCTGGTGGCAACCCCAAGGCCGCAGTGGCCGGCATGTCTCTGGAATCATGGAAGGAAGCCATCGCCATCCTGTTCGGTGTCGATCAGGTTTTGCTTGGCGCTTCGGACGTCTGGGGGGCATCGACCTACGCCGGGAAAATCGCCATAGGGAAATACGATACCGATGGAGACGAGATCTCGTTCAAGTGGAGGCCCGTCTTCGGCCGGTCGTTCGTGTTTCTGCCAGAAAACTCGACGGTGCCATGGGAGGTCCAGGCTGTTGCCGACCGGGTCAACCTGATCAACCTGATCACGGCGATTACGTGGCAGACAAATGTAGTGTTCCATGCTGGCGCGCAGTATGTCATCGGGGGAATAACCATCTAGCACAAACGCAGCAGCCGCGCCACGAGGTCCCAACCCTCTGGCGCGGCCCATCGCCGCCATGGAAATTGATTCTGCCAAGCCGTTCTTGCAGATTGCGAACGACGAGATCCTTCCGACGCTCGACTACCTGTCCGGTCTTTGGTGCATCGTGCTCGATTGCGGGGAGTGGAGCGTTGGCGGGGCGCGCCCGGCGACACAACCCGGACGCCACTACTCTGTTAGAGTCGCCAAGCAGAACCAAACCGATCCCTTCCCCTATGGAACGATGATCACGCTCAAGCATGCGGGAGAAATGCAGGTGAAGAGCGTCGAGAATGATGGCGCCTTCTGGCACTACATGTGCACGGCCTCGGCGTATAGGGGGGGCAAACGATGAGCACGATCAATTTCGGCGGGCCATCTCCAATTCTTATTCGTGTGGGCGGGGAGGGGTTCGAGTTTCTGCGCGAGTTGGCCAAACACTTCCCCGCCGAAACGCGACGGGCATCCGGGTGGGTAGCCTCTACGCTTCTCAAGCGCATGCGCCGGGTGATGGCATCTGGGGGCGGCGTCCATGGTGCGCCGAAGTTCGAACCGTGGGCGTTCATCACGGCCGCGTTGCGTGGCCGCGGTCCAATTGGCGGCGTTCTGGCGAGACCATCTTCGTTCGTCATGTACAAGAGCAGAAACAGCATCGTCCTGGGTTGGCCCAGCGGTCTGGATGAGTACGGGTCCGCGTTTCAGACCGCCGAAAAACGAGAGTTTTCGAAAGACGAGCGCAAGGCCATCTATCGCGCCACCGGGTGGGACCGAACAGTTATCCACGCGGTGCGATCCTTCGGCTACGACCGACCGGCCCGGCCGGTGATCGAGCCCGTCGTTGAGGGCGCAAGGCCGGAAATCCCCAAATGGCTTACAGTCGCCGCGATAAAGGCGATCGCTAACTCCAAACGAGCGGCCAAGATGAAGGCCACCATCAGGATTGCGTCATGATCCACATCTATCACAATTTGCGGAAGATTGCAGACGCGATTGCCGACTCGGACGCCATTCAGAGTTTCTGCGTCGAGCATTTTGGGCGGGGGTGTCTGGTGCAGGTAGATGACATCGCCGACAACCCCATCTCCTCAGACGATGCGCCGTGGATAATCGTTGCCAAGGGGCCCTCTGGGGAGATGGGCCCGGTCCAAGCCGACACGATCTTCACGGCACATATCGTATGCGGCGTATCGGTCGCGCCGCTAATTTTCGAGGAGATACGACCGCGAACCCCTGCGGGCAATGGACTCAGGTATCTTCCTGGCGGAGACCTGGCTGAGATGCTTTTGCGCCATGCGATCCTGGCCATCAGGGGAATTAACTTTGGGGACGGGATCCTCGCGAAGACCATTGGACTTGATGTTGACGTCTACACACTATCGCCCCTTCAGTTCGCAACGTGTAATGTTGAAATCAGTGAGGCGCAAAGCATGAACACCTGGTAACAAGGAGGTATGTATGCCAGTCCGAGCGGTAAAAAAACTCACACTGACGAGCGGGTTGAGCTTCGAGATTGTGTCGGGGCCGCCCGCAATGGGGCTGCAGACAGAAGACATCAACGTGACGTCTCTGTCAGACAACAGCGTCCGGAAGGTTCCTCGCCACCAGATCGAGGAGGCCGAAATGACGTTCATGTGTGCCTATAGTGGGACACTGGCCCAGGTCGGCGCAAGCGCAACCATACAGGTCACGGCCATCCTGGACGATGGGAGCCAACTCCAGAAATCGGCCACCGGCTACATCAAGAGCGCCATTCCTCAGGAGGTTGCCACTGACGGTGAGCGACGGTTGCTCCAGCAGATCGTGTTTGTGCCCGATGGTTCGGGTTCGGCAGGAACAACGCAAGGATAAGGGGGCCCCATGTTATTGGAACAGAATCCGGAGTCCACGTTTGAGCTGTTCGGGAAGCGCGTCAAGGTCTCCTCGCTTTGTGGCGCGGATGCGATCGGTAAGTTCTACCAACTGATGGAATCGGATATGCGCTCCGCCTATGCCTACGCGTTCCACAAGTGCCTCACCTATGCGGACAGCGGAAAGCCGGTGTACGCGACGCCGGAAGAGGCGCTAGGGGCGCCCTTGCGCGAGTGGAGCGTTGTTCGCGACGCGTGGCTTAGTGTGAACTGGCCTGAAAAAAACGGGTAAGCGGCCATGCGGCCATCCTGTACCGCATGGCCGATCGGTGGGGGGTCCCTGTGCCGATGCTGAGATCCATGATCACAATCAGGGACATGGCGGACTTCGTGGCGTGGGAGTCGGAACACCCCTCGCTACGCGAGATGGTGGAGGCCATTGCGGGCGCCATGGGCATCCAATGGAAACGCCCAGCAACCATCAACACGACCGAGGCCGAAGAATCATGGGCCCAATGGGTTTTGGGAAACTGAATGTCTGAAGCCCCGACCAGAGTCATCATCGACATTGTCGGCAACGACAAGACCGACGCGGCCATCAAAAGCGCATCGGAGAAGCTGGAACAGCTTAAGCGTCAAGTCGAAACGCCAGGCGGAGGCGGCGGGAAAGGCTGGTGGGACAAGCTTAAGGACGAAATGATCAAAGAGCGCGCCATGTTTACCGGCATGGTGTTCCTGCGCTACGGGCAGCGGTTTGTTAGTGCTCTATTCGAGCGCATGCAGAACGAAATGATCGCCAGCATGAATGCTACTTCAAAGAACATGCTCGGCACCATGCGCGGTGGGTTTGAACAGGTCTCCAAGATCGCCAAAGACCAGTTGAGGCAGATCCGACACGAGATGGAGTTGATTGAGGCCAGGAGACGCTACGATGACGAAATACGCCAGGCGGAAAGTGTCGAACAGCAGATGCGCAGACGCGTGGCCGTCTTGCTCCACGAAAAGAACATAAGGGAAGACATTCTCCAACTGCTAGAACAACAAGAAAAGAAGCACGAGGAGCTAGAATCAAAACAGCGACGGGAAAAATCCCAAGCCAAACTCATTAAAGACGAACTCAAGAAATTGCGCATACTCCAGGAGCATCTTCAAGGACTCATCGAGTGGAAAAGATGGGATAAGGACATCCAAGACAAACTAAAACTCATCGAAGAGTTTCGAGATAAAGGGATATTTAGGCGCATATCTGAGGCTGCTGGGTCGTTTTTCGGGATCAAATATGACCAAAACATAAAGTCAGAGGAAGAGGAAATAGAACGTTTGAAGGAATTCAAAGAAAAGGCGACACAATGGCTGGAGGCTGTGCAAGACGAAATAGACGAGCGCAAACGAAGGTTGGAAATAACCGAGAGGACGTTAGAGTCTCTGTATGAGCTTGAGTACGCTGAAGTAAGATTTCTGAAAACGCAAAAGGAATATCTGGCGACACAGATCGCCAAAGAAATGTTGGACGAAAAAAGAAAATCGGTGGATCGGCTTGCCGAGGCGATGAGGAACGCCGCGCAGCGCGCTAAAGAACTGGCTGGGGAGATCGCCAAACCCATCTTCGCGGGGACGTGGGACGCGCTGAAGGGGATCCTGTTTCCGGAACTTTTTGGGCGCAGGGTTGCGCCGCTCCTCGCTCGAGCGGAGGTGCCCAGGGTGCCGTCAATGAAGGAATTGTTCGAGGAGGCCAAGCGCATTCTCATCCAGCAGCTGGAAGAGTTGAAGGCGCTAAATCAAGCAATCACGGCGGGCTAACATGGGTGTGCAACGCGGCATAGCTGAGCGCATTGGCGGGAGCACGTGCGAGAAGACGACGCGCGGCGTCGTGTCGGCTACCGACATCTATCAGGTGCACTATGCGACGCCGAACACGTCCGCCGATAGTGTGCTTTCCGCGACCGGCTTGCCGGCGATTGGGTCGGCCCACCCCAGATTCCCAGGCTTGCGGTTGTCCTCGTTGAGACCGAGGCAAGACGACAACGGACAGCGCTGGGTCGTGGACGCTGTCTACAGTCTCCCGGACCAGAGCGTCGGCGGGCGCGTGCCTCCGCCGAGCGAGGCCACGCGAATATCGTTCCGGTTGTCCTCCTGGGAGGAGCAAATCGAATGGATTCACGATGCGATAACTGGGCGTCCGATACTGAACACCGCCGGCGCGCCGCTGACGAAGGGGGAGATGATTCCGGTTAGCCATCCTCAAATCGATGTGACCGTCGAATATCCGACCGGGGCGCCCGAGTGGAGTGTTTTGGGGCCGCTATGCGGAACAATCAACATCAATTATGTGTCACTTTTAGGCTTGACCATTTATCCTCGTTGTGGGCTCCTGACGCTGGAGATCGACGACCCCAATACGGGCGGGTGGACATTGACGGCCCAGATCAGGATCCGAACAAAGGTTGTGAGTTATACGGATTTATCGGGCGAGGCACACTCCAATGAAAACATCGGATGGGATGAGGTCATCCAGAATCGAGGCCTCCAGGAGGTGATAGAGGAGAACGGCGTGCGAAAATGGGTTCGCATTATGCTCACGCCGGACGTGCCCAATTCCGAGGGGGTTTACGATCAGCAGCCGGCGACCGAGCCATTGCCCCTTGATGCCAATGGGCGGGTATTGACCACGGGGGGCGTTTTGTCCATGCGAGTTGCGAAATACCGGGCGGCCAACTGGAGTGCGCTTCCGTTCCTCTGATGGGAGAAAAGAGATGAAGAGTGTGACGATAGCAATGGTGATGATGGCCGCGCTGGCGCGGTCTCAGATGATCCCTCCGCGCATCGAGTGGGATGTTGACGTCGCGAGTCCGCAGCCCCGGGCTGTTGGGTTCTACCAGGGCGAGACGATTGAGTTGCAGCCGAGATATCTTTGGGGTGGGCGGGTTGTGTCGATCCCCTCGAACGCCTCCGTGAGGCTGTGGATCAGGCCGATGGGCACGAACGCCGCCTCCTACCACATTGACGGCGACCTTCCGGCCGAAGGAACGAACGGACGCGCGCGAGTGATTATCCCCGGGACGGTGCAGATTCCCGTTGGCAACCACCAGTATTGGATCGAGGTGAGGACCAACACCACGGCTAGCCTCCGTGCGTATGGTTCCCTTGTGGTCCGCCCCGGCGTGACGGGTGAGGGTTCCCCTCCTCCGGTGTGGGAAGGTGTGACGACGGGGACCGTGTGGCAGATAGTGAGCGCGGCCGGCGGCATAACGAATGTTTCCCTGAATGATGTACTTGGGGACGTGTCCGGGCGCGTGGCCAGGGTGTCGGAGGCCGATCCGGTGGCGCTTCCAGTTGCGTCTGGTGCGCGCGCATTGGCCGAAGCTTTGGTGCTCGAGACCGTCACCAACGTCTACGCGGACGGCGCGTCTGGTTCTGTCACGGGACGGGTGGTCTATCTGACGCTTCCGCCTACTGGGATTACGAACGTTGCGCTGGACGGGGTGCTCGGCAACGTGTCTGGGCAAGTGGCCCGCATCTCGGAAGGCGACCCGATGGCCTATCCCGTAGCAACGGACGCGTTGGCGCAAGCCCTTGTGTCTGTGACTAACGCCTATCTGTCTGGGTCCCCCGGTGTGTTGACTGGGCGCGTCGTCTATTTGACGGCCCCCGCCGAGTCGGATCCCATTGCGCACCCAATCGCAACGAACGCGCTGACGATTGCCACCAACGCGCAACAACGCGTTGCGACCCTCGAGGTGCGCGCCATCACAAACGTTGTCATCGGCCTGTCAACTGGGACCGTTAATTCTGGCATGGCCGTCGTTTCCGCGCCTCGTTTCGGCGCCATTACGATTACCAACCGCATTCTGTCCGGTGCCGGGAACGTACTTATGGAGTTCGGCACATCAGACACCATTTTCAGAGATGGGAACATTATTCTCGATGGCGTCGGGCTGAGACCGCTCAATGCTATGAACAGAACACTGGGCATTCCAAACAACCCCTGGCTTGCGCTACACACGCGCGGGTTGCGATTTCATGGTGGTTGGGCGCTTGGCGAACAGCAGGGATCTATTCTGGCGACCAACATTACGCATGTGCTTTCATTGGGGCTTGCTCCGACCAATTGGCTTGTGACCGCCAGCGCCGTCACGAACGTGTTGCGCGACTCGGCGGTGCTACAGAACGGCGCTTTGACGGGCATGGTCGAGATTGCCCAAGGTGGTGGGTTTTCGGTTGATGGTGTGCCGTATGTTCGCGTCACTAACCAATTCGTCGAGATGGCCTACGTTTTAGCTATCGGGGGCGTAGTGGGATTAGATGGATTTTTCACCCCCGAAAAAGTACAATGCTCGCACGTTGAGGCCCAATCCATTGAGAATGTCAGCGAATTTCGGGGAGGGATACGCTTGGGCGGCGGTTCCGCTGTACACTACATTGCGGTGACCATGAGCCGGACAACGAGCGCCACGAATGCCCTGGCCACGACGGCGGCCGTGAGCAATTATCTGTCCGGTGGGACGGCCATCATTGTTTTGCCCACGTCTTCGGCCGGGCTACCCTCGGGGGCGCTGTGGAACGACGGGGGCATTATCAGGATCGTGCCATGATTCAGGCTTGCATCGGCGTGATTGTTCTTGGCGAACCGGGGTGACACCATGAGCGATCGGATAGGCGAGGGGTTGCAGGACTACGCGGTGTCGCATCTCAGGCGACGCATTCGGGAGAACCGCGATCGGATCATTGCGTCCCGGCAGACCGCCGGCGCTTGTCCGGCGCACGATTCGCTGTGTGATGGCGTGGCGGTCATGCTGGAGGCCATCGAGGTGATCCTAGACGCCACCACGCGGAAGAGTCGCGCCGTCCTCATTACCGCCTCCATAGGGAGCGGAGTCGGGGCGGCCATTGCTTTTTTCGCGGCACTTTACAAGGCTTTGGCGCAATGAGTCTCTATCAGATGGCCAGCTTCAACCCATCCATGCCCGGCACATGGCGCAACACGTTCCCCGGGCGGAACTATTTCCTGTTGCGCGTGCGCGCCGAGCCGGCGAAATTTGGTCGCCTACGGGTGGTGTATGTGTTCGAGCCGAACTTCAGGGAGCCGCTTCATTTTGAACAGGAGGATGGGACCTGCATCGCGGCCGGGGGCCCCTTCGAAACGGACCAAGGGAGCGTGCCTCCCATCGCAAGCGGTTGGATCCCCAAAGATTTAACGCTGGGGTATTTTTTGCACGACTTTGCCTGCCTGTTCGGCGGCCTCTTTTTTCGCTACCCGGGAGAGGAGAGATGGGCGTTTCGTCTCGTGCGCCGGTGGGATGCGGACGGGCTGTTGGGCGTGCTGGCGATGTGCGATCCGATTGTCCCCGTTGGACGCTTGCGGGCCTCAATTATTGTGGCTGCGTGCCGGATGCGGGGTTTGATCTCTGGGGCCGGCGACAACGAGCCCCCACCGTGGAAGGATGACGATGGCCTATCTGCTCCGCCGGTCCACCTATGACAAGGTGCGTCGCCTGATCGGGCGCGGGCTTGGGGCGCGTTCCGGGCAAGAGCCCGTCCACGCACATCCGGCCGATCGGAACAGGTTGTCCGGCATCGAGTGGTCATGCTCGCTTATGCCCGACGGGAAAACGGTGCAGGTGCTGGTTGGCCAAATCGTTTGGGGGTCGTTCGCCATCAAGAACGGCGTGCGCAACGGGCAGGAGCTTCCCCCGTACTATTACGACCAAATAGATGTTTCTTCGGCTACCGCTGAGGGTGGCGAGTGGATCTGCGTGCTAATTCATGTGGGCGCAGAACCGCACCTCTATCGGCAGAACAATCAGTCCTTCATGACGTTTTCTGCCGGCGTTCCGCTGGTGTTGCTGAGCGGGCCGGACAAGCCCGCGCACGATCCGCTCTTCTCGGGCGAGTTGGCGGGGCACATCTATGTTCCGCTCTCTTTGTGGCGCATGCGTGGGGAGCGTGCCGAGCGTCTAATAGTGGCGCATGTCGGCCGCATAGATCTGACGAGCTTCTTCCTGCCTCCAATGTGAACGAGCATCATACCAGGCTAGCCTTTGGGTTGATTGTGGTGACCGCAATGGTGGGCGGCGTGGCCATGTTCTACTCTACACGCCGCCCGATTGGCCCCGACTATGAGACGTGGATTGAGATCCTCGAGGGCATCAACGAGCGATGTTTGGCGATCGGCCTGCCCGCCCCATACACAAACGTGCTTCCGATTGCCGTCAGTCGCATGACGGACTATAGTATCACGGTTCCCGTGTACATAGAGATGCTATGCCTGTACTACTGCGACGCCAATGGTCAGACCTACAAAAGGTTCCCGCTCCACATCGACATGTATGAGAATCGCATGTTCGAGGAGGCCGGAATTGGGATTGGTGGGCGGACGAATGCGTGGCCGATGGCCGTGGTTGCGACCCAGGAGGATACCGAGAACCCAGAGGATGGGTGGTTTACCCGCGACGGGGTGCTGTGGGTGTATCCCAACATGCTCGAGGAGGTTTTGGGGCGCCCATGGGGCCCGCATATGATTAGCCCGTGGACGGGGATGCTGTGGCAGGCCTATCAGGCATTGGCGTTCTTGTCGAACGTCTCGTTGTCGGCGTATAGCGTCTCAAACACTCTGGTTGGCGCCCAACGCAAACACCTTCATCTGCGCGGGCCAGACGGCATTCCGGTCCGACATGCGGAATACACAACGAATTGGTATTCCCCCCCCCCAGAGTGGTGGTACAACCTTAATATACTGCCCGATTTCTCGAATCTGCTCGTTTGGACGACGCCGTGGATTGATGGGGGGGCCTCCGCGCCCCTGCAACAAGCAAGCGAAAACATTGAGCAGTGGAACATCATGGGGATCAACCGGGCCACGATGAGCAATTGGGTTGATGGCTATGAGCGTTACTGGTGGGCGGCGGAGGTGACGAATAAAAACGATTGGACCTGGGATAGGGTGTCTGGGACGAACCATATTACGATTGTGGGCACACCGACAGGGTTTGTGATGAGGTTGCGCGTGCAGCGTCACGCGGAGATCACGCGCTACAACTGGCGGGGTGACAGTATAGACCCTTCGACAGATAGTTTTAGAACGAACGACACGATCGACATGTGCGTGACGACGATGGCGCCAACGGTTGTTGCCCTACCACTGCCGAGCTGGTCATATTCGTGGGAGCTGTTCGAATGGCGAACGAACAGCTACCGCGGGCGTTGGGGCCCGTATCCAACCTGGGCGGCGCCCCAAGGGCAGCAGGGCACCTATAGGCTGTGGTACACGCTTCCTACGTATGTTTCGTTCGATTTCAAGCGATGCCGTCCGAGGGAGCAACCGCCGCAATAGGGCGTCTCGTTTTTGCGAAACCGCGTTCTCACTTCTGAGAAATTCTCAACTCTGAGGATTGGCACGAGAAGTGCTTCTTCCGCGCCAAACCGTGGTTGTGTGTTTTGCGCGCCGTTTGGCACGGAACGTGCTACTTTGGTAATCAGAGAGGAGTTGAAAAAATGACCGCGTTTTTGAGGAGGATAAGTAGATGAGCCCGACGCGCAGAACGCTCGACTTTCTGCGGCGGAATGGGTATTTCGCCGATGTGGTGGAGCGCTGGGTCGGGTTCGGTGCGGGGAATGGGGGCATCAGAAAGGACTACCTGGGGTTTGCCGACGTGATCGCCGCCAACCCGACGGCCCGCAAAATCGTGGCCGTTCAATGTTGTTCTGGTCGCGATTTTCAGAGGCGGATTCGGAAGTTACTGGAATCATCAGAGGCCCGGGCGTGGCGGGAGGCTGGTGGTCATGTCTGGGTGATGGGGTGGCGCAAGCTGGGCCGGCGCCGGCTGTGGACGCCCAGAGTAGAAGAGATGACGTTTGGAGGCGAGGCATGATCTACCTGGCGAGTCCATACACACATCCCGACCCAGATGTTCGGGCGAAGCGCTATTTGGCCGTGTGTCGCGAGGTTGCCCGGCTGGTGCGCGATGGGCACGTGGTCTTTTCCCCGATTGCGCATTCTCACGGCGTTTGCGTCCATGGTGGGCTTCCGCTGGACTGGTCCTTCTGGTGGCCGATCGACACCGAGTTTCTACGACGATGTGATGAGCTATGGATACTGATGCTGGATGGGTGGCAGGAATCGCACGGCGTTCAGGCCGAGATGGAGATTGCCCGACGCATGGGAAAGGAGATCCGAATGGTTGCCCCGCAAACTGAGGTGGAGACATGAGAGCTGTAGAGACCGTTTGCTATTGGTTGGCCGCGTCAGCCATGATGGTATCTGGTGTCCTGTTCGCCGAGATTGGCGCAAGGTGGGGTGATGGTGGGGCTGACACAATAGCCAGCGTTCTTGCCGTGTCGTGCGGAGCGCTAGGCGGTGTGTTGGGGGTGCTCGGGCATTTCTCATACTGCGAACGGCCGGAGACGGACGGAAACGATTAGTTGTTGGCCGCGCTGCTGGAACGCCAAATGCAAGACGGCAAGCCAAATAGACGTGGGCAGGCCGCGGAGGGCCGATCTGCTTTCCGCTACGATCCGGGAGAAGAGCGGAGCAACACAAAACGAACGGAGACACAATGAGCGAGACACGAGAGACACAACAGGCAGACGACAAAGTAGGCGCCGAGTGGGGCATCCCAACTCCCGACGCAGCGCGCGCCCACCGCGAGGGGGAGTTGTACGCCCGCGTCCGCGACGAGATGCCAGACCTGCGCGAGTTGTGCGGGCAGATTTTGGAGACGCGGTATTTTGCGGACACGATCACCCTGAACGATTTGTGTGGGTTTTGTCGCCAGGCGGCCGAATATCGGGATGGTTGTTTTTTGCTTCCGAGGGACTGGCGGCCGTGGGCGCCGCGGGCTGTGGCTCGTGTATGGGTAGCGGGCGGCTGGCGCCCGTTGGCGAGGGGGCCATACGTGCGGGTCTCCGCCGCGGACTGCTACCCACGGCCTGAGCTCGTGGCGCGCGCGCTGTTGCGGGCGATCAAAGAGTACCAAGCTTTCCAACCGCCAACAACAGCCAACAGTTGTTAATCATTGACAAAGAGAGAACCAGAACCGAGTACAGAGAACGGAGTTCACCATGAAGATCACGATTCAAAAGGACCACCTGTCATCTGCGCTTCAGCGCATCCAGGGGATCGGCGGGTCTTGGAGTACCCGGCCGATCCTTTCGAATGTGCTGTGGGAGACGGACACCGAAAAAGCCTGTCTGACCGCCACGGATCTGAAAATGAGCCTTCGAATCTCCGTGCCGGCGCAAGTCGCAAAGGCGGGCTCCACCACCATTCCCGCCAAACCTCTCTTCAACATTGTCCGAGAACTTTCAGAACCCCAGCTTGAGTTGGAAAGCGATGAACAACATTCGACCTCGATCACCAGTGGTTCGGCCTTCTTCAAGATTCTGGGTCTGCCCCCCGAGGATTTTCCCGCCCTTCCTCAGGTCGAATCCGACGTTTCCCATGCGCTTGACCAGGCGGTTTTTCGGGGAATGCTGGAAAAAACCGCCTACGCCGCCTCCACGGACGAAACCCGACAATTTCTGAACGGGGTGCTCCTGAGTTTCAGGGACGACAAGGTGACAGCTGTGGCCACCGATGGCCGGCGGATGGCCTTGTTCGAGCAAGAACTGGATATTCCCAAGGGTGCGGAATGCGAACTGATTGTTCCGAGCAAGACGGTTGCGGAACTGCTCCGTGGATTGAAGGAGGAAGGGGCCGTTCGCATCCGGCAGGCCAAGACCCAGGCGGCATTTGAATGCGGCGATCTTCTGATTCTCTCCAAGTTGATCGAGGGGTCCTATCCGAACTATCGTCGGGTCATCCCCGCACAAGCCGAGCATCGGATCTCCGTGGATCGGGAGTCTCTTCTGGCTGCCGTCCGCCGGGTTTCGCTTCTGACCAACGAGAGTACAAACTCGATCCGAATGTCCTTCTCGAAAAACAAGCTGACCGTAAGCGCGGAATCCCCCAATATTGGAGAGGCGCGAGAATCGCTACCCGTGAAATTCGCCGGGCCTACCCTGAACATCGGTTTCAATCCCGACTATGTCATGGATCCGCTCAAGCGTCTGCCCTCGGACGAGATCTTTCTTGAGATCACAGACGAAATCAGTCCGGTGGTCTTCAAGTGCGATCTCCCCTTCCTCTATGTTTTGATGCCCATGCGGAGTGAGACGCCATGAGAGACGAGACGCCGGTGGACGCAGACGAACTGGACTGGGAGGACCTGGAGAAGATCGCCGAGTACGTCGAGACGTGCGGCGGCGACGACGAGCCCGTTCCATGCGTCGTCTGGCTGCAGGCGGGCGAGGCGGAGTCCGAGGACCGAACCTGGTACCGCTGGCGGGCGAACGATGACGAGGACCACGGCGACCCGTCATACGGCGAGCCCACCACAGACGCCGAGCAGGCGCGCGCTGAGGGGGAGCAGTATGCTCGCGAGCGCGACGAGACCCCAGACTTGCTTTGCCGGGCGATTCTGCGGACGAGGTTTTTCGCGCCAACCACCACACTAAACGATTTGCTCGCGTTCTGCCGCGAGGCGGCCAGCTACCGGGACGGTTATTTTTTGACGCCCCGGGGCTGGCGGCCGCGGTACGCGACGGACGCGTGGCAGGCCGGTGGGTCGGGGGCGTACCTGACACGACCACACGTGCGGGTCGAGGCCCGCGACGCCAGCGGCCGGCCAGAGTTATTTGCGCGGGCGCTGTTGCTGGCGATCCGTGAGTTTTGGGCGGCGCAAAACGAGACGGGGGCGGGGTCATACCTGTGAGCCGGCGGCGCAACATCGATCCGGTCGGGTTAATCGTTGGGATCGCCCTGCGGCTGTCTCCGCTGTTGGCCGCGCTGGCCGGTCTGCTGTGGAGCGACCGCTAGATGCCCCCCCCCTGGTCTCTGCGGGTTTTGTCCTGGAGAGAATGGGGGGGGGGGTGTTTTTGCGGTGGGCCGGCGTTGGCGTTCGACCGCGAACCCCGCGCGGGAGTTGTGCGGAACTCATTGCGTGGCCGACCTGACCGTCTGTTACAATATGGCGGCGCACTGACGGACGCCTCGGCGGACGCACAGGGGCGCGGCGGGCGGAGCATGTGCGCGTCGTGTGCGCATGGTCCACTGGCTCCGCGCTGGCGCGCCACCATTCGGCCGCCGGCGGAGAGACGCCAGCCGCCAGGTTGCGCCTGACGACCGAAATTTTGCATCATGTCCCGCAAAAAAACGAGCCCATTTTGTACAAACTTTGTACAAAAAGCGCGGTTCTCAAAACTGAGAAAATCGGCAAAAAACAAAAGGCTGGCATGGCGCCTGCTGTTAGTGGTGTTGAGTCCGGCGTGGTGCTGGGCAAAACCAACACAAAGGAGACACCATGAGAGACGAGACCCAAACCCAAGGAGACGCCATGAGAGACGAGGCCCGAAGTCAAGATGTGATCAAACTACTGGAGTGGGACGACCTGGACTGGTCGGATGTAGAGGTGGTGGCGGAATACGTCGAGACGTGCGGCGGCGACGACGAGCCTATCCCGTGCGTCGTCTGGCTGCAGTCGGCGGAGTCCGAGGACGGCCGCACCTGGTACCGGTGGTACGCGAACGATGACGAGGACCACGGCGACCCGATGTACGGCGACCCGACGCCGGACGCCGAGCAGGCGCGAGCTGAGGGGGAGCAGTATGCCCGTGAGCGCGACGAGACCCCAGACCTGCGCGAGTTGTGCGGGGCGATTCTGCGGACGCGGTATTTTGCGCCCCAGACAACGCTGAACGATTTGTGTGAGTTTTGCAAGGATGCGGCCAAGTATGACGAGGGGTATTTCCTCTTGCCGAGGAGCTGGCGGCCGCGGTACGCGACGGACGCGTGGCAGGCCGGCGGGTCGGGGGCGTACATGACACGACCACACGTGCGGCTCGAGCCACGCGACGCCAGCGGCCGGCCCGAGTTATTTGCGCGGGCGTTGTTGCGGGAGATCCGCGGGTTTTTGGCCGAACAAAACGATTAGTGGGCAAAAGATGCGAAAAAAGACAACACTACTGGGGCACGTGGCGGCGGTCCTAGCCCACCTGCTGGCGCTCGGGCTGGCGTTGGGTGCTATGTCCAGCCGGCGCTAGTACCGGCGGGCCGGCCTGGGGCGGAGGTTTTCTCCGCCCCTTTTTTTTGCGCCGACCATTTGTACAAACATTTGCACAAACGGAATTCTCGCGCCTGCTAAGCCTTTTCGTTTTCTAAAATTCTCATTTTTTAGAACCATCTTTCGCGATTTCTCAAAACTGAGAAGAGTTTTGTCGGATACAAAACTTTTGTGCGCCGGCAGCCGAAAATTTTTGCCCTCGAAATATTCACCGGGATGGGTTTGTGATATAAATCCTTTTGCGTTTCGCCGCAAGCGTTTGCGCCCCCCTCGGTGCGGGCCCACACCAGAATGGGGTTGGCTGGGCCCCACGAGGCGCGGAGCGGCCTTGCTGGCGATCGGCCCCCCAATGGGTCCTACCCGAACGCGATGAGCTTGAGGCTCGCCCGACAAGGCCGGGGGGCCATTGTCGCTAAACTGGCGCGGCGGGTGCTTCTTTTGGTGGCAAGGAGGCCTGCGCCATGAAAGACATTGGGCCAAGGACAAGTCCTTCGCCCGCGCCCCAAGCGCCCGACTTCAACCGGTTCGGCGCGGAACTCTTGGAGGTTGCCAACGT
>Ga0308414_1000649_pt1 | contig 22395 bp, 15 predicted proteins | sample HotsprSampleOS50_FD_205667 | JGI IMG/M metagenome (GOLD analysis project Ga0308414, IMG submission 205667) | Hot spring phototrophic mat microbial communities from Octopus Spring, Yellowstone National Park, Wyoming, United States - 20090730_OS50 ...
GCCGGTGTATTTGATACCGGTGGGGTATGCGGGGGAGTGAGGGAGGTGGTGTGGGTGGGGCAAGTAGGTGAGTTGGTGGGGTAGCGGGTAAAGGACAGATAGGACGGATAGGACGGATAGGACGGATAGGACCTATTAGGGATTAAAAAAGACACAGGGCGGCGGGTGCCGCCCTGTGTCGTTGTGGAGCAGGTGAACGGGGGGGCCGTCAGTTGCGCTTGCGGAGAGCGAGCAGAGCAAGCAGCACGGAGGCAAACGCGGCCGGTTCGGGAATGGTTTGGGTCTTGGCGAAATTGCCGCCGGTGTCGCCGCCGTTCATGAGGAACATCCAGCCATTGGCGAAGGCCATGTCACTGCCTTGCTCGTACGCTTCGTCGAGGGTATAGCGAGTCCAGACGCCGTGATTGAGGTCATAGATGGCGAGATCGGGCGTAGGATTGCCGCCTTGGCCATCGCTCGTAGCGCCGTCACCTTGGCCGCGGAGGACCCAGAGTTCTGGGCGGCTATAGCGTGACAAGGCAGCAGGGACGTACTCGATGGCGCAGCCGAGGCCGATGGGCCATGGGGTTTCGGTGACGAAGGTGAAGGTACCATTGGCTGAGCCGTCGGCGGGCATGGAGTAGATGCGGCCGTTGTTGAGCGTGCCCCAGCCCTTCATGAAGTAGATGGTGGAGGGGCTGCGGGTGCTGTCCCAGGAATGGTTGGCGCCGCCGCCGAGGCCAGTTTGCCAGATTTCGGTGAGGGTGGGGAATGGGTTTTGTTTTTCGATTTGATCCCAGCCGCGCCAGCCGCCGTAGAGGTTGCCGAGGTCATCGAGGACACAGGAGGTATTGGCGCCGTTATTCACGTTGTTGCCGTTGCTCCAGGAATCGGCAGCGATGTTGTAGCGGACGGCGCTGCGCCAGCCGCTGTAGAGCTGAGCGAAGGTGTAGAGGGCGCCGTTATAGTAGCCGAAGCCGTCGCCGGTTTCGTTGTCACTATCGAGGGCTGGGAAGGCTGCACCGGCAACCCATTCGTTGCTGGAGGTGCCGTCCCATGGGAAGCGGAAGATGGGGGCGCCGGCGACGCAGCGGCAGACGAAGATGTTGGTGCCGTCGGAGCCCATGGAAGCGTTACGGCCGCGGGTACCGATGCCGGGCGGGAGGCCGATTTCGTTGGCGGTGAAGTTGACGAAATAATTGTAGCCGACGTAGATTTTAGTGGAGGCAGAGGCCAGCTGATTGAGGAGGTTGGTACCGTAGACCACGACGTTGTTGTCGCCGGTGATGAGGCCGGTGACAGTCGTGCTCCATGAAGAGGCGGCGGGCAAGGTTCCGCCGGTACCAGCGGTGGTGTTGGACCACCAGATGAAGCCCATAACATCGGCGTTGGCCGTGCCTTGGAGGTTGTAGGTGGTGGCGGGAGAGAAAATTTGGGCGTTGCCGTTGGCGATGGTCACGACAGGGGTACCTTGGCCGGGGTCTTGGCGGGTGATGGTAACGTCATCAAGCGCCACGATGCCGATGGTATTGGAGCCGTAGACTTTGATGGGGTTGGCGCCCATGCCCAAGGCGACATTAACGCTCCAGTTAGGGCTGACGGTGACGGGGCCGGTTTGGGCAGTAAGTTCGTTGACGTACCACATAGCGGCGACTTCGCCGGCGGAAGTGCCTTGGATATTGAGGCTGGTGGTTGAGGAGGAGACGTTTTGGTTGGGGGTGGTGACGTCAAGTTCGGGATCGGGCGCAGACAAGCCGAGCATGTCGAGGCGGTAGAGGACGCGGGAGTTAGCACCGGAGCCTTTCAAGACGAAGAGGAAGCGGCCGGCCTTGCCGAGCTGGAGGCGCTGGTTGTCGGCGCCGGTGGGGAAGATGTTTTGGACGCTCCAGAGGGTGACGGGGCCGCTGGTTGGGTTGGCGAGATTGAAGGCGAGGATGGTGCCGCCGTCAACATTGGCGCTGACGACGAGGAGGTCGAGGCCGAGGTAATTTTCGCTTGGTTCGAAGGCAACGATACCGCAGGCGTCAGAGGTGTCCCATGAGTTTGCGTTAGCATTCATGGTGGAGACGGGGATCAAGAGGTAGGCGTTGGCGACGCACTGGGAGATGGAGTTGAGGTCAGTGTTACCGATGACATTGGTCACGACCCAGACGCCGTCCTGAGTGGTGTCGCTGCTTGGGCCTTTCCAGAAGTAGATGTTATTTTTGTAGGGGATACCGCGGGACCAAGCTTTGTACTTGTTGTCGGTCGTTTTGCGAACGACGGTGTTACCTGTGCCCCAGCCGCCATTGTGGACAGCATAGCGGAGTTCGATGTTGGCGATGCTGTCACCTGTTTCGCCAGCGGAGGTGCAGATGCCGAAGTAGTTGGCATGGGAATTAAAGATAGGGAAGCCGGCGATGTGGGCGACTGCGTAGGGGTGCTTATTACCGGGGCGGGCGATGCGGGCTTTGCCGTTGCTGGGGTGGCCGGGGATGGCAGGATTGCCGGCGGCATTGGTGGTCCAGTAGGTGAACCAAGACCAGTCCCAGCCGCCGCCTATGTCACCCAAGCCGGCGAAATTGGGGCCGAAGAAAGCGCCGCCGCGCTTGCACAGGGCGACTTTGTGCCCGCTTTCAGTATTAGCAGCAAAGCGGATGGCTTGCTGCCACTGGGCGTTGTAGCTGTTGACGGAGAGGTTGGGGAGGGCGCGGAAGACGTAAGTGTAGCCATCTGCGTTGCCACCGGCATAGTCCCAAGGGACAGAAGAGCTATAGAAGAGTTTAAGGTAGAGGAACCCGTCCGGCGTGGGATCGAAATCGGGGACGAAGTCGGTGTAGTCGGTCCATTGAGCCGGATTGGGGCAGTTAGTGGCCACGGTAGGGATTTGGACCCAGTTTGGCGCGGCCAGGGCCGAGAGGGCGAAGGTTAAGGTGAAGAGAGTGATGAGAGTTTTCATTTGCGCTCCTTGCGTATACGGTTACCGCTGGCACGCGGCGCGGCGTGGGCAGCGGGGGTGTGGAGGCGGTGGGGCACCCTGTGTGCCTGCGCCTTCACAGGCATTACACAAATAATATATCATATTTTAAGGAAAAAGTCAAGCATGGGACAGTACAGGTACAATTTGCTTGACAGATGGGGAACAGAAAACGAACGAGAAGGACGGACAGCAGAGCGGCACGGGAGGGGAACGAGGGGCGCGAAGGGGGGCGCGAAGAGTTTACATACCGCCGCCGACGGGGAGGAAGAGGAGGAGGTGATCGCCGTCGTGGAGGATGTGGTGGAGGGAAGCGGGGGTGTGATTGAGGTGAATGATGAGGTGACGGCAATCAGCGGGAGACAAGCCAAACGCAGAGAGAAGAAGATCGGCTATACGGATGCCATCGGGGCAGGAGCAGGGGCCGTCGCGGAGGGCAGGGGGGCGGCGGAGGGGGCCGCAGATGGAGAGGAAAATGGTCATTGCGGCAGCGACGCGGGCAGGTGGCGAATAACTAATAGGCGCTTTCGGAGCAAGCACCGGAGAGGATGGCGACGCCGGAGCTGGTGCCGAGGCAATCGGCACCGGCGGCGAGCATGGCTTCTGCATCGGCACGGGAGCGGATACCGCCGGCGGCTTTGATTTTGATGCGGCCGGCGGCGAGCTGATGCATGCGGGCGACCATGTCAGTAGTGGCGCCGGGGCCGTTGAAGCCGGAGGCGGTTTTGATGAAGTCCATGCCAGCGGCGACGGCGAGATTGATGGCGCGGGCGAGTTCGTCGTCGCTGAGCAAGGCGCACTCAAGGATGACTTTGGAGACTGCACCGTGTGCGGCTTCGACTACGGCGGCCAGATGGGCATGGAAGGCGTCGTCCATGGCGGAGCGGAGGAAGCCGATTTTGCAGACGACGTCGATTTCGGCGGCGCCAAGGCGGGTGAGTTCGCGGACTTCGGCCATGACGCCGGGGTTGGTGCCGGCGCCGTGAGGGAAATCGGCGACGGCGCAGACGACGGTGGAGGAGCCGCGGAGGGCGTCAACGGCGAGGGGCACCCACATGGGCTGGACACAGACGGCTTGGAAATTATGGGTGCGGGCTTCGGCGCACAGTTGGAGGATATCGCTGCGGGTGGCAGTGATTTTGAGCAAGGTGTGCTGGATACGGCGGGCGAGGTCAGCGTTGGTCATGGGCGGCTGGGGGAGAGGTGGTGAGAGAGGGAGCAGGTTTTTTGACGAGAGGAGCGAATTCCACACGATAATAGATGTTGCTTTTGTAGGGCATGAGGGAGAGGACGGGGCGTTCGCCGAAGCGCGATTTGAGCTCATGGGGGCGGGGGATATCACCGTACCAGAGGGGGACATTCCAAGAGAGTATAGTTTCGGGGATATGGGGGCCGATGGGGCCGATGCGGAGGGAGAGGGATTGAATGCCGGGGCGGAGGAGGGACGTGCCTTGTTCGGTGCGGGTATTGAAGTAGGCGGAGAATTTTTTGTTTGGGGAGGAGAAGTCGAGGGAGACAACGCGGTCGCCGGCGAGTTTGTACATGAGGGCGAACTCGCCTTTATTATTTTCGAGGCGGATGGAGCGGCGGAGGTCGCGGGAGAGATCGACGGCGATGCCGGAATCGAGGTTTTGGTCGAGGAGGAGGAACTGGATATCGAAGACATAGCCATCAGCGAGGATGCGGCGCTGGATAGGGAGCCAAGAATTCCAGATGTCACGACGAAGCAGTTTTTTTTCGTCGGCGTCTTGGACGTGGCGGGCGAAGGCGACTTCGAGGAGGCGAGGGCAGGCGGTGATTTGGACTTTACCGGGGGAGCGGGTGACGGTGAACTTTTTGAGGAGCGCCTCTTGGTAATCATATAAAGGGTGAGCGCGGAGGGCCAAGGGGGCAGCGAGGAGGAGGAGGGAGAAGAAACGAAGTGAGAGAAGAGCGTTCATGGGGAAGAAGAAGTATTGTTACGGAGGGCACGGCGTTCGCGCGCCTGGCGGATTTTCATCTTAATGAAGTCAATAAAGCCGGAGGGGATGGAATGTGCGGAGTCGCGGAATTGCATGTCATGGAGTTTTTTGTACAGGCCGTCTTCATCGGCGATCAAGTCATCGTGGGTACCAATTTGGACGGCTTCGCCATCGACGAGGACGAGAATACGGTCGGCATGCTGGATGGTGGAGAGGCGGTGAGCGATGGCGAAGACAGTGCGGTTGGCGACGAGGCGGTTGATGGCTTCCTGGACGAGGCGTTCGCTTTCGGAATCGAGGGCGGAGGTAGCCTCGTCGAGGATGAGGATGCGGGGGTTTTTGAGGATGGCGCGTGCGATGGCGAGGCGTTGGCGCTGGCCGCCGGAGAGGCGCACACCGTGTTCGCCGATGATGGTATCATAGGCGTCTGGGAGGTCGCGGATGAAGGCATCAGCGTTGGCGGCTTGAGCGGCGGCGATGATGTTTTCGAGGGGGATATCAGCGCGGCCATAGGCGATATTATTGCGGACGGAATCGTTGAAGAGGACGGTTTCCTGGGTGACCATGCCGATTTGCTGGCGGAGGGAGCTGAAGGTGACGTCGCGGATGTCAATGCCGTCGATGAGGATGGCGCCGCTAGATACTTCGTAGAAGCGGGGGATGAGGTTGACGAGGGTGGTTTTGCCACCGCCGCTGGGGCCGACGATGGCGATCATTTCGCCGGCGCGGACGGAGAGGTTGAGGTCTTTGATGACGGGAGGGGAATGAGGTTCGTAGGCGAAGGAGACGTGGTCGAAGCGGATTTCGTGTTGGACGGGGGGTAGGGAGATGGCGCCGGGGACTTCTTTGATGGAAACAGGAGTGTCAAGAAGCGAGTAGATACGGCGGATGGCGGCGGAGGCGCGCTGGATAATGTTGTTAAGTTTGCCGATACTGCGGAAGGGTTTGAGCATGACGAGGAGCGCGCCGCAGAACATGGCGACGTTGTTGAATTTCTCGCGGCCTTCGAGGACGGGGAGGAAGAGAGTGAGGGCGACGAGGACGAGGATGGAGACGCCGACGAGTTCGGTGAGGGGACCGATGACGGCTTCGCGGCGGATGGAAGAAATGCGGAGGGAGCGAAAGCGGTTGGCGAGCTTGTGGAAGCGGTCAATCTCGTATTGCTCCATATTGAAAGCGCGGACGATGCGGATGCCGATGATAGTCTCGGTGAGCAAGGAGACGATGTCGGCGATTTTTTCTTGAGTTTTTTTGGAGAGGCGGCGGACGCGCTGGCCGATATGGACGATGGGGCCCATGAGGAGTGGGAGGCCGACGGCGGCGATGAGGGACATTTTCCAATTCCAGAAGAGGGCGACGGCCATGTAGATGGGGAGGCGGACGGCTTCGGCGAGGCTGTCAACGAACTGGGCGGACAAGGCGGCTTGGACGAGGTGGACGTCGCTGGTAATGCGGCTGACGAGCTCGCCGGTGCGGGTTTTTGAGAAGTACTGGACCGGCAACTGCTGCAGATGGGTGTACATGCGGGTCATGAAGTCACGCATGACGCTTTGGGCGACGACTTCCATGGAGACTTTCATGGTGAAGTCAAAGACGCCTTTGAGGAGCGTAGCGATGACGAGGAAGGCGGCGATGGCGATGAGGAGTTTGCGGCGGTCGGCGTGATTGATCTGGTTCACCAGCCAATCGACACGGGCGCGCGTACCGGGCACGACGAGGGAGAGCTTGTCAAGGGTGGTGAGAACGGGCGCGGGCAAGCTGACGGACTCGTTGGTGACAACTTTGCCGAAGAAGGGCAGAATCGTGCCCATTGAGCCGAGCTCAAAGGCACTGACGCCGATGATGCCGATCACGGCGAGGAGCAGCCAGATTTTGTAACGCAGGGCGTTGCTGAGAAAGCGGAGGAATTCCCTCATATGATGTAAAAGAGGTGGTACGCCGGGCGGGAATTGAACCCACAACCTCTAGCTCCGGAGGCTAGCGCTCTATCCAATTGAGCTACCGGCGCGCATGTCAAACGGAGTGCGCGAAGCGCGCACTACGAACTAGGGTAGTATAGCATTTTGGCGGGAGAATGACAAGGGGCAGTTGGGATTTACGATTTACGATTTACGATTTCGGGGGAGGAATAGCGAATAGCGAATGGCGAATGGCGATTTGGGGGGATTAACCACCAAGGCTCCAAGACACGAAGGAGAAGTCAGAAGGCAGAATGAACGAGGTACGAAGTAAGAAGTGGAGCATCAATGACCGGTTCACAACTCTGGTCTGGCGCCTTTGTGGCGTTGTGAGGATAAACCCAGATCTAGCGACTAGGGAGGTTGGGCGGCCTCGGCGGAGTGAAGCGCGCGGGGAAAAAGGGCAGCGAGGGCGCTGCCCGTCCAGTTCTATGTCAGTAGTCGCTGTATGCAGTGGGGGGAGCGATTGACAAGGGGGAGGGGATTGGGTATAATGGGAGAGGAGTTGGGGCGTGGTGTAATTGGTAACACACTTGACTCTGGATCAAGTTAGTCTAGGTTCGAGTCCTAGCGCCCCAGCCATTCTGATTTGAGCGTAGGTGCGTTGCATCGAGAGCAGAGTGGGGGACAATCGGCATATTTTGTTGTTTGCAATCAAGCGATTTTGTCCTTTGAAGGGGAGGAGCTGGTAGAGTTAAGCGGGGAAGCGGGAGGGTTGAGAAGGCAGGTGTCGTATGCGCAGCGGACGCGGGACATGCGGGAAGCGAGATCGGCGGCGAAGGTGGCGGGATCGGTGGCGGGGCCGGACATACGGCGCGCGAGGGCAGAGAGGGCGTTTTCGTCGGAGGGGATGGTGTGAGTTTGGCGGTCTTCGAGGAGCTGGAGGAAGTGTTCGAGGCGGCGGAGGAAGGAGTAATCGTCGCTGAGTTGAGCGGCGATGGAATGAGGGAGGATGCCGGCGTGTTGGAGGAGATTGAGGGCGCGGAGGGTGTTGGGTTCGAGGAGGGCGGGGCAGTGGGCGGCGTGGATGAGCTGGAGGCCTTGGACGAGGAATTCGATATCGCGGATGCCGCCGGGGCCGTTTTTGATGTTGGTGCTAGGGGCGGAGAGGGGAGATTTTTGGATGGCGAGCTGGCGCATGCGGAGGATGGAGGCGGTGACGTCAGCGTGTGAGTGAGGGGAGGCGAGGAGAGGGCGGAGGGAATTGAGGAGGTATTCGCCGATGCAGGTGGCGCCGGCGATGGGGCGGAGTTTGAGTGCAGCCTGGAGTTCCCAGAGGGCGGCGTGTTGGCGATAGTAGGTGAGGAGCGCGTTGACGGAGGGGACGAGCTCGCCGGAGGAGCCGTAGGGTCTGAGGCGGAAATCGACGCGGTAGGCGAAACCATCTTCGGTATGGGCACTGAGATCGGCGCGCAGTTGATCGAGGATGGCGGCGTAGAGTTCTTTATGCGACTGAGAGCGGCCATCGCGAAAGCGGGCGGAGAAGGAGAGATCATCGCAGACGGCGAGGAGATCGATGTCGGAGCTGTAATTAAGTTCGTAGCCGCCGAGTTTGCCGAAGGCGAGGAGGCAGAGGTGGCGAGCGGGATCGTCTACGCCGTGACAGGCGGCGAGATGGTTGGCGAGGCGGCGCCAGCACTGTTCAAGGGTGGCGGCGGTGAGGGCTTCGGCGACGTTGGAGATTTCTGCGACCGTTTCGGACAAGGGGGCACCGAGCCAGATGTCGCGGGTGGCGATGCGGAGGAGCTCGCGGCGGCGGGAGCGGCGGACGGCGGCTTGCCAGTCAGCTTGAGAGGGGAGAGGGGGGCAGGTGGCGAGGAGATCGGCGCGGACGGCGGAGGGGGAGCGGAGGGGGCGGATGACGGCGGGATCGGTAGCCCAGTCAAACCATTCGGGATGAGCGACGAGAGTATCAGCGAGGAACTGGCTGCCGGAGAAGATGGTCAACAAGATATCGAGGCGGGCGGGTTGGGCGAGGAGGAGAGCGAAATGATCGTCGCGGTGAGGGAGAGCAGCGACGAAGCGTTCCCAGTTGTTGAGGGCCATGTCGGCATCGGGCTTGGCGCGGAGGATATCGGCGGCGAGGATGGCGAGGCGAGCGAAAAGGGAGCGGGCGGGCTCAGCGCCGGCGAGGGAGCGGAGGTTGCGAAGAGCGGTGGCGGGGTCGAGAAAGCCGGCGGCGGAGACAATGCGCTGATGATAATGGGCGGCGGCGGTGTCTGAGAGGATGACATCGGCGAGGGTGCCTGCGGAGGCGCGAGGGAGTGCGTCGCGGCCGAAGTGGCGTTCGACGAAGGCGCGGACGATGGCGGTATGGGTTTCGAAATCGAGGTGGAGGCGTTGGGCGGGGGAGAGGTGATCGGATTGGGAATAGCCCATGCGGCGGGCGAGGTGGAGGAATTCGGGGGAGTCAGCGTTAGGGAGAAAGAGGTCTTTGGCGGAGCCGCGGAGCATGCGGAGGGCGTTGATGAGGCGGCGGAGGAAATCGTAAGCGGCGGCGAGCTGATCGGCTTCGGGGGCGGTGAGGACACCGGAGCGTGCGAGTTCTTCGAGGGCGTTATGAATGCGGGGGGTACGGAGGGCGGGATGGGTGGCGCCGTGGATGACTTGGAGGATTTGGACATCATACTCGAGGTCAACAAGGCCGCCGGGGCTGAATTTTGCATTCAGGCGGCCGTGGGTCATTTCCTGATATTGTTTATGGCGCAGGGAGCGGAGCTGGGCGAGGTTGATGGAATGAGCGTGGTAGACGAATTCATCACGGAGGCGTTCAAGTTGTTGACCGAATTCGACATCACCGCCGACGGCGCGCAGGCGGACGAGGGCGAGGCGTTCGTAGGAATGGGCAGGGCCGCCGGGGCCGTAGTAGCGGCAGAACTGGTCGAGGCTGGCGGCGAGGGGGCCGGCCGAGCCGTAAGGGCGGAGGCGGAGATCAATGCGGAAGATGCCTTCGCGTTTGGCGCGGATGCCTCGGGAGACCTGCTGAACAAGGCGCTGAAAAAACTCTAGGTTAGTGAGGGCGGGATCGCGATCAGTTTGGCCGTTATCACTGTAAACGAATAGTAGTTCGATATCTGAGGCGTAGCCGAGGGCAGCGCCGCCGAACTTGCCGAGGGCGAGGATGGCGAAGCGGGCTTCAGCAGCGGCGGCGGTACGTGGGACGCCAAACTGGTGAGTGAGATCAGCATAGACGCAGGCGGTGGCGGTGCGGACAACTTCTTCGGCCAGAGCGGTGAGATGTTCAGAGAAGCGGCGAAAATCACAATGAGGAGAAACAATCTGATCAAGATCGATCAAGAAGATTTCGCGGTCTTTGAATGCGTTGAGGCGGTCGAGCTGATCATCGAGGGAGACGGCGCCGGAGAGGGCGGCGTGCAAGCGATCGCGAATAGTGGAGGGAGGCTGGCTGAAGGAACGGCCGCTGACGTGCGGCGAGAGGATGGGGAGGAGGGATTCGTATTGCTGGCGGATGAAGTCTTCCCAGAGGAAGTCGCTTGCGCCGAGGACGCGGGCGAGGTCTTGGAGGGCGCGAGGATTGGAGAGGACATCGAGCCATTGGCCGCGGCTGGGCGCGCGCAAGGTAGAGGAGACGAGGTGTTCAAAGCGGCAGAGAGCGGTGTAGGGATCGGGGGCTTGGGTGAGGAAGTAGGTAAATTGCTTGGTGAGGAGGACAGAGAGTTTGATTTGGTCGAGCTGGGCGGGGTCTTCGATTTTGGCGCCCGCGCGGTTGGTGACGAGCAATTCGTCGTGGACGTGGGGGCCATCGGTTTTGATGGCAACGTATTCGATACGGATGTCGTGAAGTGCAAGGGCGTTGGCAAGCGTATAGAGGAAGGCGGGGGTATCTTGAGCGGAGACACGGAGGCGGGTACAGGCGGAGTCATTGTCGATGTCGATCTGGACGGGGTAGAGGGCGGCGCGGGCATCGACGGCGGAGGAAGTGAGATGCTGGGCGACGAACTCGTTGACGCGCTGACGTGCACGGTCATAGGCATCTGGGCCGCCACGCTCGACCATGGCGATGACGTCGTGAAGACGAGCGGCGAGGGCGGTAGAAAAAGCGGGCAGCGGGTTGGGGAGGCGGAGCGAGCCGGAGAAGCGGTCTACGATGCGGCGGCGGGCGAGGAGGTCATCGGGGATGGTGCTGAGGGGAGTGGCAGAGGAGAGAGGTGCGGGCCGTGCAGCCGTGTAGGTGAAGACTTCACCGGCATGAATTACAAAATCGAGGCTGGCGAGGATGCCGGTGATGAGAGAGAACTCATAGGGGTAATCGAAGGCGAGAATGGTGAGATCAATCAAGCCGTTGGATTCGGCGATGATGAGTTCGACGGGATGATCGGGGGAGAGGCGGGCGAGGGCGCGGAGGTGCTGGGCGATGACATCCAATGCAAAGACGTCGAAATAGCGGGGGCTGAGGCGAGCCAAATGTTCGTGAACAAGTGCGGGCGGCACGTCGGGACAGAGGTGCAGGAGGGCGCGCTCAATGGAAGGGGAAGGATTCATCCACCGATGGAAACCATGGAGACAGGTTGATCAAAGGAAGAGTCATGACGTTTGAGTTGGAGAGCGGCAGCGAGGGCATGATGGAGTGCGTGTGCGTTGCGGGAGCGGAGGAGCGGGAGAATATCGAGGGAATGGGGGCGGGCGAGGCAGCCGAGGAGGGCGCCGTTGGCGGTGAGGCGGAGACGGCGGCAGGCGGGACAGAACGGCTGGGACACGGAGGCGATGATGCCGGCGGTGCAGGTGGCGCGGCAGCCGTTGGAGAGGAGGAAGCGCTGATGGCAGGCGGGGCGGGGCGTGAGAGGGGAGAGAGAAAAGTGTGCGGAGAGCGCGGCAGCAATGAGAGGGGCAGGCACATAGGCAGTGTGGAAGAGGCGGCGGGCGCAACCAATGGGCATGAGTTCGAGGAAGCGGACGTCACAGCCGTGATCGAGGGCAAAGCGGGCGAGGGCGGGGAGTTCGTCATCGTTCCATCCGCGGAGGACGACCATGTTAAGTTTGACGGCGAGGCCAGCGGCTTGGGCGGCGGCGATGCCATCGAGGACAGGCTGGAGCTGGGCGCCGCGGGTGATGCGGGCATAGACGTCTGGGCGGAGGCTGTCGAGACTGATATTGATGCGGCGGAGGCCGGCGTTGGCGAGGGTGTTGGCGAGGGGTGCCAGGCGCTGGCCGTTGGTGGTGAGGGCGATATCTGGGACAGCGCTGGCGGCGAGGGCATGGAGGAGGGCGGGGAGGCCGTGGCGGAGCAAGGGCTCGCCGCCGGTGAGGTGAACTTTTTCGACAGGGAAGAAGAGTTGTGCGGTGTGCACAAACCAGAGGAGCTCGTCGAGGGAGATGGGGTCATGGGGGTGGGAGCAGCAGGCAGTGGAAGGAGGCGTGCAATAGATGCACTGCAGATCGCACGCAGGGGTGACGGCGATTCGCAGGGCGAGCGGGGCGGGAGGGGAATCACAGGGAGGTGTGATCATGCGCACGGGCGGAGCAGATTATCCGGCGCGCACGGCGGCGATGAGCGTATCAGCCACATAGTGCTTTTGAGCATCAGACAATTCAGGATAGATGGGGAGCGCAAGCGTTTCGGCAGCCGCGCGTTCGGCTTCGGGGAAATCGCCGGAATGATAGCCCAAGTAAGAGAAACATTGTTGCAAATGGAGGGGCACGGGGTAGTAGATTTCGACGCCGATCTGCGCCGCTTTTAAGGCGGAGAGAACGGCATCGCGCCGCGGGACACGCACGACGTACTGATTGTAGATCATGTAGCAGTGGTGCTGGACGACGGGAGTGACAATCTGGGGGCAGGCAGCGAAGGCCTGATCGTAGAATTGGGCGTTACGGCGGCGGGCTTCGTGCCAGGAATCAAGGTGGGGGAGTTTAACGTGGAGGACGGCGGCCTGCAAGGCATCGAGGCGGAAATTACCGCCGATGAGATGATGGTAGTATTTGGGCTCCATGCCATGGACGCGCATGATTTTTAGGCGTTCAAAGAGGGCGGGATCCGCCGTGGTGACGAGGCCGCCGTCGCCGGCGCCGCCGAGGTTTTTGGAAGGGAAGAAGGAGAAGCAGCCGACGGTGCCCATGGTGCCTGCCGGGCGGTTTTTGTAGCGGGCGCCGATGGCTTGGGCAGCGTCTTCGATGACGGCAATGTTGCGCGGCTGAGCGAGCGCGATGATGGCATCCATGTCGGCGCACTGGCCGAACAAGTGGACAGGGATGATGGCTTTGGTGCGCGGCGAGATGGCGGATTCGATGAGGGCGGCGTTGATGTTGAACGTATGAGGATCGATGTCAACGAAGACGGGGCGGGCGCCGGAGCGGGCGATGGAGCCAGCGGTGGCGAAGAAGGTGTAGGGCGAGGTGATGACTTCATCGCCGGGGCCGATGCCGAGGGCCATGAGGGCGAGGAGGAGGGCATCAGTGCCGGAGGAGACGCCGAGGGCGTGCGGGGAGCCGATATAGGCGGCGCAGGCGTTTTCAAAGGCGCTGACGACGGGGCCCAGGATGAAATACTGGGACGCGAAGACGTCGCTGACGGCGCGCATGACGTCGTCTTTAATCGTCGCGAATTGGGCTTTGAGATCGAGCAGGGGAACATTCATGAGAGAGATGAACGGTGGGGTAGAATGGTTAGGATGAGAAGAGTTGATGAAGGAGGGCGGGGACGGCTGAAAGCGCGTCGTCAAGTTTGTGTGGTTGAGTGCCGCCGGCCTGAGCGCGGTTGGGCTTTCCGCCACCGCCGCCACCAATAATTGCGGAGAGTTGTTTGACGAGTTTACCGGCATGGAGGCCGGCTTTGACTTGATCATCACTCATTTGCACAGAGATGGAGCATTTGCCCTCATGGCGTGCGCCGAGGACGATGATGAAGTGAGAGAGTTTGGCTTTGAGCTGGTCGCCGGCGGTGAGGAGTGCAGAAGGCTCGGCGTCGCCGAGATTGGCGATGACGAGTTTTGCGCCGTTGAAGTCGTGGGCGTTCTGCAGTGCCTTGTCTAGGAAGTCGCCGGAGCCGGCAGAGCGGGAGTCTTTGAGCTTTTTCTGCAAGTGTTTGATGTCGTCGTGGAGCTTGTCGATGCGCGCGGGGAGGTCGTCGTCCTTGACATTGAGGGACTGGGCGAGGGAGCGCAGTAAGGCGCGTTGGCGCTGGATTTCGCGCAGGGCGGCGAGGCCGCAGACGGCCTCGATGCGGCGCACGCCGGCGGCGATGGCGGACTCACTGGTGATGAGGAAGGCGCCGAGGGAACCGGTTGAAGGGGCGTGCGTGCCGCCGCACAATTCACAACTCACGCCATTGATGGAGACCATGCGGACGCGGGCGCCGTATTTTTCATCGAAGAGCATGATGGCGCCGGCCTTACGCGCGTCGTCAATGGAGGTTTCGGTGATTTGGACAGGGAGATCACGGAGGATGACGTGATTGACCCAGGCTTCAATTTTTTCGATATCGACTGGGGAGATAGCGGTGTGATGATGGAAATCGAAGCGCAAGCGATCAGGCGTGACAGCGGAGCCGGTTTGAGAGGCGTGTTTGCCGACGACGGCGTGGAGGGCGGCGTGGAGGAGATGAGTAGCGGTGTGATGGCGCATGGTGGCTTGGCGGCGTGGGGCGTCTACTTCGAGGATGACGGTGTCACCGACGCGGAGGGGAGCGGGGAGAGGGGCGAGATGGTGAGCGAGGAGGTTGTGGGTGGGGCGGGTGACATTGAGGATGTTGACAGGCGGAGCAGGGGAGCCGGGGATGTGCAGGGTGCCGGAGTCGCCGGCTTGGCCGCCTGATTCGCCGTAGAAGGGGGTATGATCAACAAAGAGCACACCGGTTGCGCCGGCGGGAAGTTCCGAGCAACGGGCGCCGTTTTCATCGAGCAAGGCCGATACGAGGGAGCGTTCGGTCAATGACGTATAGCCTGTGAAGGTAGTATCACCCAATTCGGAGTAGAGTAATTCATAGACTTTTTGGAGGCGTGGGCTGGCGACGGAGCGGGCGGCTTTGGCGCGATCGCGCTGGGCGCGGAGACATTCTTCGAAGGCCGCGGAATCCACGTGCCAGCCGATTTCGCGGGCCATGTCTTGAGTGATGTCGAGCGGGAAGCCGTAGGTATCGTGGAGTTTGAAGGCATCAGCGCCGGAGAGGGTTTTACGTGCTGGGTCGGAGTGAGCGACGACGTTTTGAAAGAGTTCGAGGCCTTTGTTGAGGGTTTCGGCGAAGCGTTCTTCTTCGGCGGTGATCAACATTTCGATGTGGTTTTTGCGCTCGTGGAGAGAGGTGTAGTGAGGACCGAGGATGGTATCGAGGACGGAGACGAGGTCGGCGAGGAAGGGTTGTTGGATACCGATGCGGCGGCCGTAGCGGACGGCGCGGCGGAGGATGCGGCGGAGGACATAGCCGCGGCCTTCGTTGGAGAAGACGGCGCCGTCGGCGAGGGCGAAGGCGACGGCGCGGATGTGGTCGGCGATGACGCGGTGGGGCATGCCGGCGTCAAGTTCAGCATCGGACAATGGGCGCGGGCCGAAGAGTTCGAGAGGAGTATAGGGAACGCCGGAGAGATTTTCGACAGCGGCGATGAGGGGGGCGAAGAGATCGGATTCGTAGTTGGAGTGGACGCCTTGCAAGACCGAAGCGAGGCGTTCGAGGCCGGCGCCGGTATCGACGCAGGGTTTGGGCAGTGGCTCGGTGGAGCCGTCGTCGCGGCGGTTAAACTGCATGAAGACGAGGTTCCAGAGTTCGAGGGTAGCGGAGTCATCGAAGGGGAGGGAATCGGGGTTGGCGGGGCCGAAGAAGGAGCGGAGATCGAGATGGATTTCGGAGCAGGGGCCGCAGGGGCCGGTGTCGCCCATTTCCCAGAAATTATCCTTTTTGCCGAGGCGGACGATGCGGTGAGGCGGGATGAATTTTTTCCAGAGATGTTCGGCTTGGTCATCCTGCTCGAAGATGGAGACCCAGAGGTGGTGTTTGGGGAGGTGGTAGATGGAAGTGAGGAGTTCCCAGGCGAAGGCGATGGCATCGGCTTTGAAGTAGTCGCCGAAGGAGAAATTGCCAAGCATTTCGAAGAAGGTGTGATGACGCGGGGTTTTGCCGACGTTGTCGAGGTCATTGTGCTTGCCGCCGGCGCGGATGCATTTTTGGCAGGAGGTAGCGCGGGTGTAGTGGCGCGATTCGAGGCCGATGAAGACTTGTTTGAACTGGTTCATGCCGGCGTTGGCGAAGAGGAGGGTGGGGTCGTTATGAGGGACGACAGGGGAGCTCTCCACGAGCGTGTGGCCGCGGGAGGTGAAGAATTCGAGAAAGGCGCGGCGAATTTGTGTAGAGGTCATAGTAATCAGAAAACAAGCATGGTGGTTATATGGGAGAGATTATAGCAAAAATGGGAGAAAAGGGGGAGAGGTTGGGGGAGGCGCGAAAGGAGGAAGGGATCTAAGGGACGAAAGGGACGAAAGGGAGGGGATGGACGGGGGGGATGGAGGGGGCGGGATGTCAGAGGGCGCGGGAGAGGAGTTCGTGGAGTTGTGCGGGAGAAAGGGGGATGGGATTGCCTTTCATGCTGGAGGCGGCGAGGGCGGCGGGGATGAGGCGGGAGAAGTGGGCGGAGGAGAGGCCGTAGGAGGAAAGCGGGGGTATGCGGAGGTTATGGGAGAGCTGAGCGGCCCAAGCTGCGGCGTCTTCTGGGGTGGAGCCGGCGCCGGTGAGGCGGGCGATGTCTGCGAAGCGGGCGAGGGAGGCGGAAGAAGAAGGAGTATTTGCGGTGCGGAGGGCGGCGATGTTGGCGTGCATGACAAAGGGGAGGAGGCGGCCGCAGATTGCGCCGTGTGGCGCGCGGAGCAAGCCACCGAGGGGGCCGGCGAGGCCATGCACGGCGCCGAGTTTGGCGTTGGCAAGGGCGAGGCCGCTGAGCAAGGCGGCGAAGGACATATCGGCGCGGGCGGCGAGATCATCGCCGTGTGCATAGGCGCGCGGGAGTGCGCGGGCAGCGCGGGAGAGTCCCTCACGGCAGAACATGTCGGTGATCGGGTTTGCGGCATGCGAGACGAAGGCTTCGATGAGTTGTGTGAGGGCGTCCATGCCGGTGGCGGCGGTGAGAGGTGGCGGCAGGGACAGGGTAGATTGGGGATCAATGAGGACGATGCGGGGGGCGAGTTGAGGGTGGCGGAGGCTGACTTTGACGTTGTGAGGGGGGGAGAAGAGGACGGCATTGAACGTGACTTCGGCGCCGGTGCCAGCGGTGGTGGGGACGGCGAGGCAGGGGAGCGGGGGGTGAGCGAGCGGGAGGGCGCGGCCGATAGTTTCGAGATAATCGTAGATGTCGCCGGGGTTGGTGAGGAAGGCGGCGATGGCTTTGGCGGCGTCAATAACGCTGCCACCGCCGATAGCGACGAGCATATCAGCGCGGGCGTTTTGCGCGGCACGGAGACCGGTGCGGATATCATCAATAGCAGGTTCGCCGGAGATGTGGGAGTGAGCGGCGAGGAGGCGCGCGGCGGCGAGGGAAAGAGCGGCGGCAGCGGCGTGAGGGTTGCGGGGGCTGGAGAGAAGGAGCGCGCGCGCGCCGAGGGAGGCGGCGTGTTCGGCCACGGAGAGCAAGGAGCCGCAGCGAAAGATGATGCGGCCTGGAGCAGCGAAGGAGAACTGCAGATCACCAGTTGTTGTCATCAGGGAAGATGTTGGAGAATGTGACACTGGTGCGCGGGGCGGCCATCATGTCAGCGACGGTGTCACGCCAAGCGGTGTAATGGGGGGTTTGTTTGTGGGCGAGGGCGTCGCCGGGGGTGCGGTAGACTTCAACGAGGACGAAGTAGGAGGGCTGGTCGTGTTGTTGAAGGACATCGAAGCGGGCGATGCCGGGCTCGTGCACGCTGGCGCAGGCGTTGGCGAGGGTGGCCTGTTTGAAAGCTTCGATGTATTCGGGCTTGACGGAGACATGGACGTGAACGATGAGCATGGGAACTCCTTGAATTAGTTGTGGGGGTGAGGTGATGTGGGAGACGGATTGGCATAGCAATAGAGACAGGCATGGGGGCATGGGTGATAGGAGCCAATATCAATGCTGGCGCTGCAGCCGCAGTGGGGGCGAGTGGGGCGGAGAGGGACGTTGGGGAGGTCAGAGGCGGCCAGTTCACGGAAGCGCCAGATGTCGACACAGTGAGCTTTTTTGACGGGGCCGCCGAGGAGTTCGTCTTGGCAGCAGACGCGGATGGTGATGGCATAGGTGCGTGCGATGTTGGCGAGTTGGAGGAGCAAGGCGCGTTTGTCTTCAAGAGGGGGATTAGTGATGAGAAAGTGGCGCTGGTGGAGGCGGCGGAGCATGTGGGGATAGGATTGGACGAAGGAGACGATGCAGTCGCGGGTGCAGGTGGAGAGCTGAGCGGCGATGGAGGCGAAGCGTTCGAGGGTGTGCGCAGGGGAGATGTGGGGAGAGAGGACGATGGGATCGAAGCGCCAGACGAGGGAGTTGGGACCGAATAAATCACTGAGCTTCTGGAAATCACGGATGCGGGAGTCAAGGGAGGTGAGATGGTGTTCGAGCGGTTGAGTGAAACCGGTGATGGTGTAGAGGCAATAGAAGAGGAAGCCGCGGTTGCGGAGTTGGGCGAGGACGTCATGGAAGGCGGAGAAATCTTTGGACCAGAAGACGAAGCCGATGACGTCATGTGGGGCGAGGGAGACGGAGCAGCGCTGATGAGAATAGGGATGAGTAAAGGAAGCGGAGCCGGCGCGGAGGGAGCGGAGAAACCAGTCGCGGTGGGTGGCGGGGATATCGCAGCGGCGGCTGGCGGAGATGATGCGTGGGGCGGGCATGGGAGGGGTTAATTGGTGAAGCGGGCGAAGCGTTGGATGGCGGCCATGATCAAGCGCATACCGGAGAGCAAGGAGCCGTTGTTGACGGAGCCGGCGGTAGCGAAGACGAGACCGCGCTGTACTTGGGTGGCGTCGAAATCGCGGAGGAATTGGACGACGATGATGACTTCTTGGTTGCGGCTGAAGGTGAAGGGGGCGAGCTGGGAGTAGATAACGGAAGCGGCGCGGGGCAGGTGGGCGCGGGCGCGGTGGTCTTTGGTGCAGTAGAGCGGGGAGATCATGGGAATATTATAGCAAAGAGGGCAGTGATGAGGGAAGGGGCGGAAGAAACCTAAGGGACGTAAAGGACATGAGAGACGGAAGGGACGGAAAGGGGGAAGGGGGAATTCGAGGGGAGGATGGGTTGGGAGGGGAAAAGTGTATAATAGGGGCATGAAGACAGGAAACGACAAGAGCAGGGAGTATGTGCAAGTGGTGTGCACGGCGGGGACGGCGGAAGAGGCGGAGCGGATTGCGCGGGCGGTGGTGGAGCAGCGGCTGGCGGCGTGTGCGCAGATAATTGCGCCGGTGCAGAGCATCTACTGGTGGCGCGGGGCGGTTGAGCAGAGTACAGAGTGGATGTGTGTGATGAAAACGAAGGGGGAGAAGTTTGAGGAAGTGCGGCGTGTGATTCGGGCACTGCATACGTATGAGACGCCGGAGATCATAGCGACGCCGATTATAAGGGGTGATGAAGCGTATTTGGGGTGGATAGAAGAGGAAGCAGGTGGGAGATGAAGGTTTTGTGGGGGATAGTTGTGCTCGTGGGGAGCGGAGGGCTTGTGGGGTGTGATCCGCTGGGATCTTTGGATGAGGTGCCGCGGCCGGGGGTGGAACGGGCGCCGGGTGGAGCGGCGCGGTTGCCGCGCGTAGAGGCGGTGGTGAGCATGCGGCGCGCTGACATACTGACGGTAGTGGCGGATGGAGCGACACAGGTGGTGCATTTAGCAGGTGTGTGTGCGCCGTCGCCGGTGGCCGGACGGTTCAACAGGCAGTTTGCGGCGCATACGGGATTGGCGGTGGCGGCACTGCCGCGTTACGGGCGGGAGGCGATTGACGCCGTGCGGGGGATGTTTGCCACGGGCACATGGCGGGTGGCGGCGTTGGGAGCAAGTACAAACAACGGGGCTGTGCTTACAGCAGTAGATTTTGTGGACGAGCGGGATGAGAGCATGGCGGGGGAGTTGTTGCGGCGTGGGTATGTGGCGTGTGTGGGGGCGGCGCCGCGGACGGTACTTGCGTATGAGGAGTTGGAGCGTGGGGCGCGGGAGGCAGAAGAGGGGATGTGGCGGCACGCGGTGCCGCTTGGGCGACGGGTGCGGGTGGAAAGCAGATTCGAACGAGAGATAGTGTCGCGCGACCGGTGGGACGTATATCAGCAGCGCAACACGGCGACGGGCCGGGTGAGCACCGAAGAGCGAGGCACCGTGCTGGAGCGGCATGAGCAGATCGAGGAACGCGGGGTGATTGAGCTGGAGATTAGAGTACAACCGCCGGTAACGCGCTCGTATGAGCTGCTGGCGCGCTATAGCTTTTTGGTGACGGATGAGTATGGGCGGAAGCAGCAGGCGATGAGCGGACTGAGAGATGATGGGAAACGTTTTATGACGCGGCGCACAGCGGGAGGGGAGCGTGTTAGAGATACGAGGGCGTGCGATGTTGAGACGGCGCTGATAGTGGTGACGAGCGCAGTGACGCACGTGCGTATAGAGTCAGCGTCCGTGGCGAACACGAAGAGTGAGAAAGCCGGGATTGCGTATGAGCAAGGGCAGACGGTGACAGGGTATGAAGTAGAAGTGTGGCTGGGGACGAATCTGGTGTACTGGGCGGAGGAAAGCGGCTAGTGAAGTAAGAATGACGAGTGACGAAGAACGAGTTACGTTGGTGTAACGTGAGATGGAGAAGCGATGAAAACGAGCACGTGGATTGCGAGTATAGTGTGCGCAGAGATGTTGGCAGCAGGGATGACGTGGGGAAAGCTGACTGAGGTGGTGATATTTCACACGACGGATTTGCACGGGCAGTATGCGCCGGTGATAGATTACGAGGGGGTGACGAATGTAGGGGGATTGTATCAGTTGGCGGCGGTGCTGGAGGAGTGCCGAGGGGAGCAAAAGAATACGATTTTAGTAGACAATGGCGACACGTATCAAGGGACGCTGATGAGCTGGCTGGCGCGCGGGCATGTGGTGATGGAGACGATGAACATGCTGGGGTATGAGGTATGGAACATCGGCAATCATGATTTTGACTGGGGTGTGGAGATACTGGGAGTTAACATGCGGAATTTTTCGAACAGCGTAGTGTCGGCGAACACGCACTGGGCTGGGGCGGAGGCATCGCCGGTGGCGGGAGTAGAACCGTTTGTGATAAAAGAGGTAGCCGGGATGCGCATTGCATTTGTGGGGGTGACGCATCCGAACGTGCCGTATTGGACGCGGCCGAACGTGCTGCGGGAGACGGTGATAGAGGAGCCGGTGACGGCGTTGCTGCGGGTGATGCCGGCGGTGCGGGCGGCGCGGCCTGACTGCATCGTGTTGCTGGCGCATCTGGGGTATAATGAGAAAGAAGGGGCGCTGGAAGAGGAACTGCAGAAAGTCGTGGAGCAGTTTCGGGACATAGATGTGATTATAGGCGGGCACACGCACACGGCGGTGCCAAGCATGAAATTTGGGAAGACGTTGTATACACAAGCGGCGTATCACGGGACGACGCTGGGCGAGATTCATCTGTATTTTGACACGGCGACACGCGAGTTGGTGCGGAGTACAGCGATGCTGGTGCCAGTTGGGCCGGACGGGCCGTACTCGGCGCTAGTGCAGACACAAACACAGATGATAGCCGCATTAGCGGAGAGCACGGCGACGCAAGTGTTGGCGTACATTGATGGCGTATTGGGTGGGCCGGCTGTGCATACAGAGGAATCAGCGGAGCAGACGTTGTTGTGTGAAGCGATTGCCGACGTTGCGCGTGCAGATGTAGTGTTTCACGGGGCGTTTGGGAGCGGCGTAGTGGTGAGTAATGCATATATGACTATCGGTCACTTATTCGAGATGATACCGTATGAGAATGGGATCGTGGTGGCGGAGCTAACGCTGCGCGAGATCAAGGAGGTGTTGGACGGCATGATAGAGTGGTGGGGATCGGGGCAATTTGCGTTTCCGTATGGGGTGCGCGCGCGTGTGGACATTGAGGGGATGCCTGGTGAGCGGGTGATATCGCTGCAGGACATGCAGGGCCGGCCGCTGCAGGAAACTAACCGGTATCGGGTGGCGTTTAACAGTTACGTGGCGGCGAGCGGGGGGCAACGGCATTTGAGGTTGCGAGCGGTGGTTGATGAGCATGCAGCAGAGGAGGTAGTGGGGACGACACGGGATGCGGTGGCGATGTATTTAGTTAGGGCGGGGGTGTATAGGCCGCGGGTAGTAAGGAGCATCGAACACGTGGCGCAGGCGCCGGGGCAGTTTGCACCGGTGACAGGGGCGACGGTGATGCGGCCGGGGGCTGTGCAGCTCGTGGAGTTAGCGTATATGCACGCGGGGGCGCGTGCCGAAGAGCAAGCGGGCGAATGGTTTGTTGTGCGGAACGCGGGGAATGCGCCGGTGAATTTAAAAGGGTACACGTTTACAGATGGGGATGAAGGGGGAGCATTCCGGATAGATCGGGATTTGGTGTTGGGGCCTGGTGAGGTGGTGGTGATGTGCCAGTCGGTCGAGC
>Ga0308414_1000650_pt1 | contig 22387 bp, 17 predicted proteins | sample HotsprSampleOS50_FD_205667 | JGI IMG/M metagenome (GOLD analysis project Ga0308414, IMG submission 205667) | Hot spring phototrophic mat microbial communities from Octopus Spring, Yellowstone National Park, Wyoming, United States - 20090730_OS50 ...
GCTGTATGCGTAGGGGCTTGCGGTGTCCACGCTGAGCAGCGTCGTCCCCGTCCAGAACTCCACCCGGGCAATGCTGCCGTCACTGTCGCTCGCCGTTGCAGCGAGGGTAATGTTTGCAGGGGCCGTGTAGGTGCTCCCGTTCACCGGACTGGTCAGACTCACCTCCGGCGGCGGGTTATACAACACATGCACCACGCACTCAGAAGACCCCGCGAGAACTTCATCCACCGCGCCCCACAGTTCCGCCGTCAACGAATACGTCCCCGAAGAAACCCCGTGCCACACGTACGTCCACGGACTGTCGGTGACCATCCCCAGCAACGTACCGCCTTCCCAGAAAACGACACGCACTGTATCACTGGACGGGTTGTACACCGCCGCCGTCAGCGCGATATCCGCCGGCGCCACAAACGACGAACCGTACACCGGCTCAACCAGCGCGATCGTGGGATACGATCCCGGCGGCTGCTCGTACACCACCCTGAAATACCGCATCTCGGCAGCCGTCGCCGAACTGCCGTCATTGTCGTATGCCACCGCGCGCACCAAGTACTCTCCCTGCGTGAGGCCGGTCCACGTGTACACGTAGGGACTGGCCGTCACCTCAGCGATCTTCTGAGACGTCCCCCGCCAAAACTCCACCTTCGTGACAACGCCGTCCGCATCCGACGCCTCCGCCGCCAGCAGTACATCCGCCGGCGTGCTGAACGTGCTGTCGTGCACTGGACTGACCATGTTCACCGACGGCGGCTGATTGGGGAACCGCACCCGGATCACCGCCGCGGCGGACGTGCTGACCAGCAAGTCGGTGTCTTGCGCTACGGCGTACACCTGGTAGAACCCGGGCGACATACCGGTCCACGTGTACTCCCAGGGACTCTGTGTATCCGCAAACAGCACCGTCGAGCCGAAGTAGAACGTCACCTGCGTCACCTCCGACTCGGCGTCCGAAGCAGTCGCCCGCAACACCACCGGCGACGGCAACACCACCGTTGACCCGTCCACCGGATCCACCAGATTGACCGTCGGCGGCGTCCGCACCACATCGCCGTATCACAGCAGCAGCACATCGGTCATTCCCCGGTACGTCTTCCCGTCCAGCGCCTGGGATGCGTGCCCCGCCACGTACACGCCACCCGCGCCGTCAACCGCAATACCGTATCCGCGGTCGTTGCTGGACCCGCCGCGCATCGCCACCCACCGCAGCTCCCCATCGGAGGAATACTTGGCAACCAGGACATCTTCCCCGCCGGCATACGGCTGCGCCCCTACGGAAGCGGACACCCATCCGGTCACGAACACATCGCCTGCGGCATCCACCGTCACACCGTACCCGGTGTCCGTCATGCTGCTGCCCAACAGACGCGTCCACCGCCGCACCCCGTCGGACGAATACTTCACCAGCAGCAGGTCGCTGTTCCCGCCGGCGTACGGCTGTCCGAAAACCGACTCCCCCACGCTGCCCACCGCGTACACCGACCCGTCCGGTCCCACGGCGATGCCTGCGTACGCGTCCGTCAGCGAACTCCCCACCAGGTCCACCCACTGCGTCACCCCATCGGAACTAATCTTGACCACCAGCGCATCGCTGATTCCACCTGCATAGGGCAGCCCGCCCACCGAACCGAACGCCCGACCTGCCACGTACACATTCCCGACACCGTCCACCGCGCAGGCATGCCCCTCTTCGGTTGAAGAACTCCCGACCAGGCGCGTCCACAACCAGGTCCCATCACCGGCGTACTTCACCACGGCCACATCAAACCCGCCGGCGTTCAACTCCCCGTCCAGCGACCGGTTGGTATGACCCGCCACGTACACGTCCCCGGACTCCTGGTGCACCCCAACCGCCCGCGCGATATCACGCTGCACGGTGCCGCGCATCCTCGTCCACACGCGGCTCCCCGATCGGTCATACTTCACCAATACCATGTCCGTCCAGCCCAACGGCGTATTGCCGTCAATCGTTCCGCTGGCCGACGCCACCACGTACACCTCCCCGGTGACCCGCCGACATGCCACCGCCGCATAGTCCTCCCCGTTGGGCGACGAACTGCCAAACATCCGCACCCACTGCACGTCCCCGCCCGTAGAAACCCGCACCACAACCACATCAGACCCGCCGGCGTACGGCTGGCCGTCAACACTCCCCGACACCGCCCCGGCCACAAACAGATCGCCCTCCCCGCCCGGCGCCATGCTATGCGCAAAATCAAAACCCGTGGTTCCCAGCATTCAGGTCCACCGGTGCACCTGGGCGTGCGCAGTCGCTGACAACGCAATCACCGCATACAGAACCACACCGAACCGCCGCACCATATGATACATGAACCACACCTCCCTATCCTGAAACGAGCCGAAACACGACACAATCGGCCATACTTACACCCATCCGGCACCGCCGGCAGGCGCTACTACCACTCACGCTATAGATACAAAACCACGATCCCATTTGGAAAGATCGTGACCAACATCACCCGTCCGACCCAGTCGCATCACAAGCCGGCCATCCGCCGCTGCATTTTCACACCACGGCGGAGCCTCACCCGGTCCGGTAGTTGGGCACCACGTCGCGCAGCTTGGCGAGCAGACCCTCCCGGTCCAAGCGTATAGAGAACCCTTACATCACCGGCTGCCCTCGCCGGTCAACAGTACCCGTATGGTGCGCAATATAATCGCCACATCAAAGGGCGGCGAGCAATGCTTGATATAGTAAAGATCATACGCCAGTTTTTCCCGTACGGACTCTATTGAAGTATCGTACGGACACCGTATCTGGGCCCATCCGGTAATGCCGGGAAGCACGGTCAACCGGTAACCGTAGAATGGTATCATCTCCTTGAACTTTTCCACAAAATGCTCCCGCTCCGGCCGGGGCCCAACAAACGCCATCTCCCCGCACAGGACATTCCACAACTGCGGAATCTCATCCAAGCGCGCTTTTCGCAGAATTTTACCGAGCGGGGTCACTCGCGGGTCGTCGGGAGACGCCCATACCGGCCCGGAATGTTTCTCCGCATCCGGCCGCATTGTTCTGAACTTCACCATATTGAATTTTCTGCCCAGGAAACCCACTCTCTCCTGACGGAAAAACACCGACCCTCCATCAGAAACCTTTGTCAGTAACGCTATCAAAATCACCACCGGCAACAGCAGCACCAGCAACACGAAGGCGATGCTCCGTTCAATCAACGGTTTGAAAAAACGCAGGTACAAACCGCGCTGGCCGATATGTGCATACAGAAACCATTCCTCATCCAACACATAGTACGGAACACAACCGCTCAGATTCTCGTACAAATCCTCCAGACTCACTATTTCACAGCCTGCCTGCATACACGGAATCAACGACCGCACCATATCCTGAGGCATTTTCCGAACCCCGACCGCGATGATATCAATTCCGCTGTCGGCGACAATCCGCCCTATGTCCTTTGACTCACCCCATACACCGGCATCAATACCAGGGGAAAAGCTCGTTGCTCCCTCCCCCACCGTCACTATCCCCGCTATTTCGTAGATGCCGCATTTCCCGGCACGGCACAATTCAAGGAATTTCCCGGTCAAAGCCCCCATGCCTATCACCAGCAGGCGCCTGCGAAATCTTCGCAAGAACAACTTCCCATACACCACCCGACCGGCATACGCACATCCCACAGCACACATACCGCTCAAAAAGAAGATCGGACGACTCGGTATCTTCAACGGCGGCACCGCAAAAAAGAGCACCAGCGAAACCGCCAACGCGGCGCCTATGGAGATTGCAATACTCCAAAACAATCTATGCCCGGCGTAATCACGATGAATGTCGTACAGGTTGTTGATATACATGCACAACACTTGAATCCCGATCACCAGTATAATTTGTTTATGGTACTCAACCACATACTGCGGATCCCCCAACCACACAACTGCGGCGAACACAACGGCTGCACTCAACATCAGTACATCAAGAATCACCAATAACACACGCCGCTTGCTCAGGTAGCGCTTGAGCAGCCGCTTCATCACACCCTCACTGCCGAGGAAACTCCCGGCCCGAATGAAATTGAACGCGTAACATTTTCCCGTCCCGCACAACAGAAACCCCCTATACAAGGCTTTTCAGACCGGCTCATCACCGTATCCTTTTCATTACCAAACGTTCCACCGCCTCTGCGGCTTCCCGCAAAGAACAGTGTGTTTGCACGAACGCACGACCTGCAGCAGCGTACCGCCGGCATGCATCGGGGGCATCGGCCAAATCCACCACCGCCCGCGCGAGCGCCTGGGGATTCCCCGGAGGCACACACACGCCACATCCCGCCTCATTGACAAAGCGGGGCACATCGCCTTCCAACGGCACACTCGCGATGATAGGCCGTCCGCCGGCCATGTAACTGAGCATCTTGGAGGGAACCACCGGCGTGCGCACCCGCGCATTCAGAATGATCAACCCTGTATCACACGATGCCACCACCCACGGGTACATCTCCCGCGGTTGCATCCCCAGAAAACGCACGTTCTGCAATCCGTACTCCCGCACCCTCGCCTCAAGCCGTTCCCTGTCAATCCCATCTCCCACAATGAAAAAAAGCACGTCGTCCCGTCCGCGCAACAGCACGGCCGCCTCAACTACCGTCATCATGCCCTGCGACATCCCCAGCGTCCCCGCGTACCCGACCACAAACTTGCCCGTCAAACCGTGTTCCCGGGCAAATGCGTTGTCTCTGGGCAGGGGGCGCTCCTTGTCCGCATCAATCCAGTTGTGCAGAACATGCACCTTGTCCGCCGCTGCATGTTTCAGTTCAACAACGTGCCGGCGATTGCCATCGGAATGAACCGTTATAACATCCGCACCAGCATAGCAAAACCGCTCCAGAGCCTCCCAAATGTTGATCACTATCCGGTTGCGCAACACCCCTTGGTCAATATAGCATTGGGGGTGCAGATCCTGCACGTTCAGCAACAACGCAGCCCCCCATACCCGCTTGAGCATCCACCCTGCAACCCCCATGGTGAGCGGCGGTGAATGTACCACTATGGCATCGGGTCTGCTCACCATCAAACCACCAACCACCGCCGCCAAGGGCGCCGTCATATGACCAAGAGCCAGTTTCAGTGCACGCGAACCGAACGCCGGCAACCGCACACGAACCACCTCAACGCCGTCCATGTTCTCACGGAGAAATGCCTTCCCGACATAACGCTGCGGCATGCGTGCCAGGTTGTACCACGGAAACCCCGTAACCACCGTCACCGCATTCCCGCGCTCACATAAGCCGCGCGCCAAATCAGCATAGAGTGCAGCGGCGGCGCCAATTTCCGGAGGATAGTATCTTGATAGAAGCAACAATCTCATTGAGTCTTGCTCGTCATCGCGGAATTCCGGGTCAACAGGTCAACAAAGCATGATAATTCCAAAATGCCGTCTCCTCTCACTCAATCGTTCCCCGACAAACAAGGATTCAGCTGCATCCTATACCTTCAGTTGTTCAAGCATCCGGCGTCCCACAACATTGATATCAAACCGCCTGGCCGACTCCAGCGCTCCCGCGGACAACCGCTCGTACAGCTGCGGATCCTCGGCAAGCCGCAGCATCGCTTGGGGCAACTCGCGGGCGACATTGTCCGGGTCAACCAGCAACCCGTTCACGCCGTCATTCACGATCTCCGGCACCGCCCGCCAGGCCGTCGCGATGACCGGGATGCCGCGGGGAAAGGCTTCTATAACCGCCCCGGGATATCCCTCGCCAGGAAACCGCGTCGGAAAAACCATCACATCACCGCGCTCCATCTTGCGCATTGCCTCTGCATGTTCATAATCTCCTCCATGGACAGAAACTCCCTCCCCGGCATCACTCAGAACCCGCACAAACTCATCCCGAAAAAACGGTCGGACTTGGCCGATCAGGTCCAAGGTCGCCCCCGGCATTTGAGACAGAACCTGTTTGAACGCACACAACAGGTCAACAATCCCCTTTTCCTGCCGTATCTGCCCGACAAAAACAAAGCGGCATTTCCCCTTTACAATCTTCCGAACTTGCGTATTCGTTGGCAGTTGTGTCCAGTTGGGAATGGCCGCAACTCTCGTGAAAAGACTTGACAGCTTGCAGCGCAACCATTCCGTCTGCACCACAATTTGTATCCGCGACATCCACCAGACCGTCGCCAACCGCAACAGCTTGGGCAATGAATCCAAATAGGCGTCAAAATCCCCTCCATGGACGTACATAAAGTTCTTTTTCCCGAGCAACGTTGCTATGCGGACAAACAACGCTCCCGCAGTAGCCGAAAACCTCGCCGTCCCCTGCACAATCACCATATCAGCACGAGGCACCTTCCAGGCAAAAGAAACAAACATCTTTATAAAAGGGAAATACGCCCGCGGATGTATCAGCGGAATACCCCTTTTATCCCCGGAGGTTGTATTGACCCTGTCCACGCAGTAGTTTCGCCCGAGCAACCACTCTTCCAATATTCGAGTAGGTATGGTCGTCCCTCCATACGGCGGCGGATACGGTGCGACTATCAAGATTCTTTTTCCGGAGGTCTTTTTCATGGAAGCAAAACGCCTCCATACCCAACAAAGCGCTGACCCTCTGGGGATTGACTCATCTCACAAATCGCAATCCCAGCAGGCGCCATAAGAACCGCTGGATTCGTATTACACTCATCGGCATGTACGCTCCAAGCGCTTTGTATGCAACTCCCACCAGAAAAAGAACAGAGCAGTCACCATGGCAAACAGCTCGGTAGAGCACACGACAGCTTGATATCTTCTGTTCTTTTTCTGACTTTACAGATACTGACGAGCTTGCATTTCTATATTTGAGCAACACCTCCGCCACCAATGACAGCTTTTGTGATCTGGTGATACGCAGGAGCAAATCCCTGTCTTCGGCATAGCAATACCTTTCATCGTAACCACCGACTTTCAGCAAAACTGTCTTTCGCACCATCAAACTTGGATGCATGATTGACGAATGCCAAGCCAGAGACCGACGAACGGCGGCTGGAGCGGGGCTGGGACGTACCGTTCTGAGAACCCTGTCGCTTTCATCTATTATCTCGTACCAACATCCCACTCCGGCGATATCACGATGTGATTCAAGGAACCGTACCTGTCGTTCAAAACGAGCGGGGTACGACCAGTCGTCCGCGTCCATGCGGGCGACAAACTCCACATCGGAGGATACCATCGCAAGCGCCCTGTTGAGCGAACGTATGAGTCCCATGTTCCGCTCCTGGCGGTGCAGCACAATGCGTTCATCATTGAAACCGCGGGCGATGTCGTACGAACCGTCGGTGGAACCATCGTCTATCAGGATGAACTCAAAGTCCCTGAAAGTCTGATTGAGTATGCTTTCTACGGATTGTTTCAAGTACCTGGCCGCGTTGTAAAAAGGCATTATTACACTAACTCGCGGCATTCTGTATCCCCTCCTTCATTTTCAGGTAGAATGCTACAAACAACCCAATAAAGTACCAGCTATGCACATCACCGCCAATAAAAGGACCGGGATTATGAAAAGAGGAATGAACCACATAACCGGCAAAAGAGGCAATGAAAGCGCGCGTAATATCCGCTTCGTGTGCCTGCCGTTTTTTCAATAACACATGTCCCATGCCGAAAAGAACAACATAAAATGAAATGTTCAAAAAAAGACCTGGGAATCCGTAGTACACGAGCGCATTGAGAAACTGGTTATGCGACGTCTTGTCCAATGCTACATAAGCCCCTTCTAAATCAAGAACTTCCGAAAAAAACTCCTGCTGGAGCGCCCATCTCTTGTTATACGGCACTCCCAAGGGCCTCTCCAAGCCCATTCTAATAGACATAACTATCATCGGGATCGTCCCTCTCCCTCGTTCCGCCTCCGCACTGAATCTCCTTTGAACCTGCTCCTGCGAAAGCACTATCCCAAGAATCATGCCACTTGCAAAAAGCGCTATGAGTTTTGTTTGGAGTTTGGAACGCCAAAGAAACGCTGTCATAGCCGCGATTGCGCCGAGAATGGCCGAGCGCGCCTGCGTCATGGGTATAGCAAACCCGATAGCCGCTGCAAGCAGCCCGTACGCGATTTTGCCAACGGTTTTCCGCTGAGAGAGGATTCTCGCCAAAGCCAGCGGGAACACTGACACCAGTTGATACGAAAAAGGCATTGAATACACCGCGAGCCCTGATATTTTTTGTCTATATACCAAGGCTTCGTAATAGGTATCACGTGGGTCAGGAACCCTCAACATGTAGCGCAGGTTCCAAAAAAAATCAACATCAAAAAACTGCATAACACCGACGAAAGCGGAAACCGCAATACTCACAATTACCATATCAATTGCAATGAGTGTTTTTCTTTCGCTGTCGCACGAAACTACTATGATGTACGCTATAAGCGCTCCCACAGCTATTCTCGTAACATAGTACTGCATTGTGGAAATGAACTCACTCTTTGTAGTGTTTCCCCACGGGAGGTTTATCACCAGGATGAGAATTAAATATGTTGCTACGATGTTTTTCAGAGCGCGTGCACGCTCATCCCACTGAATCTTCGCTGTTTTCCTTGTAAACTTCACAAGCATGATTGAAAATGCCACTAAAACAATTACGTAGTTTCTCAGGGGCACCCACAACACATCTACATAAGACAGCCACGTTTCGCACGCAATCGCTGTCAATAGACCCATAAACGGAAATGCGACAATCACGGCCGCAGCAACCAACGCACCTGTGTAGTGCAAAGTGCCACTGAGCACGCCCAAGCCGACGGCAACGCCGCCGCCTGCACTCAATAGCAGTGGGAATGCGGCCCTGAGTTTTCTCATGTGACAGACATCGGCTGCTCCCCCTGAAATGCCATCTCAACGATTTTTAGGTACTCCTTATCAAACAGCGGCGCAAAAGAGAGTTTCTTTCGCATCTCCTCACGCGCGTTGCTACCCAGACGCTGCGCAAACTCTTGATCTTGGGTGATGCGCCATATTGCGTCCGCCACTACATCTGCAGACGCTTCAACCAACAAACCGGTGCGCCCATGGTCTATGAGGTTGGACACCCCGGGAGCATTCGTGCCTACGCACGGCATGCCAACCGCCATCGCCTCCGTCAAGGCTTTGGGGTGGCCCTCCCACCGTGACGTGCACACAAACACATCGTGCTGCAGCATTACCTGAGGCAGTTGTTCATTGGGGATGTTGCCTGGTAGGCGCAGATCAACCCCTCTATCGCGCGCTTGTGCAATCAGCGACGCCCGCAAGCTCCCCTGCCCCACGATGGTCACCTCGCAGGGCTTGAGGAGTGCTGCAGCCTCAACAAGCAGGTCATATCGTTTTTCTGTCTCCATGCGTCCCACGGATAGCATGCGCACCGGCATCGTCGGATCTCTTGGCTGCCACCGGGCGGCAAAGAACACCTCATTTACAAAGTTGGGCACCACGTGCAACCGTTCGGGCGGCACGCCGTAGCGTTGGACCACCCACCGTGCAAGGTCTTCCGTCGGCACCTGACATACTGTTGCATGGCGAAAAGCCCATCCTTCCAACAGCTGGTACAACCGTACTCTTAAGTTACGACCATACAACGTTTCACAACTCTCTCCATGTACATACCCGCACCGCAGCAGAATAGGTCGTCGCCACAACCGCGCAGCAAACACATGAAACCATGACAGGTGTGACTGGTTGGTCTTTACCACGCGCGCATACCTGAAATGCCTTCCGGAAAGCAACGGCAACAGACACAAAGAAAGCAACCTCATGCATCTGGATACCAACGGCACCGGGAAATGGAAACGAGCAAACCACCTGACATTCGCCGTGCTGATACCCTCAAATGGCGCTGTCCATCTGTCGCCGAAGTCCAATACCACCACCCTCCAGCCGCGGCGCACATACTCCCTGTAAGGTGCAAACTCGCGCTCCGCGGTGCCAGTTCTGTGCCACCCTTCAATGCTCATCCCGGGAGTCATGCACAACAGCAGCGTGGGCTTTCCCCCGGACGACGACGCCGTTGTTGCATCCTTGTTTGATGTGCAATCCATGAAACTACCTCACCGTCGCGACGACGTAGAGTTCGCCCCACCGTGTGGGGTGTTCTTCAACGTGAAAACCGGCGTCTGCAAGCTCCCGCAGCAGTTCCTCGCGACGGTACTCACACCGATGCGTTGCATCCAGGCGCGAGTCAACACCGTGCTCGTCCTTGTACAGCACCAGCCACTCGCGGTCTTTCTGCGGCACGCGGATGAGCAGGCGCGCATGTGGGTACTTGGCCACCAACTCACGCAGCAACTCCTGTCGGTTGTCAAGATGCTCCAGTACGTTTGACATGATGATGACGTCCGGCACCAGCGGCAGGCCCTTGCGCATCGCCTCACGGATATCGCCTTCCACAATAGTAACGCGGCTGTCATGGCGGAAGCGTTCCTGTGCCGCCTTGGCTGCAGCGGCATCCAACTCCACGCCGCATGCAGGGGCGCCGGTATTGCGGACCACATCATACAACAGCGCTCCGTTGCCGCACCCGATGTCCAGGCACTTATCCCCGCGTCGCACCGCTTGTGCAAAAAAGTCGTGGTAGCGGGTCAGGCGATGCTTGGGGTGCAGCCCGTCCGGTTCCAGCTCCATGGCGAGCACAGAAATGAGGTTGTTTACCAGGTTGTCCAGCTTCATGAGCATCCGTACCATGCGGCGGCGACCGATGATGTATGCAAGCATCACAAACAGTTTCCGCTTCACGCATCGTGCTCCCGGAATCCGAGATCATCGTACCCCAATAACTGCGCCAACACGGCAATGCCCCAGAGAAAGAGGCATGTGCCGTGGATGTCAGGCTCATTGAGTCCCCGTGCGATGCGCGCGCCGTAGTAGGTTGTATTGCTGCGCTCCGGGAAGAACGAGAAACCACCGTGTTCCGGATGATAGTACCTGCGGTAATCCGCAAGTTTCTTCAAGCAGAATGCCCGTATTTCATCATGCCGGTAGGTCCCTTGCGTTGCCTCATCGGCGCATTTCAACACGTAGACCGCATTGAAGTTGTCGCACGCATGGGCACCATCCTTGGCTGACAGCACTAAATCTATCAGACGCTCCGGATAGCGAAGACGCATTATTCCTGCCGCTCGCAAACCGGTGAGCACTTTCATCGCTCCGTTGATTTTCTGCTGCACAGGAACATCATCCCCGCGGTACCACGCACCATCCCGCGGGGATTGCAGCTCATTGACAAACCGCTCAGCCTCAGATATCAGTTCAGCATGCAGCTGCGGCTCATGATTGAACATGTGGCTGTTATATTCATAGAAGAACATCGCATGGCTGAAATGGCTTCCCGCACTCCAGGGGCGACTCCAATCAAACCGCGACAGGTACCGTCGCAGTTCTCCAACAGTCTTCGGCATGCCGGTGAACATCCGCGTGGGACGATACCCCAATATCCGAAGTGCACACAGGGCCTGTCTGGTCTCGGCAATCCTGGTGAGGTGCCCAAACATGTTCCTAAAATCACCAGAGCGAGCAGCACCCACCATGTTTTTCAGCAGCGCGTTGCGACCTACAAGCGGATCAAATACCATGCCTTTCCGATTCTGAAACTGCATGATGAAACCGGCCAATGAAGTACGTGCTCCTTTGGAAAGGGTATCCAACCCCCCAACGGAATAGTACGACTTGACTGCAAACACCGTATTGCCGAGCCCCCACCGAACCTGTTCCCCATAGAGATCGCCCGAAAAAGAATAACGGTGGAAACCCGGCACCATTTCCCCGCGCATCGCCGCGAGAAATTCCGGTTTCCCGTTTTTGACTGCTATGAGCCACTCGCGAATGTCTTGCGCCACATTTCCCTCAGCTTTTCACAAACACGCGCTCCTGTGTAGTGAAACACAAAGTACCTCTTCAACCTGGCACAGTGCCTCCCGAGCCGTCGCACGTCAACCGACGTCCAGCGACGGTGGGCAATCGTTGCGCTGATGCATTCTGCGAAAGCGTGGTACTGTTCGGCAACAGCAGCGATATCAAACACCGGCAATGAAGCCTGGAACGTATCGTAGTGCGACACAATGCGTTCGATGAGTTGCGGTATGTGCTCCGGACGGTCAAACAGCAACCCTCCAGCACCGACGAGTTCCGGATGCCCGCCGCCATTGTAGGCGACGGCAGGCAATCCGCAACTGAGCGCCTCAATAAGCGCATTGGAACAAGGATCCGGATAGGATGCGGTGATGTAGATGTCGTGCTGTCTGAGGATGTTTGCAAGTTCCGCAGACGGCAACGGCGGGATCATGCGAATGTTTGCAAACTTAATCGGGGAATTACCTACGAAGGTCATCTCATACCTGTCCCAGTTCAAGTGACGATCCATCCTGGTAAATCCGGAATCCCTTGCGCCAGTTTGCCGACCAGCTGGTCGCGATGAGACGAGGTTTTCTCGATGGGAGCCACCGCTCACGGCCGATCCTGTTGAAAATGGCAGGATTCGGCGCATTGTAGATGATGGTTTCAAACGGCACTGCAATGCCGGTGAGTCTCTTGTTGTTGTCCCTTGTCCACGCAGACTGATACACAATTCCGTCTACATACACATCGGCGATGCGCTTGAGCAACACGTCATAGAACCGATCCTTACCACGAACCGTCCACACAGGACCGTCCAGTCGCATGATGATCGGTTTGCTCGGGCATTTGACGCGCGTGTCGTGCAACTGCCAGACTGTGTCATATCGTGGAAACGGATACCCATTCCAAAGAAACGCATCAGCATGGTCGGGAACTTCGGTATACCGTCCCTGAGATTGCAACTGTTCGCGCAGCGCTTTGAGGAACTGGTTGCCCCCGCCGTAGGGGCCTTCAACAAAGTTGAATAGAATGTGGAGTTTCATGATCATCTCACAGTAGTTCTTTATATAACTCGCGATAGTATCGCTGTGCCGTGACGTCAAAAGTATACTTACACACTTCCCGTCTGCCTGCGTCTATGAGCTTGCGCCTGAGATCGGGGTTTTCTATGACTTCCATTGCGCATCGCACTAATGTGCTGCGGTCTTCCACATCGGCGAGCAACGCATTCTCACCATCGGTGGCGATATCCGGAACCCAGCCTACACGAGTACTTACTACGGGTACACCTGTTGCCCATGCTTCAAGTATTGAACGCGGCCCTCCTTCTATCCGCGAAGCAATGATATACAGATCCAGCGTAGAGAACCAAGGCCACACGTCCGAGTAACGTTTGAAATATCCCAAATACGTAAAGGGAACGCCAGCCGCCTGCAAGCGATGCTTCACATATCCGCGTGCAGGGCCCACCAACAGCACGTGTATTCTACATTTTTTTGCCAATTCTTCCACCACATCAGCGAATACATCCGGGCCTTTGACGAGTTTCGGTTCCAGCCCTTCTCCCCAACCGACACCGTCTTTTTGAAATGAACCTACGACAATCACATCATCGGATATGCCTAAGCGGCGGCGTAGTTCGTCGTGTCTTTCTCTTGACCTATAATTGAGTATTCTGCGATCCACTCCTGTTGGTATGACACGAATCCTTTTCTCCTCAAAACCCATTGCAACGAGCTCATTCTTTGTATTTTGACATGATGTATGCACCCGTACAAATCGCTCCCGTTGAGCGGCGATTTCCGCATTCCTGGAATAGTCAGGCACGACATGAAACCAGGTAAGCACGTTCGCTTGTGCACGTTGATGCTCTCGCCGGCGCAACCACCCCCATGCAACATGTTCACTGCCGAAGTGACATATTCTGCTTCGCACAAACCGCGATGATCTTGATACACGAGCTTTCATCAGCTTATGGTTGACAAGCCCCTTGCAAATGCCGCGGCCATCTTCAGCAACGGCCCATTCAGCGGATTCAACCACGTACGTCAAATCTAATGCGCCGCTGAACAACCAATTACACACAGCGTCTCTACCAGCAAGACACTGTTGATGCAGCTGTGAAATGCTTTTCACATTACATCTCCCTTGATTGCAGTGACAAAATAGCCGGTGGTCGCGGTATCCCGCGTTGAACCTGATGTGCGACGGTCCGCCCACCGGATCAAAGGCCGTGCGTATGCCAGAAATCGCGCCGCAATGCTTCGCGTCAGCGAGCGCCGCCACCGCTGCACAGTACATACAAACAGGTCAAAGATCACCGCGACAACACCGCCCATCGGCTTAACCGACGGTTGTTCAAAACCGAGCCGCAGGAGCACCTCGCGGAAGCGCGCAGGCGTCCAGCGCTGAAAATCATCCGGGTCCGCGTGCACCGGGTACAGGAACGGCATTGATATGCTTATGCGCCCTCCGTGCTTGAGCACGCGGGCGGCTTCCGCGAGGGCGTTTTCCGGCTGTTGCAGGTGTTCCAGCACCTCGCATAACAGAACACAGTCAACGGACGCATCCGGCAAAGGAATTGAACCTGCATCGCAGCGGAAATCCGGCGCGGTGGCAGCGTCAATGTTGACGTATCGCCAGGAGGTAATGCCATCCGTCGGCGGACGGAAGCGGCCTCGCTTTTTGATTTTCTTGCCGCCGATGTCCAGGACATCGCCATAGACGTGTATGGATTCCAGAAGACCGTCTAAGTATTCCCGTCGGAGTGTGGTGAGCATCAACTGGATGCCCCCTGTGCTATGCGTGACAATGTGTATGTATAGTACACACTCGCAGAAGCATTGGTGACACACCGAGCAAGAATAATGCCCACAGGTCCCCACAGCCAACCCAAAAGTGGAACCAGAACAAGCGGCGTAAGAGCGAGCATCGCCCAACTGATGCCGGTTTCTCGTTTCATCGCATGCGCCTTGAAGAGTGTCCCGACGCCCATCATCGGAACGGCACACACGATACAAACGAGAAAGAGATACGCATACTTTATGCTATCCGCGTATTTGGCGGAAAAAATGAGCGGATACACATACGGCAACGTAAGCGCCGTAATGCCGCAAGCTGCCGTCACTCCAACGAAAAGTATCCACTGATGCTGACGCAGCCACATGGCCGCCTCATGTACCGGCATTCTCGCCAATCGTGAATGCAGCATCTGCTGCAGTATGCCGCCAGGAATTGTATATAAGTATTGATAGAGCAATTCACCGAGGGCAAACAACGCAAGTGGCTCCAAGCCGAGGAATGTGCCGATGATGAGTTTATCAAGTTGCGCGGACAATGTGCCCGCAAGGTACAACCACGACGAAAAAACGCCGTACCGGGAGTATTCCGCGGAGTACTGGTGGCCGACCTGCCGCGAACGCAGCAGTGCGCCGACCGCCACAAGGTTGCCAAGCGCCTGCAGCCCGACCTGGGCAGCCGCAACCAAGACAATATTGGCTGATATCAGGAAAACCGCATATGTAGCGGCCACTTGTACAGCACGGGTTATGACCGACCACCAAAAGACAGCCCGGAAATCCTGTTTTCCGTCCCAATAGCAAAGGTGGGTGTCAACCCAGAGACCCGGCCCCACGACAGCCGCCGCGACAAAAACAAACGCACCGGTGGGCGAACCCATCACCGCCCACTGGTACCAGGCAAACCCGAGCAGGATGACCCCACCGATCATGCTGCCCAGTATTTCCTGAATGCTGCCCTTGCGGAAGTTGCCGTCAAACCCTTTTGCCACAGCACCCCTGATGGAATTTGACACCCCGGGTAGCCCTACGGGCGCCAGCAGCCCGATGATGGTGCCCAGCCACACGAGCAGGCCGTAGTCGGTGCGGGTGAGGTTGCGCGTGAGGAGCGACTGGTTGAGCAGGCCAAGCAAGCTGAAAACCACCACCTTGCCACCCAGCCATCCGGTGGCGGATCGAAAGTACGCCGATGCGAGCGGGTTTATGATACGCATTACTTTATGTCTATGTCACCTTTTGCTTGATAGCAAGCAGTACGTTGTCATGCTGGTAGCAATATGGCGTTGGTATCACAGCTGCTGTCAACTCCGGGCATCGGCAGCTGTGCCGGCTTTCACCGCCACAAACAACCGCATCCGGGCAAACAACGGCCAGAGAAAACTGTAGTCCATCGCCAGACCCGCCACCTGCACCGCACGGCGTGTTATGGGGTTGCTCCCTATCGCAGGAAGCAGCATCTCAAGGCCTAATGCGCAGCCATATCCGCATTCCGCAACGGTGATGAATCCCGCCTCGGCTAAACGGTTGCGAAAGTCGTTCGGTTCAAATGCATATTGGTAGAAAGCATAGTCCGGGGGAATCCGGAAGTGCTCTGGCATCGCACGTGCAACCCTCATCGGGAAGGTCTGTGGCACGCTGATCAGGATGCGGCCCCGGAGCTCTAAAATGCGATGGGCCTCGTGCAACACTTTTTCCGGCCCGTCTGCAAAGTGTTCTGCAACACCGAAGGACAGGTAGGCGGCTATGCTCCCATCGGGGAATGGGAGATGGAGAACATCACCCACGTCGATAGGAACCGAAGGGAAGAGTCCGCGCACCCATTGTACGGTATCTTCGGCGAAGTCTATACCCCTGCAATCGTACCCTCGTGCACGTAACGCCAGCACATACTGGCCGAGTCCACAACCGGCTTCAAGGATGATGCCTTTGCGCGGCAGGTGTTTGACAAGTGATGCAGCTAAAGCACCGCAGCCAAGGTATCCGTCCGCGCTGCGCTTGAGCATGTTCACCGCGCGCTGTCGCTGCTCGCGCCAGTGGTCATCCCAGAATTGTCGCATTCCCGCCATCTGCCGGTAGTAGACAATGGAGTTCCCTTTGCGGACGGCGATGGTCCGCTCGCCATGATTACATCTCATAGGCGCTCATGCTTTGATGACCCGCGGATGCGCCCCGGGATACACATTCCGAGTATCCACGATGAGCCGGGCGTGGCGAAGGATCATGTCGTAGTCAAACGAGGTATGGTTGGTGACGATGACAACGGCATCGTGCGCGGCGAGGGTGCGCGGTGTCACGGGAACGGAGCGCCGGTCGTCCGTCCTGAACCGCCGCATCTGGGGCATGTGCGGGATGTAGGGGTCGCTGTAGGCGACCTGCGCTCCCGCCGCTTCCAACAGTTCCCTGATCGGGAACGCCGGCGATTCGCGGGGGTCGCCGACGTCTTTTTTGTACGAGAGGCCCAGGAGCAGGATGCGGGCTCCGCGCAGCGCTTTGCCGTGCGAGCGGAGCGCCTGCGCCGTTTTTGCGACAACGTACTCGGGCATCGCCGTATTGATTCTGCCGGCGAGTTCTATGAATCCGGCGCGGCATCCGTGCCTGCGTGCGAGGTATGAAAGGTAGAACGGGTCAACGGGAATGCAGTGTCCGCCCCAGCCCGGGCCGGGATAGAATGGCATAAAGCCGAATGGTTTGGTTGCGGACGCCGCAATGACGTCCCAGATGTTGATACCGAGACGGTCGAATATCATTTTGAGTTCGTTGACAAGGGCAATGTTGACAGCACGGAAGGTGTTTTCAAGCATTTTCGTTGATTCGGCGACCTCGGCCGAAGCGACCGGGACGATCCTTCGGACGACCGCCGCATAGAAAGCGCACGCCGCCCGGCCGGAACGGTCGTCCACCCCGCCCACCACTTTCGGGATGGTCTCGGTGGTGTAGTCCGTGCGGCCCGGATCCTCGCGTTCCGGAGAGAACGCAAGGAAGTAGTCTCTGCCCGATTCCAGCCCCGAGCGTTGGAGTATCGGGCGTAGCACGTCGCGTGTGGTGGTGGGGTACGTCGTGCTTTCCAGAACGACTAGCTGCCCGCGCCGCATGTGCTGCGAGATGACCAGTGCCGTGGATTTGACCGGGCGCAAGTCGGGGAGGTTGGTCTTGGTGGTCGGCGTCGGCACACAGATGATGATGACGTCGCAGGTGCGCAACAGTGAGAAATCGCCGGTCGGTTTGAAATGTTCGGCCTCGCGGATCGTCCGCGATGGTATGTGCGCGATGTAACTGCGCCCGCGGGCCAACGCGGCGACTTTGGCGTCGTCTATGTCAAAACCGATGGTGCGGAACCCCTTTCGGGAGATGAGGAGGGCGAGCGGCAGCCCGACATAACCCAGGCCGATGACGCCCGCGACGGCTTCCCTGCCGGATATGCGGCGCAGCAGGTGCGCGAGCGCCCCGTCGGCGGAGGTTCCGTTCAATGGCGATGTGCGGTTCATACCCGGTAGTACTCCCGGTACCAGGTGACGAAGCGGGCGACGCCGTCGGTGACGGGGGTCGCGGGGGCGAACCCGATGTCGCGTTCCAAATCCGATACGTCTGCCCAGGTGGCCGGAACGTCGCCGGGCTGCAGGGGCAGCAGGTGTTTGACGGCTTTTTTGCCGAGGGCTTGTTCCAGCGCCTCTATGAAGTCCTTGAGTCGGACGGGGCGGTTGTTGCCGATGTTGTAGAGGCGCGCCGGGGCGAAGCTGGTCGCCGGGTCGGGGTAGGAGCCGTTCCATGCGGGGTCGGGTGCCGGTACCCGCGGGATGATGCGCACCACACCTTCAATGACGTCGTCTATGTAGGTGAAGTCGCGCTGCATCTCGCCCTTGTTGTAGACGTAGATGGGCCTGTTTTCCAGGATGGCCTTGGTGAAGATGAACAGCGCCATATCGGGGCGGCCCCAGGGGCCGTAGACGGTAAAGAAGCGCAATCCGGTGACGGGCAGGTGGTACAGGGCGGCGTAGGTGTGGGCCATGAGTTCGCCGGCTTTTTTGGTGGCGGCGTAGAGTGATACCGGGTGGTCAACGGAGTGCCGCACGCTGAAGGGCATGCGGGTGTTGGCGCCGTAGACGGAGCTGGATGAGGCGTAGACGAGGTGTTTGACGCTGCTGTGGCGGCAGCCTTCCAGTACGTTGAGGAAGCCGGTGATGTTGCTTGCGATGTAGGCGTGCGGGTGTTCGAGGGAGTAGCGTACGCCGGCCTGGGCGGCCAGGTGCACGACGGCGCTGAACCGGTGTTCGCGGAAGAGGGATTCCGTGGCGGTGCGGTCGGTGAGGTCTATTTTGTGGAAGGTGAACCACGGGCGGCCTTCCAGGCGGGCGAGGCGCGCTTTTTTGAGGGTGACGTCGTAGTAGTCGTTAAGGTTGTCCACGCCGACGACGGTGCGGCCGTCGCGCAGCAGGCGGTCGCACAGGTGGTAGCCGATGAATCCGGCGGCGCCGGTGACGAGGATGACGCCGTCGGTGGCGGGCGAGCCGGTCTGTGCTGCGGTGTGGTAGTGGTCTGTCATGCGGCGGATTCCTCTGTGTGCCGAGATCCGGTACGTATCTTAGGTAACTACGTGTACTTTGTTGTTTCTATAAGATTTCTTTCTGGAAATCAACGCTTTCCCCAGGTGCGCGTGCCGGCACGGGATGTGCGATCCGCACGGTGTCTACTGGAACGTGAACCGCACGCCGAGTGCCGGGAAGATGCCGAACGCCGTTGAAGGCGCCAACTGCAGCGCGGGGGCGATGTTGAAGTACAGTTCTATCGGGGCGCCTCTGAACAGGTATTCCATGCCCAGGACGTAGCGGAACCCCAATGCGAGGGTGGCATTGTCGCCGGCGAGGTACAGGCCGGGGCCGTGGTACCAGTAGAAGCGGCCGGAGAACTCTTTGTCGGAACTGATGCGGAAGTACTGCATGAGGTAGTCGCCGTGGATGTAGTAGCGGCTGCCGTTGATGTTCCAGCCGGCGGCGAATTCCATGGCGTCACGTTTGCCCTGGACGCGGAAGTCAATGCCGGTGGGCGCGATGAGGCTTGCGCCGATGGCGTAGCGCGGCGATACGGGCGCGGCTGCGCAGGGCAGGGCGATAGCGAGCAGTGCGGCGGTAGCGACGGTGATGTGCCGCCTGACAGCGGCGGTGTCGGGTACGGCGGTCATGCGACGGTTCATGGCAGGGTTCCTCGTGTGTGACATGGTCGTTTCACCAGCCTCCGACGGGTGTGGTGATGCCACGTCTGCGTGGGGCCGGTGTTGTTGTCGGCGATGGTGCGGGGGCGGTGGACGGTTTGACCGTCGGAGCCGGCGTGACGGTGGAGGGAGCCGCAGCCGGGCGGACGGGGGCGGTTGACGTGGCTGCGGGTGCGGCCGCTGTGGAACGTCTGACCTGGCGTGCCGCCGCGGTGGATGTGCGCGGCGATGCTGTCGGGGACTGGACCGCAGCCTGCTTCGCGGGAACGGCAGTGTCTGTTGAACGCCTGACAGGGATATCCGCCCTCGGCGCGCTGGATGTGGCTGGAGGCACGGGTGCGGAGGCCGGTTTTGGTGCTGGTGCGGGTACCGGAGCACTCTTGGGTTCGGGCGGTTGGGTGGACGGTGCGGTTGGTTTTGCAGCAGGCGCAGCGGGCGGTGTTTCGGGTTTCGGGGATGGTTTTGGTGCGGGTTTGGCCGCCGGTTGTGCTGCGGAGGTCGCCTTGCGAATGGCGCGGGGCGCGGCCGGGGCATCGTCGTACGTGGGTTTTGGTTTTTGGGTGAACAGTTTTTGGAACTCGTGGTAGTGCTTTTTGTAGAACTCGCGTTCGGGGGCGAGCACCATGACGTACCGAAGTATGTCCAGGCCATCGTCTTTTTCACCGAGGTTGCCGAGGGTCCAGGCGCAGCTGAACCAGTAGGCGGCGTTGAGGGGCGAGCGGCTGACGGCTTTGGTGTGGAAGTCCAGGGCTTTTTCCAGCAGGCTGTCGCGTATGGCGGGCGCAAGGCCCGGACGGGCGGCCCGAGAAACGTACAGGTGGCCGAGGTGGTGGTAGTAGACCGGGCGCAGCGGGTCCAGCTGGACGGCCTGGGTGAGGTAGTGTTCTTTGAGGCGGTCAACGTCGTTGACTGCCGGTTGTCGGAGCACTACATCCGCCCAGAACCGCATGAAGCCGGTGCGGTTGGGATCGGCTGTGACCGCGGTCGTCCCGGGGGTTGGGTTGAGGCGCACGATGTCAAGGTATTCGCGGTAGTGACGGTCCCCCAGGTACCAGCGGACCAGCGGCAGGCCCAATGTCATGACCAGCAGGCCGATGGACAGAATGCTCCACAGCGCCCCGCTGAGGGTACCCAGCTGTACGTCCAGATATTCCCCGCGCTCCTCGTCGGGGTCGTCGGGTTCTGCGAATTCGGCCGACTTCCCATCCTTGCGATCAGCCGGTGTTTGCGTGGATGGCGGGGTGGGTGTGGACGGTGGTGCCGGTTCCGGTTTGGGAGCCGGGGCCGTGACGTTTGAAGACCCGTCCACCGGAGAAGCCCCGGGTGCGGAACCGTCGTCCGGTTGGGCTGTCGTCGGGATCGCGATCGGCACACCGCCGAGTTCCGGAGGAAGTCCTTCGGGGAACTGAGCCTTGATGCGTTCCAGGTCGCGCTGCATTTCCTCGGCGGAGAGTTCGCCGCCCGCCGGCTGTTGCGCCTGCATCTCGGCCATCATCTGCTTCCTGCGATATTTTTCCTCAAACTCCGCGTAGGGGTCGCGGAATGACGCCGGCCCTTTGGTTGTCGCAACAGGCTGCTCCGGCTGCGGGGTTCCCGTATCGGAAGGCTCGGTGTCTTCCACCAGGTGGCACGTCAGCACATGGGTGATGCCCAGCATGACCGCAAAGAGGAATGCGTTGGCGTTGATGTGCAGGTTGAAGTCGAATAGGCTGTGGATGAACATCGTGGCCGAGCCGGCCGCGGTGCCCAGCAGCAGGCACAGGGCGAGCTGGTTGGTGCCGCGGCGCAGGTGCGACAGGATGTTCCACCAGAACAGCACGGTGAAGGCGGCGACGGCGGTGAATCCGACGATGCCGGTCTCGCAGAAGATCTGCAGGTAGTCGTTGTGGAGGTATCGCCAGAACAGGTTGAGGTGTGTGCTTTGGTACCGGGGAAAGACCTCGCTGAAGGTGCCCAGGCCGGTGCCGAACACGCCGAAATCGTTGACGATGCCCATGGCGTCCTTCCAGACGTCCAGGCGCGGGTTGAAGAAGTTGCTCTCCAGACCGATGGTGCGGATGCGCGCCAGGAATCCGCCGAAGTCCACCCAGTAGACGAACACCCCGATGAACGCCAACAGCAGCAGCGCGTTGATGAGCACCAGGCGTTTGCGCCGCTTGCGCGAGATGACGAGCAGCAGGAGGAAGACCACCAGGGCGCCGATGAAGCTGATGACTGCGCCGCGCGAGCGGCTCAGCAGCATGGAGGTGGCCATGACGCCGGTCATGAAACCGACCAGGATGCGCTGGGGCGTGGAGAGGCGGGTCATCAGCAGGGCGATGCCCAGCGGGATGATCATGTTGATGTAGCCGCCGTAGTGGTCGTAGTTGACGAAGGGGCCGTAGGGGCCGGCGTTGGCGGGGGTCTCCTGCAGCCAGTAGATTTTGCCGGTCCAGGTGAATTTTTGCACCAGCGCGAACAGGGCGATGCAGAAGCCCACAGCAACCAGGACGTAGAGAACCGCGCGCACCCGGCCGACGGTGCGCAGCTCGTTGATGACCAGGAAGAACACCAGGCCGAAGACGGCCAGCCG
>Ga0308414_1000651_pt1 | contig 22369 bp, 15 predicted proteins | sample HotsprSampleOS50_FD_205667 | JGI IMG/M metagenome (GOLD analysis project Ga0308414, IMG submission 205667) | Hot spring phototrophic mat microbial communities from Octopus Spring, Yellowstone National Park, Wyoming, United States - 20090730_OS50 ...
GAACTAAAAGGAAAACCTCAGAAGAAGGGATACAAAATAGTTAAGCCATCAAAAGATCATCCATTCAGGAAGATGAATCAAAGGCTCAAAGAAGATAAGAGGATGAATTTTTTGCGTTCAGCATTAGTGTAACTCCAGTCGGGCTACGCCCTCCTTCCGTTACCCTAATGCAATACTTTAATAACTATTTAATAAATTTGTTACTGACATTTCTAAAGAGTTAAAACTACTGACATTTCTATTGAGTTAATACAAACATAATCCTAAATTCAAAAAAAAACTTGACAAATATTTATTGTTTATTTAAGTTAGCTTGTAAAGTTGATAAATTATCTTTATAGAATTACTTTTACTAACCTTTACTGATTGAGGGAAATTTATATTAATTTATTATTGAGAGGTATAAAATGAGAAACAAATTCTTTGTTCTATTTACTTCATTCATTCTAAGTTTAGGAATGATATATGCACAGGCTCCAGTAACGCCTGCTAATGGATCTGTGAATGTACCACAGTCAACTTCTTCTGTGAGTTGGACAGCTTTTGATGATGGAAATGGCTCGGCTCCACTTTACGACGCCGAATATTCACTTACTGGTGCTTTTGCAGGTGAGGAAATTTCAATGACTGTCAGTGGTAACTCAGCTTCTCTCCCAACTTTAAGTTACAATACAAATTATTACTGGCGTGTCAGAGATAATGATACAGATGGTTTTGGTACTCCTGGTTCCTGGAATACTTTCTCATTTAAAGTTGATTTTCCGACTTTATCTCTTACAGCTCCAGCAAATGGTGCTTCAGTATCTCAAACACAAACTCTTAGTTGGAGTACAAGTGCACCTGTTTCAAATGTTGATTATACTATTAACATTTCTGGTCCAAATGGATATAATGCAAATATAAATGCAACAAGTCCATACACTTTTGGTACTAACTTAGATTTTGGGACATACACTTGGAGTGTTACAATTGATGATAATAATACTCCATTAGATAATGCATCGTTTACTACAACAACAAGAACTTTTAACGTATATCCATCTTTATTAACTCCACCTAATACAATTACTGGAGTTTCTGTTGAGCCTGAATTTACTTGGCAGGATGATGGAACATCAACTTATTTATTGGAAGTCTCTAATTCAAATACTTTCGGAACAATTTTAGCTTCTTATAATGGTACCGGTGGTTCATATAACTTTACAGAATCTGATGCTGGTATGCCATTGAACAATAATACTTTTTATTATTGGCGTGTTACTGTTAATGGTTTGACCACTCCATATTATTCATTTAAAACTACTGCTAATCTTTCATTAAATTTAGCAAATCCAGGAAATGCCTCATTAGTTTATCAGTACAATCCTTTGATGTTTTCCTGGTATTTAGGTCAAGCTCAAGGAAATTTAAGATTTTCTTTACAAGTTATTCAGTCAAATACTGCTCCTACTCAGGCACAGTGGGCAACTGAAGTAGATAATTATGTCAATGGAAATCCACATAATTTTGCTCACTTCTCTGATAATTTATCTAATACATTTCAATCAGTATCTGGTTTCTTAGGAGGACTGAGATATTATTGGAGAGTTGTTGCTTATTATGATGATGGTACAGTTGCAAATCAATTTGATTTTAGTGATAAGGTAGTTAAATATTCATCAGTTTATTATTTTGATACCAACGGTGGAGCTGTAATGGCTTACCCGAGCTGGCCTTCTGGTGGATATACTATTTATACTCTAACACCTTATTATTTCTGGTATACTTTAACCTATCAACCTGGTTTGACTTTTACAGTTGTTGTTTCCCCAACTCCTGATACAGATTTAGATGGTCAGTTAGATGATGAAGTTGGAGCAACTACGATTTCTGCTGGCACTAACTATTATGCATTACAACCTTCAAATCTCTTAGAAGGGACAACTTATTATTGGTAGGTAATTTCAACATATAATTTAAATAATACTTATTCAGCAATACATACATTTGTTACTTATACTCCGAGTGCTGTTACTGCTTATGTTCCTACTCCATCTTATCCAACAGGTGGAGTAACAGTTTATACAACTGCACCTTCTTTACACTGGTGGGTTGGTGGTCCTTACACTAATTTATTATTTAGCATTCAGTATGGCACTGATCCAACATTAACTGTAAATACTCAAGTAAATGGAATAAGTGATTTATTTTATCAACTGAGTGGATTAACACCTGGATTAACTTATTATTGGCGAGTAAGATCTTACGAAAATGGTAATCCATTAAATCAATCAGCATGGTCAAGTATAGTTTCATTTGTTGTAGTTGGCGGTTCATCAAGTTATACAGTTGCTACTTGGCCTGTAGGCAATCCTACAGTTTATACAGATCTACCTACACTTAGTTGGTATGTTGAAGGTTCTACACTTGGATGGAGCGGATACAGAGTTAAATGGCATGCAAATACAGCTCCAGCAAACTGGGCTACTGTCCCTAATTTAGCAGATGTCCTAAATGTAAATCAAACTTATTATACTTTTACCAGCCCATTAAATTACGGAACAACATATTATTGGGCAGTAGCACTATATGATGGAATAAATAATCCTCCTCACTCAGCATATTCTCAAGGTTCTTTTACTTTGGTTGGTGGAGCTTCTGTAAGTATTGTACTTACTCATCCAGCTGATTTATCAACTATCTATACACAATCACCAACTTTATACTGGTATGTAAATGGTTCACCTTTAGGTATTACTTCATATCAACTAATGTATTCTCAACAATCCAATTTTCTCGGTCCTACTACTGTAACAGTTAGTGGGATTACAAACACTTTTTATGCTTTATCAGGACTAACGCCTGGTGCAACATACTATTGGAGAGTTAGAGGTCATTACTCAGGCTCAAATTACACAAGCTGGTCATCTACTTTTGAATTTGTAGTAGATGCTGGTGCAAGTCCAGTTGCACCTAAAATTGGTTCACCAAATAATGTGAACATTACTGCAAATTCACCTGTTTTATCTTGGTTTTTACCAGTAAATTCGAGTTCCCCACTTCGTTATAGAGTAGAATTAGCATCAAATCCTGATTTTGTTAATGCTCAAACTTTCGATAACCTGAATAGTATGCAGCAAGTTGTATCTAATTTGAATACCGGACAATATTTTTGGAGAGTTCGATCTTATGTCGCCAACAATCCATCTAATCAATCGGGTTATTCACCAACTGGTAAATTTACCGTAAATTCTCCTACAAGTACTGATAACAATGAATTAATACCTTCTGAGTTTGAGGTTGCACAGAATTATCCAAATCCGTTCAACCCTGCTACAACAATTAATGTAGCATTACCAGAAAACTCAGGTATGTCTATTAAAATATTTAATGCTTTGGGACAGGAAATTATAACTTTAGTTGATGGTGAATTTGCACCCGGAAATTATAATTTCACTTGGAATGGAACAGATAGTTTCGGAAAAGTTGTTTCAGCTGGTGTATATTTCTACAGAGTTGAAGCAGGTAAATTCTCTGCTGTTCGTAAGATGACACTAATGAAATAAATTATTAATCACAACTCATAAAAAAGGTCAGTCGTTATTTGCGGCTGACCTTTTATTTTTTTTACCGAATAGTTTTCAAATTTTAGTAAGTAAAATGTTTAATTTTTTCTCCTTTAACTCCAATTTCTGTCATCGCTTCAATTCCGATTTCAAGATGCATATCAGCATATTTTTGAGTTACCAGTATATCTGATTCTTCAGTTTTTATTCCTTCCGGAATCATTGGAACATCAGAGACTAATAACAAAGCACCGCGAGGAATTTCATTCACTAATCCTACAATGAACAATGTTGCGGTCTCCATATCAATTGCAATAGTCGAGAGTTTTCGTAAATAATTTTTAAAATCTTCATCCCATTCCCACACTCTTCTATTGGTTGTATAAACAACACCGGTTCTATATTCTAATCCTCTCTGAACAATTTTATCAGAAACAAATTTGTGCAATTTGAATGAAGGTAATGCCGGAACTTCTTTTGGTTTGTAATCATCGCTTGTTCCTTCGCCTCTAATCGCAGCAATTGGTAAAATAAAATGTCCGATTTCTGTCGAATGTTTAAGTCCGCCGCATTTGCCAAGAAACAAAACGCCTTTTGGTGCGCGCGCAACTAGTAAATCCATTATTGTTGCAGCATTCGCAGAACCAATTCCAAAGTTTATTATAGATAGACCGGCTCTATTTGTAGCTGTTTGCATTGGTTTGCCAATTCCTTTTATCTCACAATTAAATCTCTCGGCAAATCTTTCAACATAGTTATGGAAGTTTGTTAACAACATATAATCACCAAACTCATCTATCTGAGTTCCGGTGTAACGAGGTAACCAATTTTTTGCAATTTCAAGTTTTGTTTTCATTTATGAACCTTAAAAGTTTATATATAGAGAAATATTCAAAGTTCTTTATTGCGCCTTTGCGTGAAGTTTTATTTTACCACAGAGGCACAGAGACACAGAGAATTAATTAATCAGTATAACTATTTATTACTTCTTTTATAGCTTCTTCACAGACTTTACAAAATGGTTTATCACCTTTTGAAAACATTATGCAATCTAACATTGGTCTATAAAGTCCTTTTGGAAGATAACCAGCTCCTTCAAATGCACCAACTTTCCCCCAGTATTTACTGCTCTGCAGGTATTTATCAACTTTCTCCGATTGTAATTTATCTTTCATTGCGTATTCTTCTTCTGCAGATTTAATTTGATCTTCAGGTGCGCGTTTTCTTTTAAGTTCTGCAATGTAACTATTCAAACGGTTTCTTTCTTTCAACCATTCATAACTCATCTTATCAAATTCTTCTTTTTCCCATGGCGTTGGGATTTCAATTCCTTCACTCAAAAACTTTTTCCACTTTATATTTTTCGGATCAAGTAAAGCAGTGATGTTGGGCTCTATTGGTTCGACAGTAGGTTTATAAAATTCAGTGTAAGCTACATCTGAAGTATAATATTCATCAGCTAAACCGGTAAATGAATGACCGAATTCGTGAGTAAAAAGATATTTGGCAAATTGATTATCAGTAGTGTAAGTACAGAACTGATTATAAATCCCACCTCCACCATAGCGCGGGTGATTAACCTGAATGTAAATTGCATCATAAGGAGCGAATGCTGCTAAATCGCGCATTGATTTATTATCTTCAGTCATTAAATATCGCTCAGAACCAAGAGACCAGAAAGTTGTGTTCAAAACAGTTTTAACAAAAATATCTGCTCCTGGTAAATCAGTCCCGCTTTCTTCAGATGGTTTAAAAACGCCGTAAATATTGAAATGACTTTTATGAGATTTATAAGGTTCCTGTTCAAAGAAATATCCTACAAATCTATTCAGATCACTTTCAAATTTGCCTCGTTCTTCCATCGTATATCCTTCAGCAAGAATTACGATATCAACTTTATTATGTGGATTTCCATTATAAACCGGTTTGAATATCTCAACGCTTGAATCAACAATTTTATCTTTTATTATATAAATGCTCGTCGGATCTATTTCTGTTCGGAAAATTTCATTCATTTTGTTTGATTCGTCGCGCTTCTCAATCGCAAAAATTATTTTGGATTTTGGAAACGGAATTATTGCAGATTCGTGATAAGATTTTTCAATTCCTGTCATACCTTCTTCACTCGAAGCATATTCGCCGAAAAAAGTATCATAACCTTTGGAGTAAATTAATCTTCCCGAGCCGGCATCATAAATCTTATGATAATACTTTCCGTTGTTAAGATTGTCAATCAGATTGTTGATGCTTCCGGCCCAAATTCCGTAGCGGTAAATTTTGTCAATCGTAAATTGCTCTGACTTGGCACTTCCAATATGGAAGTAATCAATTCTCATTGTCTCATCAAAAAAATAATCATCAAATTTTATATCGTTTTGTGCAAATGAAAAAGCACAAAGTGTGATAAATAAAAAAATGCTTTTCATATCAACCTCTTAAAATTTCTTGATTCAAAGTTACAAACAGAATAACTATTCAACTAAAATTGGTGATGCAATAATTTGAAAATTAAGTTTAATTGATAAAAACTTTACATAAATATTAGGCAACTATGAAACAAAACCTTTAATTTTGATAAGCAAATTTTAAAGGATTTTTAATAATGAACATAAACCTTTACATCAAACAACTCAAACAAAAAACACAAAGGAGAGTATTTTTATGGCTCGAAAGAACGTGTTGATAATGGGTGCGGCGGGACGTGATTTCCACAACTTTAATGTCTTCTACCGCAACAATCCTGATTACAATGTTGTCGCATTTACCGCAACACAAATTCCAAACATTGAAGGCCGCGTTTATCCGAAACAACTTGCCGGCAAACTTTATCCTAACGGAATAAAAATTTACGAAGAATCAAAACTTGAAGAGCTTATCAAAAAACTAAAAGTTGATGAAGTTGTCTTTTCATATTCGGATGTACCATTTGAATATGTAATGACAAAAGCATCAATTGTTAATGCTGCAGGTGTTTCTTTCCGATTACTTGGTGCCGCAGAAACTCAGGTTAAAAGTACAAAACCTGTTGTTGCTGTTCTTGCAGTAAGAACTGGCTGCGGAAAATCTCAAACATCAAGAAAAATTGTTGAGGTTTTAACCAAAGCCGGAAAAAAAGTAGTTGCAATCAGACATCCGATGCCTTATGGAGATCTTGTAAAACAACAAGTACAGAGATTTGCAACTTATGCAGATCTTAAAAAACATAATTGTACAATTGAAGAAATAGAAGAGTATGAACCCCACATTGCAAGAGGTGGAGTTATTTATGCCGGAGTTGATTATGAAGCAATCCTGCGTGAAGCAGAAAAAGAAGCTGATGTGATTCTTTGGGATGGCGGAAATAATGATTTCTCATTTTACAAAGCTGATGTTACTTTCACTGTAGTTGATCCTCACAGACCTGGTCACGAAATGAGATATTATCCGGGTAATACTTCACTGCGACTTGCAGATTGTGCAATCATAAACAAAATTGATTCTGCAGATGCTGCTAACATTAACATTGTTCGCGAAAATATTCAGATGGTAAATCCGAAAGCAACTATTATTGAAGCTGCTTCTCCGGTTACAGTTGAAAAACCTGAATTGATTCGAGGTAAAAGAGTGCTGGTTGTCGAAGATGGTCCAACTTTAACTCACGGTGAAATGAAATATGGAGCCGGAACAGTTGCTGCACAAAAACTTGGTGCTAAAGAAATTGTTGATCCACGACCATACACTGTTAAATCAATTACTGATACATATAAGAAATATCCAAACATTGGAACGCTGCTTCCAGCTATGGGTTATGGTAAACAACAAATGAAAGACCTTGAAACTACAATCAACAGAACAAAGTGTGATGTTGTTGTTATCGGAACTCCAATTGATTTGAGTCGTTATATAAAAATTAACAAACCACACACTCGCGTTAAATATGATTTACAGGAAATAGGTTCAATAACTGTTGAAACTATTCTTAAAGAGAAAAAGATTATTAAATAGTAAATTTTATAAAGATGACATCTCGCTGCAGAGATGTCATCTTTATTATAAAACTCATCAAATTTTCTTTGTGAACTTTGTGCAATTTCTTCGTGAACTTTGTGGTAAAAAATCTTATTAACCACAAAGCGCACAAAGTATGCACGAAGAACTCAAAGATCTTAATCAGCACAAATCAGTCGTATCTGCCTCATCAGCGTTCCATTTCCTCTTCGCGACTTTGCGTCTTTGCGTGAAATTTTATTTTACCGCAGAGTCGCAGAGAGAAAAGAAATTTTCTTCAGGTCTTTTATTATTTAAGATTTGAACAATTTAGTTTTAACATTAGTGATAATTCGTGTAATTAGTGGCTGATGTTTTATGTTTGAATAAATGAATTCAAAAATTTTTTTATTATGACTTCATATCGTTTAGCTGATCTGATAATCTTAATAGCTTATCTCTCAATAGTTGCTGTAATAGGTATTCTTTCAGGAGGTAAACAAAAGTCAATCAAAGATTATTTCTTAGGCGCAGAAAAAATTCCCTGGCTGGCAGTAAGCTTTTCAATAATTGCAGCTGAAACAAGTACACTTACTTTTATTTCAATTCCTGGATTAGCATATAAAACTAATTTCAATTTTCTTCAATTAACCTTTGGATTTTTAATTGGAAGAATTACAGTGGCTTTAATACTATTGCCAAAATATTATCAGGGCGAAATCACAACTGTGTATACTTATCTTGAAAAAAGATTTGGAAAGAAAGTACGAACATTTGCTTCATTAGTTTTTCTGCTTACAAGAGTTGCATCCGATGGTGTAAGATTATTCGCTGCTGCAATTCCACTTTATATCTTGTTAAACATCGAACCTATTTATGCAATTCTGATTATAAGTTTTATCGCACTTGTCTATACTTACACTGGTGGAATGAAAGCAATCATTTATGTTGACGCATTTCAGATGATGATTTATCTCGGTGGTGCAGTCTTAATTATAGTTTTTATCCTTAATAACATTGATGGCAAAATATTTTCAAACACTGAATTGATTTCACAAAAACTTTCTTTTATAAATTTTGGAATGGATAAAAATCCGTACGACTTTTTCTCTCAGCCATATACTTTATTAAGTGGAATAATCGGTGGTGGATTTTTATCAATGGCTTCGCACGGGACTGATCAACTTATCGTGCAAAGGTTACTTGCATTACAAAATCTTCGTAAAAGTCAGTTAGCAATCATAACATCTGGGTTTATAATAATACTTCAGTTTGCAATATTTCTTTTTATTGGATTTTTACTTTTCGCTTACTATGGAAAATTAGATTTAAAGTCAGATGAAATACTGCCAACATTTATTATAAATGAATTGCCTGTTGGATTGTCGGGATTTATAATTTCCGGAATTTTTGCTGCTGCACTTTCAACACTTGCGGGTTCAATAAGCTCGCTTTCATCTTCAACAATGATTGACTTATTCTTAAATAATAAAAAGGAAGTTCTTGATGAAAAGACAAAACTATTTTATTCAAGAATATTCACAATTCTATGGACAGTAATTCTGATTGGCTCAGCATTGTTTTTTATGAATACAAACAAAGCAGTAGTTGAATTAGCATTAAGCATATCTTCATTCACATTTGGTGGAATGCTCGGTACATTCCTTTTAGGAATATTTAATAAAAAAGCAACTGAGAAAATTGCACTAACAGCATTTGTCATTAGCATTGTTGTGGTATCACTTTTCATAATCTTTAAAATTATTGCGTGGACTTGGTATGTATTTATTGGAGTCGGTACAGTACTAATTGCTGGATCTTATCTTTCGAGAATTAGAAAGTTTTTATAGGGTTAAGATATGTATTTATTTTTGTTAAGATAATTAAGTTCTTTGTGTCTTCGGATCTTTGTGGCAATAATCTCTAGCCACTAAGGCACAAAGACACTAAGAAATAAACTATTGAAATTCGGTATTCAGAATTAATTTGTTTTATTCTTCTTTGTGCCTTCGAGTCTTTGTGGTAGTAATCTCTCGCCACGAAGGCACAAAGACACTAAGAAATAAGCTATTGAAATTCGGTATTCAGAATTAATTTGTTTTATTCTTCTTTGTGCCTTCGAGTCTTTGTGGCAGTAATCTCTCGCCACGAAGGCACAAAGGCACTAAGAGATAATTAATTATTTTTAAGTAGCATATCAAACAAGTAATGAAATTATGGATGAATTTACTATAAATGAGCAAAGAATAAATTATTCTCCCTTAAGTGAAAAAGAAGAATATATTGGAAAAATAATCGTCGAATCAGCATTCAAGGTTCATAAAGAATTAGGACCGGGTTTATTAGAAAAAATTTATGAAGTTTGTATTGCTCACGAAATTAAGAAAAGTGGATTAGAAGTTAAAAGACAACTTGATATTCCTATAACTTATGATGGATTAACTTTTGATGAAGGATTACGGTTGGATTTATTGGTAGAAGGTTTAGTTATTTGTGAACTAAAAGCAGTTGATCAAATAAATCCTGTGTGGGAAGCTCAAATATTAAGTCATCTTAAATTAACAGGTTTACGATTGGGCTATTTAATAAACTTTATTGTTCCCATAATAAAGCAAGGAATAAAAAGATTTATTATTTAAAACTTTGTGTCTTAGAGCCTTTGTGGCAAGATGCTTTCGCCACGAAGGCACAAAGGCACTAAGAAATTTTAATTATTAGTTGTTAAGAAATAAACAAATGGAATTATTAGACTATCTAATCGTATTGCTTTACTTCATCATTTCATTTTCCATTGCGTTCTTCTTTTATAAGAGAGCAGGAAAAGACACAAACGAATTTTTTCTCTCAGGAAGAAATTTGCCTTGGTATCTTGCCGGACTCTCAATGGTTGCAACAACTTTTGCAGCTGATACTCCGCTTGCAGTTACAGAACTTGTTGCAAAGAATGGAATTGCAGGCAATTGGCTTTGGTGGAATTTTGCTTTCGGCGGAATGCTAACAGTTTTTTTCTTTTCAAGATTATGGCGTCGTGCAGGTTTAATGACAGAAGTTGAATTTGCAGAATTCAGATATTCGGGAAAGCCAGCAAAATTTCTTCGGGGTTTCAGAGCTGTCTATCTTGGCTTCATAATGAACATTATCATTATTGGCTGGGTAAATAAAGCTATGATTTCTATTCTAACAGGATTTTTTGGAATTGATGAATCAACAGTGTTCTTTTATGTCTTTGGCGTAATGGCTATTGTTGCAATTTACTCAGCACTGTCCGGATTGTGGGGAGTAGTTGTTACAGATGCATTTCAATTTTTTATGGCTATGACGGGCTGTATAATATTAGCAATAATTGTTGTTAACTCCCCGCAAATAGGTGGAATAACAGAACTACAGAATAAACTTCCATCAACTGTTTTTAATTTCTTTCCTTCAATTTCAGATACACAAAACGCAGCCGGAACTTTTGTTCTTTCCTTTTCATCTTTTCTTGCCTATGTGGGAATTATCTGGTGGGCAAGTTGGTATCCGGGTGCAGAACCAGGAGGCGGAGGTTATGTCGTACAAAGAATGCTCTCTGCAAAAAATGAAAAACATTCTCTCTTTGCCACATTATTTTTTCAGGTTGCTCATTACGCTTTAAGACCCTGGCCTTGGATAATTGTTGGTCTGGCAACTTTAGTACTTTATCCTGAACTTTCACAAAATGAAAAAGGACTCGGCTACATTTACGCTATGAAAGATTTTCTACCCACAGGATTAAAAGGATTATTGATTGCTGCCTTCTTTGCAGCTTACATGAGTACGATCGCAACTCAGCTGAATTGGGGAACTTCATATATCATAAATGATTTTTATAGAAGATTTTTATTTAAAGATAAGAGTGAAACTCACTATGTATTAATTTCAAGATTAGTTACTCTTTTATTAATGATCATTTCGGTCGTAATCACTCTATTTATAAATAGAATTTCAGGAGCGTGGGAATTTATTCTTGAATGCGGCGCTGGAGTTGGATTGGTTTTAATAATCAGATGGTTCTGGTGGCGTGTAAATGCCTGGAGTGAAATCTCTGCTATGATAACTCCATTTATTGTCCTTCCGATTTTGAAGTTTTACCAGGTGGATTTTCCGGATACACTATTTATTATTGTTCCGACTACAACATTAGTATGGCTTACCGTAACTTTTCTTACAAAACCAACTGATGAAAAAACACTAATTGAATTTTATAAGAAAGTTTATCCCGGTGGAAAACTTTGGAAGAGAATTTCAGAAAAAATATCTGATGCGCCAACGCAACAAAATTTCTCTTCAATGTTCATAAACTGGATTGCCGGAGTAATTTTAGTTTACTCATCATTATTTGCAATCGGAAAAATAATTTTCGGAAATTATTCAGAAGCAATTCTCTATATGGGTGTTATCGTTATTTCAATAATCATAATAACAAAAAACCTGAGTAAAGAAGGGTGGGAAAAGTTGTTGAGGTAAAGTTTTTAATGAAATATTAGTAATCATTTGCAATTTTTTAATTATTATTTTGCAACAAGATACAAAGAAATCGTAAATCAGGAAGTGGCTAAGTCTTTTAGGGGAATTATATCCGATGAAAAAATAATCTCTGTGGATAATGACTATCAAAGACAAAGTTCAATAAGAAATTCTAAAAATTTCTCTGCGACTCTGCGGTAAAAAAATATTTCACGCAAAGTCGCTAAGAAAAAATGGAACGCTAATGACACTGATGCGACTGATTTACACGGATAAAAGTATCTTACTTTATAAATCGAATGATATTTAGTCGTTTAACCTAAATCTTACTCTCAACAACTCCCATAACTTTATTCAATTCTTTCAAAGCTTCTTCTTCGAGTTGTTTACATTTTGATTTCATTTCATTAACGAAATCAGCATCCTTTATGTCCTTAAGATTTATTAGCACATTAAAAATTCCACCTTTAACTCCAGTAAATCCGCATTGAGCACCAACACCGACATCTGTAATTGAAGCCGGATTTCCATACTTAACAACGATACTAGAAAGTTTTATTACTTCAAGACTTAATTCAGCAGTTTTTAATGGAACATTAACTGCTTTTTTAAGACCATTTTGCATTGCATTTTCTCTTATTACTTTTTCTTCAGGAGTTTTATTAGGCAATCTCTTTGCACTCATAAAATCATTAAATGCGTTAGTATCATCATCAACGGCTCTCATTAAACTATCTTTTAAGAATTGAGCTTTTTCTGATGCTTCGGATAATATCAAATCTTTTTCTGGATTTGAGCCACGCTTGTAAGCAGTAAGATTAGCAACCATTGAAGATAAAGCAGCACCAAGAGAACCAACCAATGCTGCAATTGAACCTCCTCCCGGTGCCGGAGTTTCTCTGGAAACTTCATCAGTAAAATCAGCAACTGTCATTTTTACGAGTGCATTATCATCAAACTTTGGCAAACCTAAAACTCTCTCTTCTATCTTAAATTCTGAAACATCATTTAATCCAAGGGATTGTATTGCAGTGTTTAAAATATCCTTCACAGGAATTCCCGTTGAACGATGTTGTTTTCTTAAATAATACTTTCCTGTTTCCAACAGCGCAGGATAAGGCACCATCCCCACAATCTCACTACCTGTAACCCGCAATCCTCTTTGCTCTGCTAACTCAACTGCTTTATCAAATACATCGTGCATTGATGTGATTTTATAATTCGTTAGATTAATTGAAATCTGTGCTCTGTCATATTTTGGAACCATCCAACCAATCGCTTTACAATGTTGGAATAAACCGGGAATCTTTACAGATTGTCCTTCAGGTTTTGAAGGGTCAATTCCATTTAATTCTAAAAGTTCAATTAAATCATAGCCGTGCGCATCTTTGCAATGCTCAACAGTTTCCTGAAAAGTCTTTCCAACAAAATCACAACTTCCACAAGGATAATTACCGCTTTGATATTTCAATATTTCTTCTGATTTGAAATAGAATTTATCATTAGTTTTCTTTCGTGCAGACCTTCCTTTTTCACGAAGTTCAAACGCAATGTCTGTTGCGTATTTTTCTTCACGTGTATTTAAGTTTATATTATATGCAATTAAAAATTCTCTAACACCAATAACAGTTGCACCTGCTTTAGAATTAAATTCAGCAGGTCCAAAATCAGGTTTCCATTTTGGATCTTTTAGTTTTTCTGGAAGTGCTTCATATTCTCCCTGTCGAATTTTTGCAAGATTAACTCTTTCAGGAGTTGTTGCACTTTTTTCATAAAGATAGACTGGTATATTCAGCTCCTCGCCAACTCTTTTTGCAACACGTTTTGAAAGTTCAATACATTCTTCTTCAGTTACACCTGTTATTGGAACAAATGGACAAACATCCGTCGCACCCATTCTGGGATGCGTTCCTTTATGCTTTGACATATCAATTACTTCAGCAGCTTTTTTTATTGCATTGAATGCTGCTATTTCAACTGCTTCTGGTTTGCCGATAAAAGTTACTACCGTCCTGTTCATATCATAACCGGGATCAACATCTAATAATTTAACTCCTTCAACTTTTTCTATCTCATCAGTAATCAGTTTAATTATTTCTGGTTTTTGACCTTCTGAAAAGTTGGGAACACATTCAATTAATCTATCTGACATAAATACCTCTGTAATTTCTAAAATTATTAAAGTGGAATATTACCGTGTTTCTTTTTTGGATTAGTATCAACTTTTTCACTTAATAAATCTAATGAGTTGATAATTCTTCTTTTAGTTTCTCTTGGAAAGATGACATCATCAACAAAACCTCTCTCAGCTGAGATGTAAGGATTTGCAAATTTCTCAATGTATTCCTGAAGTTTCTTTTCGAGTTCTTCTTCAGGATTTGGAGCATTTTCAATTTCCTTTTTGAAAATAATTTCAACGGCACCTTTTGGACCCATTACTGCTATTTCTGCCGAAGGCCAAGCAAAATTAAAATCACCACGAATATGTTTTGAATTCATCACATCATAGGCACCGCCGTATGCTTTTCTTGTAATGACAGTTATTTTTGGAACAGTTGCTTCACTGAAAGCATAAAGAAGTTTTGCACCGTGTCTAATTATTCCATTCCATTCCTGATCAGTGCCAGGTAAAAAACCAGGTACATCAACAAATACAACCAATGGAATTCCAAAAGAATCACAGAATCTGACAAATCTTGCTGCTTTAACTGAAGCATTTATATCTAAGACTCCTGCAAGAACCTCTGGCTGATTAGCTACAATTCCAACTGATTTACCACCTATTCTACCAAAACCAACTATTATATTTTCTGCATAATTTTTATGAACTTCGAAAAAATCTTCATTATCAACTATCTTCAAAATTATTTTTTTCATATCGTAAGGCTTGGTCGAACTCTCAGGAATTATTTCATCAAGACTATTATCATCATCTAATTCACTTAAATCGAAATTTAATTGCTGAGGTCTATCTAAATAATTAAGTGGTAAAAAGCTTAATAATTTTCTTACATTTTGGAGAGTCTCAATTTCATTGTCATAAACAAAATGAGCGACACCAGATTTTGCAGCGTGTGTATCAGCTCCACCAAGTTCTTCGAAACTAACATCTTCGTGTGTAACTGTTTTAACTACATTCGGACCTGTAACAAACATATAACTTGAATTTCGAACCATAAAAATAAAATCAGTAATAGCCGGTGAGTAAACCGCACCACCTGCACAAGGTCCCATAATAACACTAATTTGAGGAATTACACCTGATGCCAAAGTGTTTAATAAAAAAATATCTGCATAACCACCAAGACTACTTACACCTTCCTGAATTCTTGCACCGCCTGAGTCATTTAATCCAATAACAGGGATACCGGCTTTCATAGCGGTTTTCATAATCTTAACAATTTTTTGAGCGTGAGTTTCAGAAAGAGAGCCGCCAAAGACTGTGAAATCCTGACTGAATATTGCAACGGGTTTGCCATCAATTTTTGCAAAACCTGTTACAACTCCATCACCCAAAATCTGAGTTTTGTCAATTCCAAAATCTTTTGCACGATGTTTAACAAACATATCTGTTTCTTCAAAACTTCCGGGGTCAACAAGAATTTCAATTCTTTCGCGAGCTGTAAACTTACCTTTCTTGTGATGGGATTCGATTTTTTCTTTGCCGCCTCCGAGCTTTGCAAGTTCCTTTAATTGAGATAGCTTTTCAAATTTTTCATTCATAGATAAACTCAAGATTAATTTTGTAAAAAAGGATTATATTTTTTTTCTTCACCAATTGTAGAACTCTCTCCGTGACCTGGATAAATGATTGTATCATTAGGAAGAGTTAATAATTTTGTTTGAATGCTATCAATTAACTGATTATAATTTCCACCCCATAAATCAGTTCTTCCAATAGACTGTTGAAAAATAACATCGCCAGTTATACAAAATTTATTGTTTGGAGAATAAAGACAATACTCGCCGGGAGTATGTCCTGGTGTAAAAATACAAATTAATTTTTCTGAACCGAGAATGATTTCAGAATCTTCAGTTAAATATTCATCTGGCTTTTTAACTTCATCAATCTGTAAACCGAACATTTCTGCTTGTGAAACTGAATGCTCAAGTAAAGGTAAATCTTTCTCGGGAGCTAAGTATTTTATCTTAAAATTCTCAAGCATTTCATTGACACCTAAAATATGATCTATATGACAATGAGTGTTTATCAAATACTTTGATTTGAGATTATTCGATTGAATAAAGCGGATTAATTGTTGTGCTTCGATTTCATCAGAACAACCAGGGTCAATAATAGCGCATTCTAATGATTCAATTTCCCAGATTATATAAGTGTTTTCTGCAAACGGATTAAATACAAATTTTTGAATGTTTAACATAAGCTCTCACTGAATTTTAGTTCGGGATGATAAATATTTAATGTAATTATTAAAGTTATTTTTTATTTCTTCAATTGAATCTCCGCCAAACTTTGCGATAAAATGTTTTGCTAAAACCCACGCTAACATTGATTCAGAAATAACTGCACAGGCAGGCACTGCAACAAAATCACTTCGCTCTCTAATAGATTTAACTGATTTCATTTCTTTTAAGTTAACGGAATTTAGAGGCTTCATCAAAGTAGCAATTGGTTTCATAGCAGCTCGAACAATAATAGGTAAGCCATTACTTATGCCACCCTCTATTCCGCCAGAGTAATTAGTTTTACGTGTAATTGATTTTTTCTTCAGTACAATTTCATCGTGAACTTGAGAACCAAATTTTTCAGCTGAGTCAAACCCTATTCCTATTTCAACACCTTTGACAGCATTTATGGACATAATGAACGAAGCAATATCTGCATCTAATTTTCTATCATAGTGCATAAACGAACCTAAACCAAGCGGCACACCGGAAGCAACTATAACAAATGTTCCGCCTAAGGTATCACCTTTCTTTTTTGCTTCTTTTATTTTTGAAACAATTTTATTCTCTTGTTCTTTATCTATAACTCTAACTGGACTTAAATCTGCTTTGGATAAAAATGCCTCAGCATTAAAATCATCTTGAATTTTATTAGAAAGTAGTTCTTTATAAAAATTTTTTTTGGGATATATTCCAGCAATATTTTCTACAAAACTTCCAATAAAAATTCCAAACTCAGAAAGGAATTTTCTTGCAATTGAACCGGCAGCAACTCTCGCAGCAGTTTCACGCGCAGAAGACCTTTCGATTGAATTTCTGATATCATCAAAATTATATTTAATAGTGCCTGTTAAATCGGCGTGACCTGGACGTGGGATAGAAATTTTTTCAGGAGGATTGGAAATATTTTCTATTGTCATAACATCAGTCCAATTTTTCCAATCACGGTTGTTTATTTTGAGTGCAATTGGACTGCCCAAAGTTTTTCCAAATCTGATTCCTGATAATATTTCAACTTCATCAGATTCAATTTTCATTCTCAATCCCCTGCCATAGCCGAACTGACGTCTTTTCAATTGATGATTTACATATTGAGCAGATAATTCTAAATTGGAAGGAAATCCTTCAACAATTGTTAGAATTGATTTCCCGTGTGATTCGCCAGCAGTTAAAAATCTAATCACTAAATCCTCTAAATAAACTAGTCAAAAATAAAAAAAACGCTCCTGATTTAAGCAGGAGCGTTTAGAATAAATAATAGATTTATATATCAATTAAAATGTGTATTGTTTATTTAGCCACCAAGACACCAAGACACAAAGTTTTAGTGCAGTGATAACTTAGTGGCATTTATTTTTCAAGATTAAAGTTTAAAAGAGCTTTATTCTTTCGGTATTTCAAGACCAACAAAGCGTGTATTTCCTTCTGAATCCTGAACCTTCAATAATACTGCATCACCTTTTTTATTATCAATGATTCGCTTAAAGTCATCAACATCTTTAATTGCTTTTCTGTCAGCTTCTAAAATAACAAGTCCACGGAAAAGTCTTTGATCATCAGCTTTGCTAAAACTTTTTACATCAGTGATAACAACTCCATTATCTGTTTTATAGGTATCTTTTTCTTTAGAAGTCAAATTTCTGACTGTCATTCCTATACTTTCTAAGTTAAGCAAATCTCTTTTTGATTCACTTTTATTTTCTGACTCTTTTCGTGAAACTGGTTCAGTTCTTTCTTTATCATCTCTTGGTTTAAGTTTAACTTTTCTTTCAATTTCTTTTTTATCTCTGAATAAAGTTAAGGTAACAGTTGTACCTGCAGATTTTGATGCGACATAACTTTGTAGTTCATTTGGTTTATTAACTTCTTTACCATCAATTTTAAGGATAACGTCTCCTGACTTAATATCAGAATCTTCAGCTGCACCACCAGGCACAATACCCTGAACAATAACCCCTTTTGGTTTATCCAATCCCAAAGATTTCGCCATAGCATTATCAACTTCACCAATATTAACTCCAATGTAACCTCTGTTTACCTTTCCGTAAGCAATAATTTCTTTAGAGACTGTTTTAGCAAGATTTATTGGAATTGCAAATCCATAACCAATGTAAGTTCCTGTACCGCGAGTGGCAATAGCAGTGTTAACCCCAACAACTGCACCAGATAAATCAACTAATGCACCCCCACTATTTCCCGGATTGATTACTGCATCTGTTTGAATAAAATTTTCGACGCCATAACTATCTCTAATTAAACCTAACTGTCCACGACCAATTGCGCTGACAATACCAGCAGTTACAGTAGATGATAATGATAAAGGATTACCAATTGCCATTACCCATTGACCAACTTTTAAATTATCTGAATCACCTAAATAGGCAACTGTAAGATTAGAAGCATTTATCTTGACAACTGCTAAATCAGTTAAAGGGTCCGTTCCAATTACTTCTGCTTGAAAAGTTCTTTTATCTGCAAGATTAACTGTAACTCTGTTTGCTTTTTCAACTACGTGATTATTTGTCAAAATATATCCATCTTCCGATATAATAATACCACTTCCACTTCCCTGTTGTTCTCTTGGCATATCCTGAAAATCTCTAAAAGGGAAGAAGAAAAAATTTCCCTGAGGATTTTCTTTTTCAGCAACAACTGAAATCTGAACAATTGCTGGAGTAACTTTTTCAGCAACTTCAATAAAAGCTTTTGAAAATGAGGTTGCATCTGCATCAAGATTTACAGGAGGAGTTGGAGAGCCAAGATTTATATCAGCTAAACCGGGTCGGACGAAACCAAAACCAGAAACGAGAAGAGCACCAAATAATACACCAACAGTAACTAAAAGAATCGCTGCAATAATTGTTTTTTTGTTATACATTTTTATAAAACCTCCAATAATTTTATAACATCGTTAAAGAATTTAAACCCTTAAAGGATTCAATATGACTTTTCAAATATTCAATCAAGAATTGATTACCTTTTTGATAAATATTTTCAGAGAAAGAAATAATTTTTTTTCTATTTTTTAGACAAAATAGGTAATTAAAAAGTTCCGAATTATTAAATACCTTTTCATCATTGCATTTATCGCAAACGAACCCTCTTAAAAAAGAAGAATAATATGCCTTCATATCTAAACTTAATTTTTCAGAACATTTTTCACAGGATTCTAAATTTATTTCATATCCAATTTGTTTAATTAAGAACATTAAAAATCTCCCAAATAAAACTGCAGGATGTTCTGATTCACTTTCAATTAAGTTGAGAATTCTAATCAACCCGTTAAATAACAATTCATTAGATTCATTTTCCACTAATAGGGTTTTAATAGATTCACATATTGCTAAAGCATAGCTAGATAATTCAATCTTTGCTTTTGTTTTTGGAAAATATGATATCAAGTCAGCAGATGAAATAATTTGAATTTCTCTGGATTCTTTTTTATATAAAATAATCTCTATATGATTTAACACATCCGCAATAGAAGCAAGTTTTGACTTCGGCCTTCTTCCACCTTTAATAATTGCAGAAATTAAACCATTAGTTTTGGTAAATAATGAAACAATAAGACTTGATTCAGAGTAATTTATTTTGCTAAGTACAACAGCTTCAGTTTTAATTATTTCACTCATTTAAAAAATTATAAGGAAATCGGTAAATATTTTTTTCAGTGATAATTCCAGAGATTAAATGAGAAGGTGTAACATCAAATGCTGGAGAAAAGTAATCCCATTTCTGAAGTCCAATCAAGTTATTTTTAATCGCATATATTTCTTCACTTCTTCTGTATTCTATTTTAATTTCATCACCAGAAATTATTTTTTTATCAATTGTAGAAGATGGAGCGGCAATAAAAAATGGTACGTTGAAATAATTACTAATTATTGCCAAAGATAGAGTCCCTATTTTATTAGCAGTATCTCCGTTTAATGCAATTCTATCTGCACCGACAATAACTAAATCAATAAGATTTTTTTGCATAAGTGATGAAGACATAGAATCAGTAAGAATAGTGAATGGAATATCAAGTTTTTCCAATTCAAAAGATGTAAGTCTTAATCCTTGCAATAATGGACGGGTTTCATCAACATAAACTCTCTCAACAAGATTGTGATCGTATGCGTTTTTTATGATACCCAAAGCTGTACCAAATGATGCAGCAGCTAAACTTCCGGTATTACAATGAGTAAGCACATTCGACTTTTTATTAAAAACATTCAAACCGAGTTTAGCGATATTCAATGAACTTTTAATTTCGGCATTTTCAATTTCTTGTGCTTTTTTTAGTAAGCTTAAAAATATATCATCAGTTTCTGATAAGTTTTCAAATTTATCTTTCATCAGATTTGCTGCGTAAAATAAATTAACTGCGGTAGGACGTGTTGAAGTAACTCTTTTATATACAAGATCAAAGTAATCTTTGGAATAAGAGTTAAAATTTTTAAATGCTAAGGCAATTGCATAAGCAGCGGCGATCCCAATTAGAGGTGCTCCTCTGATTTCTAACTTTTCAATTGCCTCTGAAATTCTTTGATAAGAATCTGTAGAGATATAGCTTTCTTCAAATGGTAATTTGGTCTGATCAATAAAATGAAGAAAATCGTTTTCAAACTTTAATGCATAAAATTGATTATTCTTCATCGAAACGTGAAAGATTCATAAATTGTCTAAAACGATCCTGAATCTGTAAAAGAGAAAGTTCTTCCAGACCTTTTGTACTGAATTTTTCAACGCAGAAAGAAGCCATTGTGCTGCCATAAATCACGGCTCGCTTAAGATTATCAGCTGATAAATCCCGAGTCTTAAATAAATATCCAATAAATCCACCAGCAAAAGAATCACCTGCACCAGTAGGATCAAAAATATTTTCCATAGGATAGGCAGGTGCAGAAAAAATTATTTCTTCATTAAAAAGTAAAGCACCATGCTCTCCTTTTTTAATAATCAATATTTGAGGTCCTAACTCTCTGATTTTTTTTGCTGCTTTGATTAAGTTGGGTTCTTGTGCGAGTAATCGGGCTTCGGAATCATTTATTATCAATACATTTACTTTTGGTAAGAGATCTAAAAGTTCTGCCTTCTTACCTTCAATCCAAAAATTCATTGTATCACAAACAATGAACTGAGGATTTTCCATTTGTTCTAATACTTTACTTTGTAAAACCGGATCAATATTCCCCAAACAGATGAATTTACTCTTTCTGGCATTTTCGGGAATTTTTGGATCAAATTTTTCAAAAACATTCAACTCTGTGAGCAATGTATCTCTAACATTCAGATCATAATGATATTTCCCCGACCAACGAAAAGTTTTTCCACCAGGGATTATTTCCAATCCTTCTAAATCAATATTATGATTGTTTAGCATTTCAATGTAACTTTTTGGAAAGTCTTCACCTACCACACCAACAACTTTAATTGGACCACTGAAATAACTTGCTGCCAAAGAAATATAAGTCGCTGAGCCACCAAGAGCGTTCTCTACTTTGTCAAATGGTGTTTCTACTGAATCTAATGCAAAGGAACCTACTACTAAAAGTCCCAATTTTTTCTCCTAAATAATTTTTTAAAAATTTTTACAAATATATTACTGACTGGATTACTATGCTATATTATAAACAGATGTATTTTTAGTTAAAGTTAAAGTTAAAGTTAAAGTTTAATTCAAAGATTTTAATCAGTGCAAATCAGTCGCATCTGTGCCTGTCGCTCTGGGATTATCCGTGTTCCAACAAAATTAAAATGTAGATAGAACACGGATACAACGGATTTAAACGGATTATTCGATTTAATTTGTGTTAATTCGTGTAATTAGTGGCAAGAAAATATTTACCACAGAGGTACAGAGAAAATGTTATATGCCACAAAGAAACCAAGGCTCAAAGAAACTCTAAGAAATTTTTTTTAGACCTAAATTTTTAATAATCTCTTTCGGCTCCAAAAATGTTTAATTTACCGTTAATATG
>Ga0308414_1000653_pt1 | contig 22359 bp, 20 predicted proteins | sample HotsprSampleOS50_FD_205667 | JGI IMG/M metagenome (GOLD analysis project Ga0308414, IMG submission 205667) | Hot spring phototrophic mat microbial communities from Octopus Spring, Yellowstone National Park, Wyoming, United States - 20090730_OS50 ...
CGGCGTCCTTTTTTATTTTAAACCAAAAATAATTTGATTTATGATACAAGTGCTAATAATAATCATAATTTTATCTTTATCTACTAAAGCTCAATCCAGTCTTGAATACTTTAATGCGTTGAACAGCATCAACAAAGACTATATTAAAAAGCACCTTAATTATCTTGCAAGTGATGAATTAGAAGGCAGGGGATTAGGAAGTAAAGGTATTAAACTTGCGGCTAATTATATCTCAAATCAGTATTCTCTCTATAAATTAAATACAATTCCAACGAGCAGATCATATTTTCAAGAAATACCGATGCACGGCAGTCAGGCTTTACCAAATTCTGAGTTAACAATATTAAACAAAGACTTAGAAATTACTCTTAAATACGGTGAAGATTATTTTTTATATAAATGTGGTCAGCAAACTTTTATTCCACAACCATTAGATATTGTATTTGTTGGCTATGGCATTGTAGCTCCTGAATTTGATTATAATGATTATCAATCAGTTGATGTTGAAGGTAAAATAGTTTTATTCCTTGATGGAGAGCCACTTTCAGATAATCCAGATTTTTTTAATGGTTCTATTCCAACTAATTATAGCTCAGCAGAATTAAAAAGAAGAATTGCCATATCAAGAGGAGCTGCAGGAACAATTTTAATCCCTACTGAACGTTACACTAATTGGAAAGAAGTTCAACGAGACTTTGATTTAGAAGATGTTAATCTTGCTTATGACATTTCAAGTAATTTAAGTGTTATCTTAAATCCAAATAAAGTTGATTTATTATTCAGTAATTCTGAATTTATGTTTCCTCAGATTATCGAGATGCATAAAAACAGAAAAATAAAATCCTTTAATCTTAAATCTAAATTAAAGTTCAGGGGTTACTTTAAGGAAAGAAACTTTATTGAAAAAAATGTAATTGGAACAATTGCCGGAACTGACAAAAAATTGAGAGATACATACATATTAGTTTCGGCTCATTATGATCATCTTGGAATTGGTAAACCGATTAATGGCGACTCTATTTACAATGGTGCTTTAGATAATGGTATTGGAGTTTCGGTAATGTTAGAATTGGCGCGGGCATTAAGCAGTCTGCAACTTAAAAGATCAGTAGTTTTTATAGCAACTACCGGAGAGGAAAGAGGTCTTTTAGGTTCAATATACTATACTGAAAATCCAGTTTATCCACTTTATAAAACGATAGCAAATTTAAACATAGATGGAATTGCATTTTTTAGAGACTTTAAATCATTGATTACTCTTGGAGGAGAATTTTCAAGTCTTGGCAATTTATCTACAAAAACAGCTGAGAGATTTGGGTTAAAGATTGAGGGAATACCGGAAGAGTTTTTAAGTTTTGGAGCTTTTAAAAACAGTGATCACTTTGCATTTGCATCTGCTGGGATTCCAGCTATAATCATTTTAGAAGGTTTAGAAAATAAATCATTAACACGTGAAGAGGTAAAAAAAGAATTTATTGATTATTTTTTTTACAGATATCATACCCCGTTTGATGATTTAGAGCAGCAAATTGACTACTCCGCAGCTGAAAGACACGCTAAAGTTCTTTTTGATTTTATCTATCATTTAGCTATGAGTAATGAAGAGCCAAAATGGAATTCTAATTCTCCTTTTATAAAAAATTATTTGAGAAATTTAGCGGAGAAGAGATAAAACAATGCGAGTATTATTCATATTTTTAATTATCATATTCTTTAATGCAGGGTGTTCTTTCGTTAACTTTTCAGAAAATTTTATTATTATCTCTGGTTCTGATACTATGTATGAATTAAATGAAAATCTTGCAAAACAGTTTATGAAAGAACATCAAGGAATTTCGGTTTATGTTAAAGGTGGAGGAACCAGTTTGGGAATAAAAGATTTAATAAACAACAGATGCGATATTGCTGCTTCTTCAAGAAATTTAAGGCCGGATGAATCTAAATTATTAGCTGAATATTATGGTTCTTTAGCTTTAGTTTATCTGATTGCCAAAGATGGATTAAGTATTTATGTCAATCCTAACAACATCATAAATGATTTAACATTGAATCAAATAAAAGATATATTTACTGGAAAGATAACTAACTGGAAACAACTTGGTGGAGATGACAAAGAAATTATTTTAGTAACTCGAAACCCAAATTCAGGAACTTATTTATTCTTTAAAGAACACCTTTTAGATGGGGAGGATTATAGCGAAAAAACTATTGCATTCAATACTACAAAAGAAATAATTGATTATGTTGGCAAGAATATATCATCAATCGGATATGGTGGAATGGGTTATACAGGCGGGGTTATTCAAATTCGTGTTAATGGAATTAGTCCAATAGAACAAAATGTAAGAAATGACACTTATCCAATAATTAGGTATTTGCACTATCTTACAAGAAAGTCGCCATCTGGTAATATTAAGAAATTCATTGATTGGGTAATTTCGCCGGCGGGGCAGAATATTATTCGTGAGTCTGGATTTATATCATTGTGGGATTATCAACTTTAAAATTCTTTTAACACATTGATAATAAAAGGTTAATCTTATCTTAATACTTAATTCTTAATTTAAGATGATTAAAATCCAATTAGGAATTATCAAATGATTAAATTTGAAAAAAAAATCAAAGATGTTTTCAGCATTAAAAAGTTTAAAGAAAATCCTTTCAGCGGGTTAAGCAATCTAAAATTTCATAAGAATAAAAACTTGATTTTGTTGAAAGAAAGAAAACTTGAATGGGCAAGTGAATATTTTATAATTTATAATTCTGATAATATAGATCATAATTAAATCTATACTAATTCATTTACTTCAGTTTTCCTCTTCGAATACAACTCTTCAATTTTAATCTCACCTGATTTTGTAAGTTTATGTAGTGTGCATTTGATATTTTTATCAATTACTTCTATAAAATTAACTCGAAGTGAATGTCCGGAATAGCCTTTAATCGAAGCACCACCGTTAAGAAAGTTTAATCCTTTTCTTTCATAATATTCATTATAATGTATATGTCCGTGAATAATTAAATCAATTTTGTATTTATTAAAAAGGCTGAACAGTCTTTTTTTCTTTCTCAATTTCATTGTTTGTTTTTCGATATTCTGCCAAAGACCAGCAATAGAGCGTTTTGTATTTTTTATTTTATTGAAGTGATGATGAAGTGCTACAATTTTAACCTGTCCTTCTGAGTTAAATTTTTTTAGTATCTGTTCAACTTCAAAAAATTGTTCAAGCTTTATTTCACCATTAGATGCAAAAGGATTTTTCGTTAGAGAGTATTCTAAAATCGAATTTAATCCCAGAAGAAAAATATCATCATTAAGCACTTTAATAAAAGGATAGTTTCTATTTTCTGATAAGTATAAACAATCTTCAAAAGTTTCATTAAAATAGTTATTAAAAGATATTAGTTTCTCTTTGTAATCTACTTTTTTACATCTTGAAGGGAAGTCAAAAATATCTTCAGCTCTTTGCGGACCACCAAATATATCGTGATTACCAGGAATAACAGTTAATGTTTTTGAATCTAAAAGTTGTCTTTTCTTTAAATGATTTCTAAGTAATAATAAATCACTCTCATCTGCGTTATCTGTCAAATCGCCGGTAATAATAAGATGGTCTGCTTTATTTTCAACTATATAATCAAGTAGTTTTTCTATTTTTCTAATGTTTGAATCAGTTAGTAAAGTGTTTAAGTGAAGATCTGAAAGATGAGCAATAAGCATATAAAATTAAGAGACTAATTCAACGTTATTTACCATTTGTTTTAGATACCTGATTTTTTTTGCTTCTTTAATAAAATTAATATCTAAAATTATAAAAGCATCTATACAATTGTTAAAATCAGGATCAGTGCTAAAATCAACAAAATTAACACCTTCTCTATGACATATATCTGAATATTGTTTGAAAAGAACAGGCACAGAAAAGCCAAGAATTTTTAGTTGAGATTTTAATATTCTAAGTTCTTGTTCATAATTATTGAGATTGAAAAGTTCTTTGAGTTCATTAATCTTTTTATCAGATAATGAAAATTTATTTTTAGGAAGAACAAGATTATCATTTTTTGAAAACCATTTTGAGAAAAAATAAACAATCAAATTTTTCGCTTCTTCAGAGTAATTATTGCTCATACTAACAGGACCAAATAAATATCTTATTTGAGTATTATTCAATAATACTTTACCGATACCTTGCCATAAATAGTCCAAAGCCATTGAATTCCAATACTTTGATTGAATGAAACTTCTGCCAAGTTCAATAGAATGAGGAATAATTTTTACGAAATCTTCAGAAAAATCGAATAGACTTGAAGTGTAAAATCCTTGCACTCCGATATTATTTAATACTTCCTGACCGAATGCAAACCTGTAAGCTCCAACAATTTCAAGATTATCATCATCCCATAATATCAAATGTTTGTAATGCTTATCATAAGAATCAAAATCTTTACTTCTTCCGGTGCCTTCACCAACTTTTCTGAAAGTTATTTCTCTTAATCTTGCAATTTCACGAACAACATCCTGTCCATTACTGTAATTAACTAAATATATTTTTTTCCCGTCAGTGGTTTGACCAATGAACTCACTGTTGTTCAATTGCATTTTTATCTTTTGCTTGTCAACAGGCTGAATAACTGTTGATTCTGTTTCAAAAATGCCGGGCTTGTTTTTAGCAATTTTATATAAATGTTTTCTCAGTGATCTCGAAAGATGATCTGCATTGAAATATTTAGTTGATAAAGCTTTTGGAGAAATCAGATTACCGATCTTTAATTCTATTGTTTTCTTTTCTTTATTCATTAATTCGTAAGGTAAAAGAAACATTGAAATACTTCTTGAAATTAAAGAAACAAAGTAAAACAAAAGTGAATTTCTGCCTTTAATAAAAATAGGTAATACTGGTGCCTGAAATTTATCTGCAAAGTAAATCATCCCTTTTTTCCATTTTGAATCTCTTATGCCCTTTAAAGTCAATCTGGAAACTTCTCCTGCTGGAAATATTATTAAAGCGGATTCTTCGTTAATTGCTTTTGCAATATTCTGATAGTTTTCTTTAAACTTTGTATTAGAGTATAAATCAAAAGGTAAAAAGAGGTCTTTAAGATTATTTATATTAAGCAAAACATCATTTACTACAATTTTAACGTCATCTCTGACAGATAATAATAACTTTAATAAAATTAAGCCATCCAAACCCCCAAATGGATGATTTGCAACTATAATCACTCTACCTTCTGAAGGAATTTTTTCTCTGTCTCTTTGAGATATTATATAGCTTATATCGAAAGATTCAAAAAACTCATCAATGAATTCACTCCCATATTTTTCATTATGAATTTCAATAAAGCTATTTATTTTTTTTAGTAGAAGTAAGCGCTCAAGGAAAATAATTAAAGAATTCTTGATGAATTTAGGAAGTTTATTCTCTAAAGCTGGAACTTTAGATACAAGTATTTTTTCTATGTTAATTTTATCCATAAATAAATAAAATTTATCTTCAATTTATGGTAAAATTATTATTTAAATTTTATTGTAATGTTAAGGGAATATTAAATCTAATTAGATAGCAGTTTTTATTGATTATTCTGTCTTTTACTAAATTTCCTAAAAGCATATAAAGTTTGAGTAAAATAATTTTTAGGGAAGTATGTTTTCAAACCGTATTCATCCGGCTTTGATGGAGGTAAGTATGCAGTTCCGAAAATCCAATCCCAAATTGCCAGCTTTGTTGCAAAATTTCTGTTTCGTCCTTTACCGGTTGAATGGTGCCAGCGATGCATTTCAGGACCATTGATTATCTTTTGAAGCCAGCCAGTTCTAACATCAATGTTGGAATGAATATACATTCCCCAAACAGCGCTGATTACACCTTTATAAGAAATAACTTCAACCGGCGCACCTAATAAGACAATTGGAGCGAATTCAACAGTTTGATTGATTAAAATTTCCAGTGCGTGAGATCTTGAACCGGAAAGCCAATCAACTTTTTTGGGTGAATGATGTGCTTCGTGAATTCTCCAAAGCCATTTATTGCTGTGCTGCCAGCGATGCATAAAATATATGTAAATATCGTGCGTAACAGTGAAAAATATCAACTGCAGCCAAATTGGAACATCTGAAAAAAGTTTTAATCGTGAAAGTCCTGTACTTGCATCTATTGAATTGATAATGAAGGAGAAAATTATAATGCTGAGAATGTAGCTTTGAGCAATTGTGTATAGTGCTAAATCATCAAAGAAACCTTCACGTAAAAATTCCTGTCCTTTTGCGTACGGGAATAATCTTTCGAGAATAATAAATAAAACTGCAGCAGAAATTATAATAAGCATAGAATATTTTTCTGCTGCAGAAAGACCGTTTATATAATTTATCACAAAGTTGAAAACATCAGAAAAAATATCAGCATTATTTGAAATAATTTTTTCCATAATGCTTACTTAACTCTCCTTAATTTCTGAATCTGACTTTTTTCGCTTTCGTAAACTTTTTTAATTCCATCTCCAAGTGCAATTTCAATATCACGAATATTTGAAACAAGTCTTTGTAAACCTCCCATTTCAACAGAAGCTGCCTGATCAGTTCCCCACATCGCCCGATCAAGTGTAATATGTCGTTCGACAAAACAAGCACCTACAGCAACTGCAGCCCAGGTTGGAGCTAATCCAACTTCGTGTCCAGAATAACCAATCGGTACTGTTGGATATTTCTTTCTTAATGTTTCAATCATTCTAAGATTAAGTTCTTCATTCTTGCAAGGATAAGATGAAGTTGCATGAGCAAGAAGGAGATTTTCCATTCCAAAAAAGTTTACTGCTGCTTCAATCTGTTCCATAGTTGACATTCCCGTTGACATCATAATCGGTTTGTTTAATGCTTTATGTTTTTTCAATAATTCAAAATCTGTAAGTGATGCTGAGGGAGTTTTATATAAGGGAGGATTGAACTGTTCAATAAAATCAACTGAAGGTTCATCCCAGCAGGAAGCAAACCACATTATTCCAAGTTCTTTACAGTAGCGATCAATTTCTTCATATTCTTCCTTACCAAATTCAACTTTGTGACGGTATTCGAGATAGGTGATACGTCCCCAGGGAGTATCTCTTTCAAGATTCCATTGATCTTTTGGAACGCAAAGTTCCGGAGTTCTCTTTTGAAATTTTACCGCATCGCAGCCAGCGTGTTTAGCTCCTTCAATCATCTTTTTTGCTATTTCAAGATCACCATTGTGGTTAATACCAATTTCACCGATGATGAATACAGGCTGACCATCACCAATTATTCGATTTCCAATTTTAATTTCTCTTAATTTCATAGAATTCCTTATTATTGTTTGAGTGAGATTAATAGTTCAGCGAATTCTCTGAAAGCTCCGTGACCGCCTTTTGCTTCACATATATAATCAGAAATATCTTTAATAAAGTTCATTCCATCGGAAGGGGTTGCAGTTAATCCAACAAGTTTCATAATATCATAATCATTTGAATCATCACCTATGTAAGCTATGTTCTCAGCTTCCAACTGATTTTTCTTTTTGATTTCTTCAAGCAAAGCTTCTTTATCTTTTACTCCAAGATAAACCTGAGTTATTTTTAGTTTTTCTGCGCGTGCTTTAACCGTTCCGGAATTTTCACCAGTGATAATTATTGTTTCAATGTCTGCATATTTTCTCAGTCTTTCAACACCCATTCCATCACGAATCGAATATCTTTTCAATGCTTCACCAGTTGGTGAGTAATAAATTCCCGTATCAGTAAGAACTCCGTCAACATCTGTAATAACAAGTTTAATCTTTTCAGCTTTTGCTTTCAGATGAGAATTTTTCTCAGCTAGTTTTTTATCAATTACCATGCTGTCCAGCCTCCATCAACTACTAAATTAGCGCCTGTCATATATAAAGAAGCGTCACTTGCAAGAAATACAATTGCGCCTTTGTAATCATCCGGTGAAGCCATTCTTCCAAGCATTGTTTTGGCAGAATAATTTTTAACAAAATATTCGTCCTGATTATTTTCAACTCCACCTGGTGATAGTGTATTAACTCTGACTCCTTTGTTACCCCAATAAGCAGCAAGAAATCTTGTGAAGTTTATTATAGCTCCTTTTGTTGCAGGATAAGAAGGTGATTTATAGAATGACTGAGTTCCGTCAGGTTTTTTGTAAATAGATTGATCAGGTCCAACCATACCATAAGTTGAAGCAATGTTTATTATACTTCCTTTGCCATTTTCTGCCATTACTTTTCCGATAATTTGTGAACAAAGAAAAGTGCCTGTTACATTAACATCAAGCGACTTCTGCCACATATCGAGCGGATAATTTTCAAACATTGAAAGTTCTGCTGCTGCTTGCGGATTTTCAAACATATCATTTATTGCGGCGTTATTAACAAGAATATCAATTCTGCCAAATTTATTTAAAGTTCTATCTCTCAGATTTTCAACAGAAGCTTTCTCAATAATATTTACACCAACGCCAATTGATTCTGTTGGAAGAGTATCAGCAAATTGCTGACAGGATAATTCATTCAAATCAGCAACCACTACATTCGCTCCTGCTTCAGCTAAAGCAAAGCAGTGATGTTTACCTATTAATCCTAATGCACCAGTTACAATTGCAACTTTGCCGCTTAAGTCGAATAATTTTTTTACATCAGTCATATTTATTTCTTTACTTTTGGTTTCATATTAAAATTACCAACTTTTCTGAAAACAGGTTCAACAGGTTCACCTCTTAAATAATGTTTAACATTTTTTTCATCAACTGCTTTTTTAAGAATTGGCAAAACATCTTCATAAGCTTTCAAGGTATAATCAATATCTTCATCGGTATGTGAGAAAGACATATTGTGAAATCCTCCCCAAAGTATTCCGCGTTTTATCATTTCCTGTTGAACAAGTGATTTCATTTCAAGAGGGTTGCATCCTGATTTTTCTCCATCGAAAGTGATGATAGTTCTGCAATCAAATCCAGAACATTTTGTGTAATCCATTCCAAGTTTTTGAGCAATTGAGTTATAACCATCTTTAAGTTTTCTTCCTTGCTTAGCGAGATAAGCAGGAACATTTTTTTCAATAATTTCTGTTACCGTTGCTTTAACTGCAGCCAGTGATAAAGCTTCACCGCCAAAAGTTGTAAAGAAGAAAACATCTTTTTCAAGAAGTTTCATAATTTCTTTTTTACCTGTAAGAATTGAAACAGGCATTCCATTAGCGACAGCTTTTGAAAAACAGGCAAGATCCGCTTTAACGCCAAAGTATTCCTGAGCTCCACCAACTGCAATTCTGAATCCAGTCCACATTTCATCAAATATTAAAACAGTCCCGTTTTCTGTGCAAACATCGCGAAGTTTATGCAAGAAATTATCTTTAGGTTCTTCGAAAACAAAAGGTTCAAGAATAACGCACGCAGTATCTTCATCAATTGAATCAATAACAGATTGAATATCATTATAGTTAAATGTGTAAGTTAAATCTTGTACAGCTTGTGGAATTCCTTTATTGCGATCAGTAACTGATATGTACCAATCGTGCCAACCGTGATAGCCGCAGCATAAAACTTTATTTCTTCCGGTGTAAGCTCTTGCAAGACGAGCTGCTGCAGAAGTAACATCAGCACCAACTTTACTATAACGAATACTTTCAGCATTTGGTACTACTTTGTTTATCAACTGAGCGACTTCAACTTCAAGTGGATGCATAAGAGAAAAGGTAATTCCATCTTTAAGTTGTTCTTTAATTGCTTCATCAACTTTGTCGTAAGCATAACCAAGTGATAAAGGACCTACCGCCATTGTGAAATCTATATATTCATTGCCATCAACATCCCAAACATGAGAACCTTTTCCTCGTTGTAAATATTTTGGTGCCACACCTTTAATATTCTGACCGGGACCTTTTGCAAGTGTTTGAGTTTGAGCTGGAATTAGTTCAAGTGCAATTTTATAATACTCGTCTGATTTTGTGATTTTTGGATAATCTTTATTAAACTCAACTTTGTTAGGCATAATGTATCCTCATATAATTTTTGTTTGATCTGCAGTAATGGTTTTTAATTCATTTAAATGATTCCGGTACCAGTTAACACCGTTATACTTTTCATTAATTTTTTTTATTTCCGGTTTTGATTCAAGAAGTTGAAGTATATCATTCAATCCGAACTTAGGATTTTTATGATAGAGTTCATCATATACTCTTTTTATAAATTCATAATCTTCAGGATAATCAATTGTAAAGCGATGTGTCATAGAATAATTTAATCCGGTTTCCCATTCAACATTTCCAATTCTGAACTTATCAGGATTTTCCCAAATGTATGGAGTTGTATGCTCTCGTTCTAATTGTCGTTTTGCATTTTTCCACGCTTCTTCAAGCACATTAAAATGCATTATCTCAACATCATTACCATCAGGATAAGTAGCTGGGTGAAGATTAGAAACAAAATCAAAATCAGATGAATGCTCAATAAAAAATCCGATTACCTTATCAATAACTTTTGGATCAATCAATGGACAATCAGAAGGAATTTTAACAACAGCATCCGCTTTCAATAACTTTGCAGCTTGATAATGTCTATCGAGTAAATCATTAAGATTCCCTCTATAGCAGTTAAAATTTTTATCAATGCAGAGTTTTTCAATTACATCGTCGGAATTTTCTGTGGAAGTAGCAACTATAATTTGCCCCTTAAGTTTAGAATTTGAAATGCGTTCAAGTTGTCGGAAGAGTAAACTCTCACCAGCTAATGAAAGCAAAACTTTGTCAGGAAGCCTTGTTGAAGAACACCTTGCTTGAACAACTGTTACAATATTCATTATTAAATTTAAGAATTAGAACTAAGTAACTTCTTTCTTTTAAATATTTTTTGAATTGGAAGATCGAAATATTCTTTTTCTTTAGCAGAAGACAATTCCAATAATTTCCTGCCTTCCTCTGCAATTAACTTTGCAGAACTACCATTATTTTGAATAGGCATCAATTTATGCAGAGTTTCAGAATCTAAATCGGAATATACTTCTTTTCCCAAAGCCAAAGCAAGATAAACCACTGAAGAATATCTTGTAATTAATACGTCACAGTGAGCTATAAGAGGGTCAATAGGAATTCCATAATAAACTAAAGCCTCTGGAGCATATTTTTTTATTTCTGCTTCACGTTTTTTATGTTTTTCATTCGGGTGAAGTTTGAAAATAAGTTTTCTGCCATTTGCAATTTGCTGAGCTTTTCTAATGAACTTTTTTCTGTTTTCGTATTTGAAAGTTTCACGCATATCCGAAGTAGCGACAAGAACAAAATTATCGTGTTCAAATTCAAGATTTAATATTTCTTTTACATTATCAAAATTCGGAATTCCTGTTACTCTGATTTTTTCTGCTTTAACACCTTTTTTAATAAATAATTCTTTATAACCTTCTGAAGCAACACAAAAAACATCATATAAATCAGATAACCCGGTCATTGAAGTGCTTGCAGCCCAGCGGGGTAAACCCAAATTTCTAACAATATGATACCATAAATTTTCAGGGTCAGTCATTCCTTCTTGTACGAGGATTATCTTTGAATTTCTTATATTTTTTGGAATGATTAAATCCTGACAGGTAAAAACTAAATCATACTTTCTGTTTTTACCTTCATAATCAATTTGCAGGTTTTTTGAGTTGAGATAATCAACAGTTTTTCGCTTAAATTCTCCTCCTAAAACTGTAAAATTCAAAAAGCCTAAATTTGTTAAAAATCTTATGTAACCATCGGCATAATAAGGGGTAAACCAGCAATTATAATCATTCAAATACTCTGAAATTTTGTGCATTTGAATGGTTTGATTAAGTGAACCACCTATAAAAAGAATATTTTTCTTCATTATTTAAAGAATTAGTTTTTAATGATGTGTAAATATGAGACATAGAAGTAAATATTACAATGTAATAATGTTATCCAATAGTAAAATAAATATTATCTAAATGTTAAGAAATCGTTGAAATTGCAGATTTTCTCTGTTTTGATTATTTGAACTATATTCGCAGAAAAAATTAAGGTAATTATGCAAACAATAAAACCCTCTGCATTAGCTAAAGGTGATTTAATAGGGCTAATTTCACCTGCATCTTCACCAGATGATTTGAGTAGAATTCAAAGCTCTGTAAGCTATTTTGAAAAATTAGGCTATTCTGTTGAGGTTGGGAAGAATGTTGGTAAATACAGAGGGTATTTAGCTGGAACAGATGATGAAAGATTAAATGATTTGCATTCAATGTTTGCTAATAAAAATGTTAAGGCAATTTTTTGTTTAAGGGGAGGGTATGGTGCTTTCAGATTACTCGACAAAATTAATTATAAGTTAATCAAATCTAATCCCAAAATTTTTGTAGGTTATAGTGAAATCACAGCATTGCAAAATGCCATTTTTAATGAAACTGGTCTATTAACTTTTGCAGGTCCAATGCCGGCAGTAGATTTTGCAACAGAAATTAGTCCTTTTACAGAAGAATTTTTCTGGAATCTAATAACTTCAAAAAAGAAAATTGGTAAAATAAAATATCCAGGAGAGCCTTTTCCTCAAAATTTAAGAAAAGGTGTCGCTATTGGGCAAATTTTGGGAGGAAATTTAGCTGTTTTTACTGCCTTATGCGGAACTAAATATTTACCGGATTTAAGAAATAAAATTTTAATATTAGAAGATATTAATGAAGTACCATACAGAGTTGACCGATTCTTAAATCAATTAAGACTTAGCGGTGCATTTTCAAAAATTAAAGGAATTATTTTAGGTAGGTTTGTTGATTGTTATGAAGATGATGCAAACAAAAAAACTCTTACTTTAGGAGAAGTAATTGATGATTACATCTGTCAATTAAAAATTCCTTCTATTTACGTGTTTCCACACGGTCATATTAAAGACTTTGTTACTATTCCTTTCGGCTTGAAAATTAAAATGGATTCCGTTAAAACTTCGGTAGAATTTTTAGAGTCTGCTGTTAGTTAGGATTTTCAGTATAAAAAAAATAATTTTTTTCTTTGGCGAAAGAAATCGCTTCATTTAGCCTCTCGTCATTATCAAAAATTCCTATAAACGTTGAGCCGCTACCAGTCATTATGCAAAATTTAGAGCCTATTTCGATAAGAGTATTCTTTAAATCTTTTAATTGATTATATTCTGACAGAACAACTTCTTCGAAATCATTTGTAATTGTTTCCTTCCAGATTTTATAATCGTTTGGATATCTTTCTAAAATTTCTTTAAGATTGTTTTTTGAAGGTTTTGGTGAAATTTTTGAAAAAGCCCATTTAGTCGAAATATGAATATTAGGATTTACAATAAGAATATAATCTCTGATCTTAAAGTTTAATTTTTCGAGTTTCTCTCCTCTCGATTCAGCATAAGCTGGTAAATCAAACAAAAACAATGGAACATCAGAGCCAAGTGTAAGCGCTAATTTTCTTAGCTCTTCATTTGAAATATTAAGTTCGAATAACTCATTGATGGTTTTTAATGTAAAAGCTGCATTTGAACTTCCACCGCCTAAACCAGCACCAATTGGAATTTTTTTATCAAGATGAATTTCAACGTTTAATTTTTTGTTAGTTAGTTTTTCTAAAATGTTTATCGCTTTCAGAATAAGATTGTCTTTCTCTGAATTTAATAAGGTTGAGTTGGAAGAAAAATTTATTTTATTTGATTTTCTAAATTTGATGACATCGTGAAGTTGAATAGGGTAAAAGATAGTTTCTAAGTTATGATATCCGTCCTCACGTTTTGAAACTATATTTAACCCGATGTTAATTTTTGAAATTGATTTAACTGTAATTTCTTCCATTTAAATACTCTTTTAGTGATTTAATATCTTCGGAACTTGACCCGCAGCAAGCACCTATGAAACTTGGCTTAAGTTTTAATTTATCTTTTATTAATTGACTATATGAAAAGTTAAACGAATAAGAGTTTTTATCGTTTTTTTTATGCTCGAAGAGGTTGAGGTAGAAGCCCCAGTTAAAGTTTAAGTTAAAGTTAAAGTTTTTTAGGAGGTTGGTTAGTAATGCGTTTGTAATACAATTGAATCCTATACTTAATGGTTCGTATTGAATAATAAACTTAATTACTTCATCTAATTTTTCACCGCTTATTATTTTCAATTCTTCGTCAAAGTAGAGACTAATAACAAAGGGAATATTATTTTTTTTACAAAATTCACAAATTATTTTAATTTCATCATAGTGACTTTGAGTTTCGTTTAGAATAAAGTGAGAACCATATTCGTATAAAGTTTCAATGTGTAAACAATGATTTAGTTCTAACTCTTTCTTTGTTGCTTTTCTTTGTCTTTGGTAACAATCTTCCGCCGGTGGATTTGACCCTGCAATCAAAACAGTCTTACTCCCAACTGCACTTTTAGCAATGCTAATTGCTTGTTTTACAAATTTTTTATAATCTAAAATTCCAATCTGATTTAATGAATAGGGATTTGTTCTGAAAGTATTTGTTGTAATTATATCTGCTCCGGCTTCAATATAGTCTAAATGAATTTTAAGAACTTCACCAGGGTGAGATAAATTTATTTTAGCAGACCAACTTGGATCATTTGAAGTTAGTCCTTTTGATTCCAAAAGACTGCCCATTGCACCATCTAAGATCAATGGACGATATATTCTTTTAGCAAAAGAAAACAAATTAAATTCATTTAATGCGATCATATTTCTTCCTTTGTGCCTTAGTGTCTTTGTGGCAGAAATAAACGCCACGAAGGCACAAAGACACGAAGATGACTTCAAAAGCCATTAAACTGATTAAGATATTTTTCTAAAAACGGTTTGAATTTATTCCATACCAAATCAAACTGAACATTATCTAAATTTTGTTCTTCTGTTATTACACAATCAAAATCAGAATTTAAAGGACTCCAAATCATTTCATTCATTCTGTATTTAACGTATAGTCCGAAAACTGGAACTCTTTTAGAATCAGCGATAAAAACAGCAGATGTATCTGGCGAAAATAGCATATCTAATTTTTGAATTGTTGCTGCAAATAAATCAAAATCTTTTCTTGGGTTAAGAATATATCTTTCATCAATAATTTTCAAAGCCTCAGAGTAGTCTTTTTCGTGACAAATCAATAGGATGTTAATATCATATACCATTAAATTTTCTACCAATCGTTTATAGTTTTCAGTTTTCCAGAAACGAGCATCACTTCCAGCGGAAATATTTATCCCAAGCAGAAATCTTTTTTTGTCAAAAATATCATTTAATAAAGTCTCAATCTTATTAATTGAATCAACAGAAGGTTTATAGATTATATTAAGCTCATCTTTATTATAACTAAAACCTAACAATTGAGAAAAGGTGCATAATCTTTCAATGACGTGATATTTATTTGGATTAGGGCGGGGAACGGTCTGAGTGAAAATGTTTTTATTTGATTTTTCAAGTCCGATTTTATTTTCACATTTAATTGCAGCAATTATGAAACTTACTGTAGTTGATACGTCGTCGTGCATATCAACTATATAATCAAATTTTATTGAATTGATTGTCTTTATTGTTTTGAAAAAACCTGATAAACCTTTATCGTAAATCAACACTTCATTTATATCAGGATTATTATTGAAAACAAAATGATTTTTTCTATCAGCGAGAATGTAAATCTTACAATTTTTTTTTGTTTTAAGTAAATGAATAAATGGTGTTGTTACAAGTGCGTCTCCAATTCTATTAAGTCTGATTAACAGAATTTTTGTATTTGAATCAATTTTTAATTCTTTGTCAGAAGATTTAGAATTTTTACTTAATGAAGTAAGAATTTTCAGAAATAAGTTCTTGATGAAATATTCAATTTTTTTCAACATTTCCAAATAGTAGTTTTTTAGATTTTACAATTATGGTTTCAATATCCATTTCGTAAAAGCACTCTTTATTAAATGGACATTCTAATTTATTACAAATAATACAATGCAGATCATTTTTAATTATATAATCTGAATTATCTGAATATGGCCCGTGTTTTTTAGGGTCAGTAGGTCCGAACAAACCTAATGTTGGAATACCCAAAGCAGCCGACAAATGCATTGGTCCCGAATCATTAGCTATTACTAAATTGCATAGACTTAGCAATCCTGCCATTTGTTTTAAGTTTGTTTCAGGAGCAAGGATTGAATTAGAAATATTATTCTTGATAAAATTTGCATCCTCAAAATCCTCTTGACCCCATAGAATTAAAATATTACAGTTAATTTTTCCAGATAAACTTTTAATTATCTCAACCCATTTTTCTTTAGGACATCTTTTTGAGTTCCAGCCGCCAGATGGAAGAATTCCTATTAGAGTTTCTTTCTTTTCAATTTCATTGATGAAGGATTTAGCAAATTCAACGGATTCATTTGTCAGTTTATAAATTATTTTTTTTGAGACAATAGGAATACCGGCAACGCTTAGTAATTCAAGATTATGCTCTGCAGAGTGAGCATTTCCTCTGCCAACTTGTGATTTAATGTTATAAGCATATTTTCTTCCACGGTAAGCATAACCAATTCTGAATTTGGCTCCCGAAAAAAAAGTTATCTGAGCAGTTCTTGGATTTGACCATAAATCAATTATCAAATCATATTTTTCTTTTCGAATCATCAAAATAGTTTTAAGGATAAAATCAGACTTCTCAAAAGTTAAAATTTTATTAATCAATGGATTGTTTTCTAAAACTTCTCTTGCAAAGGATTCAACAAGGTAATCAATTTTAGAATTATGGAAATGATTGCGTAAATTTTCCAGAATAATGGTTGAAAGGATAATATCACCAATTCCTCGAGGTTTGATGATAAGGATTTTTTTTATTTCATCAACTTTTATGTTCATAAAAAATTTATTCAAAAATCAATGTGCGTCAAGCCAATTATCTCCAATTCCAATATCAACTACAACTGGGACACTCAAAGGTAAAGCAGTTTCCATCATAAATTTTATTTCATCTTTTAATTCATCTATTTCAGATTTATGAGCATCAAAAACTAATTCATCGTGGACTTGAAGAATCATTTTGGTTTTAGAATTTCTTTTTTCAAGTTCCTTATGAATTTTAATCATAGCCAATTTAATCATATCAGCAGCAGTTCCTTGAATAGGCATATTGATAGCAGCACGCTCTTCAAATTGTTTAACTGTTCGATTTGAGCTAATAATATTTTTAAGATATCTTCTTCTGCCGGTTAATGTTTCAGCGTATCCGGTTTGTTTCGCTTTGTTGATAGAATTGTCCATATATTCTTTCACTCTTTGGAAAGTGCGAAAGTAATTATCAATAATTTCTTTTGCATAAGTTTGGCTAATTCCTAATCTCGTTTTCAAGCCAAAAGGACCAATTCCATAGAGAATTCCGAAATTAACTTCTTTAGCCTTTCTTCTCATATCAGCAGTAACATCTTTCGGATTAACTTTAAATACTAACGCAGCAGTACTTCTGTGAATATCTTCTTTGTTTTTAAAAGCATTGATTAAAGTTTCATCTCCGCAAATCGAAGCCATAATTCTTAATTCTATCTGGCTATAATCTGCGCTAAGAATTACATAATCTTTATCTCTTGGAACAAATGCTTTTCTTATTTCTTTGCCCAACTCTGTTCTTATTGGAATATTTTGAAGATTTGGATTATTTGATGCTAATCTTCCGGTTGATGCTACTGCTTGATTAAATGAAGTATGAAGTCTTTTTGTTTTTGGATTTATCAATTTAGGAAGTGCATCAGTGTAAGTTGATTTTAATTTTGAAACTTGACGATAATTTAGAATTATATCAATTACTTCGTGTTCGCCTCTAAGATTTTCCAAAGAGCGTGCGTCTGTTGAAAAACCGGTTTTTGTTTTTCTTCCTGTTGATAGTTTCAATCTGTTGTAAAGCATCTCTTGAAGCTGCTTTGTAGAGTTAATATTAAATTCTTCTCCGACAAGTTTGAAAATTTCATTTTGATAATTTGAAAGTAGTATCTCCATATCATTGCTCAAACTATTCAAAACTGAAACATCAATTCTAACACCCTCATATTCCATTTTTTCAAGAACTTCGACCAATGGAAATTCAATTTCGTAAGCGACTTTATCCAGTTTATTTTCTTTAAGAATTAAGTCTAATTTTTCATAAAGTTGAAAAGTTATATCTGCATCTTCACTGGAATATTTAAATAGTAAATTTGAATCAACATTTTGCATTTCAATCGCATTCTTTTTATCACCAATTAGTTCTGTAATTCTGATAGGGGAGTAGTTGAGATATTTTTCAGAAAGAATATTCATATCATTTTTCTGCTCTGGATCAACTACATAAGCGGCAATCATAGTATCAAAAAAGAAATTCTTTAATTCAATTCCTATCATTCTTAAAATTGCAATATCGTACTTGCCATTCTGACAGATTTTCTTAATTGATTTATTTTCAAAAACATCTTTAAAGTGCTTGATAAAAGTACTGATAGAAAATGCTTGATGAATTTGATTAGAAAAAATATCTGTTTCAGATTCATCAAATAATCTAATGAAAAATGCTTCTTTTGGTTTGGTGCTGAATGAACAGGAAATAATTTTGGCATTCCAGATATTCAGATCTGTTGTTTCAGTATCAAATGCGAAAATCTTGTTTTCGATTAAATGATTTTTCAAAAGAATTAATTCATCTTCTGTTTTAAGATATTTATAATTAACTGATACGTTATCAATATTGAGCAATTCGGGTTTTTCAATTTCTTGAATAGGTTTAGGATTTTTTTCTTCATCAACGAATAAATCATTGCTTTCAAAAATTGGCTGGTTGGATTTCTTTTCAGATATCTCAGTTTTTGAAAAAGTATTGTGATACAAGTTATTGAATTTTGTTAAGAGATTTTTGAATTCCAATTCGATGAAAATATTTTTTAACAATTGCAAATTCGGCAACTCAAAAATCATAGAATCAAAGTTAAACTCGATAGGAACGTCTTTTCTTATAGTTGCAAGTTCTTTTGACAGGAAAGCATTTTCTTTGTTCTCTTCCAATTTTTTCCGTATGGATTGTTTTTCGATTTTATTAAGATTTTGATAAATGTTTTCTATTGTCCCAAATTGTTGAATCAGAGGTGTTGCGGATTTTTCACCAATTCCTTTTACACCAGGGATATCATCGCTACTATCGCCAACAAGGGCGAGATAATCAATCATATATTTTGGCTCAAAACCAAATTCTTCTTTGAAACGTTTTGTATCATACAATAATGCTTCATCAGTTGATTTACCGGGTCTGATTATTTTTATTTTATCTGTAATAAGTTGGAAATAATCTTTATCAGGAGTAACTGCAAATCCATTAAAGCCTAATTTTTCTGCTTGATTTAAGGCGGTTCCAATTATATCATCAGCTTCAAAGCCGGGTACTATGTAAAAAGGAATTTTGAGAATTTCAATTATCTGATTTATTCTTTGCAATTGAGGAATCATATCATCAGGCATTACTTGTCTTGATGATTTATATGCTGGATATTTATCGTGACGGAAAGTTTTTTCTTTTGAATCTGTAGCTATAGCAATGTAATCAGGTTTTTCTTCTTCAATAACACGAAGTAGCTGAGATAAAAAACCATACACAGCCGAAGTTGGTTCACCCTTACTTGTTCGCAAAGGTCTGTTAATGAATGCAAAGTAGCCTTTATAAGCTAAAGCCATTGCATCAATAAAAATCAAAGATTTATTAAGCATTATTTTTAATTTTATTTTTTCTTTATCAAAATATAAAAAATGTAGAACAGACTATTATTCTGTTGCAAACTTTACAAACAAATATTTTCAAAAAGACTTAGAAAGCATAAAGGTTTTGTAAAATGCAGAATGTTCAACCACATTGTGGTTGTGAATTATTCTTGTACATATTTTTAATTAATATTAAATCCCTCCGGGATTTTATATTGTTTTTTAACATTGGTGAAAAAACTTAATAACTATCAAACCGTCAGTTGAATCACAGAAGTTTTTAATTTTCTTTGTGCCTTAGTGTCATTGTGGCTAATACACTATTTTATATTAGGCTAATTACCTAATCAACAGAGATTGAATGCCACTAAGTCTCAAAGACACAAAGGAAAATTTAGATTTTGTTTGCAGTATCTTGTTGTTCAGAGATAAGGTTTATGAAAAAAAACATATTTTTGAATGCTCATAAAATTTAATTTAATAAGGAGAACAATGGCGAAGTTTTTATTGGTTATTATATTTTTATTCCAAATTGGACTTAACGCTTCAGGAAAAGATAGCACTTTGTATGTTGCATTTTACAATCTTGAAAATCTATTTGATACAGAGGATGACCCAACGACAGATGATTCAGAATTTCAGATTGACTCTCCGAAAGAATGGAATCAGGAAAGACTTGAAAGAAAAATGTTCAATATGGCAAGAGTTATTCGCTCGATGAACGATGGCAATGCACCAGATATAATTGGAGTATGCGAAGTTGAACACGGATTTTTACTTGATTCAATGAACAATCTTTTTTTATCTGATAAAAAATATTTATCAGTCTCACCTAATTCACCAGATGGACGAGGTATTCAAACTGGTATAATGTTCAAATCAGATAAGTTTAAACTTCTCGAAGTCTATGCAGATACAGTTAAACTAAGAGGAAGAAGTAGAACACGATTAATTCTTGGCACAGCTTTATTATTTTTTGATAAAGATACTATCTATTTTTTCTCTAATCACTGGCCTTCAAGAAGAGGCGGACAGGAAGAATCAGAAATTAACAGAATAACTGCAGCAAAAACTTTACGAACAAGAGTTGAATCAATTTTATATCTGAAACCTGATGCTAAAATTATTATTGTTGGTGATTTTAACGATGAACCTAATAACATTTCAATTCTTGAACATTTAAAGGCAAAACCACTTTTGTGTGATGTAGATTCCGACAACAAATTAACTGCTATTGATGATGAAACAGATTTGTTCAACCTTTCGTATCAAAAATTCAGTGATGGAATTGGCTCATACAAATTTCAGGATGATTGGAATATGCTTGACCAGATTATAGTATCAAGAGATTTGATTATTGGTAAAAAATTCAGATACATTTGTAATTCTTTCGATGTTTATTCACCTGAATTTATTGTAACTAAAAGCGGTAAATACAAAGGTGCGCCATTTCCAACTTATGCCGGTAATAGATATTTAGGTGGCTATAGTGATCATTTTCCTGTTGTAGCTAAATTCAAAATCTTCGACAACAGTGAAAAGATTAAAAACAAGAACAAGAAAAAATATTAGAGGATGAATGAAAAAGATATTATTAATCTTTGGTGCAAATGGTCAATTAGGAAAAGGTATTACTGAAACTTTAACTCAGAAAGATTTTAATGATATTTATTTATTTGATTTTTCTTTTGACAAAGAAATATCCAATTCAAAACAAATTATTATCTCAGATTTAAGTATTGAAGAAAATGTTGAAAATGCTTTTAAGTCTGTTAATTCAGATTCGGATTCTGTATTATACTTATACTCAACTATAGGTGGATTTTGGGGTGGAGTCCCAATTTGGGAAACAACTCAAAATGATTTAGAAAAAATGTTGAATATGAACTTGATATCTAATTTTAATATCGCAAAGAAATTTTCGCAAATCGTCAGCAAATCAAAATATGGAGTATGTGGATTTACTTCTGCTTATACTGCTAATCATCCAACAGAAAATAAATTTGCTTATAGTGTTTCAAAAGCTGCTTTGTCATATTTGATTAAATGTTTATCAATTGAAGGAGTAAAAATAAATCTTTCTGTATTTGGTATTGCTCCTTTGATTATTGATACCGAATCAAACAGAAAGTGGATGCCAGATGCAGATTTTAGTAAGTGGATTAAAACCTCTGAAATAGGCGACGTGGTCTATTCTATGTTTGAAAATTACAAAATCAATTCAGGTAATATTATTGAATTGAATATAAGATTATCAAATTAAAAACTATCCAAACATATTTGAAATTTTAAATTGAACTATTTATAAATAAATGATAGCAATATTGAAGCGTGAAATTTTATTTAAACACAAAGTTCACAAAGGAATTGCACACTGATGACGCAGATTTTACAGATTAACACAGATTTTAATTATTGCAAATCAGTGGCATCAGTGATCGGCTTTCTCTTTGCATCTTTGCGTGAAATTTTATTTAAACACGAAGTTCACAAAGGTTATCATTTTATCTTTCAATAATTATAATTCCTCGGCTCATTATAAAATCCCGAAGGTGGCTGTCGCATAGAAAAAGTTAAGATTAGGGGGGATTAATTGTTTTATAGAAAAAATATTAATAGAATAGCATATCAAAAAAATAGAAAAAAGGTATGCCATTTTTTAGAGAA
>Ga0308414_1000657_pt1 | contig 22301 bp, 19 predicted proteins | sample HotsprSampleOS50_FD_205667 | JGI IMG/M metagenome (GOLD analysis project Ga0308414, IMG submission 205667) | Hot spring phototrophic mat microbial communities from Octopus Spring, Yellowstone National Park, Wyoming, United States - 20090730_OS50 ...
GAGGTTCGTGAGTCCAACTCCTTTACGGACTGGTTGTTCCACTGCGAACATCCGACTTCCGGCGTTCACCTCACAGTCTACCCATTTTCATCCCTCGTGGTGAGCGTTAGCTCATAGGCACTCCTTTGTCTCCTTTGTCTAGCGGCTCTTAGTTCCACACCTTGCGCAGGAAGTAAGCCAGCGCGTAAGCCCCTGCGAAGACAGCGAACATAAAGGCCCACGAGCCGACCGAGAGCACTGCGCCGCCGCTGAGCGCCTGCCCAGAGGTGCAGCCGCGCGCCAGCCGCGCGCCGAAGCCCATGGCCGCGCCGCCTATGAACGCCAGCACCCAGCGCAGCCGCACCGGTGTGTTTGGCCCGCGGATGGTCTCGATCTTGAAGCGGCCGTTCAGCCAGCCGCTGGCGAACCCCCCTAGCAGCGTGCCGATGGTGACAAACACCACCCAGTTGTCCAGCGGGTTGCGGCTGCCGCCGGCCATGCTGGCCAAGTAGGCGGACTGGTCAACGTGCCAGGGCACGAGCTGGTCCTCAAAGAAGACGATGATGCGGTTCATGCCGCCTGAAGCGCCCAGCCCGTTGCCGGTCAGGAAAAAGCTCAGGAACAGCACCAGCCCCAGCAGGATGCCGGCGGCGTAGGGGTGGATGAACGGCCTAGCCTCCTGCGCGGCGCGCAGCCGGGGCGGCGCTGCCAGCGCGATTTGTTCCTCTGCTGCGTTATATGTGCTCATCAGGCTCCCTCCTCCTGAGCGCTCAACGATGTTCCTGTTTCATGGTGTTCCACATCTTCCCAGCCCAGCATCATCGCGCGGATGTTAGCCAGCGGCGTGGGGCCGGTTGTTGTCAAGTAGACGTGCATCACGACGAAAGCGGCGAAGAGCCACGCGACCAGCGTGTGAAGGGGAGCCAGGAAGGGCAGTCCGCCCAGGCTCTGCGCCACCTCTGGCCACTGCTGCTTGCCCCACATCAGCGCGCCGCTGATGATCTGCAGCGGCAGCAGCACGTTCAGGATGCCGAAGTAGGTGAGCTGCTGCAGCGGGTTCAGCTTGCGCTCCGGCGCTTTTTCGAACGGGTGTGGTTCGCCGCGGAAGATACCGCTCAGGTAGTACTTGGCCTGCACGATGGCTTGGTCAAAGAAACCGATCGGGCGCGGGATATACTGGCGGATCTCGCCGCTGGCCAGGTGGTAGAAGAGCGAGAGCGCCGCGTTCACCACCAGGATAGCCGCCAGGATGTTGTGCACCGTCACCATCCAGGCGAAGCTGAACAGGCTGAACTGCTGCGGCCGGTGAATGACTAACCCGCTGAAGAGCAGCCCCAGGATGACCGCTGTTTGCAGCCAGTGCCAGAAGCGCTCGTACACGCTGTACATGTACACCCGGCGCAGGGCTGGCGGGGCCTGCCGCGCCGCGCGGCGGCTTGCCAGCACGCGCAGGCCGCCATGCACAAAGACGCCCAGCAGCACACCCAGGAACACAAGCATCCCAAGTGTATCTATCCAGGCCACGCGGTCGTGGCCGAACAGGTAAAGCTGAGCAGGCGGTTGATCTGTAGCTGGCGCGAAATAGAGCGCGCCGTCAACCATCTGCACCTGCCCGCCAACGACGCCGCCGCCAATGAAGCTGGGCAGCACGCTGCCGGGCGTGTAGTCAGCCAGCAGCAGCGGCGCGCGCATGCGCGATTCGTCGGCGTGGCAGGCCTGGCAGTCCTTGATCGCCCAGCGGCCGCTGGTGACGCCGTGATGAACGCCGTAAGGCTGAATTTCGCCGGCAATCTGCGGCTGAGCCAGGCCGCGGGCCTCCAGCCGCGCCGCCACCGCCGCGATCTTCTCCGGCGTGTCCAAGCGCAGCTCGGCGGTGTCGAGCGCGCCGCTGCCGTCGCCGTCGAGCGCAGCAATGATCTCTGGCGCGTGGCCGCTGCCATCGGGCGCGAGCAGCGCGGCCTGCAGATCGCGCAGCGGCACGGGCTGCGGCGGGTCGCCCGCCACCCAGTACCAGGCTGTGACGAGGTTGTACGGCGCGATGGCTACCTCGCCGGCGGCGTTCTGGCGCGGCAGCAGCACCGGCTCATAGCCCAGCAGCAGCGAGTCCGGGCGGGGCGCAGCCCCGTCCTCGGTGCTGCGGAAGGCTTGCTGCGGCGTGCCGTCAGCGCGCAGCATTGTCCAGTCCACCAGGGCCAGCGCCGGGCCGTAAACTTGGGGGATGTGGCAGGTTTCGCAGGTCATGGCGCTCATGTGGCGCTCGGCGTAGGGCAGCCAGGCGGCGTGCGCCGGCACGGCTTGGTGACAGCCCTCGCAGCGGCGCAGCGTGTTATCCAGCGCAGCGGCGCTGCCGCTGCTGGCGCTCTGTCCCTTGGCGAACTGGTGCAGCGGGCGGTGCAGGTACTCACCGAAGTCTAGGCGGCGCGGGTCGAAGCTGAGATGGTCGAGGGCGGCGCTGGCCTGGAAGAAAACCGGATTGTTCAGCGAATAGTGGCAGTCTACACAGTTGAGCACGCGCTCGGCGTGGATGTCGAAGCTGCGATCGAGCGCGCTCTTGCCGGCGACGTTGAGGCCGCTGGCGCTGATGCGCTGCGGGCTGACGATCTGACCAGTGGTGAGCGTGCTCCAGGCGTCGGCGAAGGCCGCCGCAGTCAGCGGCGTCTGGGGGTCGGTGTGTACTGCGCCGTGACACAGGCCGCAGTTCTCGCTGTGCGGGTCCTGCACGCCGATCACAGCCGGCTGAACGGCGCCTGTTTCGTCGAAAGCCGCGGCGTTCCAGCGGTAAGCGCCGTCACTGTCTGTCTCAACCAGCCCTGTGCCGATCAGCGTGGCGGTGTTTGCCCAAGCGAAATCGCCAGCTTGCAGGGCGGCGACGCGCGCGGCGTTGTTGGGCGACTGCATGTGGCACAGCAGGCAGTTCATCTCCACCGTGCCGGACGCTGCCCAGTTCCAGGCCTGGAGCGTGCCGTCTGGGCCGACAACCTGCGCATCTTCCGGCGTGTCGGACTCTGGCAGCGGCCTGCCAGCGCGCGAGAGCTGGGCTGGGCCGCCGCCGACGTGACGTGTGCCGAGCGTGGCGATCCACTCGGCGGTAAACAGGTCAAGCCGGGGCGCGTCGGCAGGCGTCAGCAGGCGGTAAGTGATGGGGTTCCAGCGCCCGAAGTAACCGGGGCCGAGGTCCCAGGGGTGCGCACCAGCCGCTTCAGGGCCGTAGAAGTCGCTCAGGCCGACGTCGGCGTGGAAGCTGTTGGCGGCGATGAAAGCGGTGTCGTGGCAGCCGCCGCAGGTCGTCATGGTCGAGAGCGGCTGACCGCTGATTTGCACCTGCTCGCCGCTGGCGTCCAACAGAGGGAAGGCCGGGTGCATGGGCGAGCTGGTGCGGGCCGCCGGGGTGGGCGTTGGCGGGCTGTCGCCGCTGGCCACTACCGCCAGCGCTGCTGCCATCAGGTAGATGCCTGCGGTGACCAGCAGGCCGAGGCTGCGTTTTGCGTGCTGCGGCATCGTTGTTGTCTCCAAAGTGCTCAGCGCCAGCGCGCCCGCCCGCCCCAGATGATCGGGTCGCCGAGGTAGCCCAGCGCCTGCCAGTCCATGCGTGTGCCCTCGCCGTGACAATCGGCGCACTGCAGGGCATTCGCTTTAGGCTGCACCATGTGCGTCTGCTGCCAGTACATGATTGTGTCGGCAAAGCCGTACTCGCCGCTGAACGCCAGGCCGGTGGCCTGCGCGCCCAGCGCCAGCGCTGACTCCCAGTCGAGGGTCGTCCAGTAGCCGCCTTCGCCGCTGGTCGTCGGCTGCAGCAGGTAGAGATAGCGCGCGTCATACGGCTGGACAGCGCGGTGGATTTTGAACGGCCAGATGCGCGCCGTTGGGTCTGTGATGTCGCCCAACGGCCGGTTTATCTCGGTGACTTGGTTGGGGTCAATCGGGTCGCCGAACAGGTAGCGATCCATTGTGCCGTTGAACCAGACGTAGCTGGGAATGATCTGGGTGTCGTAGACGAAGCTGCCCTTGATCCTAAGGTAGGTGTGCTTGTCCTCCTCAATGTCCTGACCGGCAGTTGACCAGTCCCATACGACTTTGGTTGGCTCGCGCAGCGCGCCGGCCGGCACATGGCACGTCTGGCAGGCAACCGCCTGTGTGTGATTGTTGATGCGCGTGTCGCTGTGCGGCTGTTCGTCGTGGCAGTCGGTGCAGGCGACGCGGTTGGCGCTGTCCACGCTCACGCCGGAAGAACGCCCGGCGATGAAGTGATCCTCAGCGCGGTGACAGGTGATGCACTGGAAGTTGTGGCGGCCCATGTGCACATCTACGTTAGCGCTGGGGAAGTACAGGCTGGGGTCAAGCTCGCCGTGTTTGACGCCCGCGCCGCCGCCGCCGTTGAAGTGACAGCTGCCGCAGTTTGTGCGGGTGGGCAGCCCTACGCTGCGCGCCGCCGCCAGCAGGTCAACGCCCTCGGCGGGCAGTCCGTACTTCGCCTTAATGTACTGACCGCTCTGGTCGTGGCACACGAGGCAGTCAACGTTTGTTACCTCGGTAAAGTCGTAGTCTGGGCCGTCCCAGCCGTAGCCGGCGTGGCAGGCATTGCAGGTTGCTTGGTTACTGCGAATGCCCAGACAGAAGTTGTTGAGCAAGTTCGCCTTGCCGATAGACACCGGCTCGGCGCGGCCTGGCAGCAGCACAGGCTCGCCCCGCCAGAGAAAATGAACTGAGCGCAGCATCTGCTCGCCGGCCTCAGCGTGACAGCTCAGGCAGACGCGGGTGACGTCCGGGCCGGTCATCAGCTCGGAGTCGGGGATGAGCGCGCTGTGGTCGGTGTGCTGCGGGTAAGCCGGCAGCGAAGCCCAGGGGTCTCTGGCCAGTTCCGGCCCCGGCAAAGTCGCCAGGGCAATCGGCACAGCGATGACGAGAAAAGTAACACCCAACCCAACCAACCAGATGTAACGGAAGCTGCGCATAGGAGACCTGTCTCAATGCATGCGATTGGCGAACATTTGGCGCTAGTCGTAGACGCTGCTGCGCTGGCGCAGCGCGTCCTGCAGGACCGCGCGCATCAGGTCCAGCGCCTGGATGATGCGCGGATCGGCCACGCGGTAGACCACCTGCGTGCCGCTGCGCTCGCTGACGACCAGCCCGCGCTGGCGCAGATGGCTCAGGTGGCGCGAGATGGTGGACTGGGGCGTGTTCAGCGCTTCGGCTAGGGCGGTGACATAGCGCGGCTCGTCGTCCAGGGCGTACAGGATTTCGATGCGCTTGGGTTCTGCCATGGACTGGCAGATGTAGAGGTGAAACAGCTCCAGCTCTTCAGGGGGGATCATGTCACCGTCCGTTGATCTATTCGGACATGCGAATACATTGTTTATTCGCAGTGTAGAGCAGTCAGGCCGGCGCGGCGATGACAAAGATCATGTCGCTGTTGTGACGAATATCACAATGTTGGCTGGCAGCCTCAATGCCGGCGTGTGGGCTGCACAGGCGCTGCTGCGCCTGTTGGCTTGCCTGGAACTTCGCGCAAAAGGAGGGACTGGTGAAGATCATGGATACAGACGGCGATTCTAAGCGTAGAAAAACCCGCATGTGTCCGCAAAATTTACCAGTCCCCAAAAGGAAACGGGATGCCAAACATCGGCGTCCCGTCGCTGCGACTTAAGCGCGCGCTGCCTGGCGTGACGTCTGCGCCGCCTGCTGCGGGCCGAGGCGGGTCAGCGCACGCTCACGCGGCTGAAAAACGCCGGCTCAACCGGGACAGCCTCTCCAACGATCTCGAAGCTGCCGGACAGGCGCACGTCGTCAGCCGATGCAGCAACCATCACCTCCACCGGGCCAGGTTCGATCACGCGCCGCATCGCGCGATCCAGGTAAGCAAGCTGATTGACCGCCAGCTCGAACGTCACTGTGCGTGTCTCGCCTGGCTCAAGCGTCAGCCGCGCAAAGCCCTTGAGTTCTTTGACCGGCCGTGTGACGCTGGCGCGCTTCACGTTGACGTAGAGCTGCACCACTTCGTCGCCGGCTCGCGCTCCCGTGTTGGCGATTTCCGCTTGGACAGTGACGGTGGCGCCAGCGCGGACCTGCTGCGGCGCGACGCGCAGGTTGGTGTATTCGAAGCGCGTGTAGCTCAGGCCGTAGCCAAACGGATAAAGCGGCTTGGCGCTGGTCTCGACGTAGTCGCCTTTCCAGTGTGAGCGGCCGCCGGAGGGCTTGTGCCCGTAGTAGACCGGTATCTGCCCCACTGTCTGGGGAAAGCTGATCGGCAGCTTGCCCCCGGGGTTTACAGCGCCGAACAGAACATCGGCTACGGCGCTGCCGCCTTCTTCGCCTGGGAACCAGGCGACGAGGACAGCAGGGATGTGCTGCGCCATCCAGCCGAGCGTGACCGGCCGCCCGCACACCAGCACGAGCACCACCGGCGTGCCGGTGTCGTAGACTGCGCGTACCAGCTCAGCCTGAACGCCGGGCAGGTCAAGCGAGGCCCGGTCGCGCGCCTCGCCGGACGTGCAGCCGTCCACCAGGCCGGACTTGTCGCCCATCACCAGCACGGCCACATCAGCCTGACGCGCCGCTTCAACTGCCGCGGCGAACCCCGCGCGCGACTCGTCTAAAACGCCGCAGCCGGGGGCGTAGAGCACCTGCGCGGATGGCTCAGCCCGGCGGCGGATGGCCTCCAGGATGCTGATCACCGGCACGACTTCCTGCTCCAGCACGACCTCGTCTGGCACGGGCATGCCGAAGGTGTTGTTCTCCTTCAACTCGAGCAGTGTTTCCAGGTGGGCGGGGTAGGAATAGTCGCCAAACAAATGGCGAGTGCTGTCCGCGTTCGGGCCAATAACAGCGATCTTTTTCACGTCCGGCCCTAGCGGCAGTGTGTCGCCGGCGTTCTTCAACAGCACGATGGACTTCTGCGCGATGCGGCGGGCCAAGCCGCGGTCGGTGGGTGTGTCGAACTGCACCGCGCCAGCGTCCACGAACGGGTTCTCGAACAAGCCGAGGGCGAACTTCTGCGCCAGGACACGGCTGACGGCGCGGTCCACCAGCGCCTCGCGGATATGGCCCTCCTGAACGGCAGCGCGCAGCGGCGCGCCGTAGCAGTCGGTGCTGGGCAGCTCGATGTCAATGCCGGCTTCCAGTGCCAGGCGGGCGGCTTCGGCTTTGTCGGCAGCCAGCCGGTGGTACTCTTGCAGCATTTTGATCGCGAAATAATCGGAGACAACTGTGCCATCGAAGCCCCATTCGCCGCGCAGGATGTCGGTCAGCAGCTCGGCAGACGCGCCGCACGGCACGCCGTCCAGCTCATGGTAGGCGTTCATGACCGAGGCCAGGCCGGCTTCCTTTATAGCGGCCTCAAAGGTGTACAGGTAGACCTCGCGCAGCTCGCGCGGCGGAATGTGCGCCGGGGCCCAGTTCATGCCGCCCTCAGACATGCCGTAGCCAACGAAGTGTTTGGCAGTCGCCACGATGCCCGTCTTAAGGTTCGGCCCTTGCAGCCCTTTGATGTAGGCCGCGCCCAGGCGCGCCACCAGGTACGGGTCTTCGCCGAACGTCTCCTCGACGCGCCCCCAGCGCGCGTCGCGCGTGACGTCAATCACGGGGGCCAGCGCGTGATGGGCGCCGGCCGCGCGCATCTGGCGGCGGATGACAGCCGTCATCTCCTCAACCAGCTCCGGATCCCAGGCGCTGGCCACGCCGATGGCCTGGGGGAACACCGTCGCGCCGAAGGCCATGTAGCCAGCGCAGCATTCCTCGTGGATGATCGCAGGTATCTTGAGGCGGGTGGCGTCCTGCAGATACTTCTGGATGGTGTTGGCCAGTGCGGCAGCCTGGGCCGGCTTGACATTGCTGGCCCCGCCTAGGCGCGTCACGTGGCCGATGCCGTGGGCCAGCAGGCGCTGCGCCTTGACGGGCGAGAACGCAATGCCGTCAAGCACCTCGTAGACCCAGAAGCTGCCCAACTGGGCCAGCTTCTCGTCCAGCGTCATCTGCCCCAGCAGATCGGCAACGCGCTCCTCGGTCGGGCGCGCCGCGTCCTGATAGACGGACATAGTTTCACGCTCCTTGTGTGGTTGTGCTGGCCGGTTACTTCAGCGCACCGGCCATGATTCCCTTGACGACGCGCTCCTGCCCGACGATGTAGACGGCGATCAGCGGCAGCGCCGACAGCGTCAGCACCGCCATGATGGCTGGGATGTTCATCGAGTACTCGCCTTGGTACTCCCAGATGGCCAGCGGCAGCGGCCGGTTCTGCGGCGACGTGATCAGCACGAAGGCGAACACGAACTCGTTCCACAGGATGACGGCGTTGTAGATGGCCAGCGTGGCCAGCCCTGGGGTTGACAGCGGCAGGATGACGCGGAAGAACGTGTGCATTGGCCCGCTGCCGTCAATCCGCGCCGCTTCTTCCAACTCGCGCGGGATAGCCCGCATGAACTCGGTCAGGATAAAGATGGACAGCGGCAGGTTAAAGGCGACATACGGCCCCAGTAGCGCCCACAGCGAGTCGTAGATGCCGAGCTGGCGCGTGAGCAAGTACACCGGGATGAGCGTAACGTGCAGCGGGATCACCAGGCCGGCAATAATCAGGCCGAACAGCACGCGGCTGAGGCGGAACGGGATGCGCGCGAACACGTAGGATGCCATGGCGCTCAGCGCCAGGATGAGGACGACGGACACGGCCACGATCAGCAGGCTGTTGCCCAAGTAGCGGAAGAAGGTGCCGCGCACCAGCACCTCCCGATAGTTGTCGAGCGACGGGTTGGTCGGAAAGGCGAACACCGAGCCGCCGCTGAACAGCTCGAAGCGCCCCTTGAAGCCGGTGAGCGCCATGAAGTAGAACGGCGTGCCGGTGATGAACAGCCAGACCAGCGCGAACAGCAGCGCGACTATCTGGCCGGGCAGACGACGCAGGGTCTGGGCCACGGCTACACCTCCGTCTCGAAGCGGCGGGTGAAGAAGAACGTTGTCAGCGCGATGACCATCACGATAATGAACAGGGCGGACGCCACAGCGCTGCCGTAGCCCATCTCGAACGAGGGGAACGCTTTCTTGTACATGTAGGTCGCCATCAGCTCGGAGGCGTTATTGGGGCCGCCCTCGGTCATCACCCAGATCAGGTCGAAGTACTTCAACGAGCCGATCAGCGACAGGATGATGCCTGTGCGCACTGTGCCACGCACCAGCGGAATAGCGATGTAGGTGTAGTACTGAAAGTCAGTGGCCCCGTCAATGCGGGCTGCGTCGCGCATGTCCTCCACGATGCCGTTAAGCGCGGCCAGGAACAGGATCATGTAGAAGGGGGTGTACTGCCAGCAGATCACCATGATGACGGAGAACAGCGCCAGCGATGGATCGCCCAGCCAGCTTCTGCCGGGCAGGCCCAGGTCGCGCAGCACCTGGTTGACGATGCCAAACGACGGGTCATAAATGTACTTAAACAGGATGCCGATGGCGACAGATGACATCAGCATCGGGAAAAAGTAAATTGTTTTGAAAACACGAAAGATGAAACGCCGCCCGGCGCGCTCAAGCATAATTGCCAGCAGCATCGCCAGCGGCATCTGAATGGCGATCGAAAGCACGACGACGATCAGGTTGTTGCCGAAGGCGCGCCAGAAGATGCTGTCGCCCAACAGGCGCGTCCAGTTGTCAAGGCCGATGGGCGTGCGCACCGGGTCAATGCCGTTCCACTTGTACAGGCTGATTTCGAACGACGAGAGAATCGGCCACACGACAAAGACCGCCATCAGCACGAATGACGGCAGCAGGAACAGGATGATGGTTGGCGTGTATTCGTTCCAGCCGGGAAGCCGCCGCCGGCGCACCTGAACGACGGCGCTCTGGTCAGTGAGGGCGGTTTGCATGGCTACTGTCCTCGGTCAGATGTGCGCCGGGGGCAGGCGCTGGTCGTCTGCCCCCGGCGGGTTGCGTTAGGGATTTTACTTGCCGAAGAACTTTACAGCCGCTTCCTCGTGACGCCGGGCAGCTTCCTCAGGCGTGATCTCCAGTCCAAACAGGGCCTGCATGGCGTCCTTGTGGACCTCGCCCAGCTCGGGGGGCAGGTACTGGTCGTACCACAGCTGCACGCTCTCAGCCTCTTCCACCAGCCGGATGACTTCCTTCAGAATGGGGTCGGTGAGCATGTCGGCTACGCCCACCACCGGCGGGATGCGGCCGGTTTCCACGCGGAATGCCACCGACTCGTCGTCAATCAGGTACTGGATCATCTCGAAGGCTTCGTCGGGGTAGGGGCAGGCAGCGGAGATGTGGTAGAAGTTGTCGCCCACCGTGCCGACCACGTTGGTGGGGCTGCCCTTGCCGCCTTCGACAGCGGGGAAGGGGAAGAAGCCCAACTTTTCGTTGTAGAACTCGGGGTTCTCGGCCAGGTAGGTGGCGATCTGCCAAGTGCCCATCAGCTCCATGGCCGCCTGGTCAGCGTACATGGGCATGCGGCTCTGGCCGGTATCGTAGTCAAGGCCGTTGAAGCCCTCGATGAACGCGCCCATGTTCACCAGTTCCTGCACCATCTCTCCGGCCTGGATGAACACTGGGTCCTCGAACGAGCCGCCGGTGCGGTTGGCGGCGGAGGCGAACACTTCTGGCCCGCCCAGCCGGTCCACCAGATACATGTAGTACATGGAGCTGGTCCACTTGGTCTTGTTGGCCAGCGAGAAGGGCACGACGCCGTTGTCAATAAGGGTCTGCGCCAGCTCCAGCAGCTCGCTCCAGGTCTCGGGCGGGGTGAGGCCGAACCGGTCGAAGATGGCCTTGTTGTAGTAGAAAATGGCAATGGCCGTGTTCTCTACCGGCACGCCGTAAATCCTGCCGTCAAACGTGACGTTGGAGAGCGAGGCCGGCACGAAGCGCTCAAGATAGTTGTCGGCCTCCATGTAGTCGGTCAGGTCAATGGCCTGCCCGGCCTGAACATACTCGAACAGCGGGCCGCCGCCCCAGGACGGGAACACACAGGGCGGGTCGCCCGCGCCCATGGCGGTGCGGATGCGCGTCTTATACGGGTCGTTCTGCATGGGGACGACTTCGACCGTTACGCCGGGGTTATCCGCCATGTAGCGGTCAACGGCCTGCTGGATCATCTCGGGGCCAGTGCCGGTGTTCTGGATGTGCCAGAAGGTAATCTTCACGTCCTGAGCGGTAGCCAGCGCGCCGACGCTCAGGAGCAAGGTAGCAGTCAACATGAGGAACAACAGTTTACGCATGACGAGTCTCCTTTTGCTGTGGATTGGTCATTACAAAAATCATTACAAACAATGGGGGACGGGCGCTGCTGTTGGGTCGTGGGCCGGGCTTGCACTCCTTTCCTGAACAATGCCTTGCCTGGTTATGATGAGGAAGCCGGCGGCGCGCACGAAGCGCGAACCACCAGCTCCACCGGCAGCACTCTGCGCTGTGCCGGGCTGTCCGGCGCCGAAACGCGCTCCAGCAGCAGCTCGGCGGCCAGCCGTCCCATTGCCGTCATTGGCTGGCGGACGGTGGTCAGCGGCGGGTGCATGTAGGCGGCCTGGGCGACGTCGTCAAACCCTACGATCGAGACGTCGTCAGGGATGCGCAGCCCGCGCTCACGGGCCGCGTCGTACGCGCCAAAGGCCGACAGGTCGTTGGTGGCGAAGATGGCTGTGGGACGCTCAGGCAGGTCGAGCAGCGCGCCAGCCGCTTCGTAGCCGTCCTGCTGATTGAAGTTGGCGGGGCGGACGCAGTCGGGGTCGAACGGAACACCGTAATCGGTGTGGGCGGCTTTGAAAGCATTCAGCCGCTCGTGCGCGCTGGTGAACTCGGCTAGGCCCGCCAGAAAACCGACGCGCCGGTGGCCCAGCTCCAGCAGGTAGCGGGTCGCCTGGTATGCGCCCTGCCAGTTGTTAGTGCCTACCACCGGGCTGTGTTCGTCGAAGTGTTCGTGGTCTGTGATGACGACGTAGGGAAAGCGGCGCTCGCGCAGTTGGGCTAGGTAGCCGCTCGACTCCAGCGGAAGCAGCAGGATTAGGCCGTCAATCAGACCGCTGGTGAGCGTGCTGACGTAAGCGGCCTCTTTGGTGTGGCGGCGGTGGGTGGTGTGGAGGATCAGCTCATATTGGGCGTCAACCAGCACCTCGTCAATGCCTTCGATAACGTGGGCTGTGTAGGCGTTGCGCAGGTCGTGCACCAGCAGGCCGATCACGTGCGAGCGCCCGCCGGCCAGGCTGCGCGCCTGCACGTTGACGGTGTAGCCCAGGCGCTCGGTCGCTTCCAGCACGCGCTGGCGCTTATCTGGCCGCACGTGCTGATAGCCGTTGATCACGCGCGAGACAGTAGCATACGACACGCCTGCCGCCTGCGCCACGTCCTTAATAGTCACCGGGCGCGGCTTCGGCTCAGCCATGGGGCAGGCATTCGGGCAGTGAGAAAAAAACAAAAGGCCGAAACAGTGTTTTCATAACCAGCGCGATTTTTTGTAAACGCTTTCAAAGTATTATAACGCCTGAACGGCTGCGCGTCAAGCAGGCTACCGCGCTGTCAGGGCAAACGCATATTGATCTAGCGCGAATATCACAAAGGGTCAAACAGGTGTGTAAGCGTTCACCGAATTGTGGATCAATGTGCAAGATGAACTGCTTTGAACTTTCAAAACCCCTTTTGCCTCCATTAAGATTTGATATGCGATTGCCCCATCTGCCGCGCTGTTGATCGCATATAGCAGAACCGGCGTATAATGAACGAGACGATAAAGTTTGTTTTGGAGGTAAAAATGGCCACTTATATTCTTCTGAGCAACCTTACAGACGAAGGCGCCAAGACCATCAAGAACAACCCCGGCCGCATCATTCAGGTCAACGCTGAGCTGGAGGCGATGGGCGTCAAAGTGGTCGCCCAGTACGCGACGCTGGGGCCATACGATTTTGTCAACATTGTTGAGGCAGCCGACAACCAGACCGTCATGCGCGTCTCGGCAGAGCTGGCGTCGCGCGGCAGCGTCAAGGTCATGACTCTTCCGGCCGTCAGCGTGGAGGCGCTCATCAGCTCGCTAAGCTGAGCGCTCCTGCTCCGGCCAGCGCGCGCTGCCCGGCGTGACGTCCGCGCCGCCTGCTGCGGGCCGGGGCGGGCTTTGCTGTGCTTGAGGCCCTGCGTTTGCCGGCGTTACCCCACACAACCAGGCTTCTGCTATACTGTTGGCCAAAGCTAAGGCGGATACCAGATGAGCAGAACTGGCGACAAGACCACCCGCATCATCAACAGTGTCGCGCCAATCCGCGTGTGCGACAACGGCGGCTGGACCGACACCTGGTTTGCCGAGCACGGCAAGATTTTCAACATCGGCGTGTACCCCTACGCCGAAGTGCAGATTGAGGTGTACCCCTACGAAGGACAGGCCCAGCGCGTTACGATTTTTGCGGAGAACTACGGCGAGCGCTACACCATCACCCCGGGCACGGGCGGCTATGACCGCCACCCGCTGATCGAGGCCGCCATCGCCTATATGGGTGTGCCGGACGATATTGCGATGCAGGTGACGATCTTCTCGGAAGCCCCTGCTGGGGCGTCAACGGGCACGTCAGCGGCGGTGGCGGTGGCGCTGATCGGCGCGCTCGACTGCCTGACGCCCGGCCGCCTGACGCCGCACGAAGTCGCCTACGCCGCGCAGCGCATCGAGACCGAGATGCTCGGCCTGCAGTGCGGCATTCAGGATCAGCTCTGCTCGGCTTACGGCGGCATCAATTACATTGACATGTATGACTACCCGCGCGCCTCGGTCTCACAAATCCAAGTTCCCAACGCTATCTGGTGAGAGCTGGAACGGCGCTTGGTGCTCATCTACCTGGGCAACAGCCACAACTCCTCGCAGGTGCACCGGATGGTGATTGAAGGGCTGGAGAACGCTGGGCCGAACTGCCGGCAGATCGAAGCGCTGCGCCAGACTGCGCCGCGCTCGCGCGATGCCCTGTACGCCGGCGACTTCGCGGCCTTGGGCCAGGCCATGATTGACAACACCAACGCCCAAGCCGATCTGCACCCGGACCTTGTCAGCGCAGACACGCGCCGCGTGGTCGAAATTGCGCAGGCCTACGGCGCGCTGGGCTGGAAGGTCAACGGCGCGGGCGGCGAGGGCGGCTCGCTCACGCTGCTATGCAACGATACCTCGCACATGAAGCGCGCTATGATCCGCGCGATCACCGCTGAGGACCCGCGCTTCCAGCACATTCCCACCTACCTCAGCCGGCAGGGGCTGCGCACCTGGGAAAGCCAAGCGTGACACACCTGCTGGTTTAGCCTAGGCTAATTACGCTTGTGACTCATCTCCTATAGACATCACAGTTCCTCTGACCTAGAGTGTAATACGAAGTCATTTGAAGCGCATCGCGCTAATATCAACATCATTAAGGAGGAAAGTCATGAAACGTTCAATCCGAATCAGCACGCTCATCGCAGTGCTCGTCATCATCCTGCTGGCGGCGCAGGCCGCGCTGGCCGGTGACAACGGCAAGAAGAAACCCCTCGACCCCGATGCCAACGCCTGCTTCGACGGCGGCACGCTCGCCGGCAAGTGCGACACCGAAGACATGTGGCACGCTGGCTGGTATCTGATCCGGGTGGAACAGGGCGATATGGCGGCTGAGGATGTGCCCGCCAAGTACGGGAAAATCCTGGTCGAATTCGCGCCAGACTACAACTGGTGTTTAGATGACGACAGCGGTGATCAGGGCGGCGATGACCCGCACAACGGCGATGACCCGCACAACGGCGATGACCCGCACAACGGCGACGATCACCACCAGGACGATCCGGAAGAGGAAATCTGCCTCGACTGACGCCGAGCGTCGCTGCAGCAACCACATAACGGCTACCGCGAGCCGCTCTTCAGATTGAGAGCGGCTCATTGTTTCGATGCCTCCAGTGTGACACTTGGCGCGCCAGCCAGCGCCAGCAGCCCCCACCAGGCCGCCTGGAAGTGGAGTATGGTCCAGGGATAGTGATCGAACAGGCCGACCACGCTCAGCGCGGCGAACCCCGCCAGCAGCGCCGCCCGCTCAACGGTAGGCTGTGCCTGCAGCGCTCGCACAGCCGCCCAGGCTCCGGCGACCAGCGCCACGATGAGCAGCCCTAGGCCAACTGTGCCCAGTTCCGCCCAGGCTGAGAGATACACGTTGTGGACGTTATCGCCGCGCAGATCAAAGCCGACAAACATCAGATAGTAGCTGGCGCGCCAAGGGAAGTTGCCGATGCCAACGCCCCCCAGCGGGAACTCGCTGATGGCTTGCAGCGCGAACTGCGTGTACACCACGCGGTCGGCGATAGAGCGCTGTTCGGTCGTCTCGCCCCCCGTCCCGGCGCGCGCCAGCACAAACGGCCAGTAGAGCGCAGTGAACAGCGTTCCCGCAGCCAGCAGGCTCAGCGCCAGGGGCAGCACCCGCCGCAGCGCGCCCGCGCGCCAGAGTCCCGCCGCCAGCGCCAGCACACCCGCGGCCAGCCCAAGCCACGCAGCGCGCGAAAACGTCAGCAGCAGCGCGTACAGACCGGCTGCTGTTAACGCAGTTCCGAACCAGTGCCGCCAGCGGCTGGAACTAAGGGCCAGCGCCGCGGCGGCCAGTGTGCCCAGCAGCAGTGCGCCAGCGAGCATGTTCGGGTGCGGCATCAGGCCGTAGGGGCGCAGCCAGCGCGCATCGCCCGCCTGCACCACGCTCACGCCAGGCGACTCCGGCGTGACGCGAAACTCGCCCAGCGCCGTCAGCCCCAGCCAGCCCTGATTGGCGACCTGCGCGCCGGCAATCAGCGCGTGCGCGGCCAGCGCGCTAGCCAAGGCGGCCAGAATGTGACGGTGAGGCGGCCCGGCGCAGGCGCAAGCCAGCGCGAACAGCGCGGCCAGGCCGAGCTGCAGCGCGGCGGTCGCGCCTACTTCCGGATGCGGCTCGCGCTGGAAGGCCCACGACTGCGAGGCAAAAGCCCACAGCGCCAGCAGCAGCAGCGCCAGCGCCCACAGCCGGCGGTGCGGATCGCCGCGCAGCTCGCGCATTCCCGGCGAGCCGGCTGCCAGCCACCAGACGACTGTCCACAGCACTGGCAGCAGAATCACGAAGCGCGACACATACAGCGGCGGCAGCAGCGGCGGGGCAAGTGGCAGGCGCAGCCACACGCCAGCCAGCGCAAACGACGCCAGGACACCCCAACGGACAAAACGCGCCGGCCAGACGGAAAGCGGCAGCAATGGTAACATGGACGGCAGTATAGCACGGCGCACAAGCGAATGACGAACATCATGCCAATCGGGGCAGTTTGTCTGGCGTATACCCCAGTAGGTATGCTAGAATATACCCATAAGGGTATATATACGAGGGCCTCGCGAGCGATGGATCACCCTGATCTCCGCCAAACAGACCACGGCGAGCGCTGTGACTATAACCGGCAGACGCTCAACCGCATCCGCCGCATACAAGGCCAGCTTGCCGGCCTGGAGCGCATGATCGCGGCGGACGAAGGCACGTGCGAGGAGCGCGTGATTCGCGCCCGCGCAATCGAAAAGGGCATGACCAGCCTCATCACGCACCTTGTGGAGTGCTACCTGGTGAACACGGCGCGCTTTGAAATGGCCGAGAACCCAGAAAAGGCCAGCCGCGACATTGCCCGCATCTTCGACCTGCTCAACCACTGATGTGCCGTTTTTTACATTTACAAGGGACCTGGAGGAGATAAACCGTGCTGACTAGAGCGTTTGCATTGTTGGTGGCAGCTCTGGCAGTTTTGCTGCCCATCAGTCTCGTAGCAGCAGATGGCGTGGTGGAGGGCCGTGCCGGGCGCGCTGAGGTGCGCTTTTTGCAAGGAATGATTGACCATCATCAGATGGCGCTGGATATGGCACAACACTGCCTCGAACGAGCCAGCACGCCCGCTGTGCTGACTCTCTGCCAGGATGTGATTGACGCCCAAAGTGCCGAGATCAGCCTGATGCAGGGCTGGTTGCTGGAGTGGTATGGCATCACCTACACGCCGATGTCCATGACGGAAATGTTAGAAATGATGGATGACATGGCTGCAATAGGCAGCATGGGGCACGGTATGCACGGCGGTCACGGCGCAGCGCAGGAGATCAAGGATCCGCCCATGATGATGGGCATGATGGCCGGCCTTAATCGGCTGGAGGGCCACGCTTACGAAGTGGCCTGGCTGGAGGCGATGATTGACCATCACGACGACGCACTGCACATGTCGCGGCGCATCCTGCGCTACGCTGAACATAACGACCTGCGCGCGCTGGCTGAGGACATTATCAGCGCGCAAACGGCGGAGATCGAACTGATGGAACAGCTCATCGTCGAGATTGGCGGGTAAGGGGACACAGCGATGGTGGACTTATGGGTGGTTTTCTTTACCGGGCTTACGGTCGGTGGCCTGTCCTGCCTGGCCATTCAGGGCGGTTTGCTGGCGTCGGCACTGGCGCGGCCTGTTGACGGCCCGCCTCAACAGGCCACCGGCAAGGTGCAGATTACCCGCAGCGCCTGGCCGGTGCTGTACTTCCTGGGGGCCAAGCTGATCGCGCACGCGGCGCTGGGCTGGCTGTTGGGGTCGCTGGGCGCAGCGGCGCAGATCACGCCGGGAGTGCAGGCGGCCATGCAGATCGGGGCAGGGCTGTATATGGTGGTGGTGGCGCTCAACCTGCTCGACGCGCACCCGGCCCTGCGCTATCTTGTGATCCAGCCGCCGCGCGCCCTCACTCGCATGGTGCGCAAGCAGTCGCGCGTACAAGAGGCCTTTACGCCGGTGCTGCTGGGCCTGCTGACGACGCTGATTCCGTGTGGCGCTACTCAGGCCATGATGATGCTGGCGATCAGTGCCGGCAGCGCCAGTCTGGGCGCAGCGATTATGGTCGCGTTTGTGCTAGGCACAATGCCTGTTTTCGTGCTGCTTGGCCTGGCGGCCACGCAGGCCCGTGGGCGCTTTGAGCGGGTCCTTACACGGGCGGCGGCAGCCCTCATCCTGGCGCTGGGCCTGCTGGCAATTAACACGGGCCTGAACCTGGCTGGGTCGCCGCTGGCCCTGGAACGCATGCTGGCATCGGTTCTGGGCAGCGGAACATCGGAAACAGTCACTGCCCGGCTGGTCAACGGCGTGCAAGAGCTAACAATCAACGTAACCAACACGGCCTATCTGCCGGAGGGCCTGAGCGCAGAGAGCGGCATCCCGCTGCGGCTGCGGCTCATCACTGATAACACTTACAGCTGCACTTTGATCTTTAACGTGCCCGATGCGGGCGTGTGGGAGGCGCTGCCCATAACGGGCGAAACCGTTGTTGACCTGCCTGCGCAGCCGCCGGGCAGCCTGCACTTCACCTGCGGCATGGGCATGCACAATGGCCTGATCAGGATTGTGGAGCGGAGCCAGACATGACGCATACGCGTAAGCGCTTTGCTATCCAGGGAATGCACTGTGTCGGCTGCGCCATGACGATTGACGACGCGCTGGAGAGCTTGCCCGGCGTGGAGAAGGTCGCAACCCATTACGCCCGCCAGGTTGTGGATGTCGAGTACGACGCCACCCGCGTCAGCGAAGCCGAGATTGTCGCTGCTATTGCGCGCGCCGGCTATCGGGCGCACGAAGCGCAGACATAGCACGAAGCGCAGACATAGATAGAGAGAAACGGGGTTCAGCAGATGACGACAACCCGCGAGATTGACCTGCCTGTTACAGGCATGACCTGCTCGGCCTGCGTCCGCAATGTAGAGCGCGCGCTCAGCCGAACCGAAGGAGTGGCCGAGGCCAGCGTAAACTTCGCCACAGAGCGCGCCCACGTCATGTTTGACCCGGCGCTGGTGGACGTGCGTCAGCTTATCGAGCGCGTTGACGCAGCGGGCTATGGCGTGGCGCAGGCCGCAGTCGAGCTGCCGATCACCGGCATGACGTGCGCCAGCTGTGTGCGCAGCGTAGAGCGCGCCATCAGCAGACAGCCGGGCGTGCTGGGCGTAAACGTCAACCTGGCAACCGAGCGCGCCACTGTCACTTATCTGCCGGGCGTGGTGCGCCGGGCCGATCTGGTGCGGGCGGTGCAGGACGCTGGCTACGGCGTGCTCGACCTGAGCGCCACCAACGAACCTGAGGACGCTGAACGCGCCGCGCGCGAGGCAGAGATCGCCCGACAGCGTCGGCTGGTGCTGATCGGCGCGCTGTTCACGCTGCCGCTGTTCGCGCTAAGCATGGGCCGCGACTTGTACATGGCCAGCCAGCCGATGGCTGGCCACGCCATGAGCGGCGCGATGCGGGGGACTATCCCGGCGCTGAATTGGCTGCTGTGGATCGGCTGGCCGTTCGTGTTCGGTCTGCTGGCGACGCCCGTACAGATCATTTTAGGACGGCAGTACGTAGTAGGCGCGATCAAGGCAGCGCGCAGCCGCACGGCCAACATGGACACGCTGATTGCGCTGGGCACGATGGCGGCTTACCTCTACAGCGTCGCTGTCTTGATCGGCATCGTGACCGGCCTGTCGGGTGTCATTGGCGATCACGTCTACTTTGAGACAGCCGCAGTGATCCTGACGCTCATCACGCTGGGCAAGCTGCTAGAGGCGCGCGCTAAGGGCCGCGCCAGCGAAGCGATCAAGAAGCTGATGGGGCTGGCCCCGAAAACAGCTACGCTGCTGCGCGACGGCCAGGAAGTCGAAGTGGCGGTGGACGATGTGCTGGCCGGCGACCTGCTGGTCGTGCGTCCTGGAGAGCGCATCCCGGTGGACGGCGTGGTGATCGAAGGTCGTTCCAGCGTGGACGAGTCCATGCTGACCGGCGAAAGCCTGCCGGTGAACAAAGAGGTGGGCAGCCCGGTCATCGGCGCGACGATCAACAAACAGGGGCGGCTGGTGATCGAGGCGCATAAAGTGGGCGCGCAGACCGCGCTGGCGCAGATTATCCGCCTGGTGGAGCAGGCGCAGGGATCGAAGGCGCCTATTCAGCGCGTAGCTGACCGCGTCTCAGGCGTGTTCGTGCCGATTGTGCTGGCGCTGGCGGCGCTCACGTTCCTGGGCTGGCTGGTTATCGGCCAGGTGGGCTTCACCGCCGCGATGGTCAACGCGGTAGCGGTGCTGGTCATCGCCTGCCCGTGTGCGCTGGGCCTGGCGACGCCAACCGCTGTCATGGTCGGCACGGGGCGCGGGGCTGAGATGGGCGTGCTGTTCAAGAGCGGCGAGGCGCTGGAGATGGCCCACCGCGTGCAGGTGGTGGCGCTGGATAAGACCGGCACAATCACGCGCGGCGAGCCGTCGGTTACCGACGTAATTCCGCTCGACGGGTTCAGCGCCGACGTGCTGCTGCGGCTGGCAGCCAGCGCTGAGCGCGGCAGCGAGCACCCTTTGGGCGCGGCGATCGTGCGCGCGGCGCAGGAGAGAGGGCTGGCGCTGGCGCAGCCGGAAGGCTTCACGGCAGATGCCGGCAGGGGCATCCGCGCCGCAGTAGGCGGCCATGAGGTGGTCGTGGGCAGCCCGCGCTACGTCTTGGGCGAGGCGCTCAACAACGGCAGCGGCGAGGAAATCGCCAGCCGGATTGTGGCGCTGCAGGAGCGCGGGCGCACAGTGTCAGTTGTGCGGGTGGATGGCCAGGCAGCCGGTGTCGTCGGCATCGCGGACACGATCAAAGACAGCTCACCGGAAGCGATCCGGGCGCTGCAGGCGCTGGGAATCGAAGTGGTGATGATCACAGGCGACAACGCGCGTACAGCGCAGGCCATTGCCGCCGAGGTAGGCATCACCCGTGTGCTGGCCGACGTGCTGCCCGATCAGAAAACGGCGGCCGTGCGCGCGCTGCAGGCTGAGGGCAAGCGCGTGGCGATGGTGGGTGATGGGGTCAATGACGCGCCGGCGCTGGCGCAGGCCGACGTGGGCATCGCCATCGGGACGGGCACAGACATCGCCATGGAAGCCAGCGATGTAACGCTGGTCAGCGGTGATCTGCGCGGCGTGGCGCGGGCTGTCGGCCTAAGCCAGGCGACGATGCGGACGATTTACCAGAATCTGTTCTGGGCGTTCTTCTACAACACGATGCTCATCCCGGCAGCGATGCTGGGGCTGCTGCAGCCGATGCTGGCCGCTGCCGCGATGGCCTTCAGCAGCGTATTTGTCGTCAGCAATTCGCTGCGGCTGCGGCGGAAACGGATTGCGAGTATGCCCGACCGTGCCAGCGCAGCGCCTGATCTGCGCGGGGCGCGGGCTGGGTCGAGCAGCTGAGACAAAAGACCTGGGCGATGCGCTGCGTTGGCAGAGCGCCCGCGCAGCGCCGACTCGCGGTCGTCCGCCGCACTGCCGCGGCTTTTCTTCCCTCAGCAGCAAATTCCGGACGCGGCCGCGATGTGCTATACTGCTCCCGCGCGACTAGTGGAACAGCGCTCTATGCAAACCCTTCTGGCCTGGCTTATCGCGCCGCTGCTGCTGGGCGCGGCCTATCCCTGGGCCGCCTGGACGCTGGCCAAGACGCCGCGGCAGGGCAACCCTGCGCTGGTGCTGTGCCTGACGCTGGCGTTCAGCGTGGGCGCGCTCACGCAGATCATGCTGTGGCAGGCCGCGTTGGGCTTGGCGTTTGATCCGGCAGCGGTCACCGCTTCGTACCTGGCGCTTGCCCTGCCAGGTTGGCTGCTGTGGCGGCGGGCAAAGCTGCCGCTGCCGCGTCCGGCTCGCCCGCGAGGGGCGCTGGCCGCGACCGCGCTGGTCGTGTGCGCGCTGGTGAGCGCCGCTGTTCTGTTCAATGCCGTCTACTGGCCGTTCTCGCGCGACGACGCGCTGGGCATTTACAACCACTTCGCCGTCTGGATGTACGATCATCGGGCGATCGCGCCGTTCGTCGCTGGCTCAGCACTGTACGAAACGTACCCGGTGCTGATCCCGCTGACGTACACCTACAGCTACATGCTGTCCGGTTGGCACAACGAGTACCTGGCGCGTCTGTTTCCGGCGCTGCTTAGCCTGGGCTGTCTGCCGGCAGCGCTGGCGCTGGGTTGTGCGCTTGACAGACCGGCCGCTGGCTGGCTGGGCGCGCTGCTGCTGGCTGTCACGCCCGTGTTCGGCGCGTGGGCCTCCGCCGGCTACGTTGACCTGCCGATGGCGTTTTTCCACACGCTGGGGGCTGTCTTTGCCTGGCGGCTGTGGCGCGACAACGCGGCAGCGGACGCTGTGCTGGCCGGCTTGACGATGGGGCTGGCTGCCTGGACGAAGAACGCGGCCCTGGTGGGCGCGCTGGGGCTGGGTCTGTGGCTGGTCTTGGGCTGGCTGCGCCAGCGCATCGGGCTGCGTCAGGTCGCGCTGGCGGCCCTGGCGCTGCTGCTGGTGGCCGGGCCGTGGTATGCGCGCAGCCTGCTCGGCGCTGGCGTGCTGATCGCGCCCACT
>Ga0308414_1000659_pt1 | contig 22273 bp, 17 predicted proteins | sample HotsprSampleOS50_FD_205667 | JGI IMG/M metagenome (GOLD analysis project Ga0308414, IMG submission 205667) | Hot spring phototrophic mat microbial communities from Octopus Spring, Yellowstone National Park, Wyoming, United States - 20090730_OS50 ...
GTTCCACGACCAGTAATAGAGAAAACGTCTTCTACAGGCATAAGGAAAGGTTTATCTGTAACACGTTTAGGAATAGGTACGTAAGTATCTAAAGCATCCATAAGTCTATCTATAGACTTCATTCCTAACTCGTCATCGTCTCCATTGAGAGCTTTTAAAGCAGAACCATAAATGATAGGAATTTCACCTTGTCCTTCTTTGGGGAAGTTGTATTTTTTTAGAAGATCACGAACTTCTTCTTCTACCATTGCAATCATTTCTTCCCGTTCATCGTCTTTTAACATGTCTGCTTTATTTAAATAAACTACGATGTAAGGAACCCCTACTTGCCTTGCAAGTAAGATATGCTCTTTAGTCTGAGGCATTGCCCCATCAGTTGCAGAAACTACCAAGATTGCAGCATCCATCTGAGCAGCCCCTGTAATCATGTTTTTAACATAGTCAGCATGACCTGGACAATCTACGTGAGCATAATGACGATTTTTAGTCTCATACTCTTGATGAGAAGTTGCAATAGTAATCCCACGAGCTTTTTCCTCTGGAGCATTGTCAATCTCATCATACTTTACTGCTTTGTTTCTCCCTCCAATTCTCTTTGCGAGAGTATGAGTAATAGCAGCAGTCAAAGTAGTCTTTCCATGGTCAACGTGACCAATAGTTCCAACGTTTAAGTGCGGTTTACTTCTATCAAATTTTTCTTTAGCCATCTAAATTATACTCCTAGTATTGTCATAATTCAAGTGATCTAAGCGGAAATCTCGCTATAGTCAGTAAAGGAAAAAGCAATGTCTACAGAGACTTGAGCTTTTCCCTGTGTCATATTTCTTAAGGAACCTTGGAAGCCAAGTAATTTTTCTGCTGGAGCTACTGCTCTCACTAGAGAACGATCTCCATCTAAAACTTCCAAACTATACACCTTGACACTTCTTTTATTTAAAAGTGTCACTAAAGAACCAAAGTGCACTTGTGGCACTATGATCTCAATTCTAGCAATAGGTCCGATTCCTTTAGAATTCGATTGAACTAATGCTTTCAGTCCACTAATCACCGAGACTTTCACCAGACTTAAGGTATGCTCATTTGTAACCTCAGGCACCTCGTAAGAAAGTACCTTGAGGGAGACCCCTAAAACTGGATGACCACACCAGCCATGAGACAAGACCTCATGAAATGCTGCCTCGATGGAAGACTTGACAGCAAGGTCTAGGTTACTCTCAAAGTAGACCTTATTCTCGAAATCCGTTCGAGCCTCTAAGAAGCCGCTTATCTTTCCGCTCTTCCACTTCCCATCGGAAGTCGAGTGCTCGAAAATCACTTTTTTAGCCACGTTTTTATATAATCCATATTTTGCAACTCTTAAATTTTTTATTTGAAAAATTTCTCCTATAAAAAATTCCAATCTCTTTAAGGCTACTTCTAGATGTAACTCTCCCATCCCCCTCAGTTCCCACTGTCCTGTATCCATACGCTTTGAAAAACTTAACCCCAAATCTTCCCAAACTAATTTTTCTAACCCTTCTTTAAGTAACTCTCTATGCTCTTCTTTTAGAGGTTCTACAATAACAGTAAACTCTCTTGAAAAATTTTGTCGTTCACCCAGCCTAGTTAGCGTGGGCTTTCCTGTAAGTATATCCCCTATTTTTAAATCAGGAATTTGTAAAAAATTTTCTTCTACGGGAATAACAAAAATATTATTACTTGAAACATATTCTAGTTCTAGAAAACCACCCGGAATAATCTGAAATATTTTATTGATTGGTAAACAATCATTGGCTAAAAATAATAAATCTCCTCTATGAACTTGAGAAAAAGTCTTAGCATAAATAATTCGTCCCAAAATAGGATGAATTTGCTTTTTAAATATGATACATTTTTCTTCTCTTTCTACTGCCTTAGGTTCAAAATAAGTAACAAAATGTAAGAACTCTTTTACACCTTCACCATATAAAGCACTTCCCGCCAAAGCTGGAATAAAAGCAGAAGTAGACAGACCCTGTTTAATTCCATTAATGATTAAACGTTTAATATCTTTTACTTTAAAATATTTTTCTGTAAGTTCATCACTCCAATCAATTAGAGGAAGTTCTAAATCCTCATAAATATTTTTTGACTCAAAGACAAATTCAAACTTTTCTTCTAAATGAGGAATAAACAGAGGGCAGACTTTTTTAGAAAAAAGTTTTTGAATATCTTTTAATAGTAAATTAAATTCTCTTAGCTTATCAATTTTATTAAAAAATATAATAATCGGAAGATTTCTCTGTTTTAACTTTTCTGCTATCATTTCTGTTTGAGAGCGAATTCCAGCTGTGACATCAATGAGTAAAATAGCAAGATCAATGGCCAACAAAGCAGAATCTACCTGAGAATGAAAATCTAAATGTCCCGGAGTATCCACTATATTTATAAAAAATTGTTCTCTTTTATAGCGATAACGAATTTGGGTAGTTGAAGCAGTAATAGAAATTCCACGAGATATTTCTTCAGGTAAAGTATCCATTTCTGTAGTTCCATCTTCTACACTACCTACAGAAGTTAACTCCCCAGCCTCATAGAGGATCCTCTCTACAAAAGTAGTCTTTCCAGCATCAATGTGGGCAAAAATTCCTAGGTTAATTACCTTTGTCTTCATGATCCTTACCTGCAAAGCCTAAGATTTCAAACTATTTAATTTTGAAAATTGGATTTTTTTGTATGAAAATCAAAATTTAATAAGTAAGTCAAAAAAAAATTTTTGATAGTAGCATTATATAAAACTAATCAAGGCTTTTTTTCACTTTGGAAAAAACTTTCTCTTTGCTTATCCTCGTTCCAAAAAAAATAATATTTTTGAAAACGAAAATAATCTCTACGCAATTTATCAATTTTTATATTTTTTATATCAGCAAGATATTTATCTAAATAATCTTCAAATGGGATAAAAGAAAACTTTCCAGATTCTTTTAAAACTTGAAATACTTTGGATTCGTAAACAACAATTCTAAACTCATAAGGTAGGTTATGAATTTTAATTCCATTGTAGTTTGTTTTTGGGACGGCATCTAAGTCTAAATGAATATGAACTTTTCTCTTTCGAAGATAGTTTAAAGAAACCTTTTTTTCATGACCTACTTTTCCTCTAACTTTTACTTTTTGGTTAGCTATATAAGAATCAGTAAGACCACTAGCTGTTTCAATAGCAACCTTAGGGTTTAAGTAATATGCAAACATAGCTTGAGCACCCCCAAAAGCTATATGTAAGCCAGCCTCTTTAACTATTTTTTGTAAAGGTAAGAGAGCATTTTTAATCTTGTAAATTTCTTTCAATTTATAAATTTCATTTTCAGAGGAAATATTTTCAATAATAGGAAATTTTAATCCCCGATAAGGATTATACCAAAAAAAAGTAGCTAGTAAGATTCCTATTCCAACTCCAAGTCTCCACTTAACTGGTATAACTTCTAACCATAACACCTCTAAACAATAAAATAAAATAGGACTCAAGGATATAAGAAGACGAGCAAACATAAAATCCCCACCAATTTTTACTAAATAAATAGTATACAAAAGAGCAGGAATAAACAACAAAATTAAAGTTTCAGTAGTTTGAGATATACCTCTAGATTTTTCTTGTTTAATTGTATCTTGTTCTTTCAAATAATCTTTATAAGATGAACTAGAAAGTCTACGTAATCTAAAATTTTTTTCCTTTTGGGTCCTAGAAAAATAAAATAAAAATTTTAAGAAAAATATAAAAAAGAAAAAGATAATACTATAAAATACGTAGTACGAATTTAAATAAAGTAATATATATTTAATTCCTTGTTCATAGTAACTTCCATGGCCATATTTTGCATAGTAAGTGTTTGGAAAAATTTTTCCATAGTACTCAAGTCTCCAAAAAAAATAAGGAATATAAATTGCCAATAAAGGAAATATAGTAAAAAAAATTCTAGATTGAACAATATGAGAAGGTAAGTTTTGTAATCGGAAAAAAATTATAAACAAAACGCCCCAAATTGCAAAGAGAATTCCTTCAGGTCGAGTTAAACTAGCTAAAATCAAAAAAAAATTTCCTAAAAGTATAAATCTATGCTCCGACTTTAAAAGCAAAATACCATATCCTAAAATTAAAAACATCCCAAAACAAGAAGTTTCAAGCCCCCCAGTAGCATAAATTTGAGCATGAGTCTGAATGCTAACACACAAAGCAGCTAGAGGAAAAAAGTGAGATAAAGTCTTATCTCTATTTTTATGTTGTTGAAAACTTAAAAAAAACAAAAAGCAAATAGAAACTAAATAACAAACCAAACCCCAAAACTGCACCCAACGTAGAGGATCAATTTTTATCCACATACCTAAAGCTATACCTAAAGTCCAAAGAAAGTTAGAATAGCCTTCTACATACTCTCCCGAGTTAAAAACAAGCCCAAACCCATCTACTAAATTTTTTGCATAACGAAAAGAAATAAAGGCATCATCACAAACCCAACGAAAATAAATAGCCCTACTAATTGCGTAAACAACAAAAATAAGAAATACCCAAGTTATACGTGGAAGGTTTTCTAAAGTTTGGAATACTCGAAAAAGAAATCCCATCATAGACAAATTTTCTCTACCTACCAAAAAAATAAAATGACATTTTGAGACATAATAAGAATTTATCTATAAAATGAAAAAAATTTTAGTATTACTTGCTTATATCTTATTTAACCTAGTTTTTTTTGAGGTTTTTTTAAGTTTTTTTGATCCTGAAGAAGTTTTAGTAAAAGGCTACGATAAAAAACTTCTCTTTTCACTTTATCCAAATCGAGTAGGGATGGTAGTTTCTAAAGAATACAAAGTCATGGTTGAAACCAATTCTTTTGGTTTTCGCCAAAAAGGAGTCGAAAAATCTAAACCCGAGATCTTGGTTTTAGGAGACTCTTTTACAGAAGGCTGGGGAGTAGAAGAAAAAGATATTTACTTAACTATTATCAACAAAGAGCAAGGCTTTCAACATAGAAATCTTGGTTTACATGGTTCTTCGCCTCTTTTATATGCAATACAGCTTCCTCATTACATAGAAATGTATAATCCCAAAAAAGTTATTCTACAACTTTTTGACAACGACTTAGATGATAACGATAAAATAGCAGAATTTGTAGAATTTGATCAAGAAGGAAGACCCATAGGCCCTAAATTTCGTCTAGGAGTTTTCTTGTTGGGAGAATGGGGATATAATTTTTTAAAGGAAACTACACTATATAGATTAGGTTCAAGGGTAGTAAAAATTTTAACTAAAACACCCTCACCTATATTATATTATAAATTAGGAAAAGAACCCAATGAATTAGTTTTAACACATGAACAGTCTTTAGCAATTTATGGAAGACTTAAACCTTTAGGAAATGATGTTCACACGAAGTATTCAGGACAGTTTGAATTTTACAAAGATCCAAATTCAAGTATATGGAAAAAACGTTTAGAAAAAAATATTTTTTATCTAAAAATTATTTCTAACCTATGCAAGTCAAAAAATATTGAACTAGAAATCTTGTATATTCCAGCTAAAGAATTTTTTGCAAAAGGGGGAATTTTAGGAGATTGTCTCGATTGTAATTTAGAAAAACTCATCCAAAAAAACCCCCATGAAAGCTCTCTTGTAAAATTCACTAGTCAAGAAAAAATCCCTTTTTATTCAGTTTCTAGAATATTTTGGGACAAAAACCCTGAAGATCTTTATTTTCCGTATGATGCACACTTAAACCCCAAGGGACATAAAGAACTAGCTATGTTTTTTCTTAGGAAAAAATAAAAAAACAGCTTTTCAGTAAAACTTAGTTTTATTTGGTAGTAACAAAGACAAGTTTTTTTGACAAATTTTAAATTTACATGATAAAATATATTGGGTAAGAGTATGAAAGAAATAAAGACAGTTACAATTCTTGGTGCAAATGGAGCAATGGGAGCTGGAAGTGCTGGCATAATTGCTTCCTTTGGAGAAGCTAAGGTCTATATGTTAGCTAGAGATTTAGATAAGGCTAAAGATGGGATTGAAAAAGCAGTGAAATCTGTACGGACAGATACCATACGGAATAGAATGATTCCTGGAACTTATGAAACAGATTTAGCTAAGGCTGTAGCAGATTCAGATTGGGTCTTTGAAGCAGTAGCAGAATCCTACGAAGCTAAAGAACCGCTCTACAGAGAAGTTAGAAAGCATCGTAAACCCACAACTATCATCTCTACTATATCTTCAGGATTATCTATTGAAAGACTTTCTAAGGCTTTTGATGCAGATGGACAAAAGCATTATTATGGAACTCATTTTTTTAATCCACCTTATAAAATGATTCTCTGTGAATTAGTGACTCACAAAGGAAATGATCCCAAACTCACTAAAAAGTTAGCTCATTATTTAGAAAAGACTTTAGGTCGTGCTGTTGTTTACACCAATGACACTCCAGCTTTTGCTGGAAATAGAATTGGGTTTCAACTTATGAATGAAATTGCCCAGTATGCAGAAAAGTATGCAGATAGAGGTGGAATTGCTCTTATGGATGAGATCATGGGTGGATATACAGGAAGAGCCATGGGACCTCTAGCTACTGTGGATTTTGTTGGACTAGATGTTCATAAGGCTATAGTAGATAATATCTATGCAAATACAAATGATCACGCTCATGAGACCTTTAAGCTTCCTAGTTTTATGCAAAAATTAATTGACGAAGGGAAACTAGGTATGAAGTCAGAAGCAGGACTCACCAAACGTGTCAAACTTAGCGATGGTAAGCAAGAAAAATTCGTGTACAACATTCAAACAGGTAACTATGATCCTTATCCAAAGTTTGATATCCCATTTGCAAAAGAAGCCAGAAAGAGAATTCTCAACTCCGACTACAAAGGAGCTATGGAAGTAATCAAGTCAGCTACAGGGCTTGAGGCAGAACTTTGTCAATATTTTATTGCAAGATATATAAGTTATTCTCTTTCCATTGTAGGAGAAGTAGTTCCTACAAAAGAAGATTCAGATAAGGCAATGGGTTATGGATTTAACTGGGTTCCAGCTTCTGCCTTTGTAGATTTCTTAGGTGGAGTAAAAGAAGCTATTCAATTAATTGAAAAAGCAAAACTTCCTGTTCCTGAGTTACTAAGAAAGGTAGATCCAAACAAGCCTTTTTATAAGTTAAAAGATCAACTAGATGCAAGAGCACTATTTAGAGCATAAAGGAGGAGAAAAATGGCTGAAAAAGTGTTTATATTAGGTGGAGAGCAAACAGATTTTCAGAGGAACTGGACTAAAGAAGGAAAAAACTTTCTATCTATGATGCGAGAAGTAGTAGAAGATGCTTTAGAAAAAGTAGATATTGATTACTCTGAAATCAAAAAACTCAACAAGAAAAATCGGGTAGCTGTATTTGTAGGAAATTTTGATGCTGAACAATATGCCAATCAGGGACACTTAGGAGCTTTTCTTACAGAAGTTCATCCTGCTTTTTCAGGAGTTCCGGGAGCTAGATATGAAGCAGCTTGTGCTTCTGGTTCTGTAGCTATTGATGCAGCAGCTAGCCATATTCGAGCTAAAGATTATGACTTAGCTATTGTAGTAGGGATAGAAATTATGAAGACAGTAAGTTCTGCTGTAGGTGGAGATTTTTTAGGTACAGCAGCTTACTATGAAAAAGAAGCTAAAGGAGTAGAATTTCCTTTTCCTAAACTCTTTGGAAGATTAGCAGATGTAATCCTCGAACGTTATAAAATTGATGAGGGAACTTTTATGGATGCACTAGCTGAAATTTCTCGTATCAACTATGCTAACGCTAAGCGCAATCCTAAAGCTCAAACCCGCACTTGGTTTATGAACAAAGAACATGCTTTAGCTCGCGGTGGAGAAAACAACATGTCAGTAGGAGGAAGGCTTTGCATTACTGACTGTTCCCAAGTCACTGATGGGGCTGCTGTGGTAGTTTTAGCTTCTAAAGATTATGCTAAGGAGTATATAAAATCTAGAAATATTAAGTCTAGCAAGGTTCCACAAATTAAAGGATGGGGACATAGAGTAGCTCCTATTACTTTTGAGGCAAAAACTAAAGAATCAGAAGGAGAAAAATACATTTTACCTTGGACTAGGCAAGCTGTCTTAGATGCATATGAAAGAGCTGGTTTAGATGTAAAAGACATAGATGTCTTTGAAACTCACGATTGTTTTACTTCTAGTGAGTATGCTGCTATTTCAGCTTTTGGAATCACAGAACCAGGAAAAGAACATGAGGCTATTGCCAGTGGAGTTATAGACTTTGACGGGAAAAAACCTATCAACCCAAGTGGAGGACTTATAGGTGTAGGTCATCCTGTAGGTGCTAGTGGGGTTCGTATGATGTTAGATCTCTACAAGCAAGTTACAGATCAAGCAGGAGACTATCAAGTCAAAGGGGCAAAAAATGGACTCATGTTAAATATTGGTGGTTCTGCTACTACAAATATGGTATTTATAGTAGGAAAATAATTATTGTATAGAGCCCGACATTATAAAGTAGAAGGAAAAAAAAGATTTACTTGGAAAGCTCCTTTATTGGGGCTTTTTTTTATTTCTACTTTGCTTTTTTTGTTTTGGAATCGAAAAGAAATTTTATTTTACTTTAGTGGAAATGTCCTACAAAAAAACTTTAAACTAGAAAAAAAAATTATCGAAGAGTATTTATCAGGAAAATTAAAAAAAGAAACTATAGCTGAATTTATATCTAGTTCTTCGTCTTTAATACAGTTAAACCCTACTCTACCACGTGCTAGCCATGTCATGGCAAAAGGTTTTTTTTATAACCTAGTTTTTAGTGGATTTGAGTTTTCTTTAAACCAAGCATATCTAATTATATTAGAAGATCAAAATACAAGAGAACATCTACAAAAGTACAACCAAATTGTAAACGGAATGTACAGAAATGCACTGAGGGCAAATATTTTTCAGAAAAGTTATCTAGAAAAAGACTCTAATCAATTACTTATTGCCTTAAGTCGAACTTTAGAAGCTCGAATGAATCCCAGTTTAGTTTTAGCTGATTTTATAAAAATTGACTATGAAAATTTAACTCCTGATTTAAAAAAAATCTACTTTTGGCTAGGTTTAATTTTATCTACTAAAACAGGTAACGAAGAAGAACTAGAAATTATTTTAGATAAAAATAATTATTCAAAAGAATTTAGTCTAACACTTACAGAAAGGGAAGTCAATTTTCTTTATGGACTTGCAAACTATCATAAAAAGAATTATGTAAAAGCTTTAGAATTTTTACGTAAAGCAAAACAAGATCTAGATTTCCTTACAATTGAAGCTACAAAGCTAGAAGCTATGATTTTTTATTATCAAAATTTATATGAAAAAGCTATTTTACTTTTAGAAGACTTAAACAAAAAATTAAACTACTCAAATCCTTCTGTAATTGAGAAAATTACATTACTTCAAAATTTAAAAGCACAAACTATTCAATAAAAATTTTTTAACAAAAGGAAGAAAGATGATTGAACGTTATAGTAACCCAGAAATATCTAAAATTTGGAGCTTAGAAAATAAATTTGAAATATGGAAACAAATTGAAATCTTAGCGTGTGAAGCCAGAATGCAAAGAGGAGAAATTCCTAAAGAAGACTTTGAAGAAATCCAAAAAAAAGCTCATTTTAATGTACAAGAAATTTTAGAATTAGAAGCTACTCTTCAACATGATGTAATTGCTTTTTTAACAAACATGGCAAAGTATATAGGTCCTGCTTCTCGTCATGTACATTATGGACTTACTTCTTCTGATATTGGAGATACTGCCTTATGCATACAAATGTCTCAATCTGCATCCATTCTTATAAAACGAGTTGAAACTTTACTTACTACTACCAAACAAAAAGCTCTTGAATATAAAATGACTCCATGCATTGGTCGTTCACATGGAATTCATGCAGAACCTATGACTTTAGGTTTGAAGTTTGCACTCTTTTATGAAGAAATGAATCGGAATTTAAAAAGACTTCATCAAGCTAAGCAAGAAATTTCTGTAGGAAAGTTCTCTGGGGCTGTTGGAACTTATTCTAACATAGATCCAGAGATAGAAAAATTTGTCTGTAATAAACTAGGATTAGAAATTGACCCAGTTACCACTCAAGTGATTACTAGAGATAGGCATGCTTTTTATATGAGTGTTTTGGGAATTATTGCCTCTAGTTTAGATCGGTTTGCTACTGAAATTCGTCTACTACAAAAGACTGAATCTAGAGAAGTAGAAGAACCATTCACTAAAGGACAAAAAGGCTCTTCTGCTATGCCTCACAAAAGAAATCCTGTAATTTGTGAGAGAATTTCTGGAATAGCACGTGTCATTCGCTCTAACGTCAATATAGCTTTTCAAAATCAAACCCTCTGGCATGAAAGAGATATTTCACATTCTTCTGCAGAAAGAATTATTTTACCAGATTCTACAATTGCTTTAGATTATATCTTAGATAAAATGAACTATGTAATTCAAAATCTCCATATCTATCCCGAAGCAAGTGAACGTGTTTTAGGTATTACACGAGGACTTATATTTTCACAAAAAGCCATGCTGACACTCATTGAAGAAGGAAAACTAAGTCGAGAAGAAGCTTATGAAATTATTCAAACTCACGCCATGCAAGTTTGGGCAAATGCAAGTGAAACTCTACAAGACAGACTTCTTTCAGATCCAAAAGTCACAAGAGTTCTCTCTAAAGAAAAAATTATTGAAATTTTTAATATTTCTTCTTATTTAAAAAATATTGATTTGATTTATCAGAGGCTAGGAATTTGAAAAAATTTATTTCTACTCTTTTTTTTATAAAACTATTTCTTAAAATCCTCTTACTAGTTTTTGATTATCTTGGAGATGAGTCCGCAGAAACTTTAGAAAAAATTTTTAGATACTTTACAAAAGAAGATCTAGAATTAGGAATTTCATATGCTAGAGCAGGTTTTCCTATGTATTTAAGCTATGCAGTCTTTAAAGATTTACTTTTGTTTTGGCTTTTGTGGACTGGAAGTTTTTTAGTATTACAAGATTATTGTTTACAAATTACAAACTCAAAACTATATAGAAATTTATTTTTTTTTCTTATTATATATTTTTTTGATTATTTTTTAACTCTTCCTCTTTCTTATTATTCTGAATTTTATATTGAGCATAAATTTGGATTTTCTAATATGAGCTTAAAATTTTGGATTTGGACAGAACTGAAATCTATTTTTATTTCTTGTCCCATTTTTATTTTAAGCTCTAGTTTAATAGTTTGGGCTATAAATAGTTTTAAAAAATATTGGTTTTTCATTGTTCCCACTGGAGGGCTAGTTTTTGGGATATTTACAACCCTACTTTATCCAATAATTATTTTACCTATATTTTACAAAATACAGCCTCTAGAAGAAGGTAAACTGAAAGAAGAAATTTTTTTATTAACTAAAAAAACTGAAATTGAATTTAGTGAAGTTTATATCATCGAAGAGAGTGAATATTCAAAACATACAAATGCTTTTTTTATAGGTTTTGGTAATAACAAAAAAATTTATCTCTATGATAACCTGCTCAAAACTCATACTCCACAAGAAATTATTTCTATTTTAGCACATGAGATTGGACACTGGAAATATGATCATAATTTAAAAGGTATAATTTTAAGTTTTATAGGTTCTTTAAGCTTATTTTGGTTACTGAAATTTGTTTACGACAAACTTAAAAATACATATTTCCCCATGACACTACGTAGTTCTCCTTCCAATGTTCTTTTACTCTTTTTTTTGTTTAAAATTTTTTTCTTCTTTATAAGTCCCTTAGAATCCATTGTTTCTAGAGAAATGGAAAAGCAAGCAGATCTCTATGAATTACAAACTCTAAATGACCCTGAAACTTTTATTTCTGTAGAGGTAAAAATGGCAAAAGAAAATCGCTCTAGACTCAATCCCCACCCTATTTCTTCTTTTTTTTGGAATTCTCATCCAACTACTTTAGAAAGAATTGAAATGGCAGAAAACTATAAAAAATTTAAATAAATTTAAAATTTTCATCATACAAAAAGTTAATTAAAACTTAACTAAGCTAATAACTTTTCCTTTACAAAGTAAATATAAACTAAGAAAATGGGATTAATGCAGGAGGACCATATGCGTTCTATATTTACACTTTTTTTCTTGTTTCAACTCAATCTACTTCTAGCTCAATCTCAATCTGAACCGCCCGCCATTGATCGGCAAGAAAACAAGCAAATTGCAGTAGTGGTATTCGTCAAAGGAGATGTAAAAATCGGAAATCGTAGACTAAAAATGGGAGATAAGCTCATAAATGGAGAAGTAATAAAGACAGGAGATAAGGCAACCTGTGACATTCAAATGACTAGTAGTAGTTCTCCCATAGTAATTCGTATTAAAGAAAAGTCTAGTTTCCAACTCACTGAAACAAAGCAAGGTAATGAAACTAAAATTAGTTCAGTGGTAGAATCGGGAAAAGCTTTTTTTAATGTCTCTCGTTTAAGTTCTAAAGAAAAGATGGAAGTAGTTACACCTACTCAGACTTGTGGGGTGAGAGGCACTAAGTTTGAAATGGGGGTTAAGTCTTCTGGAAGAGAAAGAACCTTAGTTACTCAAGGAAAAGTTACTACAAAACCTAGACTTGCTAAGTTAGAAGAAATAGATTCACCTTTAATCAAAAATTTATCAACTCAAGAAAGTGAAGTTCCGTCGGGTAGCTTTGTTACTCTTTCTAAAGAAGATTCAGAAGAAATTTTAAATAAAGCAGGGTTACAAGAAATTTTAGATAATCCCGAAGATGAAAAATTTTCTGAAAAACTAGATCAAGCACTGAAAAACACCAACTTCCAAAATTCTTTGAAAAACTTAAACTTGAGTGTTCAAAAATTAAATGAAAAAGCTTTAAAGAAAAAAACTTATACCTTTGAAGAACTCATTCCAATAGAACCTAATCTACTCGAAAGAAAAGGTTTACTCAATGACTTTCTAACACTTAGAAACAAAGAAAAAAACATGCTTTCCTTGATTCGTAAACTAGAAGAAGAAAATGAAGCTTTAAAATTAGAGTTAGAAAGTTTAAAAGCAAATAAATAATTTTTAAACCAATATAGAAGGATTTTCATTCCTTCTATATATTTTTTAAAAATTTTGGGATGAGCATTTAAAAAACTAAAAATTAGATTTCTAAAAAAATTTTTACCGCTAGCTTAAATAAAAATCCTTTCAGTAGTCTTATTTAGAAGAGATTTCTTTTTTTTAAGAAAGAGTAGAAAAGTAGTTTTTTTTATATTGCTTTTCTAAAAAACATACAAGTAAGGCACCTGATATGCAAAAAATATTTATTCTAGGCAAATTTTTTTTACTAGTTAGTATTTTTTTTAGTTGTAAACAGTCCACACGTGAAGTTGTTTATTCGTCTGACTTAAAAGGAATTAACGTCTATTCAGAGCCTGACTTAAGTTCAAGTATAATTTTTAAAATACCTTTTAAATCACAGTTTCAAATTATAGATCGTGAAGAATGGAAATCAAATTGGAAAAAAATTGAATACCAAGGACAAAAGGGTTATATATCTCAAAAAGAATATAGCTTTGAATTACCTAGTAGTTTTATATATGTAGATAACCTAGCAGGTATAGAATTTTTTGAAAAAGGAAAACATGTTCAACAAATTCCCCATAAAACAAAAGTAGAAATTTTAAAAGTTTTAGACTTTACTAATTCAAACTTAGAACAAGAAAGCTGGAAAGAAATTTTAGCTGATTTTCCAAGTATAAATGAGGGTATTTGGTTACAAGTCAAGTGGAATTTGAAAACAGGTTTTATACGTTTAAGTGAATATTTACGTCTAACTCCTAGAGCACATTTTTTTATAGTTGTCCCAAGTAGTGGCTTAGCTTTAAAAGCTACTCCTGATTTTAAAAGTCCAACCTTATCTATCTTACCTCAAAACTACATTGGGGAGATTTTAGAAGTAAATCCCGAAGTACACACCATAAAAAATACTAGAGGATTTTGGTTTAAAACAGAGTATCACTCAAAACTAGGTTGGGGATTTTCAGGATTTACTATCACTTCTACAGATAAGTCTTATCTAGAAGACAAAGAATATGTACGAAATGAAGAGTGGTTTATTCACTATATGGAATCTTCTCAATTTTTAGAAACATATACTCTTTCTGAACTAGACCTATCTTCTATAAAGAATCCTAAAAAAGAAATAGGAAACTATTCAGTATTAGAAATTGACTACGGGTTTCCAACAGAAGATTGTGGAGTTACTACTAATTCTAGAATTGTCTTTCAAAACAATAAGAATGGACTAAAATATTCTATGCAAGGCATATACAAAGAAAGAATACGGGCAGTAGATTTTCCTATGCCGGGCACAGTCTTTACAGAATATGATGGTTGTAATTGTTGTTGCCCTATTGTAGGAAATATATTATATTTTTTGTTAGAAGATAAAGTAGCTTATATTTCCTTTAAAGAAGATCAAAAAGAAGGATTTTGTTTTTACGGACCTGTAGAGGGAGTAGAATTAGCACGTGAAAACCGAGTAGATTTGGAGAATAAAATTATTTACATACATTTAAAACTTCCAGTTTGTAAAAGTCTTGAATCTTCGGAAATTATAAGGGCAGAACCCATAGATTATAGTCATTCCTTGTTTGTAGTAGTAAGATTAGAAAAATCTAATATAGTAATTGATAGGTATTTTGATCAGGGAATTCCAGAGAAATTTAGAGAAAGCTGGAATAAACTTACACCTTTGCAACCACCTTTTTTGAAATAAATTGTTTTTGGAAAAAAAAATTTATTTACTTTTTTTAATACTCTTATTACTCCCTTTATATCCTCAGGAGTATGTCAATCATACTTTAAAGCAACAAAATCTAAAATTTCGTTTCCCCTTTGGTTGGAGATGGAACTCTTTTCATCCTTCTCAACATGAAAATAAAGTTTTTGAAGCTTTTAGTCCAGCTAAAAAAATTATCTTTCAAATTTACACAGAACCAACTAAATCTCCATATATTCAAAAAGTTTTTTACAAACATCAAAAAAAATGGGGTTTAAGTTTTAGATCGGAACCTGAGCTTGTCTCTGCAGAATTTCCTAATTTACAAAATCTTGGAGCTTATATGGCTTTAGTAAGTTCTCAGATAGGTTCAATCAATTATTTAGGTTACTATGTAGTTGGAAGTGATGGACTTTTTTTATACTACTTCCGTTTAGATTCTCAAGAAGAGGAGTTTTACTCTCAAGAACCTATTTTACTTAACATACTTTTAAGTATTGAGACCATATTTGATTGGAATCATATTTGTTGTGCTCTTTGTTTAAAAGAAATTCGGTATTCCGCCAGAAAAAGCACAGTTTGCACAGATTTTATTGTAGAAAACCCCTGCTATCAATATTTAAAAAATACCAAAATGGACTACGAAAAGTGCAAATAAAGTTGACGGAATGTTCACTTTTTTTCTTGACAAGTAAAAGATTCTAGCTTTTCATTGAAATATGTTTAGAAAAGCAAAAAGTTTTTTTGAGACAGTTTTCCAAGCCCTTCCCCCTGAGTTAGGTGGCTTTTTTTGGGATTTACACATCAATTCACTGTATCTAATTTCAGGGGCCAGAGAAAAAAATCTTTCAGTAGAAAACTTAGAGTTCTCATATGCAGAGCTAGGTCAAAAGTCTAAACCATGTTTGGTTATTATTCATGGTTTTTCAGACTCTAAAGAAGGTTTTTTAAGTTTAGCAAACTATCTAGCTCAAGATTTTTATGTAATTATTCCCGACTTACCTGGATTTGGAAAAAGTAGTAAACCAAACTTAAAATATTCCTTAGAATTATATTCTAATTGGTTAGATTTATTTTTAACCAAACTAGGCATTTTTGATTTTCATGCACTAGGAAACTCTATGGGTGGTGCTATTCTTTTAGAATACAATTATTTATTTCCAAGTAAGATAAATTCTATCGTGCTTTCTTGTTCAGCTGGACTTATCTTAGAAGAGATAAAGGGAAGCTTTTATGATGAATATCAATCTGGAAAAAATTTATTTCTAATTCAAGAAGAACATGACTTTGAATATTTTATTAGTAAAATTTTTTATAAAAAAGAAATTTTACCCTCACCAGTTAAATCTTTTGTATTTGAAAAGTATAAACAAAATGGAAGTTGGTATTCCAAGCTTATGTCTGATATACTTGAACCATTTCTAAATACAGAAAGTAAATATTTTTTGGATTTACAAAAACATAAACTAGAAAGTGTAAACTGCCCTACTCTAATTCTCTGGGGAGAGTATGATGGTGTTTTTCCAAAAGAAATAGCTTATGAATTTCAAAAAGCTATTTCTCATTCAGAATTAAAAATTATAGAAGAAGTTGGACATCTTCCACATATGGAAAAACCTCAAGAAGTTTATAAAAGCCTACTTAGATTTTATAAAGATCATTTACTACATCATAGCTATAAAAAGTAAAAAAATAGATTGATAATTTTTTTACATCCCAATAATTTGAACAATTAAGGAAAGTTTACATGTGTCGTTTATACTTTGGGATTTTTAGTTTTATTTTTCTTTTATATAACTGTTCTACTATTGAAGTAGCCGTCACTGAAAAGCGTGAACTTGTACGAGGCATGAAAAATATTGCTATTTTATCTTTTGATTTTAAAGGTAAGCCTGAAATTGGAAAAGAGTTTGCTACAAGTTTTGCTATTCACTCTATAAAAAATGATCGGATTCAAATTATTGAACGAAACGAAGCAGAACTTAACAAGGTCTTTAGTGAATTAAAACTCTCTCGTACAGGAATCATTGATGAGTCTACTGCAGCTGCTGCTGGAAAAATTTTAGGAGTAGATGTAATTTTAGTTGGATTTGGAGAGACTCTTGAAGTTGACTCTAAAACTATCATTAACTCTTTCCACCTAAAAGTAATTAGTGTCCAGACAGGTGCTTTAATTATAGGAATTATAAAAGAACCAGGAATTGAATGGACTCCTGTTTTAATAGCTAAGTATATTTTAGGGTTAGGCTTAATTTGGGACAAAAAAGATATCCTAATAGAGTCTTCTTCTGTAAAATATCTTTCTAAAGTTACATCCGATAAAATGTTAAGTGCTTTAAGAGAAGCTGATAACAAGAAGTAAAACTTTTTTAATTGAAGTTAATTTATATAAGCTTAGTTAGATTCACTTTTATTTATCATTTCATGAGACTAGTAACTTTAATTTTTTTTATTTTATCTTGCTCTATCAAACAAGAAAATAAATTTCCTAAGGATATAGATTGGATAGAATTTTTTGACAAGTATCCTAACTATAAAGCACAGGAATTTATATATCCTGTAGGAAAAAATGGATCTGCTCAGGGTTACTATGTAGCTCAAGGCTTTGGAGAAAAAAATAAACGCTTTGGTGGAAATAAACACTTAGGAGAAGATTGGAATGGTATTGGTGGTGGAGATAGTGACTATGGAGATCCTATATTAGCTATTTCTAATGGATATGTTGTTTACGTTGGATTTGCTGGAATTGGGTGGGGAGACGTTATACGCATTGTACATTATTTTAAACAAGATGAAAAAATTTTTATACTAGAGTCTATCTATGCACATATTAGTAAATCTTACGTACAAGAAAATCAATTTGTCACTAAAGGTCAAAAGATAGCAGAAATTGGAAATGCAGGTGGACTTTATCCCGCACATTTACACTTTGAATTAAGAGATAATCCTAAAATGGACTTAGGCGGAGGATATGCTTCTGAAATTGAAGGCTTTTTAAATCCAAGAAAGTTTATTGAAAAACAAAAGAGGTTGTATAAATAAATCTTACACAACCTCATAAAAAAATTATTGTTGTTTAGGTAGCATGGACTCTACTTTAGCTTTTACTTCATCAAAACGAGTCTTAGCTTCTGAAAGAATTTTTTCTATTTCTTTAAATGCTTCTTCTGTATATTTTCTAAGGTTCATAGAAACTTCGCTAGTATCCTGAGCACCTTTTTCAGAAAGTTCTTTTACTTTTGATTCAATTTCAGCTAAGAACTTTTCAGACTCTGTTTTGACTGTAGTAACTGCTCCAATCATAAAATTAAGAGCATCTTTAATTTCTTTTTCCATTTTTTACTCCATAAAAATGTATTTTCATTACCAAATTTTAATATCACTCGTCTATGGCAAGAAAATAATCTCAAAAAAAATTTAATTTTACAAATTAAAAAATTATGTCATATATTTAATATAAATTTCATACACTATTTGTTAAAATTGAAAGTAAAAAAATTCTTTACTATCAGGATTTGAAAATAGAAGCAAATCTAGAACCAAACAAAATAATCCAAAGAAAGTCAATTTAGATGAAAAATTTAATTTTTCAAAATCTTCATCTTGAAAATAAATTTGATAAAATTCCAAAAAGATAAGAGGTAATAAATAAAATATAAATTTTAAAAACAAAATATTACTCCAATACAATGGAAAAAAATTATAGAATATTTTAACAAAAGCTTCGAAAGAAGATAGTTTAAAAAGTAATAATCCAAAACCAAAACTAAAAATAAAAAGCGGAGTAGCTAAAAGAGGAAATTCAAAAATATTTAAACATACTTGTAAGAACTTACTAAAATTATAAATAAACTTAGTTTTTTTCTGTGCATAGTCAATAAATTTTTTTGTATTATGATATATTATAACTTGTAAACCACAATAAATTCCCCAAACTACATACCCATATCCTGCCCCATGCCAAAGTCCACATAAGAACCAAACAAAAAGTAAGTTTATATTTTGCATGAGTAACCCATTCTTATTTCCGCCTAGAGGAATGTAAACATAATCACGTAACCAGCTAGAAAGAGATATATGCCAACGTTTCCAAAATTCTACGGGATTTTTTGAAAAATATGGATGATAAAAGTTTAAGCTTAATTCAAATCCTAAAATTTTAGCTAAACCTCTTGCCATATCTGAATATCCACTAAAATCAGCATACACCTGAATTGCCATAGCAAAACAAAGCCATAAGGAAAATCCAACTGGTACCTCCATGCCTAAGGCTCTTTCTACTAGTTCTCCAAACTGATCTGCTACTACTTTTTTTTTAAGAAGCCCAAAGAAAAATAAAAGAACTCCACTTATAGTTTTAGAAAATAATAAATTTCTTGGATTTATAATTTGAGGAATAAGCTTTTCTGCTCTTTCAATAGGCCCAGCTAGCAAAAGTGGAAAAAACATATCATAAATAGCATAAACTAAAAGAGAATTAGTTGGTAAAATTTTTGCTTTATATATATCAAAAATATAACTAATATTATGAAAGGTATAAAAAGAAATTCCCAAAGGTAAAAAAATTTTTGGATAATCTAGTTTAGTTAGATTTAAATCTTTTAAAACTGTAAAAAAAAATAACAAATATTTAAAAAAACATAAAATAAAAATATTTATAAATAAACCAAAGTAAAAAATATTTTTTGACTTTTTAGTACCTAGATAATTATAAATTTTTTTACCAATAAAGTAATTAAAAACTATCGTAAACAACAAAATTGGAGTAAATCTATAATCAGCATAAGAATAAAAAAAAAGCCCACCAAAAAATAAAAGATAATTTTGATACTTATGTGAAAGTTTTCTATATAAAAAATAAAATGTAAGAAAGAAAAAAAAGAAATTTATAGAACTGAAGAGCATTAGGTATCTTCAATAATTTCAATAAACTTCCTTTTATCGCGAGCTTGATCGGGATAAGAAAGAGAATATAGCTGAATAGATAGTTTAAATTCCTTAGGTGGGTTTGGAAATTGAATAAATTCTTTCTTTATTAAAGTAAAAAACTCTTCGGACTGTTGCTTATCCTTTCCTTTTAAAAAAATAGCAAACTTTCCTTCTCCTACTCTAGAGATTAAGTCTTCTTTTTGAACTGTTGTCTGTAATTTATATATAATAAAATCTATATAATCCCTAAAAAAATCAGGACCTAATAAATTTAATATACGTGTAACGCTAAGTACTTTTAATACAACTAAAGTAAATTTTTGACTACTCTCGTTTGCTAGTTCTATTTGTCTTTCTACTAATTCTTGCACGGGATTAAATGGGTTTTTTAAAAAGGTTTCTTTTTCTGTTTTTAGTACTAGATTAGCCACTACGGGAGAAATAAGATTTGAAATAGATATGATAGCTTGTTTTTGTTCAGGTTTCCATGTGTCGTTTACGATTTCATGTACAACAAGCATCCCAAAAAGTCTCTCTAAATGAATTAGAGGAAAAATAGAAAACTCATGCATTTGAGTTAATTCTGATTGAGAAATTTTTTCAGTAAATTCAGGATAAGAATCAAAATTTTCAATTTTATACATCCCTGTAACTTGGGAAATTAATGTAATAATTTTTGAATCTTGAGGAATACTAAAATGATTGATGGTCTCTGGAGAAAACAAATTTGAACTAAAAATTTTATATGAATTATCTTCTGGTGAAATTAAAAATAAAGAAAACTTTAATACTTCAAAATCTCTTTCTAATCTCTCTAAAAGTTCATCAAACAGAACTTCAAAACTATTGCAATGATATAAAGCATCAGAAAAGGAACTAATAGATTCATGTAGTTTAACTGACTCATTTAAATGAGCAACTTCTTCTCTTACTTCCATAAACTCATAAAGTTTAAGTATCATGTTGCCAGCTAGTTCAGAAATTAATTTCAAAAACTCAAAGTCTTGTTCAGTATATTCCTCTCCTGTTATAAGTTTTCCGCAAACAACAAAACCTAAAAATTCCCCATCTCCTCTAATAGGGATAATTACTTCTGTATAAGGGTTTTCTATAATAAGTTTTTCTTTTTCTTCTAGTTTTTGTATATCTAGATCTTTTGCAAAAATAGGTTGTGTAAGTATAGAAATAAGTTCATAAATTGAACTACTTTCTGAAATATAAAAATCTGACTCTATGTCAATTCCATCATTAGCTACAGGATATAAATCTTTTACTTCTTTTTTATGACGAGAAAAGATCAAAATAGATTCAGGACCGATTTCTCCCTCTATAGAATACAGTAAATTTTCAAAGAACTCATCAAAACTTCCTGACTTTACTAAATCCTTAGTAATCTCTAATAAGATTAAATAATTTTCTAATTTTCTTTGTAAAGCTTCTAGTTCTGTTTTGTTAGCTTGCTGTTCTAAGTCTAAAAGTTCTTTTTTGGTATTGCTGACTTGTTCTTCTAATTCTTCTAGAGTGTTTTGAAAATCATCTATTGGTTCTTCTTTTGAAATTTCTTCTAATAGAGAATCTTCTAACTCTTTTTGTTTTCCTTCTGTAGTTGTATCACTCACACCTAAGTCAATAGTTTCTTTTGGCTGTATCTGTTCAGTGTTTAAATTATTTTCACTGCCTTCTCCAATATCAATAATTTCTTTTTGTCCTAAAAATTCTGCGGCATCTTCTTTTTTAACTTCACTTTCTAGTTGTGCTTCTAATTCATCCAGATCAATAACATCTTCAAAAACTTCTTGAGTCTCCTCCTGTTCTGTAGTTTCAAGATTTAAATCTTTAGTCTGCTCTTCTGATAGTGAAACTTTTTCTTGAAAGTCTGAATATACTGAAGGTGCTTGAGAATCAAGTGAATCTAAGTCTAAAAGAGGAGTTTCTTCCTCTTCTTTAAAAACCTCTGAAACACTAGTTTCTAAAGGAGCTTGCTTTGGAATTTCAAGTAAATTTAAAGCTTTTTTTAATAAGCTTGTTTTTTTTTTCTCAGGTGAGATAGTATAATTTTTTTTATCTTGTTCTGAAAGTTTAGAACTAATTTCTTGAGCTTTTTGAAAAAGTCCCATACTATAAATCCAACTCATTCATAATTTTTTTATAAAGCTCAAAATATTCAGATTTGGCAAATTCTTCTACAAATTCTTCTGGCATAGAGCCTAATTTTTCATCTAGAAAAGACATGAGTTTTTGTAGGTCTTTTTTTGTTACAGACTGAAACTGAAAATGCTCCTCTGTAGAAAAGTCCTCTTCTTGGAGAGTTTCATAGAGTCCATAGTCAGGAAGTGGCTCTTCCTCGCCTACTATATTCCCTAACTCATCTTCTGATAACGTTATACTCTCATCTTCATCCTCACTTACTACTGGCTCTTCCTCCCCTACTATATTCCCTAACTCATCTTCTGATAACGTTATGCTCTCATCTTCATCTTCACTTACTACTGGCTCTTCCTCCCCTACTATATTCCCTAACTCATCTTCTGATAACGTTATACTCTCATCTTCATCTTCACTTACTA
>Ga0308414_1000660_pt1 | contig 22261 bp, 20 predicted proteins | sample HotsprSampleOS50_FD_205667 | JGI IMG/M metagenome (GOLD analysis project Ga0308414, IMG submission 205667) | Hot spring phototrophic mat microbial communities from Octopus Spring, Yellowstone National Park, Wyoming, United States - 20090730_OS50 ...
GTGTAACTTCACCTGCTATTTCTGCCCCAGGTATAAAAGGTTTTTTGGGACGCATCTGATATTTACCCTGAATTAAAAGTTCATCTGGAAAATTTACTCCACTAGCATGAATTTTAATAAGTACTTGAGTTGGAGATGGAGTAGGATCCTCTACTTCCGTAAATAACATTTCTTCAGGTTCACACCATTTTTCTACAACAAAAGCTTTCATTCTATTTCCTTTTGAAACCAAGAGTCGGCTATATTTTTTTGTTTTAAATGTAAAGCGGGTCTGAGAGCAATAAATTTTTGATTTTTCTGATAGAGTGAACGTCTTCCATAAAATCGTCCATTTTTTTCTACTTCAGTTAGTTTTTTTGTTCTTTCACCTTTCATTAGAAAAGCTAGTTCTATAGATTTTGCTAATTCAGAAAATTCTTCAGGATTAAGAGAAATACTATGATCAGGACCTGGTAAAGTTTTATCTAGAGTAAAGTGCTTTTCAATTACACAAGCATCTAATCCTACTGCAATTGCTGAAGCTAAGTTTCCTGCTGAATGATCTGAAAATCCAATAGGACAAGAAAAAATTTCTTTATAAAAGAGAAGAGTATGGAGATTAACATTTTCATATGGAGTTGGATACATAGAAACACAGTGAAGTAAGCAAAGTTTAGTTACGTTTTCTTCTTTTAGAAAATCTATAGCTCTTACTACTTCAAAAAAATCACTAGCTCCAGTAGATAGAAAGATAGGTAGTTTTGTTTGAGTTACTTTTTTTAGTAATTGTTTATTTACAATATCACCAGATGCAATTTTTATAACTGGAACTTTTAAAGATACTAGTAAATCTACAGCAGATTCACAAAGTGGTGTAGAAAAAAAAATCAATCCTTCGTCTCTTGCTGTTTTATGAAGTACAGTATGAGCTTGTTCTGAAAGTTCATATGTTTTAAAAATGTCAAACAAAAACTTTGCTTCTAAATTATCTTTGTCAATAAATTCTTCAGTAATGTAAGATTGAAACTTTACAGCTTTTGCTCCAGATTTTTTGGCTGCAGAGATAGTTCTTTTTGCTAATTCTAAATCGTTGTTGTGATTGAGTCCAATTTCTGCAACTAAAAAAGGTGTAGCCTTAGGTGAAATAAAATAAGTGTCAACGACAAATTCTTTTTCAAAGTAAGTATATGACATTAGAGACCTTTTATAAAATCTAAAATATCTTTTAAAACTTTTTCTCTATCTGGAGGGAGTTCATTCATGAGTTCATGGTAAAGTCCTGAATAAATTTTTAGTTCTTTTTTAGAAGTAGTTAAGTTTTTAAAGAAGTTTTTAGAACCTTCCACATCTGCTATTCCATCTGCCTCTCCATGAATCATTAAAATTGGAACTTGAATTAAATGTGCTTTTTGATTCATGACAGCAGCTAAATGAAATAAATTTTTTCCCATCTGAAAAGAAATTTTCCCATGTACAAGAGGGTCTTTTTTATATGCTTCAATTACTGACTCATCGTGAGAAAGAAACTTTAAATCTAAGTTTGCATCCAAAGTAACTGCTGGCATAATACTACTTAAAATTTCAGCAGCAAACTTTTTAATTTCTTTTTCTAAATCCATCTTTACTTGTAATGCTGGAGAACTAATTATAAGTCCTAATAAATTGTCTTGATTAAAGCCCTCTGTAGCATATTGTAAAGCAATCACTCCACCTAGTGAGTGTCCAAGTAATATAACCTTAGAGACAGACTCTTCATGTTTAGCAATTCTTATAAGATCTGCTAAATCATCTATATATCTTTGGAATTGATCTACGTGTCCTCTTTTTCCATCTGAGCGGCCATGTCCTCGAGAATCTAAAGCATAAACCGAATAAGGTTCATTTTCAATTGCTTTTAAGAAATTTCCATACCTATCGCTATGCTCTCCAAAACCATGCTGGATAACTATAACTTTTTCTGGATTTGGTTTTGTCCAAGATTGAAAGAAAATATTTAAACCATCAATAGAGGATTGAAAACTACTTTGTCTATTTGAGTATGTCATTGCTACCTTCTTTTGAGTTTTTTCTAAAAAAAAATATTAAAACTAGTTTTGTCAAGAGAAAACAAAAAAACCTTTTTTTAAATTGAAAGTTATTAGACGTTATGTGAAATATATCCTTAGTGAGAGATTTTAAAAGGTAAATAATTATTTGATTGAATAATACTCTTATCTCTCTTAAAATAGTAAGTAGGGAGATCAAATGCTATTTTTCTGTCAGGTAGAAATTTGTTAGAAAATTTGTATTTTTTTTGGCTTTTTTGTTACTACCTAAAGTATAATCCTTTGGATATAATAGCCTTGTATCTTAAAAGTTTACTATTTTCCAGAGATAAATTCTTGTTAAAAGTTATCTTTAAAAAAAGCAAAGCGTGACCTTTCTCTGTAAAAAAATGCTGTATATTTGTAGAAAGAAAAAGGATTTCTCTTGGGAGTTGCACTGGTCTCAAGTTTTTATTTTATGCGAAGTTTAAAATTGCATATTTTTTATAGAAGCTTCTTGAAAAACCCCATCTTGAAATTTTTTAATTTTTTTTAACACAGCCTTAGCTTCTGCTAGATCATAATAGTAACCTAAATAAAGTTTTCCTGTGTTAGTCCTAAAAATTCTACCTTGAAATTCTTGTCGTTCACGAATTAAAGAAGCTGCTAATTTTGTAGCTTCTTCTCTAGAAAAATTTCCAAGTTGAATGATATAGTTGATTTGATTGAGTTTAGGTGGAAACTGTAAATTTTTAGGAAAATTTGTGAAATTATTAGCTTCTACAGATTCTTCTTTTAAAAGAGAATTTTCTTGTAATTGAGAGCGAGGAGTTTTAGAATTTGGCTCTTCAGAGTTTAGGTCTGAAGTTTGAAGATTTCTAAAAGTATTTAACTCGTTGTTAGTAAAAAAGGATTCTTTTTGATCTAACTTCATTCCTACAAAAACACCAGAGGTAAACAAAAGGATTCCAATGATCAAATAATACCAAATAGGCAGAGAATGCACTTCTAAGTTGAAAAAGAAGTCGTATAGAGTTGGATTATGAGGAGTTGACAAAGACTCGCTCTCTTTAGTTTTAATAGTATACGTCTGTCGTGGTTTAGTTTTGCGAAATCGTTTTCCGTAGTCTAAATTTTGCATTTTTTTGTCCAAAAACTCATATCTAGTATCGGAGATTTTGGTTATTTAGACTAAATTTTTTCTAGATAAAAAAGCTTGCTACTTGAGTTTAAGTTTTATGAAATACTTTTTTGTTTTATTTTTTTTTAGCCTATGTAGTTCTCCTTCTAAGAGAGAAGTAATTATCTATAAGGTTTCTTATACATGTGGCTGTAGCCAAACACAAGCCAAATACATTGGTGCTAGTAAAATTTTAGAACAAGGCTTAGATGACTACTACAAAAGAGAAAAAGTTATCTTAGAGCCAGAAGTAGAAGAAGAATTGTTTCAAATACCTATGGTTTATTTAGAAAATTTTTCTCTACACAAAAAAGAGCAAGATTTAAAAAAAACTGAACAAGTTTACGAGGCAAAAGGGGCAGTTTCTAAAGATAAATTAGAAGTTTTTTTAGATACCAAAAAGAAAGAAATTATTGATGGACATAAGGTATATACAAATCGAGGGACTGGAAGTCGAGGACTCCAACTCATACTAGAATATTCTAAAAAAAAGAGATCAGAAAGAAGAGAAGACAGGGATAAATATTACAAAGATAGAATAGACATGCTAGAGAAAATTAAGTCTCGATAAATTTACACTTTTCTATAATTTCAAGGGCTTCTTTATTGTTTGGATCATAGTTTAAAGCTTCTTTAGCTATCTTTGTAGCTCGAGTATAATTATCAGCAATATAATACAGATCAGATAAATTCAATAAGTTTTTTATATTAGAGGGATCTCTTAGTCGTAGTGCTTCCCCTAGTTCAATTCCATATTTTGTCTTTCCTATTTTTTTAGCTGAATAGGATCCCATGTAGATATATTCATTTTCTTCTGGATATTGAGATAAGAAAATTTCTATATAGTAAAAAGATTTAAAATATTCTTTTTTATTATAATAAAGTTTAATTAGTTCAGATAGGAGTTCTTTATTATTAGAATTAAGTTTAATTGCTTCTTCTGCGTTTTCTAGGAAGTCTTCTATTCTGTTGAGATTTAAGGCTTCCTGTGCCTTAGCTACTAATTCATAATATATATTTGGAATGACTTTTTCTTCTTGGACATCAGATAGCTTATAACCAATTCTAAGTAAGGTATAATCATCTGTTAGTTCTCCAGATTCTCTTACAGCTTCTGTAATTGCTTTTAGATCTCCCTTGCCTTTCTCAACATTTGCAAGAAATCTTTCTTCATTTTCATTTATAATCCTTTGACCTGTCTCATCATAGCCTATAAGTAAGTCATCTCTTCCATCAGAACCAATAATTACAATGTCGCCTACTTGTAGATGAAAGGTTTTTATAACTAATTGTCCATCTAAGCCTAAAATTCCAATTTTTCTGGTGACTGTATCGTGTTCTATAAAAGAAGCTTTTCCATCCCTGTATAATACACACCAGGGATGTTCTGCATTTATAAAATACATCATTCCTGTATTTTCTTCTATTAGTCCCATAACTACAGAGATAAGCATACTTCCATCAAATGAGACAAAGACATTTTGTAGTTCGATGAAACAATTTTTTAACCACATTTCAGGTAACATGTCATTTTGAGTATTCATTTGTGTTCTTGCTATAACTGCTCTAAAAACTACTCCAAGAACTAAAGCTCCACCTGCACCTTGAATAGATTTACCCATTGCATCTCCATTGATAAAAATAGTATAATCTTTTCCACGAAGATTGATTTGGTTAGCTATACAAATATCTCCACCAATTTCATAGGTTTTATTTTTAAATTCAAAAGTTTTCTTTTGTTTAATATAAAAATCAATTGAAACATATTTACTTTTTACTGTGTTCACCATCAATGGACGAATTAAAAGAGAAGTCAAAAAATAATCTCCATCTTGTTGGAGTTTTAAGTTTTGTACTTCACTTAAGGTTTTTTGGAGTTGCTCAGTTCTCTCAATAACTTTTTGCTCTAAGTTAGCATTTAGCTCTTCAACTTCATTGTGAACTCTCAAGAATTTATTGGCTAAAACAAAGGCTATTCCTACAACAAAAGCCATAAATCCATACTTGCCTAAACCAAAGTTAATGAAACTAGGAATAATTCGCATGGCACCGATGAGATCGGCTAAAACTGTAACAATTAAAACAATAAAACCAATCACTACTCTTTTTGCATCTTTATCGCCTGAGCGAAAAGCTTTAATCATAAGGTAAATGACATATAGTATTAGAGGTAGCATAGTTTTTTGCCAAACTTTTAAGACATGCCAAGTACCTGGTCTATCTAAAATTAAAGTTAAAACAGAAATACATATTACAAAACCTAAATAAACTTTTGAAATCCAAGTGAGCTTTTTAGTTAAAAATTCTTCAAAAAATAATAAACTAAAAGCAGAAGTAAGAAACAAAATAGGATACTCAATTTTTATAACTATAAGAGGATCTAAAATATATTCGTGAATAGCATTGCTACGGGTGTAATTATAAATGGAAATAAATAAACCAAAACCTCCAAAAAACAAATTATAACGCTCTTTGGGTCTCTTAATGAAAAGTAAAAGATGATAAATTCCTACATATCCATATACAAACAAGAGCATAAGCTCAATTCTTTCAGATTTTCGCTTTTCATTTTCCGTAATTCTATCAATTACAAAATTACTACCCCCGTATATACTCAGTTCTCCTTTTACGTCTGAAATTAGGTGAATATATAACTCATTTCTTCCTTCTTTGATTAGGTGATCTGGAATTTTTACGTTAAAATTACTAACCGATCCATTTAAAATAATTTTGTTGTCCTCAAAAATGCCTCCCTCTGCTACTTTTTCTCCATTCCAATAAACCTTATAGACGTTAGTTAAGTATGGGAAGAAAATACTTAACGTCTCATCTTTTTTTGACAATTCTTCCTTAGTTAGGTTAATTTCATGATAAAAACTTACAAAATTAAAACCTTCTTCTTTTTCAGATTTATAGGTAATAGGAAATTGATTTGTTTTTATCCAGTTATTTGGATTTTCTTGATAATCAAAGTGGAATCCTTCTCTATAATACCAATCTCCTACTAAGGATATAGGAAAGGAAAAAACAGGTTGAAAAGTATTTAAGTAAAATATGATAGCGTAGAAAAAGTATTTCATTTACGATGTTTCCTCTTTTTGTTACTTAAAAGAGAGAATTTAGTTAGGAAAAATGTAAATTCTTTTTTAACTATGTAAGATTAAAAAAATATATTTTTTTCAGATAACCTAAAAAAAGGAATTTAATTTATCTTTTGTAGAGTAAAACTAAGTTAGATCTTATGTGATTTCACAAGAAAAAAGTAGTATGATTTTCATATGTTTACGGAGGAAAGCTTTTTGAAGATTTTCATTTTGCTTTTTGTTTTATTTAATTGCCATGGGGAAGATAGAAGAACAAAACTAGTTTCTATTCTCTTTGAAAAAGAAACTACAGCGAGACCTGAATTGCTTTTTAGTAGAGAAATAGATTTAAATTCCAAAGAAGGAAAAGAAGAAGTTTTAATAGTCAGAAATATTCAAGAAGAAATTTTAGCAGTTTTTTCCTTTGAGAATAGTGAGCCAAAGATTGAGTATAACTTTCGTTTTACGAGTCCAAGTTATGGTCCTTTTCAATATTCTTGGAAAGAAAAGGTTTGGCAACCAGCCCCTTATTCTTTAGAAAAAGAAGCATACTTGATTCAAAATATGGAATTTTTTAAACTTACAGGAGATAATTTTTATTCTATATTTTTAGAAATTCTCTCTCAAGAGCCTCCTTTACCAATTTTTTCGGTACCTATGATTTATCGAGAAGGTAAATTAATTTTTGATGGACTAGAAATTCTTAAAAATGAAAAATTTCTTTCCAAAAACTTAAAAACTAGTTTTCAATATAATGAAAAAGATGCAAAGCTTAACATCATCTCTCCTACGGGAGAAATTGAAAAAGTTTTTTATTATAAAGATAGGAAATTTAATACAAGTAATCTATGAAGACATACACATCAGAGGAAATTTTTGAAGCAAAGAAAGAAGTTGTTCGAGCTCAAATTGAAAGGTTTCATGAGTTTTACTATAGTTATTTTCAAAGAGAAGAAACTTTGAAAATGGTAGAATTTTTCTTTGAGAGAGTATACAATTTAGAAGGCAAACAAGAGTGGATAGACATAGCATATAATAGCTTTGAAAAAGTAAAGACTATGATGAAAGAATCTACTCGTGAAAGTATGGAGCAACTTATGGAACTCCATGCTATTACAGATAAGCTAGATACCGAGATGGCTCTGCTGATTTTAAGAAAAGGTTGGAAAGAAAATGATAAACTTTCTCGTAGTGAATATGATTTATATTTTAGAGAACTTGGTTATGCAGAAGAACGAACTACTCAACTAAAATATGTTTTAAAAAATTTAATTCAGTTTTATGAATTAGCTCACCGACCTATTAACGCTGTGATCATGAAACCTGCTAGATTTATGTCTAAAGTATTAGGAGTTTATCCATTATTTGCTACAGTAGAGGAAGGATATTATGCCTGCTTAACAGTAAGTAAAGAAATTTTTGATAGCTTTTATAAAGAAGTAGAAAAAAAGGAATGGGAGTATCTAAAACAAGCTTTTCCTGAGTTTAACTTTGAACAAAGGATTCAAGAGAGTAAAGTTGGAAAATAAACGCAGAGAGAGAAGAAACAAGAAAAAAATAGAATTAGAAAAAGACATGTCTGAACGTTGGCTTTTGACGTATGCAGATATGATTACTTTACTGCTAGGTTTGTTTATCGTAATGTATTCAATTTCTACTGTAGATATGGGAAAATTAAAAGCTGTAGCTGCTATTATTAGAGGAGGATTTGGATTAGATGAGGTAGGTGAGAGTCTAGTCATGGACGGAAAGTCCGGAGTTATTCAAGATAAGGATCTGGTACCAAAGTCAATTATTTATAGATTATTTGAAAGAATCCAAAATACTGTAAAAAAACTTCTTATTCCTGATAAAGTTCAAGTTCAATTAAACAATAAAGAAGAACTTACTTTAACTATTTCTGCATCTTCTTTAGGAGAAGGAAAAATTAAACTTCCTCAAGAATCAGATGAGGTCTTTATAAAATTAGCCGAAGTTGACAAGGATGTGCCGTTAGAAATCATCATTCGAGTTCAAATTCCTTATTTAGAAGAAGCTGATAAAGAAGTTTTTAAAAACAACTGGGCTTTTACAGCATATCGTGCTTCTCTTCTAGCAAAATATATTTCCAATAAATATAAAATTCCACAGTCTAGAATTACAGTTCAAGGTGTATATGAATTTCAAAAAATTGGCTCAGTAGAGACTTTAGAAGAAATTGCTAATCAAGAACGTGTAGAAATTCTCATAAGAAAGAAATAATTTGTGAGACAGCTCTTTGTGCAGATTCTATTGCTCCATGCATAGTGCCGTAGTGAATGGGATTAGTTGCTTCTCCTGCAAAAAAAATTTTTTCTTCTACAGGAGAGGAAAGTTTTTCTCTTGCATCAGCTTCTCCTATACTTGGATAAGAAATAACTCCTCGAATAAAAGGTTCTTTTTTCCAATCCATTATAAAGTAATTTACTAAACTACTGCTTGCAATTTTTTTTCCAAACAAAGAATCTAATTCTTTAACTGCTAACTTATAAACATCTTGTCCTAATTCACTTAGTTTATCTGCCCAATCTCCAACAACATATCCTACTAATACGTTGTTTAAGGTTCCTCTTAAATAACCTGGAGCATAAAATTTTGGAATCCAGCCTTCTCCTACTATGATTCCAGTATTAGCTTGCCAAAACCTTTTAGAAAATTTTAATACAATTTTAATTCCAGATCCTATTGAAATTTTTTGAATTGCACTAGAAATAAAACTTGGTAGAGCAGGATGAAAAGAAATATCTCCATCTTTTAAAACAGAAATTGGCACAGTTATTAAAACTCTAGAAGCAGTATATTCATTGCCTAAATGATCTATTAAAACAACTTTGTCTTTAGAAAAGTCAATTTTTTTTATTTGTGTATTTAGGTGAGTTTTCTTTTGAATGATTCCGGTAATTTCTTCTAAGACAGAAAGATTAGAGCGATTTCTAATACGAAAAACTTCTTCTCCAGCCTTCCAATTTTGTATATTTCTAGCTATACCTAAGGCACTTAAGTTTTTGATGTTTACTCCGTATTCACTCCCTATTTCTGCCTCTGCTATATGAAAGTAAGATTTTGGGATAGACTTCTTGGTGAGAAAATCTTCTACAGAAATATCTTCTCTTTCATAAAATTTTAATGATTGAATTGCATCTTGGATTTTTGAAAAATTTGGGTCTAAATCAGCTTCACTTTCTTCTAATAGTTTACCTTTTATAGAGTAATAGTTTTCAAATTCTTTTTTTATGAGAGGGACTTTTTTTTCTTCTAAAAGTTTGTAATATAAAGATTTATTTCCATGAATTTCTTCTCCTCCTAGTTCTACAGGAAAATCAGCAAAGTCATGTAAAGGACGAACTCTTCCTCCAATTCTCGACGAAGCTTCAAAAATCTCAAAAGAAAGTCCTTGTGTAGCTAAAAGATGTCCTGCATACATTCCAGAAAAACCAGCACCCACAATTGCAATTTTTTCTTCTTTTATAGACTTAGATTTAATCTGAGATGCTAAATGCGTACTAAAAAACCCTAATCCACCTAGTAAAAAATTTTTTCTAGATAGTTTCATTTTATTACAATTGCCTTTGGAAAAGTTGGGCAGGCCATTACACACTGTCCACAACCTGTGCAGTTTCTAGAAAATTTTGGCTTTGTATTTGAAAAACTCACTACGTTTTCCACAGGACAAGAGTCTTTACAAGTAGTACAGTTTAAATTTTTTTCTGTATAGTTTAAGCAATTTTCAAAGATTAGTTTAGCTTGTCCAAATTTAGGTTTTTCTTTTTTTGAAAATGGTTTAAGTGCTTTGGGTTTACAAGCTTGGATGCAAGGGTAGTCAATGCACATTTGGCAGGCTTTAAAATTTAAGTCCATGAATGGGAGACTTTTATTTAGTCTGTCTACATATAAAGGAAGAATTACGTCATAGGGACAGGCAGTAATACAGTCTCCACAACCAGTACATTTTGATTCAAATTTTTTTTTCTCTCTTAAGGCTCCTGGTGGATGCTTTAAGTTTTTAAAAGTTTGTCTTTTAGGTTTTAGATAATTAGGTTCTAGGTTAGAAATTTCCTCTGTTGTATTTTTTATATTAGAGTTGTTAACTATAACTTCCTTAATTTTTTCTGGAATGATTTGTTGGACTTCTTTAGATTTTTTTACAGCTTTGAAGATTTGAATCAAGCCTTCTTTAAAAAATTTCTTTCTATTCATTCCTCAAGTCTCTCTATTTTGGCTCCTATATTTCTTAACCTATTGTCAATGTCTTGAAATCCTCTATCAATTTGGATTATATTGTGGATGTAAGATGTCCCTTCTGCACAGAGCGCTGCTATAATCATTGCCATACCTGCTCGAATATCAGGGGATGCTAACTTTTGTCCGTAAAGTTTAGAAGGTCCTATTACAATAGCTCGATGTGGATCACAAAGTACGATATTAGCTCCCATTGAAATTAAGTGATCAACAAAAAAGAGTCTAGATTCAAACATTTTTTCATGAATTAGAACCGTTCCTTTACACTGGGTAGCTGTAACTAAGGCAACTGAAGTCATATCAGCTGGAAAGCCGGGCCACGGAGAATCATCTATTTTAAAATTTGCCCCATGATAGTCCGGAATGATTTCTAACTTTTGATCAGCTGGAACTAAAATCCCTCCATCTTGAGGGCGAACTTCAATTCCTAGTCGGGAATATATCATTCTAATCATACGAATATCACTTAAATTTACATTATGAATAAATAACTCACCACCAGTTACAGCTGCAAGACTTATAAAGCTTCCAATTTCTAGGTAATCTGAGCCTAATCTATGTGTAAAACCCTCGGGTACAGATAAGGAACTAACTCCTTCAATACTTAATATGTTAGAACCAATTCCACTGATTTTAGCACCTAAGGAATTTAAAAAATTACATAATCCTTGTACGTGAGGCTCACTAGCTGCATTGCGTAGAATTGTTTTTCCCTCAGCAAAGCAAGCTGCCATGAGAGCGTTTTCTGTTCCTGTTACAGATGCTTCATCTAAAAGTATGTCTGTCCCGATTAGTTTATTTGCATGGATGTCATATCCATCTGGAAAAACTTCTATTTCTGCACCTAAGGCTTCTAAAGCTAATAAGTGAGTATCTAATCTCCTACGTCCAATTTTATCACCACCGGGTCGAGGTAAAAAAACATGTCCTGTTCTAGCTAAAATGGGACCTGCAAGGGTTACCGCTCCGCGAATTTTGCTACAAAGCTCTACTGGTAAATCTGACAATATGCTTTTAGGTGGAGTTATTTCTGCTTTGTTTTCACCAACCCATTTTATGGAAAAGCCAATATGAACTAAGACTTCCATGAGCATTTCTACATCTTTAATTTTAGGGATATTGTCTATTGTTACTTTTTGCGTTAGCATACATACTGCACCAAGTATAGGAAGTGCTTCGTTTTTATTTCCTTGTGGAACAATAGAACCGTGTATTATCGATTTTCCTGTTATTTTAAAAAATTGTGAACTCATATTCCTAACTTAACTTTCTTTTACTCTTTGACAAGAAAAGAATAAAAAGTTTTAAGAAGAGAAGTTTTAATAAAATTAATAGTTTTTTTCCTAAAATCCGAAAATCAAAGAGGGAGAGAGTAGAAAATATGCCGCCATATCAAAAAGTAAAGCGAATGTCTAAAAGTATAGGGAAATCTATTATGGCACCAAAAGACAAAATAAAATTTAACAATCCCTCTAAAAAAACCATTGGACCTGGACTTGTTTCTGGGATTTTAGAGAGTAAGAAAGAAATTTTAGAGAAAATTGAAATTTCTAAAATAGCCCTAGAAAATTTACAAGAGTATGCTCGTTCTAAGGGTGTTCCTGTAGAACAAGTTGTAGCTAACCTAGTTGAACAGAAATTTAATCCGAAGTTTAAAAAAGGTTTGGAGATTTAATTTAAAACGTATCCTTTAAGTTTATGTCTCTTAAAAACATAACTGAAATTTCTTTTAAAGTCAAAAATATTGTATTCATAATGAAAAATTATGTCACTTAGTTTACTTGTTTCATGTGAAACAGTTTCTGAAGGTCAAAAGAAGTTCTAAAACTCTTTCCAAATTTACTATACTAAAAAAACTATTAGATATGAGTATTGATTTTAAGTTAGAACTTGAAAAGTATTTTCCAGTAGAGCATGATTCAATTTATCAAATTTTTGATTGGGAAAAGATAAGAAATTTTTTGGATTTTTTAGAATCAAATAATGAAAAAGGGGGGTTTTTTTCAAGAGCAGACTCAGGTTTAATTTGGGAGAGACATGTTTTAGAGTCTGTTTATCATGTTTATTTTATTTTAAAAAAACTTCCTGTTTCACGTGAAACAATGGTTTTAGATGTTGGTTCCGGACAAGGTCTACCAGGATTTCTTTTTTTCTGTCTTCAAAATCCTCCTCAAGTAATTTTGTTAGATTCAGGGAAAAAGAGGTTGGGTTTGTTGGAGTCTTTTTGTGGAGAAAATTTTTCTAAAAATCCAGATTTTTGTTTCAGGAGAGTAGAGGACTTTAAGGGAAAATTTGACTTAGTTATAATGAGATCAGTGATTCCTTATCCATGGTCAATAGAAATGGTATTTCACTTAGTAAAAGTAGGAGGATATTTTATTCCTTTTTTAGGTAAGTTAAATCTAAACCAAGAGTTAGAAAGTTTATTCTTAAAAAAGTTTGGGTTTGATTTTCCAGAGACTATCCTTTTAGAAGAATTGAAATTTTTAGGCTTGCGTCATTTAAAATTCTTGAAAAAAGTGAAAGAAGTAAGACATAGTTTACAAAGAGATTGGTCTGAAATACAAAAGGAGATTCGTAAAGTAAATGGGTAAGGTAGTTTCAATAAGTAATCAAAAAGGTGGAGTAGGAAAAACTACAACAGCAATAAATCTATCAGCTTATCTTGCCTCTATGGGTAAAAAAGTTCTAATCATAGATATAGATCCACAAGGAAACTCGGGTTCTGGACTAGGGTTAAACATAAATGAAATTCAAAATACTACGTATGAAGTTTTACTTGGAGAACTGTCAGCAAGAGAGGCTATAATTAAAACGGAAATTGAAAACTTGTGGATTTGTCCTGCAAATATAAATTTGAGTGGGGCAGAAGTAGATCTTATGGGTTTAGAAAAAAAAGAATATTGTTTAAAAAAAGCTGTAGATGAAATTCGTGCAGACTATGATTTTATATTCATTGATTGTCCACCTTCTTTAGGTGTTTTAACAATTAACGCTTTGACGGCCTCTGATAGTGTTATTGTGACTTTACAAACAGAATACTTCGCACTAGAAGGTTTAAGTCAGTTAATGAAAATTATCTCTCTAGTTCAAGTAAATTTAAATTCTTCTTTAGAACTAGAGGGAGTTCTGCTTACAATGTATGATAAAAGGACAAATCTATCTAATCAAGTTGCTACGGATGTTAGAAATTTCTTTAAAGAAAAAGTATATAATACAATGATACCTAGAAATATAAAACTAGGAGAAGCTCCTTCTTTTGGTAAACCAATCAACTATTACGATCCGGAAGGAATCGGAGCTCAAAGCTATAAAAGTTTAGCGTTAGAATTAGTAGCGGGTTCGCGTTAGTTTATTACTGTGAGAATAAAACTTATTTATTAGAAGGAGCTTTCAATGGCAGCAAAAAATAATGTATTAGGCAGAGGGCTAGGAAATTTAATAGGTTCAGGAAATAAAACTACTCCTTCCAACTTAGGGAGTGGGGGTGAAGATGTAAATGCAGGAGTAAGAGAAATAAAAATTTCAGAAATTAAAGTAAATCCCAATCAACCGAGAAAATTTTTTAATCCTGAATCGATTTCTCAATTAGCTGAGACTATTAAATTACATGGGGTTATCCAGCCAGTTATAGTTAAAAAACTTGCGGAGGGTTTTGAATTAGTTGCAGGTGAGAGGAGATTACGTGCATGTAAAGAGGCAGGTTTAGTTAAGATTCCTGCTATAATAAAAAATTATAATGAAAAAGATTCTCTAGAAATTGCTCTTTTGGAAAATATTCAAAGAGAAGATTTAAATCCTATCGAGGAAGCGGCAGCTTATCAACAGCTTTCGGAAAAACTAGGGTTAAAAACAAGTGAGATTGCTGCAAGAGTAGGAAAAAATCGTTCTACAGTAGCAAATTTAATAAGACTTTTACAACTTCCGGATTCGGTAAAACAATTGGTAGCTTCTAGAAAGTTGAGTGAAGGTCAAGCTAGACCTCTTTTATCTATAGCCGATAAAAGAAAGCTAGAAGAAACTGCTCATAAAATTATTGATCAAGGAATGACAGCAAGGGAAGTTGAAGATTATGTCTCTAAACTTTTAGGTGAAACTCGTCAAACTCGATCATCTAAAACATTATCAAAAGTAGATCCTTCTATACTGGAAGTAGAGTCTAAGATAAGAAATAAATTTTCTACCAAAGTTTCTGTTTCTCATAATGAGTCTACTGGCAGAGGAAAAATTATTTTTTTCTATTCAAGTCTAGATGAAATGGAAAGAATTATAGAAAAAATGGGTATAAAGTAAAAAAAAATAATAAGGATTTGATAATTTCTAAACTTAAGAAATAAAATTTTTAACTAGTAGACAAAAATACTTTGGTTGACAAAATATCTCGATATAGAAAAAATCCAGAAAAAGATGGAATTTGAAAAAGAAATTATTGATAAACTTAAGCTAGCTAAAAAAGTTGCTGTAATTACAGGAGCAGGAGTCTCTGCTGAAAGTGGAATTCCTACTTTTCGAGGGAAAGGAGGATATTGGAAAAATTATAGAGCTGAGGATCTTGCTACTCCAGAAGCTTTTGCTAGAAATCCCAATTTAGTTTGGGAGTGGTACAATATGCGACGAGAGGTCTGTGCAAAAGCAGAACCAAACCCTGCTCACAAAATTATTGCAGAAATGGAAACTTATTATCCTAGCTTTTTTTTAATTACTCAAAATGTAGATGGGTTACATAAAAGAGCGGGGAGTAAAAAACTTGTCCAAATTCATGGGGATATTTTTACAGTTAGGTGTGAAAATTGTAAAAATATTTATGAATTATGGGATGTACCTTTACAAAAAATTCCACCAATGTGTAAATTTTGTAATCACATTTTAAGACCACATATCGTTTGGTTTGGAGAGACATACTTTCCGGGAGTTTTAGAAGGTTGTTACTCATATTTATCTGAGTGTGATTTAGTATGGATAGTTGGAACTTCGGGACAAGTGGCAACTCCTGTTTACTTAGCAAGTCATGCTATTCAAAGAGGGGCTTATTCTATAGAAATAAATCCTGAAAAATCTACTCTTTCAAATATAGTAAACAAATGGATACAAGGAAAAGCTGGAGAAATATTACCTGAGATTTGGGAAAAAATACAAAAGTTATGAAACAAAGTTTTATAAATAAATTATTTTATATTCTTTGTCTTTTCTTTTTAACTTCCGTATTTTCTCAACCTAGAGAGGATTTTTTAGAAGAGATTGTAATAGAAGACTTTGAAAATCAAACTTCTAAAGAATATAGCTTTCGCATTTATAGTAATAGTGAAGTGATTCCTGAAATTAAAAAGACTAAAACTTTAACTTCACCTAACTTGTTTTCTAATCATAGTCTTTTTCTAAGATTTCCCAAAGGAACAACAGATCAAAATATAGAGATCAAGTTTACAAATCCTCGTCAAATTACAAATTATGTGCTTTATTTTAAACTTCAGATTTTTGCGAATACACAGGGTGGTAGTATTTCTCTTATTCTTGAGGATTCTAATTTTGAAGTTCATATTTTACCTGTTACGGTGCTCAACTTTAATGGTTGGAAAGAAATTATTGTTAAATTAAATTCTAGTATCAAGCAGGATATAAAAACTTTACATAGTTACTCTTCTGTGAAAGTTTTAGGTTTTTTGTATACTCCTGACACATCACAAGCTAAAAATAGAGAAGATTTGTTTGCATTAGATGATATTATTGCTATAACTTTACCCAAGTTTAAACTCCCAGCAAACTTTATGAACTTAAACTAATTATTATTACTTGACTTGCCTTATGTATTTACTAAGTTCAAGATAAGGTGAATGTCAGGAGAACTTTCTGGTAACTCTTAAAAAATTCATGATTGGTAAGATGAATTGTTGTTTAATAAATAGAGACGTTAGCCATTTAAACTAACGTCATAGTGTAGGTTTTAAATTTTATCAATAAATAATTTTAGCTTACTTAAAACTTACATTTAAATTTAAGAAAAAAATCTCTTTTCTACTTCTTCTGGAAGCTTTTGACCTGTAATTTTAGCTTTTTGAACTAATTCCCAAAAGTAACGATAGGTAGCTCTGTCATGTAATTCACCAGCATGTTGAATAGGTCCCCAGTTGGCATCTTGAGCTTTAACTAAAATTTCACAAGCTACTTGAACTTCGCTATAATCAGGAGCCATAGCATCTATTATGGCTTGAATTTGAGTTGGATAAATTGACCACATACGTAGAAACCCAAAGTCGTAGCGTGCACGATATGCGTCTTTATAAGTTTGATATAGATTTTTTAAATCTAAGGTGACATTGTGGGCTGGAACTAAGCCATGAGCAAGAGCCGCTGCTACCATAGTAGCTTTTGCTGAACGAATAAGCTCATGTTCAAACTGTCCAGGGCTTCTCATAGCACTTGCAGGAATGGCTCCATGATGTCCAGAAATAAAATCCATAAGTCCAAAATCTAGAACTTGCATCCAAGGAAGTGCTGCAATTTTTTCTACTTCTAAAAGTGCCCCATGGGTTTCTACTAAAACATGAATAGGGATTTCTCTTTGAATTCCATTTTTCTTTGCCACTTCCTGAATATAGCTAATCATCTCTTCTACATGAGCAGCTTTAGTTGTTTTTGGGATAGTAAGGTAGGCAATTGTATTTCCAGCTCCTGCTAGAACTATGTCAACATCTTGTTTCCAATGTGGATTTGTATAATCGTGAATTCTAACTCCACTCATTTTTAACTTGTTTAGTTCAGAATTCTGAAGTCTTACAATCATTTCAGCGTGTTCTTTTTCTTTACCTGTAGGAGCCCCATCTTCACAGTCCATTGTAATGTCAAAAAGACCACCCATTTTATTTTGAAGTTCTAAAGCCTTAGTAATCAGTTTTTCAGAACCTGCAAAATGTTCACAGACAGGTATAATAGGGAAAGGTTTTTCTCCGGCAAACAAGGCTTCTTTAGGATGTTTTAAATTTGTCATTTGATTCCTCTTATAAAATAATTTTTATAACATACTTTTTGAACTATCTTGTAAACTCACGTATTCAGTAAACTTAAAAATTATTTTGTTACTCAATGGTGTAGATGTATGCTATGTAAGGCTCTCATATATTGAGCTCTTTCGTACTCGTGAGGATTGGGACAATTTTTTTGACTCATACTTCCAATCATTTGTCTTACAGATTCGTATTCATGTTCAACTAACCAATCTCGCATCCCTTGTTCTAAAACTTTTACATACTCAATTCCTTCACGAAGTAAAACAGAACAGAGCATAGTGACGTTTGCACCTGCCATGAGAGCTTTAATAGCATCTGTAGATTTATGAATTCCTCCAGTAGCTGCTAAATCACATTGAACTTTTCCATATAAAATAGCAATCCATCTAAGAGGTAAACGTAAATCATGAGGAGTACTTAATAAAATGTGAGGTCTAACTTCTAAATGTTCTAAATCAAAATCGGGTTGATAAAATCTATTAAATAAAACTAAAGCATCTGCTCCTAAGTCAGAAAATCTTTTTGCCATATTAGAAAGATTTGTAAAAAAAGGACTTAGTTTTAAAGCAACCGGAATTTTCACAGCAGCTTTTACTTCTCGTAAAATTTCTAAAAACTCTTCCTCCATTTCACTTGACGTCAAATTAGAATCAGTAGGGACATCATAGATATTCATTTCAATAGCATCTGCACCAGCACTTTCCATTTTCTTAGCAAAATCAATCCATCCACCAGAAGTATATCCGTTTAAACTAGCAATAATTGGAATATCTACTGCTTCTTTTGCTTGACGTATATGCTCTAAATACCCATCAGGACCTAGCTCAAATTCAGAAGGCTCTGGGAAATAATTTAATGCCTCTGCATAACTTTCTGTATGTGCTGAGAGATGATAATGTAACTCTAAACTATCTTGAACTAACTGTTCTTCAAATAGTGAGTGTAAAACAATTGCAGAAATTCCAGAGTCTTCTAACCTCTTAATATCATCTAATTCGTATGAGAGAGGTGAGGCAGATGCTACAAGAGGAGTCCTTAAATTTAAGTTTAAATAAGTTGTTGACATGTCCATATTATTCACCCTTTTCTTCTTCTAAACTTTTTCCTGATAAAAATTCGTAATACGCATAACGTTCTTTTACTGAATTTTCTGCTTGCTTGAGAAGTCGCTTAGCTTCTTCTGGTTTACTTTTTGTTAACATTTTAAAACGGTTTTGTCCATACATATACTTCTCTAATGGGATCTTAGGTGACTTAGAATCTAGCTGCAAAGGATTTTCTCCTTTTTCTTTTCTTCTAGGATCAAACCTATAGAGTAACCAATTTCCTGATTCTACTGCTGCTTTTTGGTGTTGCATGCCTTCATTCATATTGATCCCATGTGCAATACAATGACTATAAGCAATAATTAAAGAAGGGCCTTCAAAACTTTCTGCTTCTAAAAAAGCTTTTAAAGTATGTTCATCTCTTGCTCCCATAGCTACACTAGCTACATAGACATTTCCATAACTCATAGCCATAAGACCAATATCTTTTTTAGTAAAGTTTTTTCCACCAGCTGCAAACTTAGCTACTGCCCCACGTGGAGTAGATTTTGACATTTGTCCACCTGTATTAGAATAAACTTCAGTATCTAAGATAAGAATATTTACATTTCTTCCACTAGAAAGTACATGATCTAGTCCACCAAATCCAATATCATAAGCCCAGCCATCTCCCCCTATTATCCAAACAGACTTTTTTACAAACTTATCTGCTAGAGTTAAAAGCTGGCTAAGTTCATTTTTTAGGTTTTCCTCAAGATTTTCTTTGAGTATTGTTTCTATTTTTTTCTTGAGTTCAAAGACTCTAACTCTCTGCTCATAAATTCCTACTTCCTCAGATTGGTTAGCATATAAAATGTTGTTTACGAATCCTTCTCCAAAATGTTGTTTGTGCTTTAAAAGAAGTTCACTGGCAAATTCAATTTGCTTATCTAGAGAAATTCTATATCCTAACCCAAATTCTGCATTGTCTTCAAACAAAGAATTTGACCAAGCAGGACCTCTTCCTTCTCTATTTAGAGTATATGGAGTAGTGGGAAGATTCCCTCCATAAATAGATGAACATCCTGTAGCGTTTGCAATGAGCATACGGTCACCAAACAATTGTGTTGCTAGCTTTATGTAGGGAGTTTCTCCACAACCTGCACAAGCACCTGAAAATTCAAATAAAGGCTCTTGGAATTGTTGTTGGCGAATAGATGTAATTTTTAGTAAATTTCTTTCAATTGGTGGAAGATTTATAAAAAAATCCCAATTTGCTTTTTCCTTTTCTAAAATAGGTTCAATAGGACTCATGTTTATAGCTTTGAGGCGAGCTTCTGATTTGTTTTTAGCTGGGCAGACATCTACACAAATCCCACATCCAGTACAATCCAAGGGAGAAACTTGGATGGTAAATTTTTTTCCAGAAAATTCAGGAATTTTAGAATCTGTAGCTAAAAAGGTAGAAGGAGCTTGTTGTAAATGCTCTGCGTTATACACATTCATACGAATGACAGCATGAGGACAAACAAAAACACATTTTCCACATTGAATACATGTCTTCATGTCCCAAACAGGAATTTCTTGAGCTATGTTTCTCTTCTCATATTTAGAAGTTCCTACAGGATAAGTTCCATCATTAGGTAACTGACTTACAGGTATAGTATCTCCCTTACCAATTGCCATGGCTCCTAAAACTTTACTTACAAATTCAGGAGCGTTAGAACTCATAGAAGGTAAATAAGAATCTTCTTTTGTAGGTAAATTTTTATATTTCTCTATTTCAACTTTATATAAATTTGCAAGAGTTAAATCTACTGCTTGAAGATTGCGTCTTACAATTTCATCTCCTTTTTTACCATAAGTTTTTTTAATAGATTCTTTGATAGCTGTCAATGCTTCTTCTTTAGGTAAGACTCCAGAAATAGCAAAAAAGCAAACTTGCATAACGGTATTGATTTGGTTTTTCATACCTACTTCTTTAGCGACTTTATATCCATCGATAATATAAAAATTTATATTTTTATTTAATATTTCTTTTTGGACTACTCCAGGTAAGCTGTCCCAAATTTCAGAAGGGCTTTTTGAAGTATTTAGTAAAAAAGTTCCTCCTTCTTGAATTCCATATAGCATATCTATTTTATTTAAAAATATACTCTGATGGCAAGCTACAAAATTTGGCGTATACACCAAATACTCTGAAAAGATAGGATCTTTTCCAAATCGTAAATGAGAAATAGTCATAGAACCTGATTTTTTAGAATCATACACAAAATAACCTTGTGTATAATTTGGTGTATACTCTCCAATAATCTTTATAGAGTTTTTATTTGCTCCTACAGTGCCATCGGCTCCTAATCCATAAAATCTTGCACGAAAAACATCTTTCTTTTCTATATCAAAACTAGGATCATAATTTAAACTTGTAAAAGAAAGGTCATCGTTTATACCAATTGTAAAATGATTTTTAGGTTGAGCTTGAGCTAAGTTCTCAAATACAGCCTTTACCATAGCCGGAGTAAATTCTTTAGAGGAAAGTCCATAACGTCCACCTATCACTAAAGGTAAACTTGTAAGTTTTCCAGTAGAATAAGATTCAAAAATAGCTTGAAGCACATCTTGAAAAAGTGGTTCTCCATTTGAACCAGGCTCTTTTGTTCGATCTAAAACAGCAATTTTTTTTACACTAGGAGGTAATTCTGAAATAAAGTCCTCTATAGAAAAAGGTCTATACAGACGAACTTTTATAAGTCCTACTTTTTCACCTTTTGCTTGTAACCACTCTACTGTCTCTTTTGTGGTTTGCCCACCGCTTCCCATTATTACAATTATTCTTTCTGCTTCTGGGTGACCTATATACTCAAAAGGTTTATAGTAACGAGAAGTTAAATTACTTAATTTTTGAAAATATTTTTTTACTATTTCAATAACTTTTTTATAAAAAGGATTTATTGTTTCTCTAGCTTGAAAATATACATCTGGGTTTTGAGCAGTACCACGAATTACAGGTTTGTCGGGAGTAAGACCTCTATTTCTATGTGCCAATACATATTCTAAATTTATCATTTTAGCAATTGTTTCATCGTCAATGGACTCAATTTTTATTACCTCATGAGAAGTACGAAATCCATCAAAAAAATGTAAAAAAGGTAATCTAGCTTCTAAGCTACATGCATGAGCTACTAAAGCAAGATCTTGACAAGCTTGCACACTATCAGAACAAAGCATGACATAGCCTGTAGTTCTACAAGTCATTACATCACTATGATCTCCAAAAATAGAAAGCCCTTGTGCTGCTAAAGACCTAGCTGCTACATGTATAACGTTAGGCGAAAGTTCTCCAGCTATTTTAAACATATTAGGTAGCATGAGTAACAAACCTTGAGAAGCTGTAAAGGTAGTTGCTAGTGCTCCTGTAGTTAAAGCTCCATGTAAAACTCCAGCAGCTCCTCCTTCACTTTGCATTTCTACTACAGTAGGTACAGATCCCCATAAGTTTGTCTTAGCCTCAGCTGCCCAAGTATCTGAAAACTCTCCCATAGGAGAGGCAGGAGTAATAGGATAAATAGCAATAACTTCACTTAATTTATAAGCAATTTGAGCAACTGCTTCATTTCCATCTAGAATTTGGTATATTTTTTTCATTTTATCCTCCAAAGTTTTTCAGTGAAAGTAAAACTCCAGCAGCTACAGCTGAGCCAATTACTCC
>Ga0308414_1000661_pt1 | contig 22219 bp, 18 predicted proteins | sample HotsprSampleOS50_FD_205667 | JGI IMG/M metagenome (GOLD analysis project Ga0308414, IMG submission 205667) | Hot spring phototrophic mat microbial communities from Octopus Spring, Yellowstone National Park, Wyoming, United States - 20090730_OS50 ...
TGCTGCGGTCGATGAACGCCAACGGCATCGAGGCGGCGGTGTTGTGCTGCATTGCCACACGCCCCGAACAATTTGAGCCGATCTTTCAATGGTGTCAAACCATCGCCTCCGACCGCATCGTTCCGTTTCCCTCGGTTCATCCGGCCGACGGCAGGGCGGTTGAGCGTATCGGCCAGATCGCCCGCGCCGGCTTTAAAGGCGTTAAGATGCATCCGTATTACCAGAATTTCTGCGTTGATGACCCTGCTGTCTTTGGCATTTATAAGGCCGTCTGCGATCACGGGCTGATGCTGGCGCTGCATACGGGATTTGACATCGCGTTCGAGCGGATTGAAAAGGCCTCGCCGCGGCAGATTGACGCTGTCCTGAGTCGATTTTCCGGCCTGAAGCTCATCACGACGCACTTGGGCGGCTGGCAGCAGTGGGACGAGGTCGAGCGGTATTTGGTCGGTCGGCCGGTCTATATGGAAACGTCGTGGTCGCTGGAGTATCTTTCGCACGAACAGGCAGAGCGGATGTTGATGAACCATCCGGACGAGTATCTGCTGTTCGGCACCGACAGCCCGTGGACGAATCAGGCCGAATCCATCCGGCAAATCGCGTCCCTCAACCTGCCCGCCGATCGCCGTGAAAAGCTCTTTTTTGGCAACGCCCGCCGACTCTTAACGACACAATAAAATCGCGCATCCCAATAAAAAAATGTTTTTTAGTTGACAAAGGGTTTGAAATTACGTATAAATGTTAAAGCAGTTTGAGGGTGTAACCTTTATTGCGGAGGTAACAAATGCGAAATGTGTCAGAAAATTCGACCGACCTCCTTGCCGATAACACCTTGTTCATTTTTACCCCAACTCCCGAAGATCGCAGTTTTCAGCTCCAGATGGAACAGCTTGCAACGCGACGTGATGCGCTGCGCGAGCATGACGTTGAAGTGGCGGAGATTTTTGAGGATCGCCGCGGTCTGATGGGCGAAAATGAGCTTCCGCCGGATGATTGCGACGGCCTGCGACGGCGGTTTCATGTGCCAAACGGGCGATTTCGCGTGATGCTGGTGGGCAAAAACGCACACATCAAAATGGTTGCCGATTCCTGTGTGTCGTGCGAAGAGGTGATTATGCGGGTAGAACACGACCCGCAACTGGCTGACGCGGCGTTTGAATAGCAGCGATTGGCGGTTCAATTTTCACAGCGGTCAAACCTGAAAGCTCCGGTCATCGGTGTTTTTGTTGCTTATTTCTGTTGTTATCAAGTCTTTAATCCACTCCTTTTTGCTTTTTTTGTTAATTTGCGTGCCAATAATGACGACAGTGTCAATTGAGTACTGTCGAAACAGTCTCTGTGCTGGAGGGCACATAGATCATAGAGATTGGAGTGCGGATTATAAACGCAGGAAAAAAGCTATGGAAAATCGAAATCAGGGCAAAATGGTGGAGCAGACGGCCGATTCGGTTGAGAAATTGCGTGAATTGAATCGAAAGCAGGCCGCGGCTATCCGTGCCAAAGGGCGGATGATTGACAATATGGCGTATCAGATACGGACATTATCGAACGCTATTATCGGATTTAGTGATTTGTTGTTAACTGAAAATCTGGATGATTGTCAGCGGGATTTCGCTCAAGAGATTCATCAGGCCGGAAAAGGGCTTTCGGAACTGGTCAACGAGGCGCTGGACTGGGCGCGGCTGGAGTCGGGGCGGCTTCAGATTGTGCGAACGGAAACGGAACTGTCGGCGATGTTGAGCCGATTGGAACAGACCGTCAGCCCTGTTGCGATTGAAAAAGGATTGGTCTTTGAGCTTACCGTAGATGCAGGGCTGCCCAACTGTTTGGTTACAGATGAGGAACGACTATTCAAGTGCCTGATTAACTTGGTTGCCAATGCCATTCAATATACCGACAAGGGATTTGTGCGAGTTCATGCCCGCCCACAGCAACGCGATAATGCGTTGTGGGTGCGGTTTGATGTGGCCGACAGCGGGCGCGGTATTGCGCCCGAAAAGATGGCGACGCTGTTTGAACCGATCACAGAGGATGAAGATGCCGGCACTCAAGTGGTGATGATGCTGGGGCGAAAGCTCTCGGCGACCGCCGGATTGCCGCTGACGCTTCGTCTGGCCGAGCTGCTGGGCGGTACGATTGACGTGCAGAGCGAACCGGGCAAGGGATCGACGTTTTCACTGCTGATTCCGGCCAGTGCAGAGGCCGTCTGTAATACGCTGTCCGCGCCGGTTCAAACGCCGCGGGCGTTCGGCGATCCGCATCCCCATCAGGACGCCCCGATTCTTCTGGTGGAAGATCAGGAATCCAATCGTGTCGTGGTTCGGTTGATGCTGGAGTCGATGGGGTATGTCGTGGAAACGGCGGTGGACGGCCAAGAGGCGGTGGAATTGGCGATGTCTCGGCCTTACAGCTTGATTTTTATGGATATGAAGATGCCGCGGATGGACGGCTGTCAGGCGACGCGCTGCCTGCGGGATAAAAACATTCAGACGCCGATTGTTGCATTGACGGCGATGGAGCTGGATGCGCACGAACGCGGACGCATCAATGAATTATTTGACGCTTATTTGACAAAACCTATTGACAGCGAACAATTGCGGGCGGCGGTGGAACAGTATGCCGCCAAAACCGTCGCTGTATAAATCAAAAAAATGCCGACCGAAACGCTTTCAACATTATTGAAATCATCCTTACGCAGCACACTGATGTTTGGAGAGTGGCTGGTTGAACAAGGGATTTTGGACGCTGGGCAGCTTGATGCGGCGCTGGCCGAGCAGAAGACCTCCGGCCTGCGGCTGGGGCAAATACTGGTGCAGAAGCAATTGCTCAGCGAAGCTCGCCTGACCGATGCGCTGGCGGCGTATCTGGCGGTCGAGCAGACACAACTGGACGATTTGTCGGCGATTAACAAAGAGCTGGCGCGCAGTGTGCCGGAGAATATCGCCAAGCGGTTTGCGCTGGCGGTGATCGGGCAGCGCGATGACAAAGTGCTGGTGGCAATGGCTGATCCGCTGAATGTGGTCGCCATTGACACGGTGTCGGTCAAGCTCAAGCGCCCTATTCGACCGGTAATTGCCGCCGAAAGCGCCATCAAGCGGGCGATTGATTATATTTATCGGGGCAGCGACCTGGAGGTGCAGAAGCTGCGCGACTTGGTGCAGACGGAAAACGACCTCGAGACGGTCGGCAGCATTGTTGACGACGAGACGCTGGAAACAAATCTGGACGATTCGGTGGGGGCTGACGATGCACCGGTGGTGCGGTTTGTGGATTTGATGCTCAGCCACGCCGCCAAGAGCCGCGCCAGCGATATTCACATTGAGCCGCAGGAAAAGGATATGTTGATTCGGATGCGGGTGGACGGGATTTTGACCGAGATGGTGCCGCCGCCGCGCAAGATGCAGCCGGCGGTGCTGGCGCGCATCAAGATTTTATCGCGGATGGACATTGCCGAGCGGCGGCTGCCGCAGGACGGACGATTCAAAATCCGCCGCGGCGACGGCGAGGACATCGACGTGCGCGTCTCGTCGCTGCCGACGATTTACGGCGAAAAGATTGTAATGCGTATTCTGGATAAATCCGCCGTCAACCACAACCTCGATGCGCTGGGGTTGGAGCCAAAGATGCTGGAGCGGTTCAAAAAGACGCTGCAACTGCCGCACGGGATTATTATCGTAACCGGTCCGACCGGCAGCGGCAAAAGCACGACGCTCTATTCGGCGCTGAACGCCCTCAAAGACCCGCGCAAAAATATTACGACGGTGGAAGACCCTGTCGAATACCGCCAGCGCGGCATCAACCAGACGCAGGTCAAAACCGAGATTGGGCTGACGTTTGCGTCGTGTCTGCGGTCGATATTGCGGCAGGACCCGGATATCATCCTCATTGGCGAAATCCGCGACAAAGAAACGATGGAGATCGCCATCAAGGCCTCGCTGACGGGGCATTTGGTGCTTAGCACGTTCCACACCAACGACGCGCCCAGCGCGATCAGCCGGTTTGTGTATATGGGGTTGGAGCCGTATCTGTTGGGTTCGACGCTGAATATGATTATCGCCCAGCGTCTGGTGCGGCGGGTGTGCGAAAAATGCCGCCAGCCAGCCACGCTGACCGAGGATATTATTAAGCGGTTGAAACTAACGCCCGAACAACTGGCCGGCGCGACGCTGTATGAGGGCAAGGGCTGCGCCGAATGCGGCAATTCCGGCTATCGGGGACGACTGCCGATCTTTGAGTTTCTGGTAATGGATAACGAGATTCGCGACTTGATTGCCTCCGGCGGGCGCGAGGCGCAGATTCGCGGACTGGCGCGGCAAAAGGGTTATGGCGATTTGTTCTCGTGCGGCGTAACGCGGATGCTGGAGGGCAAGACCACCGCCGAGGAGGTGCTGCGCGTTACGTTCTGTGACGACACGGAGTAAGAAGAGTCCTTCGTTCGCAGTTCAAAGAAAGGGCAACCGCCGATTACGCGGATTTTGCGGATTTAATGTTTTTGCCAAAGAGAATACAGAGGAAAGTTTTGAGTTCTATGTTTTCAGTTTGCTGCTTGATTTTTTTCTATTTCAAATTTGAGATTTGAGATTTCAGATTTCGCAACTTACAACTCGCAATTTACAACTCACAACTTACAACTCACAACTTATAACTCACAACTTATAACTCACAACTTATAACTCATAACTTATAACTCATAACTCAAAACTTACAACTCAGTCTGTGTGAATCTGCGAAATCTGTGGTTTCATTTATCTGACTTCTGACCTCTGTTTTCTGTCTCTCACAGCGTGCGCCATTTTTGTTCGAGCGGTCGCGACGGGATCAGCCGTCGTCTGGACAGGCCGGCCGCAACGGCAATGGCCAGCAGTATTCCGCCGCCGACCAGCAATATCATACACGCCCACGCCGGCGGAAACTTCAGCGACGACAGAAACTCTTGCAGCCCCTGTGCATACCAGCGAAGCAGCCCTGCGCCGCCAACCAGCGCAAGCAGCAGTCCCGGCATGTGGAGCCATTCAAACCCCGCCAACGGATGCGACGGTCGGTCATTCGATTCTATGTGTTGATGCGTTTTCATCGGACACCCCCGTATTTTAAGAAGTCAGAAGTCAGAAGTCAGAAGACAGAAGGCGCTTCTGAGTTCTTATGCATACAGTATAGCACAAATACCGGTGTTTTTCAAGAGGGGGCGGGGCGTTGTCCGATTATCGGACGCATTTCGAATGGATGTGCGTTTTTTCAGGTTGAGCCAACAGAATTGACAGATCGGTATTTATACTGAATTTCACCATAAGACAGCGGTTTGCACTGCCTTAGAGGCGGTTTTATCGGAGCATCGTTGTGCGTCATCGTTACGGGGGCGGCGTGTTGAAATTTTTTGCAAAACCCATCGCTGTCAATGGACGACACAGAAAGCGTAAAGGTCTTATTTTTTTGGTTCAGATAGGTTACGCTATGCCTACTTATGAATATGTTGCCTGGGATGCGGCGGGCGCTTGCAAGCAGGGCGTCAAGACCGCCGACAGCGAAGAAGCGATTCTGTCGCTGCTGCGGGAAGAGTCTCTGACGCCGGTGTCCATCGCTGAGGTTGCCGTCCAGGACGGACAGCACAAAGGCCGTATTTCCGGCAAACGCATCAAGTCGCAGGATTTGTCGGCGTTTTGCTGGCAGCTTGGCACGATGATCGGCGGCGGGTTGCCGATTACCACGGCAATCTTCACCATTGCCGACGAGATGCCCAACAAATCGCTGGAGCATATCTGCAAAGACATTGCCGCACGGTTGGAACAAGGTCAGACACTGACCGAGGCGGTTACGCTGTATGAAAAGGTTTTCGGTCGTCTGGGCTGTGCAATGATTATGGCCGGCGAATCCAGCGGCTCGCTGACGCTGGCGCTGGGACGGCTGGCCGAGTACTATGAAAACCGCGACAAACTCATCCGCAAGGTGCGCGGGGCGATGGCGTATCCGATGTTTGTAGTCGGCTTTATTATCGTCATCATTATCGCGATGATGACGCTGATTATCCCGCGGTTTACGCAGATGTTTGCGGAATTGGGCGACAAACTGCCGGCGTTCACACGCGGATTTATGGCCGTCTATGACACGCTGATGAGCAATGTACCGCTGATTTTGATTGCGGTTACGGTGTCGGCGGTCGGGCTGATTGCATTCTCAAAGACACGCAGCGGCCATCGCAAACTCAGCGCCTTTGTGCTGAAGATTCCGATTTTCGGCAAGATTGTGCAAATGGCGTTTGTGGCCACGTTCTGCAAAACGCTTGGCACATTGGTCAGTTCGGGCGTGTCGGTGATCGATGCGTTTACGATTCTGTCCACGATGAGCAGCAACGAAGTTCTGGTCGAGGGCGTGCAGGAGACGCGCGAACGGCTCATCAAAGGCATGCCGATTGCAAAAAGTATGGAAGCGACGGGGCTGTTTCCGGGCGTAGCGGTCAAAATGGTGCATATCGGCGAGGAAAGCGGTTCGCTGGCGGCGGTGCTGGACAAGACCAGCGACTACTACGCTCGCAAGGTTGAACTGCTGATCGGCTCGCTGCTGGGACTGCTGGAGCCGATTTTGATTGTCTCGGTCGGGGCGATCGTGCTGGTGGTGCTGCTGGCGATGTATATGCCGATTTTTTCAATGTCGGCGTGAAGTCAGAAGTCAGAAGTCAGAAGTCAGGAGTCAGAAGACAGAAGACAAAATGAAGAAAAGCGGCCAGCATCCAGCCGCCAGCGGCCAGCTAAAAAATCTGGAATTTGGAGTCTGGAAGCAGGCAGCTAAAAATTGTGGTTAAGTCGGTCGGCCAGCTGGTCGAAATCAGCACAGGCAATCGAAGAAAATTTAACTTTTTTGTTTTAGGAGAAAGCAGTATGAAAACCAAGGCATTTACATTAATCGAACTGATGGTCGTCATCCTGATCGTCGGTATTCTGGCCGCCGCGTCGGTGCCGCTGATGCGGGGACGCATCGAGTCGGCCAAGTGGTCCGAAGCCAACGCCACCGCCGGCACGATTCGCTCGGCTGCGCGTGTGCTGTTCGTCGAAAAGGGCGCCGCCGCAGTTCCGACGGGCGCTCTGGACGCAACCAAAATGGCGGCGCTGGGCTTTAGCGCCGGCGATCTGAACGGAACGTATTTTATTTTCAGCGATTACAGCATCGGCGCTCCGGACGCCAACGGCAATGTGTCGGTAACGGTAACCGGCAGTCAGCCGAACGCTCCGTCCGGCAGCAAGACGCTCAGCCAGGACGGCAAGACGTGGCAATAATCCCACGGGTTTTAACCCACCCCAGACAGTACTGTAAAAGCGGAGGAAGGTTGATTCGTTCCTCCGCTTTTAGCTGTCTATTGCAGAAGGGATTGCTATGGCCAAACACACCCCCAAAAAACGGCCGGCCGGCGTTACCATGGTCGAGATTGTTACCGCCGCGGCGGTGTTGGCCGTTGCCTGCGTTGGCACGATCGGCTTTCAGCATCACGCCCGACGGCTTGCGCTGCGCGCCAATGCCGAAATCACCGCCGCCCGCACCGCACGGCTTATTTTGGACAACTGGAAAAAAACCGGCGGAGATGAAAACTTTGACCTGCGCACCTTGGAAATGGGATTTACCAAATCGCCCGATTCCAACGACTATCGGATCACCGTTGATGGATTGCCGATGACCGTCAGTTTGAAATGGAGTAATGTGGAACAGAACGCCGCCGCAATGGTAACGCTGCGGCAGATCGAAGCGACGATTCGCTGGCGTTCCGATCGGCAGAACGGCACGCTTGGCAGCAATGACCCGATGTATGTCATCAGCACTTACGTGCGCCGTGATGAGGCGGGAGGATAGAATTATGACCGTTGGAAGACGTCCTTTTGCTCGCAGCGGTATAACACTTATTGAGCTGGTGGTGGTGATGCTCTTAGCGGCGGTGCCGCTGGCGGCGGTAGGGATGCTGCTGGCCGGTTCCAGTCGCATCGGACAGCGCATCGCCAACGACAGCCAAAGTTCCGCTCGCTTGGACGGATACGCGGTTATGACCTCGCTGCAGCAGTTTGGGCGGCAGTCCAACCTGCTCAAATACACCGTTTACCGCATCACCAATTCCACTTTTACAGTTGCAACGCCCCCATCCGGTAAAACCATTGCCGCCGGACAAGCCGTGGAGTTTTGGTACTGGAACGATAAGTTTAATCCTCAAACCTCCACTGCCGATGTTCTTGAGATCAGCAATACAGGCACACACTACGCCCTTTATTATCTGGACGGCACTCAGCTTAAAGTGGATTTTGGCGCTGTGGTCAACGGCGTCGGCGGCGTCAAAAATAACACGCGCAACACCAGCAACCTCATCGAGACGCAGATTCTGGCGTCTAATGTCGATATTGCCAAAAATATCAACATTTTTTCACATCAGATAATCAGCGGTCAGGGCTGTGGCTGCGTCAATACCGATTTGACTTTAACCGATGCCAAGGGCGTATCGGTGAATATCAAGTTTTCCACGCTGATTCGCTCGGCTTGGCCGAGATAAAACACAGGAGGCATCAATGCCGCAGATAAAAACCAAACAGCACGGCTCGGTCTTGGCGCTGGCGATTGTGGTGATTTTGCTGCTGACGCTGACCGGCGCTGCGCTGATTAAAGCCGCACATGGACAACTGTTGCAGGCCGTCCAGATGAAAAACCGCGAGGCAGCTTTTTCGGCGGCGGAGGCGGCGTATGAAAAAGCGGTTTTCTGGATGAGCCAGCAGCCCGATATGCTTTCGTCTTTATACAGCGCCAATGCGTCCGGTTCGCTGAACTTTACGCAGAGCTATTCCGACTATGGCGTTAGTTTTGCCGGTTTTTTGGGGTCGCGTCCGGTCTATAAGATTGAAGCCAACGGCTACTGCGGCATACACCAGCGCAGCATTAGCGCCTATGTCGTTCAGGCCGTCAGCGGGTGGGATTTGGGCTCATGTCAAATACCGTCCTCGCCGACGCAAGGCGCCAAGGGCTATTTTGTAACCGGCGAGGTCATTGATATGCCCATGCATATCAACGACCAGAACGATTCTCCGGATGAACGCGATATTTATACATCGGGAACGCCGCAATTTTTGGCTCAGATGTCGATGGGCGAAAGCCGCTATACCTCCGGCGGTTCGGATAAATACAGCGGCGTCATGGGGCTTTTTAAAGGCGGGATTTATTTTAAGCAGCCCGCCAGTCGAATCGCCAATACCGATTCAGTCATCCAAAAAGTCGATCGCTTCAAACAATTTACCAATCCGTCGTATCAATTTAAGCCGACGGCCAAACCGCTGCCCAAAGACCCGAATGGCAAAGCGGGGTTTTATTCATCCACCGTATCCGAAGCGCCGGCAGTGCATCTGAAATTTTACGTCAAAGACGGCAAAGGATTTGTCCGCATTTATGACGACTGCACCGTCGCTACTTATACGCGGGGCGGTGCAACCAACAATTCATGGGATTACAGCTTAAACCCCGGCGGTGCAACAAAATTCAAAAAATACGGTATTTACGGCTGTCATTTTACCTCCGGCAGTTATACGGATGTTCCGGTGGATAACCCGTCGCATCCGATCTATGTCAAGCAGAACTACGGCGGCGTCGAAAGCGCCCCCGGAGCGCAGATTTATGTGGACGGAAACGTCGTCATTGGCTGCAGTCAGGAAGACGCAGCGGCGTTGGGCGCACAAATCAACAAACTCAAAGGGCAAATCTCGGTTGTCGCCACCGGCAACATCTGGATTACCAGCAGTCTGACGGTGGACGGTGCCCGCGACGCCAAGGGGATGCCGTCGTCCAACAACCCTAATGTACTGGGGCTGATTGCACAAGGCGTTATTAAAGTGGCCGACCCTGGAATGACCGAAAACAATCTGTTATCCCAAACGACCGATTTTGACCCCAGCAAGGTCGCCGGTTATATGCCGATCGGCAACCCCGACAAAGCGCCGATTTACAGCCGCAAATTACCCAAAACCGTCGAGGTCGAGGCCTCCCTGACCAGCGGCGGCGGCGGCTGGGGCGCCGAAAATCTGTACCGCAGTTCCTCATTCCCCGGCCGCAAAAATAATACCGCCGGCCAAAAGGATATATTGATTCTGCGCGGCACACGGTGCGAGCCGATGATTGGACTGACGGCCTCCGGTAATAATGGTTTTCTGGAAGAGGATTATTTTGATCAGCGGATGATTATGGGGATTCTGCCGGGCAACGTCTGGCTCAAAGGCAAATATGTCCTGATTCCGGGCGGCTGGACAGAAACGTCAAAACTCAAAGACTCCTAAAAAAGGGCATTGCAAATGTCCGATAACGGCGATTGCATTTTTAGGGTTAAGCGACCTTAACATTTCTCCGATACAAACGGCAAGACCGTCGAGAAAGGTTTTAGGATATGAAAGTACTGGAAAAATGGGTCAATTCGGTGCAGAACGGGCTGTGCGGGCTGGATATCGGCTCTGCGGCCGTCAAGCTGGTGAATCTGCGCAAAGGGTCGTCGGGCTATACGGCTGTTTGTGCGGCTTGGGCGGAGATTGAACCGAGCGGCGATGCGTCCGATAAAGAGCTGTATTCCAGTAAACTGCAAGCAGTACGCCGGTGTGTGCAGCAGGTTCCGGCCGGATTGGCGCGATATGCGGTTAGCGGCCTGAGCGGCCCAGATGCGGCGGTGCGGGGGTTCAACTTTCCGCCGCTGCCGGTCGAGGCGATTGAGCAGGCAGTGCGTTTTGAAGCCCAGCAGGTCTGCCCGATGGACATCCGCCACAGTGTTCTGGATTATCAATTAATGCAGTCCGATTCTGTGCAGACCGTGCAGAAACGCAGCGGCGTGCTGGTGGCCGGCACCGAACAGGCCATCGGCCAGCGCAGTCGGCTGGTCAAAGAGGCCGGTTTATCGTTAGTGTTGCTGGACGCCGACGGGCTGGCGGCGCTGAATTGTCTTGCCGCCTGTGAACCGTTGGATCAGTACCAGACGGTTGTTTTGATTGATTTGGGGATGAGATACATCAACATTATCATTTTAGGCCCCAACGGCCTGCCGTTTGTCCGCGATCTGGACTGCGGCGGCACGGCCATTATTGCTCAGATTGCCCAAGCGACCGGCCAGACGATTGAGCAGGTGCGTCAGGCCTTGTGGCCGACACGTCCGGCCGCTGCGCCGGCGGCGGTACTGGCCAAGCTGCATGAGGCGATACGTCCGGCCGTGCAAAGCATCTCGGAAACGCTGAAGTTTTATGCCTCGCAGGAAAAAACGCCGTTTGCCGAAAAGGTGTATTTGTGCGGCAGCGGCGCGACGGTCAAACCGCTGGTCGAGTTGCTCAGCGACGCATTGCCGACCGAGGTGGCGGTGTTTGATCCCTTCAAAAAAATCCGCGTCGAAGACAATGCCGTCGGCGCCGAACTGCTGGCTCAGCATGGGACGGTCTTTGTAACAGCGGCGGGTTTAGCAATGAGGACGGTATAGCAATGTTTGAAATAGACTTACTCAAAGGCAAGGCCAGACCCTATAAGCCCAGCCCCAAACGGGTTGTGGTTGCCGGTACATTGCTGGCGATACCGCTGATTGTTGCGCTGGTGTATGCGGCCGGCATTCAGAGCGATCGCGCTCAGTTGGCGACGATGCGGAGGATGACCGATGAACATAAGACGCGGCTGGCCGATTATGCGGAGGATATGGAGTTTTTGACTGACTTGCGGCGGCAGATTGACACCGTATCGCTGTCGCTGTCGGATATTGGTCAGGCGCTGCGGTATCGGACCGTAACCTCGGATATGCTGGCGACGGTTGCGCAGGAATTGCCGCCGACGCTGGTACTGCGGGAAATGAACGTTCGCCGCGTCGGAAAACGCGATCGCAAGACCGATGAAACGGGCAATGTGCGGTTTGAAACGACGGTGCAGCGCGGATTGAGTTTGACAATTTGCGGCGATGAATCCCGCGACTGCGATGCGGCGGTTCAGCAGTACATCGACCGGCTGAAGACCGCCGAGGCGATTGCGCCGATGCTGGTGGATATCCGCACGGCCTCGCGTCAGCAGCAGGAGCTGGATGGACGCGGGGCGATGGTCTATCAGCTCGAATTAACCTTTAAAGATCAAAGGTAAAGCCAATGAAGTTCAAGTGGTCTGTCTATAAAATTGTTGTTGCGGTTGTCTGGGCGATGATGCTGGCGGTGGTCGGGGCGGGAACGCTCTTTATCAGTCCGTCGCAGAAGATAGCGATGCAGCGGGCGCAGCAGGAACTGCTGGAAATGCAGGATCGGCTGGCGTTTGCCCGCAGCGCAGGGAAAAAAGACACCAAGCAGCGAATGCGCGACCGGCTGGCCGAGGCGGAAAATTCCGTCAACACCTTCAGTTGTACAACGGCGTCCGAGTCGGCGCTGATCTTCCAGATTGGTCAAATGGCCAACGCTTTGCAGCTTCAAAAGTTCAGCGGCCGGCAGCCCGACAATGTGCCGGAACCGACTTTGGACAAGAACGATCGCATCGGCGAGGGGTGGCTGACGGTGGACTTTGTCGCCGATTATCTGAAGACGGCGGCTTTTATTAACGGTCTGGAACGCAACGCTCCGGTGCTGTTCGTGGAGTCGATTCAGTTGACCCCGGCCGACGGCGACGCCGGATTAGCCGCGGTACGTATGAATATTTCGTATTTGATCCGTAAAAATGCTGCCGCATCGGTTGCGGCGGCGCGTTAAAGACAAGGAAGGTCAATGCTGTGAAGACACTTGCGATTACCAATCAAAAAGGCGGATGCGGCAAAACGACGACGGCGGTCAATCTGGCCGCGGCGCTGGCGATGAAGGGCTATCGAACACTGCTGGTGGATTTGGACCCGCAAGCGCATGCTACATTGGCGGTGGGGATTGTGCCGGAAAATTGTTATTACACGATTTATGATGTCATTATCGATCCATCGCTGCCAATCATGCAGGCGTTGTGGACAACGCGAATTGAGAACTTGGAGCATGCACCCAGCAACGTGCTGCTCAGCGGCGCCGAGTCGTATCTGGCATACTGTCGTGGACGCGAATTTATGTTACGCCAACGACTGGCGGCAGTGGCCGGCCGCTATGCGTATTGCATTATTGATTGTGCGCCGTCACTGAGCATAATGACGCTCAATGCAATGATTGCCGCCGATGAGCTTATTATTCCGGTACAGACGCATTACTATGCCATCGATGGTCTCCGTCGGGTGCTTGAGACGGTCGAGGTTGTAAAAGAGAAGTTTCATCCGTCGCTGCATGTGCGGGGTATTTTGCTGACGATGGCGGAGCGGCGAACGCTGCTGTGCAAACAGGTCGAAGAGCAGATGCGGCAGTACTTCGGCGAGCTTGTATTTAAAACCATGATCCATCGCAACATTCGGTTGGCGGAGGCCCCTAGTGCAGATCAACCGGTGATGACCTACGACCCGCATGGTTCAGCAGCGATGGAATATACCCAATTAGCCAGAGAGATATGCTATGAAGAAATCGGGATTACACAAACAGATTGTGTCGTTATTTGAGGGTGTACCAATTCCCCCAATCGCTCCCAAATCAGAGGCAGTGAGTTTGCAGCAGACAAGCGACGGGGCGACGCCGGCCAATCGGACGGCGGATGCGCCGATAGCGGCGCCTGCGGTACGCAGTGTATCGCGCCCAAAGCCGGCGCAGCGCGTCGAACAAACGGACGGCCTGTGGAACGTCGCCGGCAACCTTAAACGTCCTGTACAAAAGCCCAAAGCCGCCCAGCAAAACGCCGCCCAAAAACGCCAGAAAATGATGACCATGATGGTGGGTGTTCTGAGCGTGGTGTTTGTGGGCGTGCTGTATGTCGCCTTCGGCGGCATCGGACAGACCAAGGCGGTTTCGGTCGCCGCGGCCGCAGCGACTGCGACGACCCCGACGACAGCTGCGGTTAATCCCGAACAATGGGCGTTTCCCAAACCGCTGCCGTCGCCGATGCGCGACCCGCTGGTTATTCCCTCCGCGCAGGCGCAATTGTCGATAGATGACGGTTCTGCGCTGACAGTGCGAGGGATCGTGTACAGTGAGCAGAGACCTTCGGCGATTGTTAATAATAAGATCGTCTTTGTCGGCCAGACTATTAACGGTGCCAACGTCGTCAACATCACCCGTGGTGCTGTAGAATTTGAAAAAGACGGCAAACGCTGGACGCAGGGAGTGCAGTGAGAAGTCAGAAGTCAGAGGTCAGAAGACAGAGGTCAGAAGACAGAGGTCAGAGGTCAGAGGTCAGAGGTCAGAAGTTTGAGGTTAGAGATTAGAGGTTAGATTTTTTTCAAATTTCAAATTGAAATCTGAAATTTGAAATCTGAAAATAGACAATAGTCAATAGTCAATAGACAATAGTCAATAGGTGATAGTCAATAGGTGATAGTCAATAGGTGATAGGCAATAGGTGATAGGCAATAGGTGATAGGCAATAAAACAACGGACTATTCAGAGAGGAATAGACAATGGACAGGACAGGAACCCGACGGTGGACGGTAGGGTGGATTATTCTGATGTTATGTGCTCCGATGGTTTTCGGCGATGAAAACGCCCCCACGGCTCCGAACGCCCCAGCCGCACCGATGGCGACGGTATCGCCGGCACCGACGCTTTCAAGCTCGGTTACACGGCCGGCGCTGCTAACCCCCGTGCAGGAGCGGATGCAGCAGGTCGTCAGCGTTGATTTCAAGGACACCAGCATCGATGATGTGCTGATGATTTTGGCGCGGCAGGCCGACGTGGATATTATCAAAAGTCCCAAAGTACAGGGGCGCGTCAGCGCCGTGCTCAAAAACATCCCGCTCAGTGAGGCGCTGGCCAATATCCTGGAGGTACACGGCTTCGGCTATGTGGCCACGGATAATATGATTCGCGTGATGCCGAAGGATGAGATTTTCGAGACGCGCGAAAAACTGGTCAGCCACGTCTATCGCGTTACCTACGCCAACGTAACAGAGGTCGAAAAAGCCCTGAAGGCCTTTTTGTCCGAAAACGGCTCGATTTCGGCCAATCCCGGCACCAGCAACATCATTGTTACCGACGTGGAAAGTAAAATCCGCGCTATCAACTCGTTTATTGAAGAAATCGACCGCGTAACGCCGCAGATTTTGGTCGAGGCGCGCGTCTATGACATTTCCTCGCAGGATAAACTCGACTTGGGCGTCCAGTGGATCGCCGGCACGGCCACCAGCTTCGGCAACCCCTTGCCGGGCGCGACGCTGGGCAATAACGTCGGCACCATCGGCAACGCCAACGGTAATACGGTGACCAACCCCTTCACCACCGGCGCTTTTTCCGGCAATACCAGCAACACCACCACCTCGGCGCTGCTGCGGTACGGCATCTTGAACGACCACATGAATATCGATGCAATTTTGCACGCCTCACAGGAAGACATCCGCGCCAAACTGCTGGCCAACCCGCGGATTTTAGTGCTGGATAACCAACAGGCCGAGATTAAGATTGTCGAGGAAATCCCCTATCAAGAGCTGACCGAGACCAGCGCCGGCGGCAGCATCGGCACCACCCAGTTTCGCGATGTGGGCGTCGAGCTGCGCGTCATCCCGCATCTGACGCGGGACGGGCTGATTCGGCTGATTCTCAACCCCAAATTCAGCACGCGCACCGGCGATGTGCTGCTGAACACCGGCAATCCCAACGTGCCGCCGCAGCCGATTGTCTCAACCCGCGAAACCACCACCACCGCGCTGATTCAAGACAAACAAACCGTCGTTATCGGCGGCTTGAAACGGCAGGAAATCCTTCATCAGGTCAACAAAGTGCCGCTGTTGGGCGATATGCCGCTGTTGGGCGCGCTTTTCCGATTCAACGGCGAAAAGACCGTCAACAGCGAATTGGTGATTTTCATCACCCCCCATGTGGTGGACAATCCCGTCCTGACCGCACGGGAACAACAATCGCTGGAGGCCACGGAGGTGCCTGCGCCGCGCGTGGCTGTATCACGCTTTAAAACGTCGCTCGACTGAACGAGTGTCGGAGGGAAGAGTTACGGCCTTGTTTGAGACGCTCAAACAAGGCCTTTTTATTGACAATGGTAATCAATAGTCTTCCAGATGGCAAAACTCGGCATTTTCCAGCCATTGTTTGGGACGGCTGACAAAGTCGGCCAGTCCCTCCAGCAGACGGTAGTGTCGGCGCTCTTCGTCGGCCATTTGTTCAAACAATGCCTTGTGATCGGGATTGTCGGACTGGTCGGCGCGATCCAGATAAAAATCGATGCTCTTTTGCTCCAGCTCCATTGCCTGTCGATACAGCGCCTCGTGGCCGTGATCGATATCAAACGGCTCATGGAATTCCTTGATTCGCCGGAAGATATTTTTGGCCTTGTTGAGGATTTGTGAATCGGCCATTGTGCCGGCTTTGGTTTTCATTTGTTCAAGGGTACAGGCGTGTTTGGTTTCGTCATCGGCCAGCATTGTCAAGATTTCCTGAACGCCTTTTTCGCTGACCTGTCCGGCTAACTGCCGATAGAACGTTTCGCCGTCCTTTTCCATCTGAATGGCAAATTTGAAGATATCCATTTTTGCTGCTCCAAAAAAAGTTTGTCGTTTGGCTTCCAGCAACCAGCAACCAGCAACCAGCTTCCAGCTTTCAGCTTACCTTCGCTGGCCGCTGATTGCGGGCAGCTATTGTTTATTCTGTCTTCTGACCTCTGTCTTCTGACTCTTACTCTCGTTTATTCTCGGCTCGAAACTGACGCGGCGTCATCCCGACGACTTGCTTGAAAATACGGGTAAAGTAGCTCTGGTTGTTATAGCCGACCTCAAAACAGATTTGCGTGCAGTTTTGGTCGGTCGTCAGCAGTCGCTGTTTGGCCTGATTGATGCGGATGTTGGTCAGATACTCAATGACGGTGATGCCGATCTGCTCTTTGAACAGATGCGCCAGTCGCGAGACGCTCAGATGCGCCTGCTTGGCCACGTCCTCCAGCGCAAGCGGCTGGTCATAATTGAGCTGCATATAATCCATCGCCGGTTTAAGCTGCGAGATTTTTTTGGCGTCCTGCGAGCTATAAACGCTTTCAATAAAATCATCCAGCGCCTTGCTGATCCACACGCACAAATCCTCCTGTGTGTCCAGATTCAGTACCTTGTTGAGGTATTCAAGATTTTTGTTCAGCAGCAAATTGATATCCACGCCGCTCTGCGCGGCCGCTCGGCTCAATACGCTCAGCAGTTCGACCAGCCGCGCCTTGAGGATGTTGACGTTGCCGGGGTTGTGGAACATAATCTTGCCCAGCAGCAGATTAAGGATTTCCTTGGCGCCGGTGCGGTCGCCCAGCTTGACCTTGGCGATCAACTGACATTCCAGATCGAACGGATAGCTGTCCTCTGAGCCGAACAGTTTGCTTTCCTGAATGACCTCGCTGATTTTGGCCTGCTGCTGCGAGCGCTGACGGCGCCATTGAATGACCTGCGGATCCAAGTCTGTCGATTGATACAGCAGCACATACAAAAACTCCGCCGCCTCGTGAATGCGCCGCGCCGAGACGACCGGCAATTGACGCAGGGCTTGCTCAAGCTCTATACTGTCAAAACGCAACCCGCGCAGCCGCTTGTTGACGTCCTGAATCGTGATTTCATCGCACGGCTCCCATATACATTTGCCGAAAAACGCCCCTCCCAAAGGCAGGTTGCCGTCCATGACCGGCACACAGACCAACACGATGCCTGCATGGCAGAGGGTGATATAGGGTTGGCCGGTCTCAATAGAGATATTCAAGCTCCGCAATCGATCTTGTCGGCAGCGTGCCGCCCCGACCTTTGAACTTCGCACCATCTGGCAAAATTCCGGCGTGCAGTCGCGCGAACAAAGCGAGCGAATTTCACGCCCCTCAATATCTGAAAACTCGATGCTTTGGCCGTAATTCCGTCGAAACGCCGATTCGATGCGACCAAACTGCTCGCGGGTCAAGATGTCCTTGATGTCAACGACTTGAGAGGCGTGTTTTTTTGTTTGTCGCATATATTGGGTCTTTTTTTTATAATAAAAACCTCTGTCTTAGCAAGATAGTATTATACGAATTTAGGCCGTCTCTTACAAACATTTTTTTCATATTTTTCACAAAACCTGTGCTTGGCTCTGATTACTATCGGGTGAAGGAAATGTATTAGAGTTCGAAAGCAAAATAAGAATAAAAATAGGATTAATTTTGGTATTTTTTTGTGAAACGTGCGGCTATGATTCCAGTATTGTGTTAAAAAGGGAAAATATGACCTGTTTTTGGGAGTATGGGACATGGCAGTCAAGCGTCTTCGGGAGTATCTTTCGGCGGGGCAGTTTGCGGTTACGGCTGAGCTGACCGGCGGGCCGGGGTATAATTTTGCACCGTTTATCAAGTTTTTGCAGGCCTGGCAGGCCTCGGACAAAACCCTGCCGGCGGGGTATCATTTTGCCGGCATCACGTTTCCGCAAAACCCCGGCGGCGTAGCCAACATCGACCCGACCGACGCTCTGGCGGTGGCCGAGGCCAAGAATCTGCTCGACGGGCTGGACTATATCCCGCATTTAAGCTGCAAAGACAGCAATCTGGACGGCCTGATCAGCGCCTTGGTCGGTTATCGGCAGCGCGGCGTCGAGAGCATCCTCGCCCTGACCGGCGATAAACCCGCAACCTCAAAAGGCGTCTTTGAAGTCGAATCGGTCGGCCTGCTGGGGGCTATCGGCAAGCTCAATCAGGCCGAAATCCTCAAAGCCAAGCCCGGCCAGTGGGACAAGGTGCATCGCTTTTATGCCGGAGCGGCGGTCTCGCCCTTTAAGTACACAGAGCCATCGCTGATGCAGCAGTATTACAAGATGGAAAAGAAGATCGCCAACGGCGCGCAGTTTCTGATTACGCAGGTCGGCTGGGACTGGAAAAAGTCCGTCGAACTGATGCGCTATCTCAAAGACAACAACATCAACATTCCCGTCATCGGCAACGTCTATTGGCTCACGACGCAGACGCCCGCTCCGCGTCTGATGCACGATATCAAGCTGCCGGGCTGCTTTGTCAGCGATGCGCTGCTGGCCAAATTGCAGGCCGAGAGCGTCGATGAGCATATCGAGCGCGCCGCCCAGCAGGTGGCGATGTACAAGGCCATCGGGGCGGCCGGCGTCGATGTCGGCGGCGTCCACGACCTGAAGGTGTTTATGACGATTCTCAACCGCGCCGCTGAAATCGGCAAAGACTGGGAAAAGTACAAAGACAACCTATATTGGCCGGCGGACAAGCCGTTTTATCTGTATGACGACAGCGGCAAACAGGTCGCCCTCAGCACGCCCAAAAAGAAAGGCAACGAAAAGTTCTTCGACTTTATGCATCGGGCGATCCTTGACCCCAACTACACCGGTTTTAAGGCCTTCCGCGGCACGCTCAAGGCCGTAGGCGCCAATCGCGAAGGCAGTTTCTGCTACAAGGCGTTTAACGGCGTCGAAAAAAGCTTTAAGTACTGGCTGTTCGAATGTCAGGAATGCGGCGATTGCTACTTGCCGGAAAATTTTGGATACTGTACAATCGGCGGCTGCGAAAAAGGACTGGACAACGCCCCGTGCGGTGATGCGACCGTGGACGGCTACTGCGGCAACAATCTGGAGCGGCTGTGCATCGGCGAAAAGATTTACGGCTCGGCGGCGGCGGAAAAAGGCGGCCGCGAGGCGTTGCGCCGCCGTATCAACCGCCCGCGCATCCCGCGGCTGGAGCATACCAGTTCCATTATCAACTACTTGTTTGGAAAGGATCACACGATGAAAACGCCGCTGATTGGCATTGGCGAGGCCATTCACGCCTCGATTCCCAAGACCGGCGAAGTGATGAAAGAACTGCACGCCCTCGGCGCGGACGCCTACACCAAGCCCAGCGGCCCGCTGGACTATATCCGCGCCCTGATTGAAGAGCAGGCCAACGAGGACGCCTCCTACATCGCGGTCAATCTGGACGCCTTTGGCGAAAGCGACCCAAAGGTGGCGGCCAAAATGATGGTCGAATACGTCAAACTCGTCCGCAAGTGGGGCAAGGGTGTGCCGGTCTGCGTGGACAGCTCGGACGATAATGTGCTGCGAGCGGGCTTGAAGGAATGGTACAACACGACCGAGCCGGTCAAGCCGCCGCTGCTGAACTCCATCAAGGTGCATACGGCCGATGCGATGATGCCGCTCAAGAAGCAGTACGATTTTTCGTTTATCGGCCTGCTGGTCAGCGAGGACAAGGCCACCGGCCCCGGCGGCTCGCACTCGGTCGATGAGCTGTTTGCGCTGGCCGAGACGATTTTCAACAAGGCGATGAAGTATGGCTTTAAGCCGCAGGAGATTTTCTTTGACTCGACGGTCTTTCCGATTGCGATTGATATGCCGATGGAGCCGGGCGTGCCGGGTTATACTTACCGCGCGTTCCAGACCATCAAGCGCATCAAGACCGACCCGCGGATGAAGGATTGCCATTTTTCGCTGGGCGTGAGCAACTGCTGCCGCGACCTGCCCGGACGCAAGATCGGCGTGTGCCGCGCGTATGTGGCCAAGGCGATGGAGTACGGTTTGGACGCCGGCATCGTCAACGTCGCCCACCGCTACGGCGAAAAAGAGGTGGATCCCGAACTGTACAAGCTCATCGACGCCTACGCCAACCTCGACGGCTCGATGGAGCGGCTCAACGAGGCGATGACCCTGATGGCACAATTCTGCGCCTCGACCAAAAAGTAACCCCGCGGCCGATACTGTTGTGGATCAAAGGCGAACCTGTGTGTTCGCCTTTTTTTTAGCCGCCAATCGGCTCAAAATGCGGTACCACCCACTGTGAGGGAAATAGACGGGATTCCGTAGGGTGGGCTATGCCCATGCGGAACATTGCACGGCCATTATGAAGATACAGCGTGGGCGATGCCCACCCTACCTGACTAATAATGGGGCGAACACACAGGTTCGCCCCTACGGCAGGGTTTGTAGTTCAAGCTTTAGCTTGTGTAATATGAATTTTCTCTGATTTGTATGTATCACGGGCATCTTGGCCGTAAAAAATAAAAAAACGCGGCTAAGTCGTTGCTGTGATAGCTGCTTTTTCGATGTTCCTTAGGAGAGTTTCTGGGTTAGGGCGTCGAGGGCGTCTTTGGCGCGGACGAGGCGACAGCCCGTGCGGCCCTGCCATTTCAGCTCGCGGTTGGTTTTGAGAAGCTCTTCGACCTTGCGGCAGGCCAGAATGACGGTGGCGTGGTTTTTGTCGCCCAGCGTGCGGCCGATCTCCGGATAACTCATCTTGGTCAGCCGCCGCGTCAGATACATCGCAAAGGCACGCGCCAAGCTGACGGCGCGGTCTTTTTTGTCCGAGTGTACATCGGCGACGGTGACGCCGAAATACTCGGACGCCGCCGCGGCGATGTCGGAGGTTTGCACGACCGGATCGGTGCGGGTGATATGTTCATTGAGAATCTGCTGGGCGACGGCCAGCGTCATCGGCGTTTGGCTCAGCGCGGCGTACGCGCTGAGTTTGACCAGTGCGCCTTCCAGCTCGCGCACGCCCGCGGTAACGGTTTGAGCGACATAATCCAGCACGGGCTTGGACAGATTCAGCCGCATTTGTTCGGCCCGGCGGGCGCAAATTTTATTTCGCATCTCCAAATCCGGCGGCTCCATCCGCACGACCATTCCCGAAACGAACCGGTTGACCAGCTTATCGCACAACTGGCCGATTTCCTTGGGGTGTGCATCGGAGGCCAAAACGATCTGCTTACCCGCCAGGTCGATACTGTTGAAGGTGTGCAGAAACTCTTCCTGCATTGCGGTTTTGTTGGCCAGAAAATGAATGTCGTCAATCGCCAAAATATCCAGATTGCGAAAGCGATTGCGAAAGGCGTCGAGCTTTTGGGTCTTCAGCGCGACGACATATTGATTGGCGAATTCCTCTGCCGACAGATAGCACCAGCGGCAGCCGGCCTTTTGTTCAAACATCGCGTTGCAGATGCCCTGCAGCAGGTGCGTCTTGCCGACGCCGTAGCCGCCGTGGACAAACAGCGGGTTAAAGGGGCTTTTCTCCTCGGTCAGGATGGATTGTGCGGCGTTGTAGGCCAGTTGATTTTTGCTGCCGACGACAAAGGTGTCGAATGTCAGTTTCAGCGGCAGCGCACGTCCGGCGGCGGTTTTGGCCGCGAGAGTTCGGCGCTGACTGGTCTTTTGGCGTTCGGCCTGCACGTCCGCCGGCACGGCGGATTTGAGCTGCGGCCGGATGGCTCCGC
>Ga0308414_1000665_pt1 | contig 22150 bp, 16 predicted proteins | sample HotsprSampleOS50_FD_205667 | JGI IMG/M metagenome (GOLD analysis project Ga0308414, IMG submission 205667) | Hot spring phototrophic mat microbial communities from Octopus Spring, Yellowstone National Park, Wyoming, United States - 20090730_OS50 ...
CACCGGGCCGCCGCTGGCCTCCTCAATAGCGCTCCACACATGCTCCGGGTGGATGTGCCGGCCGCGCGCGTCGTTGAGCAGGGCGTCGTTGCACTCGCCTACCACACAGTTAACCGTACCCGTCGTCAGAGCGATGTCTGGGTTGTGGCGCAGCATATAGGTCAGCAGGGCGTCGCCGGCGCGAGCCACGCTCAGGTTGCTGGTCAGGATGATGGGCGTCTCGATGGTGCCGCGCTCGCGGATCTGCTCGAAGCCCATGTACTTGCCGAAGCCGTTGATCGAGTAGACCGCGCCCACCACTTTGTCGCGGAACAGATTGCCGCCGTGTGGCAGAACAGCGGTAACGCCCGTGCGCACCGGCCCCTGGCCTTCCACCAGCGGGCCGTCGCCGCTGATGAGCGTGGTGTGGCCCACTTTGACGCCAGGCACATCGGTAATCGCGTTGAGCGCTCCGGGGCGCAGCCGCCCCGGTGTCAGGCCAAGATCGCGCAGGCGGGTCACAGATAGCTGCTCCTTGTGCACATAAAATCCGTCCAAGTAAGCGTTTGTTTCTCGCGCCTCATCCCCTAACCCTGACAGGGATAGGTTTTTAATTCGAGGGTGGATAGAACACAGTTAATCAGGTACAGATTAAGTCACCCAACGAAACTGACCTGAGGCACAATGTCCTACCCACCCGAATTGTTAACATGGACAGAGGAAGTGTCAAGGCGCTTGCCCCATTTAACCGCCCGTCAAGCCCGTGTCCTGGCATGGTACAACCTTGCCATCACGGTCGTGCAAAGTTGCGAGATGCGTCATGTCGCCTACTTTCTCGCCTGCCTGCTGGGGCACAAGGAAAACACGATGCGGCAGCGCCTCGTCTGCTCCCTGCTCGCCCTGCGTGTGACGCCCAGCAGCAGGGTGTTTGGCTGCTCGTCACCGACCAGCCGCCTGCCCATGTCAGCCCCACCCTTAGTAGAGGCCTATTGGCAGGATTCATCCTGTCTCATCTTTTTATTATCTCCGGCCGTGAGGTTTAAACGCTGATTTGCAGAGCCTTAAATAGAAGCCGATATTTTAACCCTATCCACGATTTAAACGTCCGTAAGCACGTCGTTGAAAGGAGCGTAAGCAAATGCTAAGGTATCGGCTGCCAGTACTGTTTCTCGCCTTAGTGTTATCAATCTCTGTTGTATCTGCTCAAGAGATGGAGACCGGCAACGTCATTTTCTTTCACCCTGATGGCAGCGGTGTGAATCATTGGAACGCCGCGCGCATGTATTGGTATGGTCCTGACGCCTTGCTGAACTGGGATCAACTGCCAGAGATGGCGGTTTATCGCGGTCATATGTCAGATCGCCTAGTCGGCACATCCAACGGTGGCGCGACAGTTCACGCTTTTGGCTATAAAGTGCTGGGGCCTGGGTCGTTTGGTCAGGATGGCGGTATCGACCCCGAAGAACCGGGTTCAGCCGGGCGCCCGATCAAAGCGCTGAGCGGCTTCAGCGGCAGCATCATGCGTGAGGCGGCAGCGGCAGGGATGCCCGTTGGCATCGTCAATGATGGCGACCTGCCGGAACCCGGCACGGGCGCGTTCCTGGCAGAAGTGGGCGATCGCAACCTCTCCAATAATATTGCCGCTCAGTTCCTCGATGGCCGTCCCGGTTTCGAGGGCGAACCGCTGCCAAAGGTGCTGTTGGGCGGCGGTGAAGGCTTCTTCCTGCCAAAAGATGCGCCTGCCTGCGAAGCAGAAATCACGCTGGAGTGCTATGTCCACGTTGATCAGGTCAATGGGCGCGGTCCAGCGCGGGAAGATGGGCGCAACCTGCTGATGGAAGCCGCTGATTTGGGCTATGAAGTGATCCGCACCCGTGCCGAGTTCGAGGCGCTGTGGGAGCGCATTCAGGCGGAGCCAGACTTTGCACCGATGGTGCTGGGTCTGTTCGCGCGCGATGACATTTTCAACGACACCACTGAAGAACGCCTGATCGCGCTCAACCTAGTGGACAACAGCATGAGAGATACCCGCGATGGTCGCCTGATCATCTGGGGCAGCCGCCCAGGCACACCGGGCTATAACCCGCCAACTGCCGCTGAGATGAACACAATGGCGCTGGAACTGCTGCGCCGTCACAGCGAGCAGGCGGGTATGCCCTTCCTGCTGGTGTCGGAAGTGGAAAGCACCGACAATCTGGCAAACAACGCCAATGGTATCGGCACGCTGCGCGCCCTCAAGGCGGCAGATGACAGCATCGGTGTCTTCCTCAGCTTCATCGCCGAGAACCCGAACACGCTGCTCTTTACTGCCGCTGACAGCGATGCTGGCGGGATCCAGGTCTTCAGCCCGGCTCCGGCTGCCGATGGCCGCGTCACGACCAGCACAGGTAACCCGACTGGAATTGGCTTTAACATCGGCTTCCCGCTCGATGGCATCGAGGGTCAGAACACCGCGCCGTTCGTTGCTATGCCGGATGCGCTAGGTACCGAGATGGATTTTGCGCTCGGCTGGATTGGTACCAATGACGTCGCAGGCGGTATCATCAGCCGTGCCGTGGGCCTGAACGCAGAGCTGCTTCGCACCGAGTTCAGCGCCCGCTTCGACAGCACCGATGTCTATCGCCTGATGTACGTCACACTGTTCGGCAAAATGCTGCCGAGCGCCGAGGGTCTGGCAGCGCCCGATCGCTAAGCCGCACTGACACCTGAGCAGTACGTATGCAAGGGGTGGGGGGGGGACTCAGGCCCCCCGCCCCTTTTTGATGCTCGGCTGGCTGCAATAAGAGCGCAATTGACCTTACCCCAGTTTGACAGACACAAAAAATGTCCGATAAACTGAACTTAATTAACTTAAGGAGCGAATAAACGGAAACGTTCAAGCCCAAGGTGCTGACGATAGCGCAGCGCCACAAAGTTAGCCCCTGACCGCTGCCGCTGCCTCACAGCAGCGGCGGTTGGTTGAGCGGCGGCCCGCTGCGGCGCATCGAGTGAGGCCGCTGCAGGCCGCGCGCCTTCAGCCAAGCGTCTTCGGGGCCGTCCCAGCCGCAGGCGTTGAAATCCACCAGGCCACCGGCGCTGAAGCGCACCCCCTCCGCCTCCAGACGAGCGCGCTGCAAGCTGGCCCCTCGGCTGCCTTCTGGCAGGCTGATGCCGCCCCGGCTGTTAATCACACGGTGCCAGGGGACAGTCGGCTCATCTGGGCCGGAGACCGCGTTCATGGCGTAGCCCACCCAGCGCGGCGCGATGCGGTCGTAGGTCCGCGGGTCCACGCCGGGCGGCGGCGGGATCATAGCGGCGATCTGGCCGAACGTCACCACGCGCCCGCGCGGCACTTGGCGCACGATCTCCCATACAGTCTGAAAGTAGCCGTCACGGTCAGGGGGCATCGGGACGGTCATGGCGCTCACTCCTAGCGGCGGGCCTGGACAGCAGGCGCGCGGCGTCGGCGTCGGCCAGCCACAGCAGCCGCCCGCTGGTCGGGCGTACGGCCTGCGCCGGCAGATCGGCCGGGCGCTGCGGCCCCTCCAGCACGGCGCGCAGCGTCTCTGCCTTGCCGCTGCCGCTGACGAGAAAAACCGCCAGCGCGGCGGCGTTCAGCGCGGGATAAGTGAGCGTGACGCGCCACGAGCCGCGGTGCGTGGCGAACACCGCCACCGCCAAGCGCACACGCTCGGCCAGCGCTGGCGCGCCGGGGAAGAGCGAGGCGGTGTGGCCGTCAGCGCCCATGCCCAGCAGCACCAGGTCGAAGCGCGGCGGGCCGTTGAAGTGAGCGCGCAGCTCGTCTTGATAGACCAGCGCCGCCTGCACCGGGTCATCCTCGCCGCGCATCCGGTGGATGTTGTGCGGCGGGATGGGCACGTGGTCGAGCAGCGTCTCGCGCGCCATGCGGTAGTTGCTCTCCGGGTGATGGGGCGGCACACAGCGCTCGTCGCCCCAGAAAACGTGCACCGCTTCCCAGTCCAGGCGCGCGGCGTAGGGGTCGGCTGCCAGCAGGCTGTAGAGCGCGGCCGGGGTCTCGCCGCCGGCCAGCACCAGGTTGAAGCGCCGTTGGGCAGCGATGGCTGCCTGGCCCGCCGCGGTGACCACCTCAGCGGCAGCCCGCATGAGGTGGACGCTGTCGGGGTAAACCTGAATCTCCACCATGGCCGGTCACTCGTGCGCGCAGCCGGGGCGCCAAGCGCGCCCGCCGTCGCCCGCCAGCAGGTCGTCCGCTTCGCGCGGCCCCCAACTGCCGCGGGGATAGACCGCCAACTGCGGGCCATCCTCGGCCTCCCAGCCGGCCACCACCGGGTCAATCAGCTTCCAGGCCGCTTCGATGCCGTCGCTGCGCGTGAACAGCGCGGCGTCGCCCTGCAGCGCGTCAAGGATCAGGCGCTCGTAGGCATCGGGGATAGCGCACTCGCCGAAAGCGTCGGCGTAGTGAAACTCCATGTCCACTGAGCGGCCTTCACGGGCCGAGTCCGGCTTCTTGGCTTCGAACGTCAGATGCACGCCTTCGTCTGGCTGAATGCAGATCGAGAGCGCGTTGGGGTGGATGCGCCCCTGGCCGCTGCTGTTGTTGTCGAACATGGCCAGCGGCGGGGCGCGGAACACCACTGTGACCTCGGTCAGTTTGCGCCGCAGCGCCTTGCCAGAGCGCAGGTAGAAGGGCACGCCCTGCCAGCGCCAGTTGTCAATGTTGAGCTTGAGCGCGGCGTAGGTGGGCGTGCGCGAGCCAGGCGCGACGCCATCGGCATCGCGGTAGCCCTCGTACTGCGCGCAGACCGTGTCGAACAGGTCAATCGGCCGGATGGCGCTCAGCACCTTGACGACTTCGTTGCGCAGCAGGTCTGCCTCCAAAGACGCGGGCGGCTCCATCGCCACCAGCGCCAGCACCTGCAGCAGGTGGTTCTGGAACATGTCGCGCAGCACACCGGCGCGGTCGTAATAGCCGGCGCGGCTGCCCACATCCACCGACTCGACGGCTGTGATTTGCACGTTGTCAATATAGCTGCGGTTCCAGATCGGCTCGAAGATGGCGTTGGCAAAGCGCAGGAACAGGATGTTCTGGGCCGTTTCCTTGCCCAGGAAGTGATCGATGCGGTAAATCTGGTGCTCGTCGAAAGCGGCGTGCAGCTCGTGGTTGAGGGCGCGCGCGCTGGCCAAGTCAGTGCCAAACGGCTTCTCCACAACCACGCGCTGCCAGCCGTGCTGCTCGTCTGGCAGGCCCAGCGCGCCCAGGTTGCGCACGATAGGGATGTAAAGCTGCAGCGCGACCGACAGGTAGTACAGCCGGTTGGCGGCTGGCGCGCCCTCGATGGCGCGGATCTGCTCGACAGCCGCTTCCAGCTCGGCGCGCTCGGCGGCGCTGCCGCGCACATACCACAGCAGCGCGGCGAAACGCGCCCAGACGTCGGCGTTGAACGTGCTGGCGCTGGCCTCGGCCGTGCTCTCGCGCAGGAAGTCGCGCCAGGCCTCGTGCGAATAACCCGAGCGGGCCATGCCCACCACGCTGAAGCGCGGCGGCAGGCGATCCTTGAGAAACAAGTTGTACAGCGCTGGGATCAGCTTGCGCTGCGTCAAGTCCCCTGAGGCGCCGAAGATGACAACAGTGGTGGGGGTGTTAGACACAGATCAGCCCTCGTTCGCCTTCTTGACCGGGTGGCCGCCGAAGCCGGCGCGCATCGCCGCCAGCAGGCGCGCGGCGTAGCTGTCGTCTTGGCGGCTGACGAAGCGCATCTGCAGCGCCAGCGTGATAACGGGGGCGGGCACGTCCAGGTTGATGGCCTCGAACACTGTCCAGCGGCCCTCGCCGCTGTCGCTCACATACGGGGCGATGGCGCTCAGGTGCTGGTCCTCGGCCAGCGCGTCCGCGGTGAGATCAAGCAGCCAGGAGCGCACAACGCTCCCATGCTGCCAGATGGTGGCGATCTGGTGCATGTCGAGGGCGAAATCGCGGCGGGCGCGCATGATCTCGAAACCCTCGGCGTAGGCCTGCATCATGCCGTACTCGATGCCGTTGTGCACCATCTTGACGAAGTGGCCCGCGCCATTCGGCCCCACATGGCCCCAGCCGCGATCGGGCGCAGGGGCCAGCGTCTCCAGCGCTGGACGCAGCAGCGCGACGGCAGCCGGCTGGCCGCCCACCATCAGGCTGTAGCCCTCGGTCAGGCCCCAGATGCCGCCGCTGGTGCCCACGTCCACGAAGTGCAGGCCGCGCGCGCTCACCAGGCTGGCGCGGCGCAGCGTCTCGTTGAAATTGCTGTTCCCGCCGTCCACGATCACATCGCCAAGCTGGAGCAGGTCCATGCAGCGCTGCACATGCTCCTCGGTGGGGTCGCCCGCTGGCAGCATGAGCCACACCACGCGCGGCGCGTCCAGCTTGCTCACCAGGTCAGCCAGCGAATCGCTGGGGATAGCGCCCTCAGCGGCCAGCTCGTCAACCGGGCCGCGCGTGCGGTTGAACACCACCACCTCGTGGCCGCCGCGCAGCAGGCGGCGCGCCATGTTCGCGCCCATGCGTCCCAGTCCAACCATGCCCAGTTTCATGCGTCAGTCTCCAGTCGTCGGTCAACAGTCATCAGCTAGTAGCGACACCCGATGCGCCAGCAGAAGCGCGGCGGCGACAGAAGCCGCGCTCACCCGCGCCGCAGGTGGCGGATGCCGCCCGGCCCGGCGACGATCACCTCGTGGGCCAGCCCCAGGAACAGACCGTGCTCGACCACGCCCGCCCGCCGTTTGATGCGCTCGGCCAGGGCGGCCGTGTCGTGGATGGGGCCGAAATAGCAGTCCAGGATGATATTGCCCTGGTCGGTGCGGTAGAGGGCCTCCAGCGGCGTGTCTGGGCCAGCGGCGGGCTGCTCGCCGGCCTTGAGATTGACGCCGGCTGGCCGCGGCGCAACGCGCGCCCCCAGCCCGCTGAGATAGTCATACTGCGAGCGCCAACCAAATGGAACAACCTCCACCGGCACGGCCCAGGCCGTGCCCAGCGCCGGCACGAGCTTGGCCTCGTCCACCACGATCACCTCGCGGCGGGTGGCTTGGGCGATGATCTTCTCGCGCAGCAGCGCGCCGCCGCCCCCCTTAATTAGGTCGAGCTGCGGGTCTACCTCGTCAGCGCCGTCTATCGTGAGGTCAATGCAGGGGTGGGCGTTGAGCGTGGTGAGCGGAATGCCCAGCCGCTGGGCCTCCGCCTCTATGCGCAGCGACGCCGCCACGCCCAGGATGTTCGTCAGCGCGCCGGCCTGCAGCAGCTCGCCGATGCGCTGGACGGCCAGCAGCGCTGTGCGGCCCTCGCCCAGCCCAACCACCATGCCGGACTGGACGAGTTCAGCGGCGCGGAGGGCCGCCTGCTGCTTGAACTGGAGGGCGGTGTCTGCGTCGGTCACAGCGCCCCCAGCAGGGCGCGCAGGCCGCCCTCGACGTCAGTTCCCACGTGCAGGCGCAGCACACGCCGCCCGTTTTCCAGCAGGGCCTCGCGGTCGCCCAGGGCCTGCGCCAGCTTGAGCGTGCCAAACGTTAGGGCCGCCTGCGGGCTGCCGGCAGAGTCCGGGATGGGCAGGTCGGCGGCGGCGGTTGATGTGATCTGGATGAACAGGCCGCTGCCGCTGCCGCCCTTGTGCAGCTGGCCGGTAGAATGCAGGTAGCGCGGGCCATAGCCGACGGTGGTCGCCAGGCGGTAGCGCTCGCGCAGGCGGACGCGGATCGCCTCCAACAGCGCGTCGGTCTCCGGCGTGGGGGCGACATAAGCTTGCAGGGCGACGTAGCTGGCCGGGTGAGCCTGATTGAGAAAAAGCGCCAGCGCCTCGCCCAGGCTGCGCGCATGGACGCTGCCGAACACCGAAACGCCGTTCTCGGTCAGCAGCGGCGTTTCCGGCGGGAACGTGCCGGCCTCGCTGAAGGCGGCCACCATCTGGCGCGCCAGCGCCTTGGCGCTCTCTACATCCGGCTGGTCGAACGGCTGGATGTTGAGCAGGTGGCCGGCCACCGCCACGGCCATCTCCCACAGGAAGAACTGCGCGCCGAGGTCGTAAAGGTCGTGCAGGTGCAGCCGCACCACTGGCCGGCGCGCGCGCTCCAGCAGGTCAATCTGATCGGCGTAGGCGTCGTCGCCCTCCAGGTGCAGGTAGAAGAACAGCCGGTCGTCGCCGTAGACCGCGGGCGCGCCGGGCGGCTCGGCCACCACGGGGACAATGCCGGTGCCGTCCTTGCCCGTGCTCTCAGCGATCAACTGCTCAACCCAGTCGCCAAAACTGGCGACGGCCGGCGACGCGATGAACGTGGCCTTGTCCAGCCCGGCCTGCGCCAGCGCCGCCAGGATTGCGCCCAGCCAGGCGGCCGGGTTGTCGTTGCCTGGCAGATCGCGCGAGCAGCCGCGCGCCATCCGCACGGCGCGCTCCAGCAGCCGCTTTAAGTCCACGCCGATCAGCGCCGCCGGAACCAAGCCGAAGTGCGACAGGGCAGAGTAGCGCCCGCCGATGTTGGGGTCGTTGAGGAACACGTTGCGGAAGCCGTGCTCGCGCGCCAGCCGCTCCAGCGCGCTGCCGGGGTCGGTGATGGCGATAAAGTGCGCCCCGGCCCGCTCTGCGCCGACGGCCTCGCTCACGCGCGTGTAAAAGTAGTTGAACAGCGAGAGGGTTTCCACTGTGCCGCCAGACTTGGTGGACACGATGTACAGCGTTTTGGTCGGGTCCAGCCGGCGTTCGTGAGCGGCCACCGCCGCTGGGTCAGTACTGTCGAGCACAGCCAGGTCGAGGTAGCCCTCGGCCGCGCCGAAGGCCTTGCGGAATACCTCCGGGGCCAGGCTGGAGCCGCCCATGCCCAGCAGCAGGGCGTGAGTGAAGCCCTCGCCGCGCACGGCGTCCACCAGCTCATGAACGGCGCGAGCAGGAGTCCAGCCGCCGGCGGGCGCAGCGCCGTTCTCAAGCTGCGCCAGCAGCTCCGCCGGCGCGCGCAGCCAGCCCAGCCGGTTGGCGATCTCGGTTGGGTCGGGCCGCCACACGGTGTGGTCGCCCTCCCAGATGCGGGCGATGACCCGGTCGCGCTCCAGGCGGTCAAGCGCGGCGTCCACGGCCTCACGGTGTTCCCACAGCGCGGCAGAGATGTTCTGCCATTCGGCGCGGATATCGGCGCATTTGCGGCCAATCGTTTGCAGCAGCGCCTCAAACGGCTGGACGAATTTCTCCACGCCCTCCTGCTGCAGCTCTTCGCCAACGAGGTGCAGGTCAATGCCCAGTTCTGCCAGCCGTTCGATCTGCCGCCGCGCCTCGTCGAGGTCGTCCTCGACGGTGATGGCCACCACGCCGTGATCGAGGAAGGCGTCCAGCGTTTCTGGCGGCAGCGTGTTGACCGTGTGCGGGCCGATCAGGGTGTCTACGTAGAGTGTGTCGGGGAAATCCGGGTTCTTGGTGCTGGTGCTGGCCCACAGCGGGCGCTGCACACGCGCGCCCATGTCGGCCAGGCGCTGCCAGCGCTCGCCGCTGAAAATCTCTTTGAAGCGCTGGTAGACGAGCTTGGTGTTGGCGATGGCGATCGCGCCCACCAGCTCTGGCGCGCCGGCGGCCTGCAGCTTAGGGTCGAGCTTGCTGTCCACACGGCTGACGAAGAACGACGCCACCGAGCCGACCCGGCTCACATCGCCGCCGCTGGCGGCCAGCCGCTCCAGACCTTTGATGTAAGCCTCAGCCACGGCTTCGTAGTGCGCCATCGAGAACATCAGCGTGATGTTGATGTTGATGCCCTCGCTGATGAGCTGCTCAATCGCCGGGATGCCGGCTGGGGTGGCCGGCACTTTGATCATGACGTTGGGGCGACCCAGCGCGCTGTAGAGACGGCGCGCCTCAGCCAGCGTGGCCAGCGTGTTGTGGGCCAGCGTGGGGCTTACTTCCAGGCTGACGAAGCCGTCGGCCCCGCCGCTTTCATCGTAAACGGGGCGGAACAGGTCGGCTGCGCTGGCGATGTCCTGCATCGCCAGGGCCTCATAAACCTCTTCAACAGACTTACCGGCCACGACCAGCTCTTCAAGCTGATCGTCGTAATCGTCGCTGTGGGCAATAGCTTTCTCAAAGATGGCCGGGTTAGACGTGACGCCGCGCACGCCCAGATCAATCAGCTCCTGCATCTTGCCCGACGTGATAAAGCTGCGGCGGATAAAATCCAGCCAGATGGATTGGCCCAGGTGCGCCAGTTCGTGCAGTTTAGTCATGTTGTCCCCTCAGAGTTATTCAATCGGCCTGCGTCCTGGAGAGGGCTGTGTGGATGCCAGCCAGCCGTGCGACGCGGGAACGAACACAGCGCTATTACTATAACAGGCTGTACGCCTTTTTGCCGACCCTGGATTTGCGCGAGGCGCGGGCGATAACGCAGGGGAAGCGGCTTTCGCCAGCCGCCAGCCAAGCGCGGGCCTCTAAATGCTTCGTCCGGTTTTCGCGTCAGGCCGCCCCTTTGTTGAGATTTCACTACGTTCATTCACCGCCTTGGGAATCGTCATATAATGCGAGGTAATGGCAACTGCCCAAAACAATAAGCGAGGCTTCTGCGTATGAAAAGCTGCATCATCCTGCTGCTCAGCGTGGCGCTGTTGGCATCACCTGTTTACGCCCAGGGGGATACCGACGGAGACGGCATCCCCGATAGCGTTGATCTCTGCCCGCGTGAGCCTGGCCCGCGCGAAAATCGCGGCTGCCCGCTGCCCACCCCAACTCCGCCGCCAGATCGCGATGGCGACGGCCTGCCAGACAGCGTTGACCGCTGCCCGAGCGAACCAGGCCCGCGCGAGAACAACGGCTGCCCCGTTCAAGTGCCCACCCCATCTGACCGCGACGGCGACACCGTGACCGACGACGTTGATCAGTGCCCTGATCAGCCCGGCCCGCGCGAGAACTTCGGCTGTCCGGTGCGGGATCAACCGACCGCCACCAGCGCGCCGCTGCCCGCCACCAGCGCGCCGCTGCCCACACGCCCGCCCTACCGCCCCGCCCCCCCGCCTGATACGCAGAACTGCTATGCGACCCCTGCCACCGAGACGAATGTCAACGTCCGTGAGCAGCCCACTACGCAGGGGCGCGTCGTGCGCAGCCTCACCCCCAACGCCCACCTGCTCGTCCTCGATACCGCTTTTGACCCGCAGGGACAAACGTGGTTCCAAGTGCAGCTTCCTGAAGGTGGGCTGGCGTTCGTCGCCGATGTGGCTGTTGAAGTGCAGGGCAGCTGCGCCAACCTGCCAGGCGTGACGCTCGTGCCGCAGGGCGGCAGCCTGCCCCCCAGCCTGTGCTTTATTGACCCGTCCAAAGTCGCGGGAAACCTCAGCGCGGCGGCGCTGGACGATTACACCGTGATCGCCAACCCCAGCCAAGCCAATCCCGAGACAGGCAATCTGTTGCTGAGCGCCGCTCTCGTCACCGTCAGCCAACCAGCTAGAGCCACTTTCACCGCGCAGCCGCTGCCCAACAACATCCCGTGGGCGAGCGCTGTGCCTGTGGCGACCTTCCTGCGTGTAACAATCTACGATACCAACTTCCAGCAGACGGCCTATCAAGAAGTGCCGCTGGGGCAGGCGCTGAACGTTGACCTGCCCGCGGGCGATTATTACTGGTTGTTCCAGATGGACACAGCGGGCGCGTCGCTGAGCATCCGCTGTGAACCGCAGCCGGAACAAACGTCGCCAGGCTATATGCCGATCTGCGCGCTCTTTGACTCAGCTCCCAACGGGGAACTGATCAACCCGCGCCCCATTGACAAGATGCCGCTGGTGGACGGCCAGAACCAACCCAACGAAGCCGCGGCCTACGTGCTGGAGTTCCCGAACTTCGTTGTCTATAAAGACATTCTGCTGCGCGTGCTGACGCTGGGCAGCAGCCCCGTTAAGGCAATGCTGTTCGTGCCTTCGGTGCAGCTCTACCAAAGCGAAACGACCATCCCAGCCGGCAGTTACGCGGATATCGCCGTGCCACAAGGAGTCTACACGTTGGAATTCTTCAGCGCCGCGCCGTTCGACATCAACGCGCTGTGCTGGCCGGGCGATACCCCGCCTGAAGTGATGGGCACACCCGCGCCTGCCGCCGCAGTCGGCGAGGCTATCGGCTTTATCATGGGGGACTGCGTGGCCGCCGCCGGCTTTGGGGAGAACGGCGCGCCGCTCAACCCGTTCTCGTTCGACCCGATGAATCCGCTTACGCTGGATTACTGGGAGCCTGACGACAACGGCATCTACTTCAACGACATCAAGTACTTGATCGCCAGCGTGCCGGTGCAGGTGTTCTTCAACACACTGAGCAGTGAGGGCACGCTCAACGTCTACGTATACGACATCGCCAAGGGCGGCGTGCTCTTTAACTCGTTTTATCCGGCCAATGGAAATTACAACCTCGCGCTGCCGGCGGGCGTGTTCTACATGTCGTTCAGCAGCGATGTGCCTGGGCGGGCGGTCGTCAACTGCCTGACGATGCCTGCGCCGCCGCCGGGGGCTGGGGCTGGCCCGTTCGACCTGCCTGACTTGAACGGGCCGCTGTCCACCTACTTTGGGCTGCCCCTGTACGGCTTCGAAGGTTTTACGCCCACCGAGGATGAGGCGTCCGACGGCTCTGTAAGGCTTGTCCCGCGGAATCCGGCTCTGCCGACGCTGGTGCTCACGCGGATGGGCGACGGCTCGGTGCGAGTTGCGGGCGGCGCAGACGGGCGGCACGCGGTGCGGCTGGGGGATGGGAGCGTCCAACCGGATCCGAACGACGGCCCGACGCTGCTGCTCAACACCGGTCTGCTGCTGGGCGACGGCAGCGTGATCCCGTTTGACCTGCTGGCGGGCGACGGCAGCGTCTTGCCCAGCGATCCAGCGGCAGGCGACGGCAGCGTCTTGCCGATCCTCGGCGTAGTGGTGGGCTTCCAAGCGCTCGACGCTGACCTTGAAACCCCCGAAGACCTCGGCGGGATCGTCCTGCAAACGCCCAACCCGGCTTTTGTCATCAGCGGCAACGATTTGGGCCTCGATTTCGGCCTGCCGGACGCGGAAAACCTCGTCATTCGGGATGCGTGCGAACCGGTCGCGACGCAGAAAGAGTATCCCTGCAATCCGCTCACCATGTCCGCCGAGGCGTTTAGCCAATGCGTCGCCCAGCAAAACCTGAGCAAAGGGTTTAGCACAGGGTTTGGCGCATGGAACATGCCATCGCCCGATTTCGAACCGGACAAGCAGAAAAGTTTCCTGATCTACAGCAAGCCGATGCAGGTCAACCGCCCAGCGCGGCTGACAGCGCAGTTGTTCGATTGGCCTCTTGGCGGCGCGCCGACGTTCGATCTGAGCGGGATCGCCGTCTCGGTGCAGGCCTTCCGCGCAGATGGCAGTTGGTTCACGCAGGTCGAATTTGGCCAAGACGCGGCCAGCGTTGATCTGCCGCGCGGCCAGTATACGCATTTTCGCGGGTCAGTCGTGCGGCTGGGGCCGCCCGTCAGCGGCAGCGCAGAACTCAGGCTGACGTGCGAGGCGCGTTAACATCACCGGGGGCGATCCGGAAGGGTCGCCCCTTACGAAGCCGCTAAGCCGGCTCGTCTGCCGGGCGCGGCGTCAGGTAGCCGTCGGCGTGCCAGGCCAGCACCGTCTCGCGCGCGACCCCGTGCGCCCGCGCTTGTGCGAATGTGAAGCCGTCCGGGTGCGCGTCCAGCAGGGGGCCGAACGCGCCCGGCTGGCGGTACTCCACCCGAAAATCGTTGTAGAGGCCGGCGGCGGCGCGGCAGCACCACACCGGCAGGATGAAGCGCGTGGTTTCGTCCAGCGCCGGGTGGCGGTAGAGCAGCGGCGGGCGGCGGCGGGCGTTGAGAATGGCGTCGGCGTAGGCCGCCCGCTGGCGCGCCACGTCGTAGCGCTCGCGCAGGTAGCGCAGCGTGGCGGGCGGGGTGCGCTGGCCGCTGCGGATGATGTCCGCCGCCAGCCGGGCGGCGGTCTCGGCGTCGTCGAAATCCACCTTAAAGGCGAGGTTCTCCGGCAGCAGCTCGCGGTGGCTGCCAATGCGCGCGGCGATGGCGGGCGTGCCGCAGCCGAACGACTCATAGACGGCGTTGCCGAACGACTCGACAAAGCTGCCCAGCGCCAGCGTTACGCTGCCCAGGCTGTAGTACTGCGGCATGAGGCGCTGCGGAATCCAGTCGTGAAAGACGAAGTTAGCCCCCAGCCCGCGCCCGGCGATCTCGGCCTGCACGCGGTCGTAAAAGGCGCGCAGCTCCGCTGACAGGCTGTAGTCCAGCCAGCGCGGAACCAACACCAGCAGGTCAGCCAGGCCGTGCTGGTGGACGAGCAGGTCGGCCACGGCGATCGTCTGGAAGATGCCTTTGTCCGCTTCAGGGCGGTGAGGGTGCAGCACGACTGGCTGCGCGCCCGGCTGCACTGGCACGATCTCCAGAATCTCGCGCGGCTCAGTCGGCTTGAAGCGCTCCCAGTCAAGGCCGTTGTAGATCACGGCGGTGCGCGCGGCGTAGCCGGGGAAAAAACGCCCGGCGGTCTGAACGAAGTACTGCCGCTGGTACTCGGAGATCAGGATCAGCCGATCGCCCTGAAAGAGGAACGCGCCGTGAATGGTTTCGGGGTAGACGTTGTCGCGCAGCGAGACAACGGTCGGCACGTGCTGGTAGGCGTAGGGAAAGAGGAATTCGCCATCGTGCATGTAGAAACGGTCGGCGGCGCGCAGGTGCTCGCCCACATTGTGCAGCGCGGCGGCTAGGTCGTAAGCCGGCACGGCGTAGGGCTGCGGGAAGGGCTGCCTGAAGCGCAGGATGGGCAGCACCTGCACGTTGTCGTGCCAGTAGAACGACTCGGCGCTGTCGTCGCGGCGGGTGCAGAGCACGGTCACGCGGTGGCCCTGTTCGCCTAGGTAGGTGACGATGCTCTGCAGGTGTTTGGGCGCGCCGCCCATCACGCTGCCGGGGAACAGCGGGTTGATCGAAAACGCCACGATGCGCATGCAGCGCCCCGGCCGTTACAGCGCGTCTGCCAGTACGCGGCGGGCGATCACCAGGCGCAGAATCTCGCTGGTTCCCTCGCCGATAGTCATCAGGCGCTGGTCGCGGTAGATGCGCTCGACGGGGTACTCGCGGCTGTAGCCGTAGCTGCCGTGAATCTGAACAGCGGCGCGCGCCACTGCCTCGGCCACCTCACTGGCGAACAGCTTGGCCTGGGCCGCGATCCGTGTGAAATCGCGCCCCTGGTCTTTGAGCCAGGCGGCGTAGTACACCTGCAGGCGGGCCGCCTCGATTTGCGTGGCGGCGTCGGCCAGCATGTTCTGGATGGACTGGTGCTGGCCGATGGGCCGGCCAAACGCCTCGCGCTGACGCGCGTAGCGCACTGCTTCTTCAAAGGCCGCCTGCGCCAAGCCAACGCTGAGCGCGCCGATGCTGATGCGCCCGGCGTCGAGCGTGGCCATTGTCTGGTGGAAGCCGCGCCCTTCCTCGCCCAGCAGGTGGTCGGCGGGCACGCGCACGTTCTCCAGCGAGATCATGTGCGTAGGCGAGCCGCGCAGGCCCATCTTCTTCTCCGGCGGGTGAATTGTCACGCCGGGGGCGTCCGTGGGCACGATCAGCATGCTGAACCCGCGCGAGCCGGCATCGGGATCGGTGCGCGCCAGCACGATCAGCCAGCCGGCGCGGCTGGCGTTGGTGATCCACGCCTTGCTGCCGCTGATAACCCATTCATCGCCGGCGCGGCGGGCGGTTGTGCGCACGCCGCCCAGCAGATCAGAGCCGGCCTGCGGCTCGGTGAGGGCCAGCGCGCCCAGCACGCGGCCCGCCGTCAGCAGCGGCAGGCAGCGCTCTTTCTGGTCCGGCGTGCCCCAGTTGACAAGCGGGCCGCAGCCCAGGCCGTTGTGCGCCGAGATAGAAAGGCCGGTTGAGCCGCAGGCCCGCCCGATTTCCTCAACGGCGACCGCAGCGCCCAGCGTGTCGAGCGCCGCGCCGCCGTACTCCTCTGGCACCTGCAGGCCGGTGAGGCCCAGCGCCGGCATTTTGGCGATCGCTTCCCAGCGCAGCTCGCCGCGCTCGTCCACCTCGGCGGCGTAAGGCCGGAGTTCGGTTTCGCAGAAATCGCGCACAGCGCGGCGGAACAGCCGCAGTTCTTCGCTCAGATCAAAGTTCATTTGCTTGGGCAGCCCTCGTGCAGCCTGATGATGTATGAGCTGATGCGCTAAGCGTTAGCGCCGCTCCAGCCTATTGTACCCGCACACAGCCGCTCGCGCAGCAAACGCTGGAAGGCCGCTGCGGGTTTCTCTGGCGGGCGTTGTTAGGATCAGCTATCATTGCGGCGTTAGCGCAGTCTTGTCCGTTTAGAGTGCCCACCAGGCCCACCATGCCCAGTATCGCTGAACGCCTCGGCGTGCCGCGCTATGAGGCAGATGAGCACTACCGGCAGGCCCTGCTGGCCTACCAGAAGAAGCAGTTCGACCAGGCGTTCGACCGCCTGAGCCGCGCGATTGACCTGCTGCCGCGCCACGCCGAGTACTACGCGGCGCGCGGCTTCATCTGCCTGGAGCGCGGCGCGCGCGCCGAAGCTGAGGCCGATTTCGAGGCGGCGCTGCGGCTGCACCCGTTTGAGATGCTGGCGCACTATGGGCGCGGCGTGCTGGCCTACCGCGACGGCAACTGGGAAGACGCGGTGACGTTCTTCACGCGCGCCTTGGCCGCTGACCCCGAACGCCCTGAGACGCTCTACTATCTGGCGCTGGCCCATCACCGCCAGCGCAGCCACGCGCTGGCGCTGGGCTATATGCGCCAGGCGCTGGAGCGCTTCGACAAGGCTGGCGACAAGCGCCGCGCCGACGCCGCGCGCTGGGTGCGCGAGCTGGAGCGTTTGGCCAGCCCCCAGCCGGGCTGACGTTAATAAAACGGAAACAGCAGCGGCAGCACCAGCACCGACAGCACGAACGTCAGGACGATCATCGCCAGGCCGACGCGGGTGTAGTCGGTGAAGCGGTAGTGCCCGGCGGTCATAACCAGCGTGTTGACCGGCGAGGCAATCGGCGTGGCAAAGGCCATAGACGCGGCTATGGCTACGCCCATCACCATCGCGTGCGCGTCTACGCCCAGGTTCTGCGCCGCCGCCAGCGCGATCGGCGCGATCAGCACAGTGGTCGCTGTGTTGGACAGCATCTGCGTGAACAGCACCGTCAGCAGGAACAGGCCGGCCAGCACCGCCAGCGGGCCGTGTGCGCCCAGCGTGTCGGTGAAGCCGCGCGCCACCGCGTCCACCAGCCCCACATTGACCAGCGCCGTGCTCATCGGCAGCATCCCGGCGATCAGCACCAGGCTCTTCCAGTCAATCGCGTCGTAGGCCTCGTCCATCTTCAGGCAGCCGGTGAGCACCATGCCCAGGCCGGCCAGCAGCGCCGCCGGGGCCAGCTCCAGGATGTTGAGCGCCACAACGACCACCATCGCGATCAGGATGGCCAGCGCCACCGGGGCGCGCTCGCGCCGGGTGAAAGCGCCGATCTCGATGGCCTCGCGCTCGCCCATCACAATGAAGTCCTGCCGCTGGCGCTTGAGGGCGAAGATGTCCTTCCACTCGCCCTGCACCAGCAGCATGTCGCCGAATTTCAGCCGCGCGTCCTTCATGCTGAGCGGGCCGTCCGCGCCAGGCCGCCGGATGTCGAGCACGGTCAGGCGGTAGGTGCTGCCGAAGCGCACTTCGCTCAGCGTGCGGTCAATCAGCGTGGAACGCGGGCGGATAAGCACCTCGGCGATGCCCACCTCGTTGGTAATCACATCGCCTTCGACCACCGGCTCGGCGGCGATGATGGCCAGCTTCCAGTAGCCGGCGGCCTTGCTGACGTCGTCGGCGCTGCCCTGCACCAGCAGCAGGTCATCGGCTTGGAACACGGTCTCCGGCGTGGGGTGGTAGAGGTTTTCCTCGTGATCCTGAACGGGCAGCCGTGGCAGCGGCAGAGACAGCGGCAGCGGGCGGCCGTTGCTCTGGTTAGCGTGCTTGAGCGAGATGATGTTAACGCCGAACTGGTCGCGCAGGCCGCACTCGCCCAGCTTCTTGCCGATCAGCGGCGATTGATCCTGCACGCGCAGCCGGAACAGGTTGTCCGGCAGACGATAGAGCGTGAACAGCTCGCCAGGCGTCGAGGCCTTCTGGATGGTCTGCTCCGGCTTGCGATCCGGCAGCAGCCGCCGCCCGATGGTGAGCATGAACAGCACGCCGGCTGCCAGCAGCACCGCGCCCAGCGGCGTAAAGCTGAAGAAATCGAACGGCGTGTAGCCCGCAGCGCGCAGCGTTTCCGACGCCAGCAGGTTGGGCGGCGTGCCGATCAGCGTGAGCGCCCCGCCCAACAGGGCGCTGTACGCCAGCGGAATGAGCAGCTTGGACGTGTTGACCTTGAGGCTGGCCGCCAGGCTGATAATGGCCGGCAGCATCAGCGCCACCACGCCGGTGCTGCTGATGAAGGCCGACATCAACGCGATCGAGACCATCAGCACCAGCAGCAGGCGGGTTTCGCTGCCGCCCGCCAGCCGCAGGATGCTGTTGCCTAGCATAGCCGCCAGGCCGGTCTGGAACACCGCCCCGCCCACGATGAACAGCGCGGCAATCGCGATCACCGTCGGGTTGGCGAAGCCGGCCAGCCCCTGCGCCGTGGTCACAAGGCCGGTGAGCATCAGCGCGATCATCACGCCGAGCGCGACCACGTCCAGCCGCACCCACTCTGTCACAAACAGCACAATGGCGACCACCAGGATCGCCAGTGTCAGCAGCATGTCAGGTGTCATACGCTTCCTGTGTATTGGCCTCAGCGGACGCCCTATTATAATGCCGCCCTGCTGCGTTAACAGCCGTCGTTTGACACGAAAAATGCCTGTTAGGTATCGGCAGTTGTGCGGCTTGTTTTTCTGGTAAACTGGCTGCCAGGGCCTGGGCTGGAAAGGACTCCCGTGATTTCTGTGATCGCTACCGTCCTCAACGAGGGCGCCAGCATCCACCGGTTGATGCTCTCGCTGGGCAAGCAAACCCGCCTGCCGGATGAGATCGTGATCGTGGACGGCGGCAGCGTGGATAACACCGTCGCCATCATCGAGGGCTACATGAGCGTCCTGCCGGTGCGCCTGCTGGTGGAACCGGGGGCCAACATCAGCGCCGGGCGCAACCGCGCCATCGCCGCCGCGCGCGGCGACATCATCGCTGTCACCGACGCCGGCGTCACGCTCGACCGCGAATGGCTGGAGCGCCTCACGCGCCCGCTGCTGGACGACCCGCAGACCCAGGTAGTCAGCGGTTTCTTCCAGGCCGACCCACACACCACGTTTGAGGCGGCGATGGGGGCCACAGTGCTGCCGCTGGCTGACGAGATCAACCCGGCCACTTTCCTGCCCAGCAGCCGCAGCGTGGCCTTTCGCAAGGCCGCCTGGGAAGCTGTGAGCGGCTACCCGGAATGGCTGGATTACTGCGAGGACCTGATCTTTGACCTGCGCCTAAAACAGCGCTGCGGGCCGTTCGCCTTCGCGCCTGACGCGCTGGTCTACTTCCGGCCGCGCGGGTCGCTGCGCGCTTTTTTCCGCCAGTACTACCTGTACGCGCGCGGCGATGGCAAGGCTGACCTGTGGCGCAAGCGCCACGCTGTGCGCTACGCCACCTACTTCGGCGTTGTGCCAGCGGTGTTCGCGCTGGGCCTGCTGGTGGACACCTACCTCTGGGCGCTGTACGCGCTGGGCGCTGCCTATTACCTGTACCAGCCGTACCGCCGCCTGCCGCAGGTGATGCGCCTGGCCCCGCGCACCGGCCCGGCTGGCTGGGCATATGCGGCGCTGCTCGTTCCGCTGATCCGCGTGGTGGGAGATGCGGCCAAGATGCTGGGCTACCCGGCTGGCCTGCGCTGGCGGCGCGCTCACCGCCCGCCCGACTGGCGTCTGTGAGTTCACCTGGGGGTAAATCGCACTATAATCAGGAAAGGCAAGAAAAGGGGGCCGACCAGTGGCGAGTATCAGCGGCATCAACCTCAAAGTTCTGGTGATGGACACTGACTTCTACGCGCTGCAGGCTGTCAACAGCTACCTCGCCTGGGATCGCCGCACGCGCGTGACCAACCTCTCGGAAAGCTTAGACGAAATGTGGGCCTACCTTGACCGCACGCCGCTGGCCGAGCAGCCGGATATCGTGCTGCTGGATTCCGACCACATCGGCGGGCCGGAGGCGCTGGCCGAGACGATCACACGGCTGCGGCAGCGCATAGAGGGCGTGCGCGTGCTGTGCCTGGCGCAGATCGCCGACCCGCAGCTGGTGGAGGCGGCGGCGCAGGCCGGGGCCAGCGGCTTTCTGCTAAAGCAGGACGTGCGCCTGCAGATCGCTTGGGCCATCGTGTACAGCCTTAATCACGATTTTGTTGTCACTGCCGGCGTGCAGCAGGCGGTTAAGAACGTGTTCAACCACCGGCTGGCGCGCGCCCGCGCGCTGCCAGAGCAGCGCCGCTACCCCGAACTCACTGGCCGCGTCCGCCAGGCGATCAAGCTGTGCGTAGTCGAGGGGATGCCGGCGCACCTGGCCGCCGACGAGATGGGCATCAGCCTCCACACCATCCGCGGCTACATTAAAGAGGGCTACCGCATTATGGAGGCCTACGACGAGACCGACTACCCTGTAGACATGACGCCGCAGGAGCGCGCCTTCATGCGCTTCACCGCTTTCGCCGACGAGACCGAACCGGCGGACAGCAGCGCGCCGCCGGCCACGTGAGACGCCGCCGCCGTCAATCCACCGGGCAGCAGCGCGCCCCCGCCGGTCTCAAGGCAGGGGCGCGTTTCTAATGTCGTGACTGGCGGGCTGCCGTCAGCAGCCGGCCTTCTGCAGCCGGTAGGTGATCGCGTTTTGGTTGTCGTTCTCGTTGGTCTCCGGAATCTGATTGTTCGGGTCTATGCGCAGCTCCAGCCGGTGATCCTCCTCAACGTACGTGCTTTCGGTGAACGGGATCGGGCCAACCTGCACCGTCTGGCCCGGCTGAATGGGCGGGAAAGCGCCTACGGTTGTCTGCGTGACCGTGCCGCTGGCGACGTGGACGTTGCGCACGTCAATCACGCCGCCGGGCGACACATCCGTGCCGAAATTAGCCACATCTATGAAGATGTTGAACGTTTCCCGGCAGCGCGGCGGGTTGGGGTTCAGCGTGATGTTGCCGGCCACTAGGTTGACGTTGAGCTGCGGCGCTGGCGTCGCTGGGATCGGCGTCAGGGTAGGCGGCACGGGCGTGGGCGTGGGCGGGCCGGGATCCACCGGCAGGTTGGAGGCGTCGCCAGAGATGGTTAGCAGGCTGCCGAACACCCAGCCCTCGCCGTTCCAGTAGCGTACCTTGTACCAGGTGCGGGCCGGGTTGACGGCCAGCACGTCGCTGCTGTCGCCAGCGGCGAAGCTGCCGATGGGTGGCTCGAACGAGACATCCGGCCCACGGCGCACGTTAACGCCCACGTTGAACGTAGCGCGCGGCGTGCTGGGCGTGGCGGTGGCGGCCGGCGGCGGCGTGTCGGTGGGCGGAGCTGGTGTGTTGGTGGCGCGCGGCGCGGTCGGCGGCGCGCTGGTGCTGGTCGCGGCGCTGCCGCCGGTGGGCGTCGCCGTCTGGGCGGCGCTGCTGTGGCCCACCACGTTGATCGTGACGACGGCGGGGGCGCTGGCTGTGCCGTCGGCGCGGAAGGCAGTGATGGCGATGGTGTGCGCGCCGGCCCCGGCTGCCCGCCACGTCTCAGCCACGCTGAACGACGGCGCGCCCGACGGGTTGGGATCGGTTCGCTCGGCCAGCAGGCTGTTGTCGAGCGTTACCTCGACGCGGCTGAGATCGGGGCCGGCGTTGGTCACTAACGCCTGGATGGTGACGATTACACCCTCCAGGTAAGTGGCGTTGGGCAGCGGCGCGGCGATTCGCACCTGCGGCGGCCCGCCGATGGCCGGGCCGGTGTCCGGTGAAGTGTTCAGATTGCAGGCGGCCAGCAGCGCGACCAGCAGCCACAGTGCGGGCCGCAGACTCCGCCGGGCCAACAGTGCGCGTTTAACCATCGTCTCCGCTCCTGGTGTATCCGGTCCTGCGCGTGTTGAATTGATTACTTTAACGCACACCCGCTCACATTGCGAGCAGCGACGTCCGGGGGGTGCATTCGGATTTGGGGGCAGGATCAGGCAGCGGCCCATCGTTGGTCAAAGTGTTCACCCATTGCCGCCGAACGCAAGACGATCATGCGGTTG
>Ga0308414_1000667_pt1 | contig 22114 bp, 17 predicted proteins | sample HotsprSampleOS50_FD_205667 | JGI IMG/M metagenome (GOLD analysis project Ga0308414, IMG submission 205667) | Hot spring phototrophic mat microbial communities from Octopus Spring, Yellowstone National Park, Wyoming, United States - 20090730_OS50 ...
TTGCGGGTCTTCGCTGCTGCGAGACACTTAAGTAAGCGGCCTCAGATTGGTGAAGTGAACCTGGAGGGGAACGCCATAATTCTATGAGTACTCAGGCGGCGCCACGTACACTTATGCCAGCGGCTTTTGACCCTCCGTTCAGTTTCCAGTGTAATTCGGTGTGCTATAATTCTATGAAGAATCGTCGGTTGTCTGGCGCAGGATGTGCGCTGTGAGTCAATCTGCCAGAATGCGCATGACAGCGGCAGAATTTGCGGAACTGCCGGAATCTGACCAGCCAGCGGAACTCATTCATGGCGAGGCGATCATGTCGCCGACGCCTACAGACCGCCACCAGAGTGTGGTTGGCGCGCTGTACGCCTTGCTGCGCGAACTGACCCGACAGACAGCGCTTGGCGGGGTAGTGCGCCTATTCTCCCTGGATGTCTATCTGGACGCGGTGAATGTGGTTCAGCCGGATGTGTTCTGGGTTAGCCCGCAGAATGCGCGCTGTGTCCTAAGAGAAGATGGTTATTGGCACGGCCCGCCCGATCTGGTGATCGAGGTGGTGTCACTTGGTTCGGTCAAGCGCGACAAAGCGGTCAAGTTCGCGCTGTACGAAGAAGCTGGTGTCCGCGAGTACTGGATGGCTGACCTTGCCACAGCACACGTGGAAGTGTGGTCACTGCGCGACGGCGTTTTCGTTCGTCTGGGCGCTTTCGTGGCCGGTGATGTCTTCGAGTCCCCGGCGCTGGGCGGTCGTTCTGTGCCCGTGGCAGCGATCTTTGCCGACTGAGGCGCTGCGCTGCAAGGGGGTTGAGCGAGAGAAGGCGTGGCTTTCGCGGGGCTAAAGCCTGAATTCTGCAAGCCAGCGGCAGGCTCAGCGCGGCAGGCGCTCCGGCGGGATATCCCGCAGAAGCGGATTTTGCAGGTCGCGCGGCGACATCAGCGGCGCGTCAATGCCCCAGGGGATGGCGATCTGCGGGTCGTTCCAGGCCACGCCCAGCTCGTCCCTGCCGCCGTCGTAGTAATTATTGACCAAATATGTGAGCGTGACGTCGGTGAGCGCCAGGAAGCCGTGCGCCACCCCCGTCGGGATGAACACGCCCACGTTGTTTGTGTCGCCAATTTCGTAAGTCTCCACCGCCATAAAGGTCGCTGACGACCGGCGCAGGTCCACCATGCCCACGCGCACGCTGCCCCGCGAGACATACCAGTAGTCAATCTGGTGGTGGTGGTAGTGCAGGCCGCGCAGCACGCCTGCACGGCTGTCGGAGCGGTTGCTCTGTATCCGATCCCAATTGATCCAGGGGAACCACTCGCGGCGAAAGGTCTCCATGAACTGGCCGCGCTCGTCAGCATAGGCCTTGATCGGCATGAAGTAAACACCGGCGATGCGCTCGGAAGGGCGAGCCGGGGTCTGGTGCTGCGTCATGATGCTGTCCTTGATGTGCATGCCGGGCCAGCGCTCCTGTGTGTGACTGAGAGGCTAATTCACCCTCACTTAACGCCACGCGCCTTGCCCTGTCCTAAAGAGTCAGCGCGACGGCGGCGGCAGCTTGAGCCGCAGGTAGATGATCGGCTCTAGGCCGCTGCCCAGGTCCATCTCGCGCGTGTAGCTGTCCTTGAAGCCCAGCCGTCGGTACAGCGCCAGTGCGCTGGCGTTGTGCGCCTGCACGCCGATCTCCACACAGCCGGCGCCCATCTCACGCGCGGCCCGCGTGAGGTACTGGATGATGGCCGTGCCAATACCCCTGCCGCGGCAGTCAGGCGTTACAATCAGGTCGCTGATTTCGCCGCAGCGCGGCCACAGCGTGAACTGACCGTAGCCCGCGACAGCGCCCGCGTCGTCCAGCGCGGTGACGCCTAAGCCGCGCCCCTGGGCCGCCGTCTGGCGCGCGCGCATCACAAAGCGGTACACTGTCTCAAAGTCGCGCTCTGGCCAGCAGGCGGCGCGCAGCCCTGGCGTGTCGCCTGCCCGCACCGGACGAATGGTGATGGCAGGGTTGGGCGTGCGCAGCGCCATAGGGTAATCAGCCAGAGAAGCCATACTCTCAGTATACATCACACCGCTCCACAAGGGCAGCAGCGCGGGCGCGAATGTGGTACAAACAGAATTGCAGCAGGCAGTAGGAGAGTGAACCATGCGAGAAGTCGTCGTTCTTGATGCAGCGCGCACGCCAGTGGGCCGGCGCAGCGGCTGGCTGCGCGAGGTGCACCCGGTGCGGTTGGGGGCAGAGGCGCTGTGCGCCGCGCTGGCGCGGGCCGGCGTTGAGCCGACACAGGTGGATCACGTCATTATGGGCTGCGTCAGCCAGGTGGCCGAGCAGACGTTCAACCTGGCGCGCAACGTCGTGCTGGACGCCGGCCTGCCGATCAGCGTGCCGGCCACAACGGTTGACTTTCAGTGCGGCTCTGGCCAGCAGGCCGCCCACCTGGCAGCAGCTATGATCGCCAGCGGCCAAGCCGAGATCGTGGCAGCGGGCGGCGTGGAGAGCATGACGCGCGTGCCGATGGGGTCCAGCCTGACGGCGGGCACACCCTTTACCGACCGCATCATGCAGGCGCACAACATCGTGCCGCAAGGCGTGGCTTCCGACGAAATCGCCCTCAAGTGGGGCATCAGCCGGGCAGAAGCCGATCAGATCGGCTACGACAGCCACGTGAAGGCCGCCCGCGCTGCAGAGCAGGGCTGGTTCTCGCGCGAGATTGTCCCCCTGCAGGGGCTGGACGACGACGGCCAGCCGCTCACGGTGGATCGTGACCAGGGTATCCGCGCCAATCCATCGCTGGAGAAGATGGCTGCTTTGCAGCCCGCCTTCACGCCGGACGGCGTCACCACCGCCGGCAACAGCAGCCAGATCAGCGACGGCGCAGCAGCGCTGGTGCTGGCCAGCCGCGAGCGCGCCGAGGCGCTGGGCCTTACCCCTAAGGCGCGCATTGTCTCGGCCGTTACCGTCGGCAGCGACCCGCACCTGATGCTCACCGGCCCAATCGAGGCCACGCGCCAGGCACTGCGGCGCGCCAACCTAACGCTCGATCAAATTGACCTGATCGAGATCAACGAGGCATTCGCCACCGTGGTCGCCATGTGGCAGCGCGAACTGCAGCCGGACATGGCGCGCGTGAACGTGCACGGCGGAGCCATCGCGCTGGGCCACCCGCTGGGGGCCAGCGGCGCGCGTCTGCTCACGACTCTGCTATACGCCCTGCAGACACACGACAAGCAGTTCGGCTTGCAGACTATGTGCTGCGGCGGCGGCATGGGGACGGGTACGATTATTGAGCGGCTGGCGTGACGCGCCCGCACAGCCGATGTGCGGGCGCGTTGTGAATTGTTCAGACTGTACATATAAACCGAAAGAAATATGAATGACGAATGCGCCTCGTCTTCATCTAAGATTGATATTAAATCAATCGCCGACGATCGCAGCCATCGCTGCTGGCGATGCCCGCTTCAGCACGCTGGTGACCGCGCTGCAGGCCGCCGGTCTGGTGGACACGCTCAACAGCCCTGGGAGCTTCACGGTGTTCGCGCCCACTAACGCCGCTTTCGCCGCCCTGCCTGCGGGTCTGCTTGACACTGTGTTGGCCGACAAGGACCTGCTGACAACCGTGCTCCTATACCACGTGCTGGGCGGCACCGCCCTGGCCTCTGACGTCGTAGGCCAGACCTCGCTTAACATGCTGGCCGGCGGCCAGGTGCGCGTGGACGTGCGCGAGGACGGCGTGTACCTGAACGACACCACCCGCATCCTCATCACTGACATTCGCGCCAGCAACGGTGTGATCCACGTCATTGACAGCGTGCTGATCCCCGGCACCTGATCCCTCGCGCACCCGCGCACACCTTGTGTCTACTGCCCCCTGCCGCGCTGCGGCGGGGGGTTTTATTAAGACTTTGTTCTGGCACACCGCGCTGAGCGGGCGGTAAACTGACCGCTTCGGCTGCTTTAGCGATGAGGTTCTGTATGACCGCACTGTTCTCACCCACGCGCGCCGTTGGCGCAGCGCTCATCGTGGGCGCTGCGTTGCTGGGCGCTGCCGTCCTCGCTCAAACCGACCCTGTCACTGTAACGCTGGTCGCCGACGGGCTGGCCAATCCCACGCGATTAGTTCTATCTCCGGATGGGGGCAGCCTGTTTATCCTGGAACAGGCGGGCGCTGTCCAAGTGGTGCGCGACGGCGAACTGCTGTCGCCGCCCTTCCTCAGCCTCAGCGCCAGCCCAGTGGGCGAGAGCGGGCTGCTGGGCCTGGCTTTCGACACAGCCTTCGCGCAGAACGGCTACATCTATGTCTACTACACCAGCACCGAAGGCGAGATCCACAACCGCCTCAGCCGCTTCGAGACCGCCGGTGACCGGGCGCTGCCGGAAAGCGAGACCGTGCTGTTGGCTATGCCGCCGCTGGGCGGCGCAACCGATCACAACGGCGGCCAGATACTGTTCGGGCCAGACGGCGCGCTCTACCTAGGCGTGGGCGACAACACCTATCCGCCTAACTCGCAGGCCCTCTACAACTACTCTGGCAAGATTCTGCGCCTCAACCCGGACGGCAGCGTGCCGGAAGACAACCCGTTCACTGGGCAGGAGGGCATCAACCCGGCCATCTGGGCTTACGGCCTGCGCAACCCATACAGCTTTGACTTTCACCCCCGCACCGGCGAGATGTTCATCAACGACGTGGGCCAGGGAAGCTGGGAGGAAATCAACCGAGGGCGCGCCGGGGCCAATTACGGCTGGCCGATGACGGAAGGCTATACCAGCGAGGCGGGAATTGACGGGCCGCTGTACACCTATCCGCATGGAATCGAGGGGCCAGTTAACGGCTGCGCCATCACCAGCGGTCGGTTTTACGCGCCGCTGCGGCCGCAGTTCCCAGCCGACTACCTGGACAGCTATCTGTTCAGCGACTTCTGCCGCAGCTGGATCAAGCGCTACGACCCGACGGCCAACCGCGTGTACGACTTTGTGGAGTCCGAAGCCTACGGCATTACCGACATTCTGGTGATGCCAGAGGGCTTCCTGTACTTCGTCGCTCAAAGCGCGCCTGGCGGCACAGGCGCGCTCTACCGCGTGGACTACACAGCGGGGATGGCCCCGCAGATGGTTCGCCAGCCGCGCAGCCTGCGCCTGGCGGCCGGCGAACCGGCCCAGTTCGCCTGCGCTGCCGTTGGCGAAGGGCCGCTGGCATACCGCTGGCTGCGCGACGGCGTCGAAATCCCCGGCGCGAATGAACCAGTTTACGAGATTGCCCAAACTACGCTCGATCACGACGGGAGCGCGTTCGCCTGCACAGCGACGAACGCGCGCGGCGAAGCCGTCAGCCGGCCAGCGCAGCTCGCTGTGATCGCTGGTAGCCGGCCTGAAGCAGCCATCGAAGCGCCGCCGCCGAACTACCGCTATCGCGCCGGAGAGACGATTGCCTTTGCCGGCCTGGGCCGCGACGCTGAGGACGGCGACCTGCCGCCAGAGGCACTGAGGTGGGAGGTCGAGTTCCACTTCGCGCGTTTCGTCTTCCCCTTCCTGCCGCCGCAGAGCGGCCTGCGCGAGGGCGAGTTCACCATCCCCATCACCGGCCAGACCAGCACCAGCGTGTTCTACCGCGTCATCCTGACCGCCACCGACTCCACCGGGCTGACCTCGCGCACCTACGTAGATATTCAGCCGCAGGTCGTGCTAATAGACCTGCAGACCGAGCCGCCAGGCTTGAATCTGATCGTTGAGAACAACTGGCACGGCGCGCCGCACCGGCTGCCCAGCGTGGCCGGCATGCTGCGCGATATCAGCGCGCCCGAACAGACGGTGAACGGCGTGCGCTACGCGTTCGAGCGTTGGTCAGACGGCAGCGAGCAGGCGACGCGGGCGTTCGTCACGCCAGATGTGGACACTGTGCTCACCGCTGTTTTCCGGCAGGAATAGCGCCCGCTGCCGGCCAGGCGTGTCAGAAAGAAACAGACCGCTCGCGGACGTCACAGCCTGCGGCGGTCTGTTATAATCTGGACAAATAATAGTGCCAGGAGTGGTAGCTCATGGTGACGAAAACGCGCATGACAGCGGCGGAGTACCGTCAGCTCCCGGAGACGACCCAGCCGACCGAACTCATCGAGGGGGAAATCATTGTGAGTCCTGCTCCTACTAACGATCACCAAAGCATTGTCCGGCAGTTCGTCCTGCTGCTGTGCAGCATGCTTCCCAGTGAGCAGGTGATGTTTGCTCCTCTTGATGTGCATCTCGACGATGAGACAGTCGTGCAGCCGGATGTGTTTTGGGTGAGCGGGGCGGACAGCCGCTGCCGGCTGGGCGACGACGGCTACTGGTATGGCGCGCCCGATCTGGTGATCGAGGTGCTGTCGCCGGGCACGGCCCGGCGCGACAAAGCGGAGAAGTTCCGACTGTACGAGAAATACGGCGTGCGCGAGTACTGGCTGGCCGACCCGGACGCGCGCTATGCCGAGGTGTGGCGGCGCGCTGGCGAGGCCAGCCGCTTCGAGCAGCAGGGCGTGTACGGCCCGGACGAATCGTTCGAGTCGGCGCTGCTGGGGCAGGTTGTCACGCTGGCCCCGATCTTCCCCCAGGCTTAAATTTCCAGGTAATCGCGCAGGCAGCGCTTACAGCCGGGCGAGCCTGTCGAAGCGCAGATACCGGTTAGCGAAACGATCCACCCATTCCGCGCTGGTGTGCCGCATCAGCGCAGCGACAACCGCTTCCAGCGTCCACACGCGGAAGGTCGCGTGATCGTTCAGGCAGTCGCCATAGCGCGCAGCCGCGCTGGCGCAGGCCCGGTTGCCTTCAGGGTACAGAAAGACGAACGCGCCTTCGTCGAAACTATCGGCGTGTTGCAGCGCCCCGGCCAGCAGGTGATCGCGCCAGATTTGCTCCAGCGGCGGCTGGCGCAGCAGCGGCAGCGCGTCCGGCCTGAAACAGCCCATAGCGCCCGCGACTTCGTCGTAGCGCGGACGATGCCTGTCGTTCCCGCCCGCCAGATTTTCATGATACTTGACCTCAACGCCGAGAAACCCGCGCGCCCCGGCGGGCAGCGTGTATTCGATATAAACATCGAATGCAGAATGGTCGCCGGTGTAGCGCGGGTCGCCGCGCCCCGGTGAATGCTCGAATTCGAGCCGGGTGACGCGGACAGCCTGTTTGCCGGTGAGGTCGGCTGTCACGACTGAGGCCAGCGGCAGATCGTGCTTCAGTTCGGCAAACAGGTTGAAACACAGCGGCTGGCTGGAGAGCAGATTGTCGTAGATGCGCGGTTGGGCGATGAGTTTTCCGGCCTGCCCGGCGCACGCCACTTCAGCGCGGACAGTCTACCGAGCGGTGCCGGTGAGGAAGTTCGCCAGGGTATCCCGCGCCCAGGGCATCGGCAGCCGTGCCCCGGCTGGCTGCCCCCCGTGTTCGCCTGGCGGATACCCCTGCTCGGCGCGCCAGACGGATTGCAGCAGCCGCGCCTGCCGCTGGAAAGGGTTATCAGACTGGACGTAAGCGTAATAGCGCCGGTAAACGTCCACGTCCATTGTGCCCCTTGCGGCAGACAGCCGCGTCAGATTTCCAGGTAATCGCGCAGTTGGCGGCTGCGGGTGGGATGGCGCAGCTTGCGCAGCGCTTTGGCCTCGATCTGCCGGATGCGCTCGCGCGTGACGCCAAAGTGCTTGCCCACCTCTTCAAGTGTGTGATCCTGGCCGTCCTGCAGGCCGAAGCGCAGCTCCAGCACCTCGCGCTCGCGCTCGCTCAGCACGCCCAGCGCCGAGCGAATCTGCTCTTTGAGAAGCTGGCGGCTGGCGGCGTCCACCGGCCCCAGCACCTTGTCGTCCTCGATAAAGTCGCCCAGCAGGCTGCTGTCCTCCTGGCCGATGGGCATTTCCAGGCTCATCGGCTCCTGGCTGATGCGCATGATCTTGCGCACTTTCTGGGCGGCGCGGCGCAGCTTGCGCTGTAGGCCGGGGTCCATGCGCGTGCCCTCGCGCTTGATGAGGCGTATCGCTTCGGTTTCCTCCGGCGTGAGGAAGTCCATCTCCAGCGCAATCTGCTCAGCGGTCGGCTCGCCGCCCAACTCCTGCACCAGGCTGCGCTGCACGCGCATCAGCCGGTTGATCGTCTCGACCATGTGCACCGGAATGCGAATGGTGCGCGCCTGGTCGGCAATGGCGCGGCTGATGGCTTGGCGGATCCACCAGGTGGCGTAGGTGCTGAACTTGTAGCCTTTGGTGTGGTCGAACTTTTCGACGGCGCGCAGCAGGCCGATGTTGCCTTCCTGGATCAGATCGAGGAAGTTGATGCCGCGCCCCATGTAGCGTTTGGCCACGCTCACCACCAGGCGCAGGTTGGCGCGGGTGAGGGCTTCGGTAGCCAGCACGCTCTTCTGCTCGATGCGGTCGAACATTTCCGGCAGCTCTTCCAGCGCGTCGGTGTCTTCGGCCAGCCACTGGCGGAACTGGGGCAGCGGGGGCAGCTCGCCGTGATCCCGATACCACTTGCGGATGGCCATCTGCTCGTCAAAGGGGATCAGGTACAGCCCCTCGGCCACGCTGAACAGCCGGCGGGCCAGCTCGGTCCAGGGTTCATCGCGGCCCCAGTCGCGCTGGAGCAGGAACTGGCGGATGTAGGACTCGCCGGCCACGTCCCACGTGTCGGCGATCATCTGCACCTCGTCTATGATCCGTCGCAGATCAGGAGGTTCGATGCCGAAAGCAGCCACGCCCTCCAGCACCTCTTCCCAGTTGCGCAGGACGTGCTCGTAAGCCAGCTCGATAGCGCGCTGTGGTTCGGGTTCAGGCGGGGGGCTGGCGCTGCCCGCTGGCACGCGCGCCAGCGAGTCCAGCAGCGTCTGAAGCAGGCGCTCAGCGGCGATGTGCGTGCTCAGCCAGGTCTCGCGGTTGGGGTCCAGCAGCGGCACCTGGCCAATCTCTTTGAGGTACATGCGCACCGGATCATCGGAGATGGGCAGGCTTTCCAGCGCGTCGTCAGCGTCTTCCAGCTCGTCGTCTTCCAACTCGTCGAAGTCGTCCTCATCGGTTTCGTCCAGCGGGTCGAGCACGGCCGCAGGCTTGCTGCCGCGCTTGGGAGAGGCCGCAAACAGCGTGTCATCGTCGTCATCAAGCTCAACGTCGTCGTCAAAGTCAAAGTCGTCTGCGTCGCTAACATCAGCGGCGTTTTTCGGGGGGCGGGCATCCTGCTGGTTCTTGGTTTTGCGTGCCATGTTGTTTCACAATCGAGAAAGAACGAATAATGATGGAAAGCGGGACAGTAACTCTGGCAGTGGCTGAATGGCTCAATGCTGGACGCGAGCCTGCTGCTGCAGCTCAGTTTCGATCAGCCCTTTCGCGCGCACCGAGAGCCGGCTGAGCGCGCCGAAGGCCTGTTCGTCGCCAGCAGGGGGCGTGTCCATCATCAGAACGGTGAGGTCTTCGCACTCGCGCTTGAGGCGTTGATGCCGCAGGTAAAGCACATTCTCTATCAGTTTCCTGCGGGCGTCCACTGTTGATTTGCTGCGCCGTAGGTGCACAGTCAGGTCCGCCTGGAGGCCGTAGCGCAGGCGCGGGCGCAGCGTGTCCAGCGCGTCGGTCATGATCTCATCCAGCGCCGCCCGCAGCGCGTCGTCCAGCATAAGCTGAAGCTGCTCGAACGGCTCGCGCTCGTCCTGGCGCAGAGCGGCCTGAAACGCCGCCATAATGGCGCGGTGGTCGCTGTGGCCAAAATCGTCCACTTCGAGCGCGCGCAGCGGCCCGCGCTGGAGCGCCGGATCGTTCCCAGCCAGCTCGCGCAGCTTGCGGTTGACAGCGTAGACCAAGTCCGGCTCGACCAGCAGGGCGCGCAGCACCTCAGCTTCGCGGCGGGCAGTCTTGGCAGGCGGCCGGCGGCGGGCTGGGGCTGTGGGCTGGGCGCGCAGCGCCTGGCTGCCGGTGGGCGGTGGCGCGTCGAACTGGCGCGGCGGGCGGGCGCGCTGCACCCGTTCCTGCTCGGCCGCCCAAGCCAGCAGGTCGCGCTCGTTGACCGCCAGCGCGGTCAGCCGGCGCTCGTGCTTGAGTTTGACCAGCCGCAGGGCCAGCTTCTGCACGTTTTCGCGGGCGTACTGGCTGTTGTCGCTGGCGAGCAGAATGGGCAGCAGGCGGCGGGCGAGGCTCTCCACCTGCTGCGCGCCGGCGTCTGGCGGCAGATTGGCGATCTCGGTGTCAATCACGTAATCGGCTACTGGCACAGCGGCCTCTACCAGCGCCTGCCAGCGCTCCGGCGCTTCGCGGATCAGGTCGTCGGGGTCTTTGGCGTCGGGAATCTGGAGCACGCGCAGCTCTACCTTCAGGCGGCCGGTGTAGTCCGCCCGTAGGGCGGCGCGCGCTACCTCTAAGCTGCGCATCGTGGCGCTCTGGCCGGCGGCGTCGGAGTCGAGCGCCAGGATCACGCGGGTGGCCCAACGGGGCACGAGCAGCCTGAGCTGCGGTTCAGTCATGGCCGTGCCCATCTGCGCCACGACGTTGAGGAAGCCCGCCTGGTGCGCCTGGATGGCGTCCATGTAGCCTTCAACGATCACGGCCGTCTCGCTGTCACGAATGGCCCGTTTAGCGGCGTCCAGGCCGAACAGCGTGCGGCTTTTGTCGAACAACGGCGTCTGCGGCGAATTGAGGTATTTGGGGTTGTCGTCCGGGTTGAGGGCGCGCGCGCCAAAGCCGATCACGCGCCCGCGTTCGTCGCGGATAGGGATCATCAGCCGGTGGCGGAAGTAATCGTAGACGCGGCCGCCCTCGCTGCGGCGCGCCAGCCCGGCCTCGATCAGCGCGTCGTCGTCGTAGCCCAGGGCGAAAAGATGGTCGCGCAGGGCAGTCCAGGCGTCGGGCGCGTAGCCGATGCTGTAGGCGGCCAGCGTTGCGTCAGCAAAGCCGCGTTTGCGCCGCGCATAGTCCAGCGGGCTGGGGTTGTCCCACAGGCGCGCGTGGAAGAACTCGGCGGCGGTCTGCAGCAGGCCGCGCAGGGTGTCCAGATAGGCGTCGGCAGTCTGCTGCTGCGGACTGCGCGGGCGCACCTCTACGCCCACCTGCCGCCCCAGCTCGCGCAGCGCCTCGCTAAACGACCAGCCGTGCAGCTTCATGGCAAAGCTAAACACGTCACCGCCCTCGGCGCACGCGCCGAAACAGCGCCAAGTCTGCGTCTCTGGGTTGACAACGAACGACGGGGTTTTCTCCGCGTGGAACGGGCAGCAGGCCTTGTAGTTGCGGCCTGCTTTCTTGAGCGGCACAGTCTGCTGAATGTAGCTGACGATGTCCAGCCGGCTCTTAATGTCGTCGGCGACTGACACGGCCTTCTCCCCCACACGTGCGTACCGGCATTATACGTATGTGCGGCGGGACATGCAACTCGCAATCAGGCGCGCCGCCGCGCCTTCACGCGGAATTCACACTAGAAGCGCGGGCAGCCTCAGCTCATTTTTTCACAGCAACCTTAGGATAGCTGCACGTACAGTAGGGATTTGGACATGCTTTCGGTCGTGAACATTTGCAGTTCATGTCAATACAGTATTTAGGACGACTGCAATTGCATTCTTTGCTGTCTAGGGTGCATATCTTGGGGAGGTCACAATTGCAATTCGGCACAGCACAGAAGTCGTAATGGCGTACACGAATTGGCTCCCCCTGAAGCAGTACCTTGGGACGATGGCAATCGCAGCTAAGCTTTGAACAAGCTTTTTTTCTGTTACAAGTACAAGTATCGTCATTTACACAAACTTTGGTGCGTCCACAGCGACAATCATCGCTTCCAGCGCACACTTTAGGGAGTGCACACTGACAGCCATGTATCCCGCAGTATTCCCACGAACGCATGTGCGCGTTAGTAGGCTCATCACTGTGTCCGAGTTTTTCCGCAAGCGCTATGATATCCAGTACAAGGCCTACTGCTCCAATCCAATCGAACACAGCGATTGCACTCCGATAGCTGAAACAATTGTTCAGTATAATAGCATAAACGAGTATTTCGCCACAAAGATAATTAGAGATACTCCCACGCCCAACCCTTTTGCAGTATAAGAACATCTGATCTATAATTGGTTAGTCGTCCAGCACACACCACGGGAGAAAATATTATGACCACAGCACCGGTTTCACTGCGCGCGGCCCGCGCGCTGGCGCTGCACACGCAGGCGCTCGACACCGCGCCCGGCGCTGAGCCGCCTCCCACCCGCGACACGCTCTGCGCGCTGGCCGAGCGCCTCGGCTGCATCCAAATTGACACGCTGCAGGTGGTGCATCGCAGCCAGTATCTCGTCCCGTGGAGCCGCCTGGGCCGCTACAACCCGGCCGACCTGGACGCGCTGGCCTTCGACCCGGCCGACCGCCGCCTGTTCGAATACTGGAAAAAGGCTGCTTCGCTCATCCCACTAACTCACTACCGCTACAGCCTGCCGCAGATGCGCGCCTTCCGCGAGCAGCCACAGAGCCGCTGGCGTGCGTGGATCGAGCGCGAGATGACGCGCGAGGTGCTGGCCCACGTGCGCGAACGGCTGGCCGCCGAGGGGCCGCTGCGCGCCAGCGATTTCGACGATGATGGGCCGCGCCGCCAGGCGTGGTGGGATTGGAAACCGGCCAAGGCTGCGCTAGAACACCTCTACAACACAGGCGACGCGATGATCGCCGACCGCGTCAATTTCCAGCGCGTCTACGACCTGCGCGAGCGCGTCCTGCCGGACTGGGTAGACACGACTGAGCCGACAGTGGACGAGGCGCGCCGCTTCCGGCTTGAGCAGGCAGCGCGCGCACTGGGCATCAGCACGCCAGCGCAGGTAGGCGACTACGCTTATTTTCTGCGCGGCACGGCCCGCCCGTACATCAACGCGCTGCTGCGCGAGGGCGTGCTGGTTCCAGTGGAAGCGGAGATGGTCAGCGGGCCTCCAGTGACGATGGTTGTCCACCGCGACAACCTGGGCCTGCTGGAGCGGGCGCGCGACGGCGCGCTGACACCTTCGCGCACGACCTTCCTCAGCCCGTTCGACAGCCTGCTGTGGGCCGGCGAGCGCGACGAGCAGTTGTGGGGGTTCAACCAAGTGCTGGAGTGTTACAAGCGCGAGCCAGACCGGATATGGGGCTACTTCTGCCTGCCTATCCTGCACCGCGACCGGTTGGTGGGCCGCTTCGACCCCAGCCTGGACCGCAAGCGCAGCCTGCTGCGCATCAAGGCGCTGCACTTGGAGCCGGGCGTCGAGCCGGATGACGCGCTGGTGACAGACACCGCCGCCGCCCTGCGCGATTTCCTGGCGTTCCACAACGCGCACACGGTTGAAATTGCGGACAAGGGCCACGCCGAGTTCCGCCGCCGGCTGCTGGCGCGGCTGTGACCTGCGAGCTGCTCTCAGAACGGACGTATTGATCGCGCGTGACAGTTGGCCGTCCGCAGCGGCCAATGGCCTGTAATTGTGTTATGCTAATAGTAACGGAAACGCGGTCTCACACGCGAGGTTGGGGTTTACTGCACAGCGGGCGCGGACACTGCCATGTCAAACGCACTCGGAACCGGCAGATCACCGCAGCTGCCGTCCGTGGCCGCAGCCCTGCGCGATCCGGCGGCGGCAGCGACACAGGCCGAGCGGCTGGGCACTGTGGATATTGTACGCGGCCTGGCCATGATCTTCATGCTGCTCAATCACGCGACCTGGCATGTGCCAGGCATTACCTTTCGGGTGAATTACGGCTGGGATATGCCGGTGCCGCTGCTGATCGAGTACAGCCCGCTCACCTGGGTAGGGCTACTGCAGGGGACGCCGCTGTTCTTCATCATGACCGGTTTTGCCGCAGCTCTCTTTGAGGGTGGACGGCGACGCCGCGGCTGGGCTGATGCCCAGATCACCCGTTTCCTGCTCATTCGCGGCGGCGTGCTCATTGCCCTGGACTGGCTGGTGCTGCCGTGGCAGTTCTGGCCGCAGCCTGGCTACGAACCAAACGCTTACAACGTGCTGACGTGTATCGGCATCTGCCTGTGGCTGCTGGCGTTTTTGCGCCGCCTGCCGCTGCTTTACCTGTTGCTGCTGACTCTTGCTATCACAGTGGGAACGCAGGCGCTCTACAAAATGGTTACACCGCCGCAGGATGTTAACCTGCTGCGCATGGTCTTTCTGTACATGGGGCCAGGCGACCCGGTAACGTTTGGCTTTCCGGTGCTGCCCTGGCTGGCCGTGATCCTGCTGGGCTATGCGACCATGCGCTGCCTGAGCGCCAACCCGGCCCTGTTTCCGCGGGTGACACTGGGCGCGGCGGCTGCTGCGTGGCTGGTTTGGGCGGCTGTCAGCCATTTCCGACAGTTCGGCGTCCTGTTCCCGTCTCACCCGCTGTTGATGACCAAACACCCGCCTTCGCTGGCCTACCTTGCGTTTTACATCGGCGCGACCTACCTGCTGCTGTACCTGCTGAACGCCGCCCAGCCTGCCCAGGCCCGCTTTCCACTGAAACACATCGCGCTGCTGGGCCAGACAGCGCTGGCCTTCTACGTGCTCCACTTCTACGCCATTGACATCTTCTCAGCGCTGCTGCAGGGCAGCCCGCTGCCCGCCTTTGTGGAAGTGCTGCTGATTACGGCGCTGGCCCTAGTTCTGTTGTACCAAGTGTGCACGCGCTACCGCCGCCTGCGCAAAGCTCACCCTGACAGCCTGCTCAAGTATCTCTAAGCGCCGGCCGCCAACCTGCTGCGCGCTTCCAGCTAGGCCCACAGCCAGCGGCCATCTGCACGCCGAAGCAGGGTGTAGCCATCGTGCGTCGGAAATCCATGACCTTAGACGGTCAGTGACACAAATCAAACTCTGCCGCAGCTGCGCTGCCCCGCGCCAGGGAGTGGTGAAAAGATTGGACATAATCGACAAGGCAAAAAGGTGGCTACTAATTGGTGCATCCTGAAAATAGCTAGAGAATGAACTAAACTCTCTGCAAAGATGCGGAGAGGAAATGGCGAAGCGGCTCAAGGTGAGGGCGATAAGCGAAAGCGAGAAACAGGAATTAGAACGTCTGAGCCGGTCGCGCACAGCCCCGCAGCGGCAGGTCGAACGGGCGAAGATCGTGCTGGGGTGGTTGGCCGGAGAAACGGCGGAAGCAATTGCCGAACACGTGGGGTGTTCCACAGCGACGGTCTACAATCAGGCAAAAGCTTTTAACGCGCGTGGGATGGTGTGGACGTTTGGTGTCTTTAGCCGCGCAGCGGCCAGGCGTTGACATGGAGCGCACCCAAACGCAACAGCGCCAAGTTGATCGCGTTTCTGGATCAGATTGTAGGGCGGTGGCCAACGGGCCAAATCGTCCTGATCCTGGACAATCTCTGAATCCACAAGACTATGGATGTGCTGCTCTGGGCGCTGGCGCACCCGTGTGTCCGCTTGCTGTTTCAGCCGAAATTGTTGGCGCGATTACGCAGGGGACGGCTTACTGGAATGCCCATTGCCGCCCCTTCGAGTGGCGAAAAGCCGCCTAATGAATTGTCGGATGAAGCACTAAGTTCCTGGAAATATCACACGATATATGGTGACCTGATGAGGGTATGACCAAACTGCTTCAGTTTCAATTGGCCCACTAATCTGATTTAGCCTTTCGGCTATCGCGGCTAGTGTGTCGTGTTGGTCAGATATCACATACACCTCGCCATCATCTGCCAGGTGACGCGCCACTTGCAGCCCTAACACCTCGTCAATCTCCGCCCCACGTCCTGCGTACGTTAGAAGGCCTATTGAAAGCAGGTTTCGGTGGGCAAAGTAAGTGATGTGAAAGTCAAGAGGATGCGATAGCGAGATAAACAGGCTGTTGGGAGAAGTCTCTCTTCCCACCTCCTGGGCTATCTCTACCCAAGGATTTGATTCAGGCCTGCTCTCCGGTAGAAATACAAATACGAAATTGAGGGTGAAGATCGCTGTGACAAAAGCCGCAGTGCCAAAACGCAACACTCGCACCCAATTCTTTTGCTGACTGCTTGCACTTGCTAGCATTGCGGCAACCGCCAACCACCAAGCCCACAGTGGCAGGAGCCAGTACTTAATGAAACCTGGATCCCAGAAAAGATTGAACAGCGTGTGGAACACAAAAGTTAAGCCTAATGTAACCCACAGCCAACTGAATACCGGGCGACCATGGCCTCTGCGCGCCAGGTACAGCAGCAGGACCGCCAAGGACATGAACGTGAGCACAACGCCATAGTAGGTTAGGAGAAGAACGCGTTCGCCAGTACCTGCGCTATCCCAGAAAGCCTGCAGAGAGCCTGATACCCCCGGAAACACAACAAGCGATTTGCCAAGTGCAAGAACGCCCCTCAAGACATCTTGTACCAATGCAATATTGTATTCGGGTTTACCAGCGAACAGAACGCCTGACCAGTAGGTACTATCAGCAAGGCGCTCTGGACCTGCCAGAAGCGCCACAGCCAAGAGAATCGCTCCCAGAACGACAGCAGCGTAAATCAGGCCGAAACCAACGGCACGTTGGATCAGCTGCGGCAGGCTTGACCCAGTCCATTGCCGCTCTAAAGCCGCTGTTCCTAGAGCAAACGCTGCAGTAGTGAACACAGCGGTGAAATTATAGAAGGTGGCAACAGAAAGAAACCCGATTACGAGAAGCTTGTCCCGCAGTTGACGAGTCTGGCTGTATCGCACCAGCATGTAGAAAGCGATACAGACCATCGCCACCATCGTGATACTCTGGTCAACGTGTGTGCTGTAAACCCAGTATGTGAGCGTGATACCCAGGCCGGTCGCCGCAATCAGGGCAATCGAGACACTGTTCCACAGCCGTTGAACTCCCAGATAAAAAAAGACGATACCCAGCGAACCTGCAAGAATCCGCAGAGCCAGAATTGGTCCAAGAACATCATTCTGTCCACTGAGTGCGTGCCACAGGCGCGCAGCACCTACCATAGTCGGGCGCTCAAGCAGATAGCGTGGGTTAACTGCTATCTGCATGGACGCTGGATCAGGCACATCTGTCAAGCCTGGTTCATACAGGCGGCCGCCCTCAGGATGGTAGAAAACGATCCCTGTAGACTGTTCTGCAATTGCGGCTGCCTGCTGAAGATCGTCACCGCTGTAAGAATGCGGCAGCCAGATGGCATACAGAAAGGCGAAGGTTAGGAACAGGAATACAGGCACCAATATCGAGCCGGATCGTGATCTCATGGCCGCGGACCTCATCTGCGCCGGTGTGGATGGGCGGGTTCCTCCTCACAGTAGCGGATGCAGACTTGCATTAACCTAACCGGTGCATGTAAAGATAGACGAAACGCAGCCGGGGGTGAGATGCCTTATCGCTCGTTGACGATGGTGAACACCATCGGGCGGCGCTTGGTCTCGTTGTACAGCAGCTTGCTGATGTTGTCCTCCAACAGGCTGCGCCGCTTGCCGTTGCTGCGCACAGACTGATTTTCCAGCACGTTCTGCGCTGTCGTCTTGATAAGCTGCACCAGCGCGTCGGCGTCGCGCTGGTAAACAAAGCCGCGCGTGATGACCTCCGGGTCGCCCAGCACCGCACCGGTGCGGTGATCTACGTCGAGGCTGACCACCACGAAACCGTCACTAGCCAAGATTTCGCGGTCGCGCATGACAGCGCGCCCGATATCGCCCACGCCGCTGCCGTCCACAAACACATAGCTGCCGGGCACGCGCTCGCCCTGGCGCACGCCGCCACGGTCAATCTCCAGCACCATCCCGTTCTCGCACACGAACACGCTGTCAGACGCCACGCCGGCCTGGACGGCCAGCCGGGCGTGCTGTTTCAGGTGGCGCAGCTCGCCGTGGATAGGCAGGAAATGCTTCGGGCGCACCAGATGCAGCAGCAGCCGCATCTCTTCCTGGCTGGCGTGGCCAGAGACGTGCACGGGCGCTATCGGGTCGTAGATCACATTAGCGCCGCGCTGGAACAGCCGGTTGATCGTGCGGTAGACCAGCTCTTCGTTGCCGGGAATTGCGTGCGCCGAGATAACAACCGTGTCGCCGGCGTGCACATCGAGCTGGCGGTGCTGGCCAATAGCAAGCCGCCCCAGCACTGCAGACGGCTCGCCCTGCGTGCCCGTGACCATAATAACGATCTTGTGCGGCGGGTAGTCGTTGATGCGCTGCAGGTCTATCAGCGTGTTCTCGCCAACGTGCAGCAGGCCCATCTTGCGCGCGGTCTTGACGTTCTCCGTCATGCTGTAGCCGGCGATGGCCAGCTTGCGCCCGTAGATTTCGGCGTAGGTCGCCACCTGCTGAATGCGCGAAATGTGCGAGGCGAACGTCGCCACCATAATGCGGCCCTGCGCTTCGCGGAATACGCCGTCGAACGCGCCCGAGACCACGCTCTCCGACGGCGTCCAGCCGGCTCGGTCGGCATTGGTGCTGTCGGCCATCAGCAGCACGACGCCGCGCTTCGAAAACTCAGCCAGTTTGGCGTAATCGGGCTTCTTGCCGTCAACGGGCGTGTTGTCGAACTTGTAATCGCCGCTGTGCACCACCAGCCCAAAGGGCGTGTTGATGCCGAAACCGACACAGTCCGGTATGCTGTGGCACACGTGGAAGCTCTCGACCTTGAACGGCCCCACCTGGAGCACGTCGCCGGCGTTGAACACGTTGACTGTTGTCTTGTCCGCCAGACGGGCATCGCGCAGTTTGACGCCCAACAGCGCGGCGGTCAGAGGCGTAGCCCAGATCGGCACGCCGGGGAACGCCTCCACGACGTGCGCCACCGCACCGGTGTGGTCCTCGTGACCGTGTGTATACAGGATGCCGTGCAGCGTGAGATCGCGGCGCTCCTGCAAATAGTGAAAATCGGGGATGATATAGTCAACCCCGTGCATGTCGTTGGCAGGGAACATGATGCCGGTATCTACGATGATTGCGTCGCTGCCCAGCTCAAAAGCTGTCATGTTCTTGCCGATTTCCCCCAGTCCGCCCAGGGGAACAATGCGGAGTTTGTTCTTTGCCATAATGCAACTTGACCTGGGGCCAATGCGCCGCCAGGTTTTTTTCCCTTTCTCTATGCGGTTACATCAAGCTCTCAAACAAGGCAATAAACGTTTTGTAATGTGTATTAGGGGCAGTATACCATACACTGCTGCTGATTTGGAAGATGGAAAGCGGTGCGCGCGTGAGCATCCGCTCAGTTTTCACCGCTCTCCAGGTAGCGCCAGCGCATGGCATCGTGAATGCGGTTGACCACACGCATCACGGCGTCGGGATCGTGAGCGCCGGGCGTGCCGCCCTCCTCTATAAAGGCATTGCGCAAGATGCGGCCCCAGTTGCCGGTGCTGCGCAGCTTTGGGTCGCTGACAAACTGCTCCACCGTCTGCGCTGTGTGGCCGCTGGGCGGCTCCAGCATGCGCACCAAGCTAGTGTAGACGTCGTCAATGTCGCGCGGCGTTATCTCCATGATCTCGGCCAGCGCCCGGTGCATATAGCGGCGTTTCATCTCGTAGAAATCAACCAGCGTCATTTGCGCGCCGGTGGCTGTCGTCAGCACGATATCGGTACACTCGCGGTCCGACATATCGTGCAGCCGCATGAACGTCTCGCGATCCAGCGGCCCTAGGATAGACCACAGCGTGCGATCGTCGTGCATCGGTTCCAGATCGCACCCGTGCTGGCGAAAGTAGTGCTCGATGAGAATGTGGCTGAACTCGAAATCAGTGAGCACGGCGGCCATGCGCGATACGCTGATGTTGGCCGGCATACCTGTGCTCTCCACCGTACAAACCCGCTTGCTGCTGGCCAGGTCCGGCCGCACTCGGCCAATCGGGTTGTGCATGGCTGAAATCGGCTCGTCGGGGGTGTCGTCGTTGTAGAGCAGCGCGCGGGCCATCGCGTTGACGCGCTCGGAGCGCAGCAGGTAAGCGTACTTGTCCAGGTCACCTGGCCGGAAGTGCGGGCTGAGCGGCAGCCCCAGGAAACGACCGGTGACAGTGGTGCGCCGAATGTACTCGCGGGCGCACAGCAGCTCAGGGTCGCACGTGCCATTGACAAAAGGGCCGCCTTTCAGCACAGCGGCGTTGGCGATAGCGGTAGCGCTGCGCAGCATCGTGTAGTAAGTCAGCAGGCCCAACGCCTCAGACCGGCCGGCCAAGTCCAGGTGGATATGGCAGCCGTGAATGCGGAACATCTGCACGTAGTGGCAGGCAGCCGGGTCAATGTGATAGCGTGCCTGGGCCTCAGCCAAGCGCCGCGCCTGCTCTGGAAACAGATCGTTGACTTCCAGCATCAGGTCTACCGCCGTTTGCACCTTTGGGTCCTCGCTCATTTTGAAATCGGAGAGCGTGGGATAGGTGGACATGATAGTCGTGCGCAGGCCAGTTTCCTCGCTGGTGGCCGCCAGCGCAGTCATGATGCCTTTAAGTGCGGCGCGTGTGCGGTGGTAGCCTACGCCCGGCGCAATATGCGCTTCAATCTGGTAATCGCACGCCTCGCGGTCGAGGCGCGGCGGGATGCCGATGCGCTGGGCGTGCTGGCTGTACGTGCGCATGTAAACTTCCATCTCCTCGTGAGTGGGCGCTGTACCGCTGCTGTGTACCAGCCCCAGTTCGATCTCCGCGCCCAGGGCGCGCATGCGCTCGAGATGATCGTCAGTGAAAGCGATATTGGTGTGGTTGACGGCTGGGTTCAGGTTGTAAGGCGTCACGGCCTTGAGCAGAGGTTTGCCACTGCGGTAGCGCTGGCTCACCCAAGCTCCCATGATGTAGCGCTGGCCGTGGGCCTCGGCCAGGATGAGGTTCGCGCCGGCCGTGTTGTCGAGCGGGAAGTAGGTAACAAGGGGCACGCCCGTGGCCTCGGCCAACAGATCCAGCGGCAGCACGTCGGCTGAGGATACAGCGGCCAACGACTTGAGGGCTTCATTAAATCGGCGCTTGCGCTCCTCGATATCGTCCCAGGCCAGCGCGCTGCTGTACGCAACCAGTTCGCTGTTGGAAGGCAACGGGCTGTCCATGCGGGCGTCTCCAGTGTGCAGCCAGATGGGAATTCCGGGGGTCAATTGTGCCCAATCCATGCGCGCCTTACAAGTCGAAATCCGCCTGCCAACAAGCCCCCAGCGCCCTGGCTGTCACAGATACTGCAGGACGCTGTCTGGATGTTCTCGCTTGTAGAATCGGTACGCAGCACACAAGGGCAGCAGCGCCGGCAGCACCGCCACTACGATGAGCAGCGAACGCTCTAGCGGTTCAAGCGGCAGCGGCGCGATCAGCGGGCTGACCAGCTCGATCAAACGGATGTGCACCAAGTAGAAAAACAGCGCGGTCTGCCCCAACACAGCAGCAGCCCTGAGCGGCGCGGCCGTGTTGGGCGCTTCTGGCCGGCTGTGCAGCGCGATCAGCAGACAAGCGATGCCGGTGTACAGCGCGATATAGGCCAGATCGGGCGGGTGTTTGCTGAACACCAGCGGATTGGCCGGGTAGAGGCTGCCGATGTCCCCAGCAGCCATCGCAAGCGCAAAGAACGCCAGGCAGCCCAAGCTCACGCGCAGCGCTATTCGGCCCAGCGGCGCGCCGCCGGTCGCTGCCTGCGCGCCCATAATAAAGCCGAGCAGCACGACGGGCAGCCAGCCCAGCGCCGGAAACTGGGTCTTCCAGGTGACATCCTCTACGCTGGGGGCCAGCAGTACCGCCCGCAGGAGCGACTCGTCACGCGGCCAGTCCCCCGCTGCAGCCAAGCTGTGATAGTACAGCTGTGTGCCCACCAGCACAGCAGCCAGCGCAGCGGCCAGGGCGCGCCAATCCAGCCGCCGCAGCCACGCCATCAGCAGCAGACAGATGCCAATGCCTGTCAGCACCGACAGGTGCTGGCCGAAGTGCGGCGGGCTGAGGCGCAGGTTCATCACGGTTACATCGAGCGCGATCAGCAGCAAACCCCGGATAAGTAGAAAGCGGCTGATCTGCCACTCGCTCCAGCCTCTCCGGCGGCGCGCAGCCGCAAACAGCGCAATGCTGAACCCGCCGAGCAGAAAAAAAGCCGGCGTCGCGAGCTGCAGCACAAAGCCTATCGCGCTTTGCGGGAAAGCGAACGTCGGGGCGATCATGTTGTCCCACCCATACGCGACCCCGTAATCCAGGTCGTCCAGCCACCAACTGCTGTGGCTGATGAGCATCAGCAGCATCGCGTAGCCGCGTACAATGTCGAGGGCCAGCAGCCGGCGCGACGCAGGGCTTGCTGGGCGCGCGTGTGC
>Ga0308414_1000668_pt1 | contig 22109 bp, 14 predicted proteins | sample HotsprSampleOS50_FD_205667 | JGI IMG/M metagenome (GOLD analysis project Ga0308414, IMG submission 205667) | Hot spring phototrophic mat microbial communities from Octopus Spring, Yellowstone National Park, Wyoming, United States - 20090730_OS50 ...
AGGTGCGGTTACGTTCAGAATATAGAGTTGAGGTTTTTTGTCTCGCGCAGAGATAAACGCCAGTCTGCTGCTGTCCGGTGACCAGCGCGGCGCGGAGTCCTTGCCGCTGCGTGTAAGCTGGATAGGCTTGCTGTCACCGGCTGTAGGTATCACCCAGATGTTGCGCCGATATTCGTTTTCCAGCCTGTCTGTAGTCACCTGAACATAGGCAATCCACCGTCCATCTGGGCTGACCCGCGGGTCCTCAATCAGCACAATGCGGTAGAGGTCGTCAATTTCGATAAGGCGTTTGTCCTGCTGCAAGCGATTCTATCCTTTGTCATCGTGTTAACCAAAGTCGTCAATGCCAGCCGATTATACTCATGTTGTGCGCATCGTCGAGAAAGGCATGCCCCTCTGCTGAGGCAGGCAGAGGGGCAGCAAGAGGAGTAAAGCGTCCAAGGAACTTATTAGACGTCAAACTGCGAAATTAAACTGCGGCATTAGAACATGTGAGTGTGTGTTGATTTGTCTGAACGATTTCTTTCGCCAATCTGCGATAGCTGTGAGCAGAATTGCGGGTAGGCATCGCACTTCATGCACACAGTGAATATTACGCTGCCGGCGGGAAAAAGTTGCAGTCCAATGTGCTATTTCTTCGAAAGGGTATAATTTCCGGTTAAACCAAACGGAGGACACGAGCGATGGCTATCACGTCAACTCAGTTGAAGATCAGCGATGCAGAACACCAAAAGCGCTGCGAGCGTCTCCTGGAATATCTGACAGAACGCGGACTGCAAGGTGTCGTGCTGTTCGACCGCGATTATATTCTCTATTATACCGGTTTCTCCTTTATTCCGACTGAACGTCCGATAGGCTTCGTCATGAATGCTCGCGGCCAGCGCGGGCTGTTTGTGCCACGATTGGAAGTTGAACACGCGCGCGCAAATGCGGTTCTCGACCGTGTGGACCATTATCCGGAATATCCTGACACCACGCATCCGCTGCATCTGCTGGCCGCCATGCTGGACGATATGGAGATCACAGGAGAGATCGGCGGCGATGGCGATGGCTACCCCTGGATTTTGGGCTACCGTGGTCCGCTGCTGTCAGAGGTGGCAAATGTAAAGGTTCGATTCATTCGGGCGTTCATCGAAGATGAGATGGCAGTCAAATCCGAGGCGGAACTGAACTGCCTGCGGGAAAGCTGCAAATGGGGCAATCTGGCGCACATGCTGCTGCAAGAATACACTGTGGTAGGCGCGAGCGAGACCGAAGTGTCGCAGCGCGCCAGCAGCGAGGCAACGCTTGCGATGTATCGCGCGATCGGGCCGATCTACCGGGCATATGGCGGCGAAATGGGCAGCGGCGCGTTTGCTGGCTACCGGGGGCAGATCGGGCGCAACGCCGCTATTCCGCATGCGCTGGCCAATAACATACGCTTTCAGAAAGGGGATGTTCTGGTCACTGGAGCAAGCGCGCCGGTGTGGGGTTATGTGTCGGAACTGGAACGCACCATGTTTTTAGGGCGCCCAACGGACGCCCAACGGCGCATGTTTGACCACATGGTTGCGCTGCAAGATACCGCATTAGCGGCGATGGCACCGGGGAAGCCATGTTCTGAGGTTGACAAGGCAGTGCGGGCATATTTAGCGAAGCACGACCTGATGCCTTATTGGCGCCACCACACAGGCCATACGATTGGGCTGCGGTATCACGAGGGGCCTTATCTTGACAGCGGAGATGACACTATCATGCAGCCTGGGATGGTTTTCACGGTTGAGCCGGGGCTTTATTCGCCTGAACTTGGCGGTTTCCGCCATTCAGATACTGTAGCAATCACTGGAGATGGTATCGAAATAATGACGTTTTATCCGCGCGATCTGGACAGCCTGACGCTGCCAGCCTGAGAGGATAGGCGGTTTTGGCGCGTATGAAACCGATGTCTTTCGACTTTGCGTCGCGCCGTTCGATGGCTGCTGCACGGCGCGGCATGGTGGCAGCTAGCAATCCGCTGGCTGCTCAAGCTGGTCTGCATGTGCTGCGCAGCGGTGGCAACGCCGCCGATGCGGCAGTGGCTGCTGCCGCAGTGCTCACTGTGACCGATCCGGCATCTACCGGTGTCGGAGGTGATTGTTTCGCGCTGTATTTTGAGGCAAACAGCCAGCAGGTCACGGCACTCAACGGCAGCGGACGCGCGCCGGCAGCGTTGTGCGCAGACGACCTGCGCGCGCAGGGTTTTACTGAAGTACCGCCGCGCAGTGTCCACGCGATCACTGTTCCGGGGGCAGTAATGGGATGGCACGATTTGCTGCTCCGGCATGGCACGATGTCACTGGCCGATGTGTTAGCCGAGGCCATTTACCACGCTGAAGAAGGCTATCCGGTTGCGCCGGTTTTTGGCGCGTCATGGAACAGCCCGTGGGCGCGTGCCTTATTGGAGTCCAGCCCGAACACGCACGACTATCTACCAGGTGGGAAACCGCCGCTTGTCGGCCAAGTCGTTCGACTGCCGGAGCTGGCGCGCACGCTGCGCATGATCGCGGAAGATGGTCCGGAAGCGTTCTACGCCGGGCCAACTGCCGATGCAATTGTGACAACAATCCAAGAGCTGGGCGGGGCGATGACGCGTGAAGACCTTAAAGCGCACCGCTCAACCTGGGATACGCCAATAAAGACAAATTTCCAAGGTGCAGCGATCTACGAATGCCCCCCCAACGGTCAGGGCCTAGCGGCGCTGCTAGCAATGAACATCCTCAGCCATTTCGATCTAGATGGCCTGGCCTGGGACTCGCCGGAGCGCCTGCACCTTATGGTGGAGGCTATGCGCCTGGCATTTGCTGATGCGCGTTGGTACATCGGTGATCCCACAGCACACAGTGCGCCGGTGTGCGAGCTGCTCAGCGAGGCCTATGCTCGCAGCCGAGCGCAGCTGATTGCGCCAGATTGCGCAATGCAGCCGCCGTCGTTTGGCGCGCCGCTGGCCGGCTCTGATACTGTGTATCTCAGCGTTGTGGATGGTGAGGGCAATGCCTGCTCGTTCATCAACAGCCTGTATATGGGGTTCGGGACAGGTATTGTGGCGCGGGGCACGGGGGTTTTTCTTCAGAATCGCGGGGCTTGTTTCAGCTTGGAACCAGGTCACCCAAATGAGCTGAAAGGGGGCAAGCGACCATATCACACCATCATACCGGGCTTAGCGGTGAAAGACGATGAGCTGTGGGCCAGCTTTGGGGTAATGGGTGGTTTCATGCAGCCGCAGGGGCATCTGCAAGTTATGAGCGCGATGCTGATAGACGACCTTAACCCGCAGGAAGCGCTGGATCGGCCGCGGTGGTGTCTTGAGGATGGCACAAGCGGCAGCGTTTTGGCTCTCGAAGAGGGGATTCCCGTGAAGACCATGGCGCGGCTAGCCGAAATGGGCCATCGCGTGCGACCAGTGAGCGGACAGGCGCGGCTGTTGTTTGGCGGCGGACAGATTATCAGGCGCGATTCTTCTACTGGTGTGTTATTCGGCGGCAGCGATCCGCGCAAAGACGGTTTGGTAGCAGCCTTTTGAGGCTGTGAGAAAAGGAGACAGCGCTTGCAGCAGCCAACACCGCGCATCGGTTTCGTGCCAGTTGCACGAACAACGTTTGACATGGCGCTGGCCGAGGAGGTCACACGGTTGGCACATCAGCAGCTGGCAGCCGCTGGCTTTCATGTAGTTGGTCCGGCAGAGCCGGTAACGACAGCAGACGCGGCACAGTCTTTGCTGCACTACTTGGATAATGATAATATGCTGGATGCGGTCGTGCTGCTCCAGGCGACTTTTGCCGACAGCGGCATAGCGCTGGAGGTTGGCCGTGCGCTGGCTGTGCCGCTACTGCTGTGGGCCGTGCCAGAAGAACATACTGGCGGGCGGCTGCGGCTCAATTCGCTGTGTGGCATCAACTTGGCTGCGCACGCGCTCAGGCGGGCGGGGCGGCGCTATTACCACATTTTCGCTGCGCCAGGCGATGCAGCCGTCACGCGCAGGTTAGACGCGCTGGCACGCGCCGCGCAGGTGCGGCGGATGCTGCGGGGAATGCGCGTGGGCCGGCTGGGCGAACGGCCCGGCGGCTTCGAAACGTGCGACTACGATCAAGACGTGCTGCGGGAACATTTCGGTTTGGAGGTCGTGCCGATTGCGCTGGGCGAGGCCTTCGGTGCGGCGCGCGGCGTAGACAGCGCTGAGGTGGCGGTTGTGCGTGCTAAACTGGCTCAGCAGGTCGCAGAATTGGACAGCGTTGATCGCAAGGCGGCTGACGGCACATTAGGCGTGTATTGGGCGCTAAAGCGTTTTGCAGCGCGCGATAACCTGCAAGGGCTGGCCGTGCGCTGCTGGCCGGAGTTTTTTACCGAGCTTGGGTGCGCCGCATGCGGCGCGCTGTCGCTGCTTACTGACGATCAAATCCCGTGCAGCTGTGAGGCTGACGTTAACGGAACGATCACTCAGATTATCCTGCAGGGTGTGAGCGGCGAGCCGTCATTCGGCACAGACCTTGTCTCGCTGGACAGCGAGCGCGACGCTCTAGTGCTGTGGCATTGTGGTCTCGCACCGCTCTCAATGGCTGACCCAGAAGTCATTCCTACCGCGACGGTTCACTCGAACCGGCGGCTGCCGCTGCTGATGCAGTTCCCCTTGAAGCCGGGAACGGTGACTGTGGCGCGGTTGAGCGCTGCGACGGGGAATCTGCGGCTGGTGGTGGGGCGGGGAGAGATGCTGCGCGCGCCTATGAGCTTTTCAGGTACGTCAGGTTTAGTGCGCTTTGAGCGTCCGGCAGCAGCAGTCCTGGACACGATCCTCAGTGAAGGGCTGGAGCATCATGTCGCTCTGACCTATGGCGACCACATAGACGCGCTGCTGGCCCTGGCGGACCTGCTGAATCTGCCGGCGCTGCGCTTGTAGACGCTGCTATTTTAGGCCGGTAGTAGCGATACCGGTGGTGATATAGCGCTGCAAGAAACCGAATACCAACGTGATCGGCAGCAGCGTCAAAACGGTCATGGCCAGAATCAGATTCCACTGCACCTGCAGCTCACCTTGAAACGAGTTGAGGCCTACCTGAAGCGTGAACAGCTCGTTGCGGCTGAGCACAATCAGCGGCCACAGGAAGTCATTCCAACGCCACATGATCGAGAAGATCGCCAGAACAGCCAGCGCCGGGCGCGTCAGCGGCAGGATAATCTGCAGATAGATGCGCCACTCGCTGGCGCCGTCAATACGCGCCGACTCGATCAACTCGTCAGGAATAGTCAGCATATACTGCCGCAGCAGAAAAACGCCAGTTGGCGTGGCTGCGCCAGGGACAATGACGCCGAGCAAGTTGTTGTTCCAGCCAACCTGCGTGATAACGAGGAAGACTGGAACCAGAATGACCGACAAGGGCACCATCAGCGTGGCCAACGTGAGCAGGAAAATGGCGTCGCGGCCGCGAAACCGATACTTGCTGAGCGCAAACGCTGCCATGCTGTTGATGAGAAGCGTCAGCGCTGTGGCAGCGACGGTGACGATGACGCTATTACGGAAGTAGGTCCAGAACGGAAAGCGGTTCACGCCTTCAATGTAGTTCTCCAGCCCGAAGTACACCCGTTCAACCGGCGTACGCTGGTTGATGTTGACTTTAATAATCTCCTCTGGGTTAGCGGGGTCAACCATTTGCGCTTGGATGCCAACACGCCTCACTTGGGCAAGCTGCCGGGTGCTGCCGTCCTCCAGTGTAACTTCAAACAGCGGCAGCGGCGCATCGTGGCCTTCAACTGTCACTGTCTCTTGATGATAGGGTAAGAAAGTAGGCGGGAAGCGCACCAGTTGGGCCGGCTCTTTGAATGACGACATCACCAGCCAGAGCACTGGCCCAAACATGAGCACCGTTCCCAGCAGCAGGTAGAGGTAAGTCAGAATGTCACTGTTATCCAGGCGGCCACGCCCCCGCGTTCGTGTGATGAAGTTCATAGCGCCCGCTCCTTACGCATCAGCGACGTCGCTGGTGGTTCCACCCAACCGAAGCTGGAGCAGCGTAAACACCACCAAGAAAAAGGCTAGCACCACCGATGCTGCCGATGCTAGACCGTACAGGTTGGTGAGATTGGTGAAGGCCGTGTTGTAGATGTACTGGACTAGGTACAGCGTTGCCGTGCCCGGCCCGCCGCCAGTGAAGGCGAATACCACATCAAAAATCTGCACTGCGCGAATGACGGATAAGACAAGCACCACCATCATCGTGGGCATCAGCAGCGGCATGGTGATACGGCGGAACGCGGTCCAGGCACTGGCGCCGTCAATTGAGGATGCTTCGTAAAGCTCTGCGGGAATAGATTGGAGTCCAGCGAGCAGGATCAGCGTGTAGAAGCCCATCGTGGACCACACGCTGATAATGACAACCCAAAAACGTGCCCAGTCGCCACTGGTGAGAAACGAAACGCGGTCACCGCCAAGCGAAACGATAAGGGCGTTGAGCAAACCGTCTTGCTGCAGAATCCACTTCCAGATGAGGGCTACGACCACAGGCGAAAGCAGCACCGGATAGAAAAACACGCTGCGAAAAAGGCCGCGGGCCACGATCTTGCGGTTGAGCGCCAGCGCAGTGATCAGCGAGATCAGCACCACTAGGGCCACCTGTGAGGTGACGAACACGGCTGTGTTGACCATCGAGCGCGCAAAGCGATCCTCCAGGCAGGTGTTGGGCTGAAAGAAATCCTGACAGGTAAAGAGCCGCTGGAAGTTGTCGAAGCCGACGAATGGCCGATCCTGCGGGAACAGGTTGGTGCCGCCGGTAAAAGCGTAATAGAAGTTCAGAAGCATTGGCAGCAGAATAAAGACACCAAAAATCAGCAGATTGGGCAGCACAAAGACGTATGCCATGCGCTGAACGCCAATGCGCCGCTGAATGGGCACCATAATCTGTTCAGTAGCGTTGAGGATGAAGTGCAGCAAGCCGGATCCAACGCCCTCTAACGATCGTCTTACAGCAGCGGGGGGCGCTTTGGGGGTAGGTTTTGCCTGAACCTGGTTCATTGCGATCAGTTCCTGAACTGGCAGTTGTCAGGGACAAGACAGGCTGCAAACGCCTGCGAGAGCGTCTGCAGCCTGCAAGCACGTCACTGCTGTGAGCAGTATTATTGCCGAGCGGCAGCGACCGCGTCATCAACTGCCTGCTGGATGCGCTCAATTGCCTCGTCGAGCGTCAGCTCGCCCAGCATGACCTGAGTCAGGCGGTCGCGGGTTTCATTGAAAACAACGAAGTTCTGCGGGTGGAAATTGAGCCTGAACGCCTGCTCCTGCAGCTTAGGCACTTCTGCGGCGAAGGCGTTCAGCGCCTGCTTGGCCGCTGGCAGCTCGGTCTCGTAATCCACTTCGCCAAGACCCAGGTGACCGGGGATGAAAAGCGTGCGTGCTGTAAATTCGCGCATCTGATCCACCTGAACCAAGTAGTCCATCACACGCGCAACCGCTTCAGGGTGTTTTGTGCTGCCAATGGCCATGAGCGCAGCCCCGCCTGGCATGCCTGTGCTGCCGCCAGGGCCAGTGGGGTTGGGGACGACTTCCCAGTCGAAGGCATCGCCGATATCTTTAGAGAAGCGGCCCACCTGCCAGCTGCCCGACATGTACATCACAAGCTGGCCGTTGATGAAGAAATCAGCAGCCGCAGCGTAGCTGCCACCAGAGCCGAGCCAAACCTCAGCCGGGGTGATGCCCTCGCTGTGCCAGCCAAACAGGATCTCGGCCATAGCGCGGAAGCCCGGCGAGTCGATAGTGATATTGCCGTCTGCGTCAAAATACGTTGCGCCCATGCTCATGGCGGGGCCAGCAAAGCGGTGGCCGGTGCGATCCATTGCGATGGCATAAGGCGTGTCAGTGGCTTCCGCAACCTGACGGGTAACCTCAGTCCACTCTTCCCAGCTCACGGAGTCGCGCGTGTCGCTCGGCACTTCAATGCCAGCCTGCTCAAACAGCGTGCGGTTGATGAACGGGCCAGTTACGGTGAACTGGGTGGGGTATCCATAGATGCCTGTAGTGTCATCACCGGTGCGCATGGCCTGGAAGACGATCTCGGGGAAGCTCGCTTCCCAGTATTCTACGTCAGGCAGGTAGGGACGTAGGTCCAGGTAGAAGCCTGACAGACCGGGGAAATTGGTGATACGAGCCATGTCCGGGCCTTCGCCAGCCTGGATCTGGATGGGAAGTTGCTCCAGAATGACGGTGTAAGCAACGGTGTCAATGACGACCTTGATATCCGGATTGTCGGCTTCAAAGCGGTCGAGCAGATCGCGCAAAACTGCGCCCTCATTGCCATCGTCGTACCAGGTGATACGCAGCTCAACTACGTTCTGTGCGCTCATAGGCGCGACGACCAGAACCAGCAGAGCGGCCAGCAGCAGACAGATCGAGATGCGTTGTTTCATGAATGTTCTCCTCAAAGCTCAAACAAACCTTATTCGTGAATGGGCGAGCACGATAACGCGAATGTGCGTCATCTGAGGTATTATAACAGTGCCGCATAGTAACCGCAAAAGGCGCTCGTTCCTCAGGTGCTCAGCGACGCCGGTCTATGGGAAGTGGACAGCCAGGATAGGGAACAGATGGGCATGAGGGAAACCAGCACACAGGCGCGCTACGGACTGCACAGCGACGGCTCAGTGCGGCACTGGCTGGCGGCTGGTCCCGTGACAACCCTGCTGTCGCTGGCTGATTTCATACCTGCGCATGGTTCGCCCTTCAAGCGTGGGGGGCGTTGGGCTGTGAATTACTGGGGATTTGAGCCGCAGACGGCGGCGCTCAAACTGAACGTGTACAGCCATCTGCCGAAAGCGGAGTGGCTTCCAAGCCATATGCCAGCGCTCAATGCAGCTGCGCCGCATGGCAGGGAATGGGTCTACCGCAGTGCGGATGAAGACCAGGTTATTGACTTCAGCTTGTTCAACTTCCGACCGACGCTGATGCAGGCGTGGGTCTATGCGCAGCTTGAGGTTGAAGGCGCAGCAACCGTGCTCGCAGAGGTGCTTACGATTGGGCCGTGCCGTGTATGGTTGAACGGCAAGCTGGTGCGCCATTTCTGCGAGCGCTTTAGCTACGTTGAGCCGATCCCTGTGCCGCTGCGGCTTGACCTCCAAGCGGGGCAGAACGACTTGTATCTGCACGGTGAGATGATTGGCTGGCGCGAAGCGCGGCTGGCGTTGGGTTTACGTTTCCTGGAGCGTCTGCCTGTGACGATTACACTGCCGTTGGGCGACACGGATGCCGCCCACTGGCATCGGGCAGAGACGCTGTTCTCGCACCTTACGCTGCGCCAGTTTGCGTTCCCGCATCTCCCGGCGCAAATGTGGCTGGAGCACACCGCGCCTCAGCGTGTTGAAGCGGATGTATCGCTCACTATTCCGCTGCCGCTGGGTGTGCCGGCGATCTTCCAAAACGAACTCGACAACGACCGTCCTGAAGGTGTGGAAGCGCTGGTTATTCCGGTTGAAGAAGGGCGTCTGACCTTGCAGCCCGGCCAGCCTGCTGATCTCCCACTAACACAGACACTGCTGTCAGCGATGGCGCGGCTGGCGGGCGAGCAGAACATTCACTTGACGGCCCGACCGGTAGACGGAACGCCGTTTGTGCTGCGGCGCGACCTGTGGGCCAGCGCCAACGACTACCGGGTGACGCCCTATGGCAGTTATGACGAGCGACGCCGGGAAGCGCTTAACCATCTTGCTGAGATGCCCTACGACGTGCAGGGCGCTATGGCGGCAGTGGAGACGGGTCGCGCGCGCTATGTTGACTCCGGCGCTGTGGCGCTGGCTTGCGCATTTATGGAGAACCGCTACGACTGCGCCGACTTCTACGCGGTGAGTCTGTTGGCGCTGCTGTTTTTCTGCGATAGACATCCCGACGCGCTGCGACCGGCTGACCGCGCGCGGATTGAAGCGGCTTTCGCCGGGTTCAAGTTCTGGATTGACGAACCGGGCGTAGATGCCATGTGCTACTTTACGGAGAACCATCAGATTTTGTTTCACACAGCCGCTTATTTGGCCGGACAGCGCTGGCCAGACCAGGTTTTCAGAAACAGCGGGCTAACCGGTCGTCAACAGCGGGAGCGCGCCCGACGGCGCATCGAAACGTGGATTATGGCGCGGCTGCGCGGCGGCTACTCGGAATGGGACTCCAATACATATATGGCACTGGATGCTTTCGCGCTGCTGGCGCTGGTCGAGTTTGCGAGCAGCCCGCGCGTGAGCCAGATGGCAGAAGCGCTGATGCATAAGACGCTGTTTATGCTGGCGTGCCAGTCGTGGCGCGGCGTTCATGGCAGCAGCCATGGACGTTGTTATGTTGAAGGTCTGAAAACTGGTCGGGTGGAGCTGACATCAGGGATGCAGCGCATTGGCTGGGGCCTAGGCGGTTTTAACGGTGAGACTCGTCCCACAGGTCTGCTGGCCCTGGCGCGCCGTTACCGTGTGCCAGAGGTGATTCAGCGCATTGGCGCTGACCTGCCTGAAGCACTGGTCACACGCGCACATTCGCAGGGGCGTTACCGTCCTCACTTTGACATGACGCCCGGGGCGTGGGACGTGAACACACTCACGCATCGCACGCCAGACGGCATGATTGCGGCGGCGCTGGATTGGCGGCCGGGTGAAGTGGGCATTCAGGAGCATTTATGGCAGGCGACGCTCAGCCCGGAGGCAGTCGTGTTCACGACGAACCCAGGCAACAGCCAGGAACACGGCAATGCCCGGCCTAATTTCTGGGCAGGTTCAGCCCGCTTGCCGCGGGTGGCTATGCACGACACCACAGTGATGTGTCTCTATCAGCTTGGGGCAGGCAGCGGCTTGGGCTTTAGTCACGCTTATTTCCCGACAGCAGCCTTTGACGAATACAGCATCGCTGGCCAATGGGCTTTTGCTCGTGTGGGCAGCGGCTTTGTCGCGCTGTGGGGGGACGGCGATTTGATGCTCACAAAATCGGGCAAACACGCCTATCAGGAGCTTCGCAGCAGCAGGGGGGGATATGCATGGGTGTGCCGGCTGGGGCGGTCAGCTGCTGATGGCGACTTTGCCACCTTCTGTGATCGGCTTCGTGCTCAGCCTCCTACATCGCTAGGCCCAGCGGTTAATTGGCAAACGCCTGAGGGAGACGCTTTGACATTCGCCTGGACTGGGTCTTTTACGGTAAATGGGCGGCCGCAGCCGCTTGATGATTTCCCTCACTATGACAATGCCTATACGCATACACCGTTGGGCGCAGCTGAAATGTGTGTGGCAATAGACGGCCAGTCTTTGACACTAGACCTGACGCGTGGACGTGCGGCCTATTAACATGCGGCTTTTGGTGTGCCCCAGCAGCGCAGGCGATGTACAATATGCGCCTGGGGAAATTGTTTGGCAGCAAGGGCGGCGCCGTGACAGCCAGCTACAGCGTTGAAAGCTACAGTTTTGACCTAAACAGGTTCTTTCCGCGTCGTATTTTTGAGCGCATTACCGATGTGCGCGTTAACATGCCTGAAATTATCGAGCAGCAGGCTTCTGCGCGCCGCCGCCGCACGCGTCTAACGCTGGATGGACGGCTCACAATACTGGCTGCTGACCACCCAGGGCGCGGCGTTACGAACATCGGCAGCGACCCGTTCATCATGGGCAACCGGCAGCAGTATCTGGGACGCATCCTCCGTGTGCTCACCGGAACGTCGTTCGATGGTTTTATGAGCACACATGACATGATTGACGATCTGCTGATCGTTGATTACCTAGTGCAGGCCGGCGGGGGGCCGTCGTTTCTGGATAACAAGGTGCTGATCGGCTGCATGCAGCGCGGCGGTGTGGCAGGTGTGGCAGGCGAGATTGATGACCGCTTCACATCTTACACCGCGGAATCGCTGGCACGTTTTCGGCTTGACGGCGGAAAGATGCTGCTGCGTTTTGTGCCGGATGACGAGCGCACACTGCTAACGGTGGATTACTGCGCCCGCGCAATTACTGATCTCAACCGATACAACCTGCCAGCTTTCGTTGAACCGCTGCGAATGGATTATGTCAACGGCCGGTGGCAAATGAAGAACACAGCCGATGAACTGGTGAAACTAGTTGGCGTGCTGTCCGCGCTGGGCGATTCGTCGCGCAATACATGGCTCAAGCTGCCGTACTGTGAAGGGTTTGAGCGGGTGGCAATGGCCACGACTATGCCGATCATCCTGTTAGGAGGGCCATCAAATGAGGACCCGCGCAGCACTTTCGCCGATTTCGCGGCGGGTGTTGCTGCTGGAGCCAACGTGCGCGGTGCGATGGTTGGGCGTAATGTCACCTTTCCCGGACCAGATGACCCAGCTGCTGTAGCACAGGCCGTAGATGACATCGTGCGCAAGCGCATCAGCGCGGATCAGGCGGTGGAAGTGACCATGGCCAGCCGTGACAAGAACATAGACTCGCTTACTCGCTACATAACAAACTAGTGCAGCAAAGTGACAATAGAGTAGAACATGACCACCAACAGCAGCGACGGCAAGCTGAACACCAATATCGAACGGGGCAAATTGAAAGCGCCAAAGATTGTTGTTATTGGGGCTGGCAGCGCTATTTTTGGTCTGGGGTCTTTAGCAACGATGCTCCAATCGCCCCGCTTGAAAGGAGCACGGCTGGCTCTGGTGGACACTGATGAAGAGTCCCTAGAGACTATGACCAAGCTGGCGAATATTATGAACGACGCCTGGGATGCGCAGATGAAGATCACTAGCTCGACGAATCGGGTTGATGTGCTGTCGGGCGCGAATTTTGTGATTGTTTCGATCCAAGTGGGGCCGCGGGAAACTGTGTGGGAGATGGACTGGAAAATACCGCTGCGGCACGGTGTGCGCCAGCCATACGCTGAGAACGGCGGGCCAGGCGCTCTGGCACACACCGCCCGCAACCTACCTGTCATCCTAGACATTGCGCGCGACATGGAGCGTTTGTGCCCGGATGCCTGGTACTTTAACCTGACCAATCCACTGATTCGCCTGACGTGGGGTGTGCGGCGTTTCACCAAGATCAAGAAGGTGCTTGGCCTGTGTCACCAGTTGCTGTGGGGCTATGCGATGGCGGCTACGATCTTGGCTGACCGTTGGGGTATCGCGATTCCGGAAAAGTTCCACGTACACACCGACGCTGACAACATGCCGCGCTTTATACCTGTGGCCCGGGCCGCCCTGGAACACTTGGATATCAAAGCAGCAGGCATCAACCACTTTTCGTGGGTGTACGATATTCGTGACAAGCACACCGGCGAGGACCTGTATCCGCTGCTGCGCGACCGTTGGTTGAATCACTTCCGCAAGGACTTCGAACCGCTTACCCGTGAAATGTTCGAGATTTTCGGCATGATGCCGACGGCTGGAGACAGTCACATGTGCGAGTTCCTGCCGTTGGTAAGCGATCAGACAACCAAGCCGTGGGAGAAGTATGAACTCAAACTGCAGAGCTGGGAAGGAAACCGCCAGCGACGGGCGCAGCGAAAGGCTATTGCAAGAGCCATTGTCAACGGTGAAATGGACGTCAATGAGCTGCGCGACGTGTGGCGTCATAATATGCTGGACGAAGGTATTCCGGAGCTGATCAGCGCGATTGTTCACAACGACAATTACTATCATCAGCAGCTGAATATCCCCAACGAAGGCCTGCTGATACCTAACCTGCCTCAAGACTCGATTATCGAAGTGCCGGGTCTGGTGTCGGGAATGGGCATTCAGGGGCTAACATTCCCGCCGCTGCCCGAGGGCATTGCGGAGATGTGCCGTCGCGAGCTGGCGCTCAGCTCAATCACGATTGACGCAGTCGCCAACGGCGATCGCAACCTGGCGCTTCAGGCACTGCTGCTCGATCCGATGGTGACTGACATTGACCAAGCGCGCGCTATACTCGACGATTTCATGTATGAATTCGAAGAGTATTTGCCGCAGTTTCGCTGAACTGTGCCCGCTCACAATTTTGCGCCAGGATGACTGGCGTAAGCACATTTCATTGGATAAAATCTATAAAGCTATTAGGTTCTTTTGCATAAGCTGTAGCAGCAGGGTCGGCTGCTGCTCACTTCGTGGAGGGTGCTGAATGACACTTACACAGCAGTACATTGACCAAACGAAACGGCACGCAGCGAACACTTACAAACCAATCCCTGTTGTTATCGCCACTGCTGAAGGCTGCTGGGTGACCGACGTTGAGGGCAAGCGTTATATTGATATGCTGAGCGCATATTCCGCAGTGAGTCATGGCCATTGCCATCCCCGCTTGATCGCCGCTGCCCAGCGGCAGATGGAGCGGGTGACACTGACATCCCGTGCGTTTCACAACGACAAATTTGGCCCGTTTGCACAGGAACTAGCTGAGTTCTGTGGGATGGACCGCGTGCTGCTCATGAACTCTGGCGCTGAAGCTGTGGAAACAGCCATCAAGATTGTCCGCAAGTGGGGTTACCAAGTAAAAGGCGTGCCGCGCTACGAAGCTGAGATCATCGTGTGCCAGAACAACTTTCACGGGCGCACGACTACTGTCATCAGCTTCTCCAGCGAGGAGCTTTACTGGCGCGATTTTGGCCCCCTGACACCTGGCTTTCGCATTATCCCTTACGGGGATGCCAGTGCGTTAGAAGCGGCGATCACGCCCAATACGGTGGGTTTCCTGGTTGAGCCGATTCAAGGTGAGGGCGGTGTTGTTGTTCCACCCGATGGCTATCTCAGGCAGGCACGTGAAATCTGTGACCGGCACAACGTGCTGCTGATGGCTGACGAGATCCAAACTGGCCTGGGACGCACAGGCAAGATGTTCTGCTATCAGCATGACAATATTGAGCCTGACGTACTAATACTTGGCAAAGCCCTAGGGGGCGGCCTCTATCCTGTGTCGGCAGTGGTGACGAAGGACGGCATTTTGGGCCTCTTTACCCCCGGCGAACACGGCAGCACGTTTGGCGCGAACCCGCTGGCTTGCGCAATTGCTCATGAATCGCTGATGGTGCTGCGTGAGGAACGGCTGGCAGAACGCGCTGCAGAGATGGGGGCGTATTTCATGCACCGCCTTACAGCGCTGGAAAGCCCGTCTGTGGACCATGTGCGCGGCAAAGGGCTGCTCATCGGGGTAGTGTTCAAGGATGGTATCAAGGCGCGCCCGTTCTGCGAAGCGCTGATGCATGAGGGTGTCCTGTGCAAGGAGACTCACGAAAGGGTGATGCGGTTCGCTCCACCGCTTGTCATTTCGAAAGCGGAAATTGACTGGGCAATGGAGCGCGTTGAGAAAGTGTTGTTAAGCGAAACCGAGGTCGCACTTCAGCGCGATTAACCCTGTGCCACTCTAGAAGAGAGTGCCGCCAGCGCGTATAATGCGCAGTGCGCAATCGCACGAGCGAGACATCATGCCGCCTCAGTGACCAACACAGGGGCGGCGCTGTTTATAGGGACACACCCCGGAGGCTGGCAGTGCTCTACTGGGCTGATCAACTCATTGCGGAACTCCCGGCCGGTGAGGTCGTGATTAATGACTCCAAGACGTATTCCGGTAGCGCGCATGTTGGCTCGCTCCGCGGGCCAGTGATACACGATGTGCTTTACCGCGCCGCGCTTGATGCCGGACGGCCTGCGCGTTTCTTTTACGGCAGCGATGACTATGACGCTTTGGACGCTGTGCCGCCGAGCCTCTCTCGTGAACTCTATGAACCTTACCTCGGAAAACCGCTGTGTCACGTGCCAGCGCCTGATGGCAGCGCGCGCAGCTACGCAGAGTTTTTTTACGACGAGTTTATGGGCGTTCAACACGAACTGGGTATTTTCCCACAGCCGTATCGCATGAGCGATCTCTATCGCTCTGGCAAGATGAACGATCTCATTCGGACTGTGCTTGAGAACGCGGCTCTTATTCGCGAGATATACCTGGAGGTGAGTAAATCAGAGCGGCCGGATGATTGGCTGCCGTTCAATGTCGTTTGTGAGAACTGCGGACGCATCGCGATGACCCGGGTGACTCGCTTCGATGGCAGTTTAGTCCATTACCGCTGCGACCCGGATGCGATGCCTTATGCGCGTGGTTGTGGCTATGAAGGGGCGATCAGCCCGTTTGATGGCAACGGAAAGCTGCCGTGGAAGCTGGAGTGGGCTGCGCGCTGGTCCGTCTTGGGCGTGAATGTTGAAGGGGCTGGGATGGATCACTCGGTGGACGGCGGTTCGCGCGACGTAGCTGAAGCGGTGGCGAGGCGTGTATTTAATCGCGAGCCGCCGGTCAACGTGCCTTATGAGTTTCTCTTGATGGACAGCCGCAAGATGAGTTCATCGAAGGGGATCGGGTTCACTGCGCGAGCAGTGGCAGACGCTATGCCGCCAGACCTGCTGCGCTACCTGCTGGTGCGCACGCGGCCCCGAACCGCGATCAATTTCCGCTTGGACGATGAGGCTGTGCCACGCCTGTTTGATGAGTACGATGCTGCGGCTGAACAGTATTTCAGCGACAGCGCCAATGAAGAAGAGGCCTGGTCGAAACGGCTGTTTGAACTGGCGCAGATCGCGCACGTTCGCCAGCTTGAGCCGCGTTACAGGCCGCGCTTCATGCATGTGGTTACGGTGTCGCAGATTCCTGGTTTGGATGCTTTGAAGCATTTTGAGGCGCACAAAGGATCGGTGCTGACTCCCGACGAAGTGGTTGATATTCAGAAGCGGATTGCCTATGCGCGGATATGGCTTGATCGCTTTGCGCCAGCGGGCGCTGCGTTTGAACTACGGCAGCAGTATCCTCCCGAAGCATCTGCCCTAAGCCGCGAACAGCGAGCTTTTCTCAGCGCTTTTGCTGATTGGTATGAAGCGCGCTCAAACCTAAACGGTGAGCAGCTCCATAAAGGCGTTTACGAAATCGCCACCGATATGGGGCTAAAAGCCGGGTCTGCTTTCCAGGCGCTGTATTTGGTATTTCTAGGACGAACCAGCGGCCCGCGGGCTGGGGAGCTGCTGGCGGCGCTGGACCGTGCCCTGGTATTGCGGCGCTTGCGGCAGGCGCAAGCCGCAGAGTATGTTGAAGAAGTCAAGTACCGGGTTATCGAGAAGAACCGCAGCGCGCGCTACAGCGATGTTCTGGAGATAGCGCCGGACGTGTTTGAACGCTTCACCGATTTGCGCATTGGCGTGGCAGTGCTGCGAGGGCTGCGGATCGCTGAAACGCATCCAGAGCTGGAGGCGCTCAAGGATAAGGTCACAGCCGCCGCTTTCAGCCGCTATCAGGGCGTTAACCTCGGCTCACTGGAGCGCATTCAGGCGTATCGTGAGGTTTATCGTTCCTTTGGCGTGGACCCTGGCTCGCGCAGCTCCAGCTTAGAGGCCTTGCTTCGGCGCGTAGTGCGCGGAAGAGACCTACCCCTGGTCAACACCGTTGTTGACGCCCTGAATGCTGCTTCTGTTGAGATGATGGTGGCGGCAGCTGCCTACGATCTCGGCCGTCTGTCACTCCCGGTAACGCTTCGGTTTGCCCAGAAGGGCGAGACCTTTTCCCAAATTGGAGGCACTGAGCAGACAGCGCTTGAGACAGGCGAACTGGTCTACGCAGACCAGACACAGGTTATTTGCTGGGATTTCAACTACCGCGACGCTGATGCAACCAAGATCACTCTAGAAACGACTGATGTGCTCCTGATTGTGGATGGCTGCGGCACGATTCAGGCCGAAGATGTGCAGGAAACGTTAGACCTGGCTGCCAGCAGGATAATCCGTTATTCAGGCGGCATACTGGAACGATCAGCTGTTATCTATCGGGTTGGCTAAGAGGGTTCTGCCGCCCGGCTCATTCCCGGATTCTCTGCCGCACGGCTAGCGCGGCGCCGACAATGCCTGCATCGTTGAGAAGCTGTGCTGGCACGACTTCTGCGCGCGTCGTCAGGCGAGGGCCGAATTTATCGAATTTGTCGCTCACGCCACCGCCAATGATGAAAAGATCTGGGGAGAAGATGAACTCCAGATAGGCCAGATAGGTGTTTACGCGCGCCGCCCACTCTTTCCACTTCAAGCCTTTTTCCTTGCGAACGCGATCCGACGCCCACTTTTCCACGTCGCGCCCGCCTAATTCGAGGTGTCCCAACTCGCTGTTTGGCATGGATATACCGTTGACAAAAATGGAGCTGCCTATTCCGGTGCCAAATGTAAGAATAAAGACCACGCCGCCGCGGCCCCGGCCAGCGCCAAATGCCATCTCAGCCATGCCCGCTGCGTCCGCGTCATTTACCAGCACCAGGGTACAGCCTGTTTTCTGGGCCAGGATGCGCTCGGCGTCCAAGCCAATCCACGCCTGATCCACGTTGGCCGCTGTGAGTGTGTGACCATCCTTCACGACAGCTGGAAACGTACAGCCGACCAGGCCACGCCAACCAAAGTGGCTTACGATTTCCCCCACAACCTCGCTGACCGCGTCTGGCACTGATGGCTGCGGTGTTGGGATGCGATGCCGTTCCGTGACCAAGATGCCTTTGTGCGTGTCTACGACTGCGCCCTTAATCCCTGAACCACCGATGTCTATTCCCAGGATTTCCATGCTGCACCTCCCTTAGACGCTCTCAGGACAGCGCATCCTCAATCACCACCTCAGACGGTGTTAAAACACGTTTGGGTTTTGATTTGATTCTGCTGGTTCCTGCGGCCTGATACAACACAAGCGTTGAGACAGACAAAGCAACAAGAAACGGGCCGACAGCCTCCAGGCCCGCTGCTCCTGCCAAGACGCCAGCTACACCTGGCGCAAGCGCTACGCCTAAGCCGGCTGCGCCGATCTGGAAGCCGATGGCGTTGGTGGCATGGCTGTAGCCAAGTCGTCTAGGGGTGGCGGAAACCATGAGCGGGAAAATCGGGGCCTGTGTGAACCCTAAGATTGCCAGACCTGCAAAGCCGACCCAGTTAGCTGGATTCCACCACAACAGAAGGGTACTGGCTGTGGCGCCAACAATGCACCAGCGCACGACGATAAACGCATCGAAGCGGTTGGCGAAAACGCCGAATATGATGCGTCCCACCGTGAAAGTGCCCCAGTAAACGCTGACCCACAGCCCAGCTTGCGCTGCATCAACGCCGCGCTCAAGCGTGAACAGGCTATAAGACCAGCTTCCAGCAGTTGTTTCGATGCCAGCGAACAGGAAGAACAGCACGACACCCACCCAAACCAGCGGCTGGCGCAGCGTTTGCTGCATGGGGGGCACGATAACTGCCGATTGTGCGTCTGTGTCAGTGCTATTGTATTGGACAATCCAGTCGGCGCGTGTTAACACAAGAAGCGCTGCGAGCAGCATCGTGATTGTGCTGGCGGCGATGTAACCCCACTGCCAGCCCAGGCCGCTGGTGAGCGCCGCTGTCATCACAATGGGGCCGATTGTCGCACCGACGCCAAAAGAAGCGTGCAGCCAGTTCATCAAACGCGGGCCGAATGCCCCGGTGAAGAAGGTATTCATGCTGGAATCGAGCAGCCCGAAACCGCCGCCCAGCAGCGCGCCTAACAGAACAAGGGCTGTCCACGAAGGGGAGAGGCCATAAGCGCCCAGGCCGAGCGCAATGAGGAGACAGGCAAGCGTCAGAGTAGGCGCGATGCCCAGCCGAGCAATGATGCGCCCGCTGTAAAAGCTTGTAGCTAGTGACGCAATTGTAGGAGTTATTAATAACAGGCCCAGCGAATCGAGCGGGACATTAAAGGTCTGCTGTATAGATGGCCAGGCAATGCCCAACAGACTGGTGGCCGCCCCGAACACAATAAAACTGGCGAAGGCCAGCGCGATAACGCGGTACTTGGTCGTATCAAGCGATAGTGACGGTCGGTTGTTCATGCGCCCCCTCAATTGTGCAGACGGGATGAAAGAGAAGATGCAGGCGCGCAGCCGATCATCCACTTGAACGGGCGCTTAGGCTGTAAATATGAAAGCCGCCGGCACGACAGAACGCAATGAATTCGACGAGATTGTGTTTGTACTGTCCTCCAAATAACTCGAACAGGTTGAGCGAGCGGTTTAGCTCCACGATATGAAATGTGATGGCCACGTGGTCTTCGTAGTCCAGCTCTTCGATTTCAGTCTCAAAGACCCGGTCTGGCATGGGATGGTCTGGAAGATCATCAAGCGCGCTGGTCAGCGCATCAGCCATGCGTGCCGCATCCTGCGGGCTGACCCACTCGCCTTGATAATGATCATAGCGGCCGGTCCACGTTGCCTGAGCATCCTCTCGCTCCCAGTGTTGTGGTTCTACCGTGCCAATAGGTACCCATCCATACAGGAGAGCGAGTTCCATCACTTTTTGCCAGATACCAAAGTATTCGAACTGAAAGGAAGACTGGTCACGATACAGTTCGATAATCATCAGCAGCTGCATCCTTGTTCGTGCCGCGCGCCGCTCGTATTGTCGCAGAGACAGAGAACTTTGTCCATCATGGCATGCCCACGGCAGCGTCTATTGAACGGCGTTTGTTCGCATAGTCATAAGAAACCGGCTGTCACCCCACACACCAAGCGAAGAGCGTGTGCCCTAGCAATTACACGACACCCTAAACTGCTAAGCTGGAGGCGCTGGCTGTTCCTTCTAGCACTAGTTTCTTGCGCTGAAGTTCACTTGACGCTTTGTTGAGCGTTACCGGATAATGATTCGGGTGTGCTGCATACAGGGAGAACCAATTTATGTCACCCTACAGGCCGGTGATGCTGATTATTCTTGACGGCTGGGGCATCCGTGAGATGGAACACGGAAACGCCGTGCTGCTAGCAAAAACGCCCAACTATGACCGCTGGACGCGCACGCTGGAGCGTTCAATTGTGGATACCTTTGGTGAACATGTTGGGCTGGTTCCCGATCAGATGGGCAATTCTGAAGTAGGACACCTGAATCTCGGCAGCGGGCGTATTGTTTATCAGGATATTTCGCGCATTGATATCGCTATAAAGGATGGCACACTGGCACAGCGTCTCCCGCTGGTCAAAGCGGTGCAGCGGGTGAAAGACAGCGGCAAGAAACTCCATCTTATTGGGCTGCTAGGGCCAGGCGGCGTTCACAGTCACGAGAGCCACCTGTTTGCGCTCTTGGACGCCTGCCAGCAAAACGGCGTTGATCCGGTCATTCACGTCATTACTGACGGACGCGACACGCCGCCCGACAGCGGTATCGGATTCCTGGCACGCCTTGAGGAGAGAATTGCTCGCGCCGGTGTTGGGCAAATTGCCACTGTCAGCGGGCGTTACTACGCAATGGATCGTGACAAGCGCTGGGATCGCACAGCAAAGGCGTTTGTGGCAATGGTTCAGCGCCAGGGCCAGCGCGCTGCCACAGCGCGCCAAGCGATACAGCAGTCATATGACATGGGTGTAACTGACGAGTTTATTGTGCCCACGGTTATCGGCGTTGACGACAGCCTGAGAGTGGAGCCGGGGGATGCGCTCATTTTCTACAACTTCCGCGCAGACCGCATGCGCCAGATGGTCCAGGCGTTTGCACGTGCGGACTTCGAAGGGGCCAGTTACTTCGAATACCTGCCGGACTTGTACATCGTCACGTTTACCGAATACATGGACGATCTGCCAGCTGATGTTCTGTTTCCGCTTGAGCTCCTGACAAACACGCTGGCGGAATGGTTGAGCAAGCACGGCCTAAAGCAATACCACTCAGCGGAGACCGAGAAATACCCCCATGTGACGTATTTTTTCAACGGTCGCAACGAAGAACCGTTTCCCGAAGAGGAACGGGCGATCATTCCCTCGCCCAAGGTAGCAACCTATGATCTTAAGCCAGAGATGAGCGCCTACGAGCTGACCGAAGCGACGCTCAAGCGGCTAGAGACTCACGACGATGACTTTATACTGATTAATTTCGCCAACCCGGATATGGTAGGTCACACCGGGGTGTTGGAGGCGGCTATTAGAGCAGTCGAAGTAGTGGATGAATGCGCTGGCCGTCTGGTGGAAGCGGTGAATCGAAAGGGGGGGGTGGCCGTCGTTACAGCCGACCACGGCAACTGTGAGCGCATGATAGACGAGATCACCGGTCAACCGCATACATACCACACTGTTGGCCCGGTGGCTCTGTTTGTTGTTGGCGACGGCTATTTCGGCCTGCATGCGCGCGGCATCCTGGCCGATGTTGCGCCGACGGTACTCGATCTCATGG
>Ga0308414_1000669_pt1 | contig 22103 bp, 18 predicted proteins | sample HotsprSampleOS50_FD_205667 | JGI IMG/M metagenome (GOLD analysis project Ga0308414, IMG submission 205667) | Hot spring phototrophic mat microbial communities from Octopus Spring, Yellowstone National Park, Wyoming, United States - 20090730_OS50 ...
TTTACGGACTGGTTGTTCCACTGCGAACATCCGACTTCCGGCGTTCACCTCACAGTCTACCCATTTTCATCCCTCGTGGTGAGCGTTAGCTCATAGGCACTCCTTTGGCCTCAGGCGCGCCCTGGCGCAGTTCGTTAGTGCGGACATCAACCCAGCACGCCATCGTGTGCGAGGGGACAGAGGCCTCCGGGACAGTTTCGAGCGGCGGCAGGTTCTCCCAGCACACATCGCGCACATAAACACAGCGCGGCGCAAACGGGCAGCCGGTGATCGGATTGCGCATATCGGGCGGCGAGCCTTCGATCTGCGTCAGGCGGCGGTTGCCGCCCTCGTCCAGGCGCGGCAGCGACGATATCAGGCCCAGCGTGTAGGGGTGGCGCGTGTTGGCGAACACTTCGTCCACTGGGCCGCGCTCGACGATCAGGCCGGCGTACATCACCTGGATGGTGTCGGCCAAGCCGGCCACCACGCCCAGATCGTGCGTGATCCAGATGATAGCCATGTCGAACTCGTCGCGCAGGCGCTTGATCAGGTCGAGAATCTGCGCCTGGATCGTCACGTCGAGGGCGGTGGTCGGCTCGTCAGCGATCAGCAGTTTGGGGTTGCACGACAGCCCCATGGCGATCATCACGCGCTGGCGCATGCCGCCGGAGAACTGGTGCGGGTAATCGTTTAGGCGCTTCTCGGCGTCGGGGATGCCCACTAGCGACAGCAGCTCGGCAGCGCGTTTGCGCGCGTCGGCGTTGTTCATGCCCATGTGGAGCTTGAGCGCCTCGGTGATCTGCGTGCCGATGGTGAGCACCGGGTTGAGCGAAGTCATCGGGTCCTGGAAGATCATGGCGATCTCGGCGCCGCGCACCAGCCGCATCTCCTCCTTGGAGAGCTTGAGCAGGTCGCGCCCGCGGAAGATCACCTCGCCTTTTTCAATCTTGCCCGGCGGCATTGGAATGAGGCCCATGATGGACAGCGCATGCACGCTTTTGCCGCTGCCGCTTTCACCCACGACGCCCAGTGTTTCACCCTCGTTCAGGGTGTAAGACACGCCGTTGACGGCGTAGACTGTACCTTCCTGTGTGTAGAACCGCGTTACGAGGTCTTTGACCTCCATCAGGACTGCCAAGAGACAGGCCCTCCTTCCTGTGAGCAACCGGGCTTCTTCATTTTAGCGAACATTAAGGCGCAGAGTTTGCACGATAACACACTGCCTGTCAAATGCCTTTTTGCAGGCCTGCGCCGCCTCACACCAGTGTTTCACGTGTATGGTACACGCGCAGCGGGGGCAAGGTTCACATGCTGTTTACATCAGGCGGCTAGATATTAACACATGCCGGGCGCTGCTTCCACAAATTCGTTCACGGCTCACCGCCGGACAGCCTGCCTGCCCGGCGGTGGGTGCGGCGCGGCGGGCCGGCTCAGTCGAGCGGCAGCGCCGCCGTGGCCGGGGCTGGTTCAACCATGCCCTTGAGCAGGCGCTCCAGGGCGATGATGTGGCTGGAGACCCCGCGCAGCTTGAACGACGTGCTGTCGGAATACCACACGCCGCTGTCGTACGTCACAGTGTGTTCGCTGTTGTTGCCGTGAACGGTCGCGTTAAACGCCGTGAAGCGGATGCGGTCGCGCTCTTGGGCGTAGCGGTGGGCCTTCTCCACGTCGCTGACCACGTTCTGGCCCGGGGCGTAAGGCACAGGGGGGATTTTGAGCATCGGTTTGAGAATACGTTCAAGCGCCATGATGTGCGGGCAGATGCGATAGGTTTGGAAGCCGGGGCAGGAACAGTGCCAGCCGCCGTCGTCGAGGGTGATGGTGTAAGCGGCGTTGTCGCCCTGAAAGGTGAGCGCCAGCGCGTTGAACTTAATGCGGTGCGGCTCCTGCGCGTACTGCCTACCCTTCTCAATCTGGCTGATCATGCCGTAATCCATGGCTGAAGCAAACTCCTTTGTCACTCGTGCTGCCTGTCTTTGCTGTGCAGAAAAAAACACGCGGTTCGCAGCCTTCAGGCAGGCAGAACCGCGTGTGTCGTGTGCGTTGCGCTGTGGCCTGGGATCAGTATTTTCATCGCATTAAACTCCCAAGTGCCGCCATGAACCTAGTTTATGCGATGATTAACCGGGTGTCAATGCGCCTTAACACAGAATCAACCCCGGCCCTCTGCGTGGTTTTCGCGCGCGCAGCGGCTATAATTGGCAGCTGCGCCACACGCACGCACGGAACGCACCAATGGCTGACACGCGCGCTAATCCCATTGACTCCGTTCACGACATCCGGCGCTTGGTGACCGATCTGGAAGCGGCCCTGCGCAAGCAGCAGGAGCTGCTCCAGCTGCGCGGCATGAGCCTGCCCGACGCCGTGTTCCAGGCGCTGGCCGCCGTCCGCGATGGCCTGGCGCACGCCGAAGCGCAGCTTGTCGAGGACCTCACCACGCTCAGCCAGCTGCGTGCGCTGGCTGGCACAACCGACCAGATCAACTCCTCGCTCGACCTAGACATCGTGCTGGCCGAGGCGATGGACCGGGTGATTGCGCTCACTGGGGCTGAGCGCGGCTACATCGCGCTGGCCAACCCATTCGCCGAGGACGTCGAGTTCAGGATCGCCCGCGACCCAGAAAAGCCGCCCGGCAGCCCGGTTGCCTTCGAGGGCAGCCGCACGATTCTGCGCGAGGTATTGGACACCGGCCGCCCGCTGCTGGCCGACAACGCCTACAAAGACCCGCGCTTCCTGCAGGGCAGCGCTACCATCGCCCACCTGGCGCTGCGCTCGGTGTTGTGCGTGCCCATCAAGCACAAGGACCACGTGATCGGCGCGGTCTACGTGGACAACCGGCTGCGCGAGGCCGTCTTCACCCAGCGCGAAGCTGACCTGCTGACCGCCTTCGCCAACCAGGCCGCCGTCGCCATCGAGAACGCCCGCCTCTACGCCCGCGTCCAGGCCAGCATCGCCGCCATCACCGAGATGAAAGAGCTGATGAGCAGCGTCTTCGAGTCCATCGGCAGCGGCGTCATAACGACTGACGCCGCACACACCGTGGCCACGTTCAACCGGGCCGCCGCCGAGATACTGGCCTGGGACCCGGCGGGCGTCGTCGGCGCGCCGCTGCCCGCCCTGCTGCCGCGCCTCAACGTGGACCTGGCCGTCCACCTGGAAGCCGTCCTGAACGGCGGCCAACCCTGCGCGCTGGAGGCGGAGCAGGACAACCCAGCGCGCGGCAGACTGGCGCTGTCGCTCAGGCTCAGCCCGCTGCGCGCCGCCGCTGACGAGCGCGGGGTGGCCGTCGTGCTGGACGACTTGACCCGGCAGCGCGAGAACGAGGAGATGCTCAGCATTGTGCGGCGCTACCTGCCGCCAGAGATGGTAGACAACATCGAGAGCATCGCCCGCCTCGACCTGGGCGGCGAGCGGCGCGAGATCACCTGCATGTTCGTCAACGTGCGCCCGCTGGCCAGCTTCCCGCCGGGCCTGCGCCCGCAGGAGCTGATGGACCTGCTCAACCTGCACCTGACGACGGCCACGGCCTGCATCCACGACTGCAAAGGCGTGATTGACAAGTACATGGGCCACGAGATCATGGCCCTGTTCAACTCGCAGTTGAACCCGCAGACGCATCACGCCATGCTGGCTGTCGAGGCGGCGCTGGCCCTGCGCGACGCCTTCGCGGCCCTGTACCAGCGCCTTGGCATCGCGCCTGACCCGCACTACTACCGTGTGGGCCTGCACACCGGCGTCGCCACGCTGGGCAACGTCGGCAGCCTCAGCCGGCGCGATTTCACGGCGCTTGGCGACATGGTCAACCTGGCCAAACGCCTGGAGGAGAACGCCGCCGCCGGCCAGATCATCGCCAGCCAGGCTGTACGGCAGCACATCGAAGCCCATGCCGGCGGCGCGCTGCCGCCCACCGTTGTCTTTCAGCAGCGCGCAGCGCTCCAGGTCAAGGGCCGCCAGCAGCGCACGCCGATCTACGAAGTGAGCCGCGCGTGATGTTCGACAACACGGAACGCTTCCACGCCCTCAGCACCACCCACGCCCACGCGCGCGAGCTGGCCCAGCGCGTCAGCGACTTGGCGCAGCTGCTGCGCGCCCACCAGGAGGTGCTGCTCCAGCGCGGCATGAACCTGTCGCCCGCCTCGCTGGAGAGCCTGCGCGCCCTGGAGCGCCAGCTTGAGACGTTCACCGGCCAGGCGCTGGGCCTGCACGCCGAGCTGCGCCAGCTTCAGGCGCTGGCCAGCAGCACAGCCCTGATCAACGCGCTGCTTGACCCGCCAGAGGTGCTGGCCCGCGTGATGGACACGGTGATCGAGCTGACCGGCGCTGAGCGCGGCTTTATCGTGCTGCGCAGCCCGGCCACCGGCGAGCTGGAGTTCGCCGCTGCGCGCGGCATTGACCGCGAGCAGCTCAGCCGCGCCGACTTCACCATCAGCTCGACCATCGTCAACCAGGTGGCTTCCACCGGCGCCCCAGAGCTGACCAGCAACGCCAGCAGCGACCCGCGCTACCAATCGCACGAGAGCGTGATCGGCTTTGCGCTGCGCAGCATCATCGCCGTGCCGTTGAAGGTGCGGGGCGAGATCATCGGCGTGGTTTACTGCGACAACCGCTTCCTCAGCGGCGTGTTCGGCCAGCGCGAGCTGGACGTGCTGGCCGCCTTTGCCAACCAGGCCGCCGTTGCCATTCAGAACGCCCGCCTCTACGAGGCCGCCCGCGCCCGCCTGGCTGAGGTGAAGGCCACCAGCGAGCTGATGACCAACATCTTTGAGTCGGTCGCCAGCGGCATTCTCACGCTGGATCGCGACGGTGTGGTGAGCAGCTGCAACACCGCCGCCGCCGCTATACTGGGGTGTCAGCCAGACGCGGCGGTGGGCACGCCGCTGGCCGATTTGCTGCCCGCCAGCGCCAACGGCGCGCTGGCCGCCTGCTTGGCGCGCGTGCGCGAAACCGGCGCTGTTGAGCACCACCGCCTGGAGCCGGCCGCGCTGGATGGCCCGCGCCTGTGGAACCTGGTGGTCAGCCCGCTGCGCGGCACCGACGGCGCGGCGCAGGGGGTGGCTATCGTGCTGGACAACCTGACAGAGAGCGCCCGGCGCGAGGCGCAGCTGGCCGAGGTGCGCCGCTACCTGCCCCTGGCGTTGGTGGACAACCTGCGCCGCGTCAGCATCAACGAAGCCAGCGGCCAGGAGCGCGTCATCAGCGCGCTGTTTGCCGACGTGCGCGGCTTCACCAGCTTCAGCGAGCGGCTGGAGCCAGAGGCGCTCATGCGCATCATCAACCGCTACCTCAGCCTGGCCAGCGACGCCATCAACCTGTACGACGGGCTGGTTGAGAAGTACGTCGGCGACGCCGTCAGCGGCCTGTTCAACACGCCCTTCAATCCGCAGCAGGATCACGCGGTGCGCGCCGTGCAGGCCGCCCTCAACATGATGTACGATCTCTACGCCCTGCACGAGCTGCTGCCGCCAGAGCAGCGCCTGTTCTACGGCGTGGGCATTCACAGCGGGCCGGCGGTGCTGGGCAACGTGGGCAGCCCAGAGCGCCAGGAGTACGCTGCCATCGGCGAGGCGGTTGAGGTGAGCAGGCTGCTGCAGGAGAACGCGCGCGGCGGCGACATCGTCATCAGCGCCGCCACGCACGCGCTGGTGGCCGATTACTTCGTGTGCGAGGCGTTCACGCCGGAGCGCGTGCGCGAGCGCCATGACCTGACGGTGGCCTATCGCGTGCTGCGCCGGCAGAAGCGCGCCGCCCCCCTTTTCGCCGAAACGTGACCGCGGCTCTTTTTTTCAAGAACGCCGTTCGCGGCTATACTTGGCATGCTGTGTCGGCCTTCACACAGGACGGGGGTTATTCGACGTGGTGCAGTCTCCTGCGGTGCTTGAAGTGCGCGGCCTGACCAAGCGTTTCCCCGGCGTGCTGGCCTGCGACCACATTGACCTGACGCTGTACAAGGGCGATGTGCTGGGCCTGCTGGGCGAGAACGGCGCGGGCAAGTCCACGCTGATGAACATGATCTACGGCCTGTACACGCCCGACGAGGGCGAGGTGCTGGTCAACGGCCGCCTGGCCCACATCAAAGACCCCAACGACGCCATCGCCCTCGGCATCGGCATGGTGCACCAGCACTTCCAGCTTGTGCCCGTGCTCACCGTGACCGAGAACATCATGCTCGGCAACGAATCCGTGCGCGGCCCGTTCCTGAACCGGCGCGCCGCGCGGCAGCGCATCGTCGAAATCGCCAGCCAGTACGGCCTTGAGGTTGACCCCGACGCGCTGGTGGAGGACCTGCCGGTGGGCGTGCAGCAGCGCGTCGAGATCATCAAGGCGCTTTACCGCAAAGCCGACATCCTCATCCTGGACGAGCCGACCGCCGTCCTCACGCCGCAGGAGGCCGAGGGGCTGTTTGCCATCATGCGCACGCTGGTGGCGCGCGGCGTGAGCATCATCTTCATCTCGCACAAGCTCAAAGAGGTGCTGGAGATCTGCAACCGCGTGCTGGTGCTGCGCGGCGGGCGCGTGGTGGGCGAGGCCGACCCGAAGCAGTCCACCCAGGAGTCGCTGGCCTCGATGATGGTCGGGCGCGAGGTCATCCTGCAGGTGGACAAGAGCGACGCCCACCCTGGCGAGCCGGTGCTCATCGTGAGCGATCTGCACGTGCTGGACGACCGCGGCCTGCCTGCCGTCCGCGGCCTGTCGCTGGAGGTGCGCGCCGGCGAAATCCTGGGCATCGCCGGGGTGCAGGGCAACGGCCAGACCGAGCTGGTGGAGGCCATCACCGGCCTGCGCGCGCCTGAGAGCGGCCGCATCAGCATCAGCGGCCGCGACGTGACCCACGCCCCGCCGCGCGTCATCACTGAGACGGGCGTGGCCCACGTGCCGGAGGACCGCCAGAAGAACGGCATGGTGGCCACCTTCCCCATCAAGGACAACCTGGTGCTGCAGACATATTATGTCGAGCCGTTCGCCGACGGCATCCTGGCGGACGAGGATGCCAAGTGCGCCAACGCCGTCCGGCTGGTGGCGCAGTACGACGTGCGCACGCCCAGCATCTTCGTCAACATGGGGTCGCTCTCCGGCGGCAACCAGCAGAAAACCATCGTCGCCCGCGAGTTCTCGCGCCCCAGCCGGCTGCTGGTGGTGGCGCAGCCCACGCGCGGCCTAGATGTTGGCTCGATTGAGTTCATCCACCGCCAGATCGTCCAGATGCGCGACAGCGGCACGGCGGTGCTGCTCGTCTCGGCTGAGCTGGACGAGATTCTCTCGCTCTCTGATCGGGTGGCAGTGATGTACGGCGGCCAGATCATTGACGTCATGCCCATCGCCGAAGCCGACCGCGAGCGCGTCGGCCTGTTGATGGCCGGCGTTCACCCCGAAGCGGCGCAGCAGAAAGAGACAGCACATGGCTGAAAGCGCCTTCGACAGCGCGCCATCTGGCCCGGCGGCGCTTGCGCCGGCCGCCCGCGCCTGGCAGCGGGTGTCGCGCCGCGCTGTGCCGCTGCTGGCGGTAATTACCGCCTTCATCATCGGCGTGCCGTTCATGATTGTCACTGGCGGCCGGGGCGACATCGCCGCTGGCTTGCGCGTCTCCGGCGCGGCCTACAGCGCCCTGATCGAGGGCGCGCTGGGGCTGGCGATCAACGCGCTGCTCACGCCGGGCGACGTCGCGCTGGTCAAGATCGCAGCCAGCGCCGAGCCGCTGCAGCAGCGCGAGCTGAGCGCGTTTGCGCGCGCGGTCAACGAGCTGGCGGCGCAGGACGCGGAGACGGTGCGCGCTGTGGGCGCGACGCTGGGGCGCTTCGAGGCGCTGGATGACGACGCCGTGACCGCGCTGGGGGCGGCTGTGCCAGGAATCCAGCGGATTGGCGACGACACGCTGCGCGCCATGGGGCCGCTAATTGACGACCTGGCCGCGCTGCCGCGCCGCCAGGTGCGCGAGCTGGCCGCCCCGTTCGCCAGCATGACCGCGCTCAGCGCCGATGACCGCGCTGCGCTGGAGGCCGCCGCGCCGTCGGCCGCCGGCTTCGGCGACGACGAGCTGCTGCGCTATATGCAGATCGTGGCGGACGAGGGCATCGCGCAGTTGGAGGGCCTGCGCGAGCAGCAGCTTGCGCTCGACGAGCTGGGCCTGACCTCGACCGATCCTGACGCGGCCAACCTGGCGCGGGCGGCCAGCGTCGGCCCGGCGGCAGCCCGGCGGCAGGCAGCCACCCAGGCGCGCCTGGACGACGCTGCCATCGTGGACTTGGCCGCTCTCTCGGCGCAGCTCACGCTGGTGCGCCGCATGTACGACGCCGGCGCGCTGACCGACCCCGACGTGGCGGCCGCGCTGGAGGCTGAGCTGCCGCAGGCGGTTGAGGACAACCTGATGGTGCGCCGCCCTGGCAACCTGCTGCTGTTTAATCCTGGCGCGTCTGGCCTGGCGGGGATCGCCTACAATGAGGCTGGCCGGCCGACCAACGTGTGGCTGCGGCTGGGCGGCTCGGCGCTGTTGTTCTTCCCGGCCAACCTGGAGAGCACGCTGGTGCGCGCTATCCCGTTCGTGATCGCTGGCCTGGCGGTGGCGCTGGGTTTCAAGGCCGGCTTGTTCAACATCGGCGCGGAGGGCCAGCTCTACATCGGCGGCACGCTGGCGGTGTGGGTGGGTTACACGGTCTTTTTCACCGAGCTGGGCGCGGCCCACCTGCCCGTTGTGCTGATCGCGGGTGTCATCGGCGGGGCGCTGTGGGGGGCTATACCGGGCGTGCTCAAGGCCTACACCGGCGCACACGAGGTCATCAACACCATCATGCTCAACTTCATCGCCATCCGCCTGGTGGATTGGCTCATCAAATCCGGCCTGATGCAGGACAAGAGCGCCACGCTGCCGCGCACGCCCTACATCGCCGAGAGCGCTCGCCTGCCGGTGTTCAGCCAGCTCGACACAATCTACTTCGTGCTGGCCGGCGTGGTTGTGGCGGCTTTCCTGCTGCTGCGCCGCCGCGACGCTCTGCTGCGCGGCGAGTGGCGCGCAGCCCTGCCCGCGCTGCTCTACGGGGCGCTGACCGCCGTCGGGGGGCTGTTCTTGGCCTGGATCTCGGTGCGCGACGCGCTGCACCTGGGCCTGGTGTTGATGATCGGCGCGGTGTGGTTCACCGGTTGGTTCCTGTTCCGCACCACCTTCGGCTTTGAGCTGCGCACGGTAGGGGCCAACCCGGACGCCGCCCGCTACAGCGGCATGAGCGTCAAGCGCAACATCGTGCTGGCGATGGTGCTCAGCGGGGCGCTGGCCGGCCTGGCCGGGACGATCCAGGTGACCGGCGTGCAGTTCAACATGCAGCCAGAGTTCTTCGCCGGCTTGGGCTTCGACGCCATCGCAGTGTCGCTGCTGGCGCGCAACAGCCCGCGCAGCATGATCCCGGCCGGCTTCCTGTGGGGTGGGCTGCTTTCAGGCGCGCCGCTGATGCAGGTGAACGCCAACATCTCGATTGACCTGGTGCGCATCATCCAGGCCCTTATTATCATGTTCATCGCCGCCGACGCGATCATCCGCACCCTGTGGCGCGTGCCAGAGGCCACCGAGGAAGAGAAAGCGGCCGCGGCGTTCACGCACGGCTGGAGGAGTTGAGGCTATGGCGTCCGTTGATGTGCCGATCAGCGCGGGCGCGCTGCCTGCCGAGACCTGGCGCGACCGCATCAAGGTGACGCGCGTTGGCGTCTTTTCGGTGTTCTTTATCGTCGTGGGGCTGTTCATCCTGCTGACCGTGCCGTCCAGCCTGCCGCCGGACATCGTCACCACGCTGACGTTCGGCACAGCGCCAGACGGCCGCATTCTGGCCCTGCCCATCACTGTTGTGCCCTATATGATTGTGGTCGCGCTGGTGTACATCGCCAGCGGGGTGATTGGCCTGCTGCCGCTGGAGAACCTGCGCCGCTACAAGGTGTGGCTGCTGCTGCTGTGCGGCGCGCTCATCTTCCCCACCGTGCTGACGCTGGCCGCCGCCGGCCAGTCCACTAGCGCCACGACCATGCTCGGCTCCAGCCTGCGCCTGGCGACGCCTATCGTTCTGGGGGCGCTGGCCGGCATCTGGTGCGAGCGGGCGGGCGTAGTCAACATCGCCATCGAGGGCATGATGCTCACCGGCGCGGCTTTCGGCTTTCTGGCGTTCTCGCTCATCAACCCTCGCATCGTGGCTGACGCGCAGAACGGGCTGTGGATCGGCGTGGCGGTGGCAGTGCTGGCCGGCGGCCTCATGGCGACGCTGCACGCCTGGCTCTCGATCACGTTCAAGACCAACCAGATCGTCAGCGGCACGGTTATCAACATCCTAGCGGTTGGCCTCACCAGCTTCCTGCGCCGCGAGGTGCTGCTGACCAACCAAGACGCCGGTCGCGAGACGCTGGCGGTCATTCGCATCCCGGTGCTGTCGGATATTCCCATCGTCGGGCCGGAGCTGTTCACCGGCAAGCCGATCTTCTTCATGATGTTTATCCTGCTGGTGGTCACCCACGTGATGCTGTTTTACACGCGCTGGGGGCTGCGCACGCGCGCCGTGGGCGAGAACCCGCACGCGGCCGACACGCTGGGCATCCGCGTCAACCGCACGCGCTGGATCAACGTCATCATCGGCGGGATGATCGCCGGGCTGGCGGGCGCGTGGCTCTCGCTGGAGACGACCGGCACGTTCGACGACAACATGACGGCTGGCCGCGGCTTCATCGGCTTAGCGGCCATGATCTTCGGCAAATGGCTGCCCTTCGGGGCGTTCGGTGGCGGCCTGCTGTTCGGCTTCTCCAGCGCGCTGGAGACGCGCTTCCAGATTCTGGGCGTGCCGCTGCCGCCGCAGTTCCTGCAGATGACGCCCTACATCGTGACGATGGTCGTGCTGGCCGGCCTGGTGGGCCGCGCTACGCCGCCCAAGGCGGACGGCATCCCGTATGAGAAAGAGTGATAACACGCTCTACCCGCTGCCGCTCAACCCGGCCCTGCACGTCAAGGTGTGGGGTGGGCGCCGGCTGGAAAGCGCGCTGGGCAAGCGCCTGCCCACGCCTGAGCCTTACGGCGAATCCTGGGAGCTGCACGACACGGCGGCTGTCGCCGGCGGGCCGCTGGCTGGGCGCGCGCTGGGCGCGCTGCTGGCGGAGTACGGCGCGGCGCTGGTCGGGCCGGGTTACGACCCCGCCGACGGCTTCCCGCTGCTGGCCAAGCTGATTGACGCCAGCGAGTGGCTGTCGGTGCAGGTGCACCCGGACGACGCGCAGGCCCGCGCCCTGGAAGGCCAGCCGCGCGGCAAGACTGAAGCCTGGTACGTCCTAGCGGCGGAGCCGGGCGCGCGTTTGGTGATCGGCGTGCAGCCGGGCACATCGCGCGAGCAGATGGCGCAGGCCATCCGCGATGGCGCGCTGGAGCGCCTGCTGGTCTACGCCGACGTCGCCGCTGGCGATGCCGTGTTCATTCCCGCGGGGACGGTGCACGCCATCGGCGGCGGCATCCTGCTTTACGAGATTCAGCAGTCGTCCGACACGACTTATCGTCTGTACGATTGGGGCCGCCTGGACCTGGACGGCCGGCCCCGAACGCTGCACATCGAGAAGGGCGTGCAGGTGGCCAACCTTGACAGCCTGCCGCAGCTCGTGCGCACAGCCAGCGCAGCCGGGCCGGTGGTCGAGATCGCGCGCTCGGCCTATTTCGCCGCGCGGCTGTACCGGCTGGCGGCGGGCAGCGCCCGCCTCGACACCCAGGGGGAGCGCTTCCACGCCCTTACCTGCGTAAGCGGCGCGGCGCGGTTGGCCTGGACCAGCGGCAGTATCGCGCTTGAGGCTGGCCAGACGGTGCTCGTGCCCGCCTGTATCGGCCCGTACCGCCTGGACGGACGCGCGCAGGTGCTGTGCGCGCATCCGGCGTGAACGCTGACGATAACCCTATGCGACTGTACTACGACGACTCCTACACCACGGCTTTCACCGCCCGCGTGATCGAGCGCCTGACCCACGACGGCCGGCCAGCGGTCGTGCTGGACCGCACGTACTTCTACCCCACGGGCGGCGGCCAGCCCGCTGACGCGGGCAGCATCGGCGGCGCGGCGGTGCTGGATGTGTTCACCCGCCCAGCGGACTCAGCGGTGGTGCACGTGCTGGCGTCCCCAGTAGAGGCAGACCGGGCTGCCTGTCAGGTGGATTGGGCGCGGCGTTTCGACCACATGCAGCACCACACCGGCCAGCATATCCTGACGCAGACCTTCGCGCAGATCGCCGGCGCAGCCACCGTCGGCTTCCACCTCAGCCCAGACAGCGTGACGATTGACCTGGACACGCCGCGCCTGGCCGACGCCGACGCCGCCCGCGCGGAGGACCTGGCCAATCAGATCGTGTGGGAAAACCGCCCGGTCACGGCACACCTGATTGACCCGGACTCAGCGGAGGGCGTGCGCGCGCGCCGCGTGCCGGGCCAGCTTTACACCGACGGCCTGCGCGTGATCGAGGTCGAGGGCTTCGATCGCACGGCCTGCGGCGGCACACACGTCGCCCGCACCGGCGAGATCGGCCTGATAAAAGTGCTGCGCCTGACGCGGCGCGGCGAGAAGATGCGTGTCGAGTTCTGCTGCGGCGGGCGCGCCCTGCGCGACTACCGCGACAAAAACGCGCTTGTCAACCGCCTGACCGCTGCCCTGACGTGCAGCCAGGCTGAGATCGGCGGCGCTGTCGAGCGTCTGCAGGCTGAGCTGAAAAGCGCGCTGAGCGATCTGAAGGCGGCCGCAGTGCAGAACCTGGCGTTTGAGGCCGCCGGCCTGCTGAGCGCGGCCAGCGCGCGGGCTGGCGTTCGGCTGGTGCGGGCCGCGTTTGAGAACCGCAGCGGCGGCGACCTGCGGCTGCTGGCGGGCAAACTCGTTGAAGCGCCGGGCGTGATCGCGCTGCTGGCGGCGGGCGGGGCGCAGACGCAGATGGTGTTCGCGCGCAGCGCCGACCTGCCGCACGACATGCGGGCCGCCCTGAACGCAGCGTTTGCAGCGCTGGGGCAGGGGCGCGGCGGCGGTCAGCCGGCGCTGGCCCAGGGCGGCGGGGCAGCAGCGGGCGCAGCGCAGCTTAACGCCGCGCTGGACGCAGCGGAGCGCAGTTTGTTCAGCAGCTAAGCGAGCCTAATTTTAGCGGTATGGTGGGCGGCGCTGGGGCTGCGATGGGCGCACCGGCACGGGAACCGGCACAGGGGCGCGCCGAGGTTTCTGGGGGTTGAACGCGCTCTCGAGGTCGCGCATCAGGTCACGCAGGCGCCGGGCCAAATCGTCGAGTGTGCTGTGCTTATCCTGTGCCATCGCTTCCACCCCGCCCAAGTGGGCAAACTTTGCTGGAAAAGGCCAAAAAAACACAACCCCCCTGCCGCAACATCATGAGCATCGGGGGGTGCGCTGGCCCGGAAGGCCTGGTTAGTCACCGTATGGTTGGACCTAAAGGGATTCGAACCCTTGACCTCTTCAATGCCATTGAAGCGCTCTCCCAGCTGAGCTATAGGCCCTGGTGCTGATGCGCTGGAAGCCATCTTATCAGACGGCGGCATTGTAGCCCCTACACTGTATGATGTCAATACCAGCATACTGCAAAAGAATTATTTCGACCATAGCCTATGACAAGGTTCTAACTCAACGTTCATGGTACTTCCGGGCCATGTGCCGCCAGCCAGCCGGTCTCGTCCAGCAGGGCGCGCAGCGTCTCCAGCGGCAGACCGACAACGTTGGTGTAGCTGCCGCTGATGCGCGCCACCGGCTCAAAGCCGGCGTGCTGGATGGCGTAGCCGCCGGCTTTGTCGAACGGGTCGCCGGTGGCGATGTAGGCCTCGATCTCGGCGTCGCTGTAGGCGCGCATATGGACCTCGGTGCAGGTAACGCGGCTGACGCCGCTGAGGGGCGCGCCGCTGGCCAGGCGCGCCAGCGTGAGGGCGGTGCAGACAGTGTGGGCGCGCCCGCGCAGCGTGCGCAGCATGGCGCGGGCTTCGTCGGGGTCGGCCGGCTTTCCCAGAATCGCGCCGTCGCAAATAACGACCGTGTCTGCCGCCACGATCAACGCGGGCGGCGCAGCGGAGCGGGCGGCGGCGGCGGCTTTCTCGGCGCTGAGGCGCTGGGCATAGGCCAGCGGCGGCTCGCCGGGGCGCGGGGTTTCGTCAATGTTGGCAGGGACGATGTCGAAGGCGACCCCCAGCGACGCGAGCAGCTCGCGCCGCCGGGGGGACGCTGACGCCAGCACGAGGCGCGGCGCAGACAAGGGCGCTATTCCTCGTCCTCGTCGTCCTCGTAATCGTCGTCGTAGTCATCGTACTCGTCATCGTAGTCGCTGCCGTGCACGTGGCCGTGCGCGATCTCATCGTCAGTTGCCGGGCGGATGGCCAGCACTTCCACGTCGTAGTCCAGCGTCTTGCCGGCCAGCGGCGGGTTGAAATCCAGCACAATGGTGGACGGCGTGACGCGCGCGACAGTCGCCATGTAGACGTAGCCGTCCTCATCCTCTAGCTGAACCACCGTGCCTGGCTCCAGCTTCTCCGCGCCGGGCAGCTCGCTGCGCGAGAGTTCCTCGATCTCTTCCTCGTCGTACTCGCCGTAGCCATCCGCCGGCGGCACGCTGATCTTGAACGTGTCGCCCACGCGCTTGCCGGTGAGCGCCGTCTCCAGGCCGGGGACGATGTTGTCCGCGCCGTGCAGGTACTCGAACGGGTCGTCGCGCTCGGCGCGATCCACTTCCTCGCCGTCTACTTTCAATATGTAAGCCAGGCTGACCACCAGACCATCCGCGATTGTATCTGTCATTGTCTGCATCCCTTGTGACGACTCTCCCCGCTAAAGTGGGGAGCTTCTCAGGCTACGCATGACCCGTTGGTCTACGTTAGCGCCTGACGGCCCCGTCCGGGCCAACTTAGTGCATTAAACCACAAAACATGAAGGGAGACAAGGCACATTCCACCCGGGACTGGTGAAGATCATGGACACAGACGGCGATTCTAAGCGTAGAAAAACCCGCATGTATCCGCAAAATTTACCAGTCCCTTCCCCACCCGGCTTTAGCCGGGTGTCCCCTGCGCTAATTTCTATGGAAAAAGCCCCGCTGCAGGGCCGGACAACGGCGAATTATAGCGGCGGGCCGCGGAGATTGGAATAGCGCGCTTAAAGTCTACGCCGCCACCCGCAGCGCCACAAAATCAATCTCCAGCGTGACCTCGTCGCCGATGTCGTTGACAGTGGGCGGCGCGTTGATGCCGATGCCGAAATCGCGGTAGAGGATGGTGGTGGTCGCCGTCCCGCGGATGCGCTCCTCGGCCTCGACTGTCACGCTGACGTCGAACGTGACCTGGCGGGTGACGCCGCGCACGGTCAGGTTGCCCGTGATCTGGAAGTCGAGCGTGTCGCCCACGGCTGCCGGGCCGGCTGGCAGACCGCTGTAGGACGTTGGCTCGAACGTGATGAACTCGTTTTCCGGGCGCGAGGTCTGCAGAATCTGGCCGCGCACAGCCTGGTCGCGGAACTCCTGATCGGTGCGGAAGGTGCGGGCGTTAACGGCGATCACGCCCACCTGTGACTGGGCCGGGCTGGCAAAGTCCACGATGATGTCGCCGGCCACCCGCGCTGTGGCCCCCACGACGGTAATCCGGTTGCCCAGCAGCGTCTCGTCAATCTTGTAGCGCGCCTGCGAGCCGTCCTCGGTGATGCGGTATAAGGCGCGCTGCGCTGCGGGCGCGGCAGCCGGGTTGGCGGCAGCCTCTGTCGGCGGCGGCTCGGTGGCCTCTGGCGCGGGCGCGGCCTCTTCCAATGAGAGCGTAGGCGCTACCTCGCGCACGTCGCGGCTGGGCGTGGCGTCGCCTCCGGTAGCCCACAGCAGGCCGAACACGCCTACCGCTACGCCCGCGCCAAACGCCAGCAGCACCAGCAGGATCGTTACACGTCTTGAAACCATGGATAGCCGCTTTCTCCTTGTGAGATACGCTGTGAGATACGCCCCGGCCCCCGTGCGATGCGGCCCGGGGGCCAGGCAGTGTGTTTGATTACTGCACAGCCGGCAGCGCGATCACTGCGCCCGGCTGACCGCCAAACGCGCCAACGGACACCAGCAGGCGGCCGTCAGGGGCCTGCGCCAGGCCGTAGGGGGCGCTGAGGCCTTCAGCGATTGGCGTGATCGCGCCGTCCGCGCCCACCATCACGACGCGGCCTGGCCCCTGCAGGCTGGTCTCGACGGCGTAGATCGTGCCCATCGCGTCTACCAGCACGCTGGTGACGGCTGTTAGGCCGGTGTAGGTCTGCACCAGCTCACCGCCGGACCAGCGCTCGATGCGCGCGCCGCCCTGCGGGAAGGGGAAGCCAGTGAGGAAGCCCACGTAGATATCGCCGTCCGGCCCCACCGTGACTGCTGTCGGCACGGGGTTGTCGTCGGCAAACGACCAAGCGGCGGCCACGCTCAGGCCGGCCTCGCGCGACCAAGCCATCAGGCAGTTGCAGCCGGCGTTGGCAATCAACACCGTGCCGTCCGGCGTCAGCGCCATGTCAACAGGGTTAGACTGCTGGTTGGGGTTGCCGTCCGGGTCCTGCTCCAGCTCCAGGGTCAGCAGGTCTACGAATGTCTTGACGCGGTAGGTTTCCTTGTCCAGTTCGACCAGGGCGTGCGTGAACGGAATGCGGAAATCGCTGGTCTCGCCCAGCAGCAGCCAAATCGAGTCGTCGGTTACGATGACGTCGTGCGCGCCCAGCGGGTTGCCGGCGCGGTAGCTGATGAGGCCGGTGACGATTACCTCAGTCGTGCCGTCTGGCGCTACCCGCGTGATCTGGCTGGACGCGCCGAAGGGGTCGTCGCTGGCGGTCAGGTTGGGGCCGGCGCTGCCTGCTTCGGCGATGTAGAGGCTGCCGGCGCTGTCGAACGACATCTGGCGCGGGCTGGCCAGCCCGTCCACCACCGTCACGCCGCTTTCCTGAGCGACAGCCGGAAGCGCTGCCACCAGCAGCAGCGCCAACACGATCAAGCTCTTGCGCACCATACTGTTCTCCTCATATCTCATCCTGTGTCAGCGGGCGGCAGAAGGCTGCGCGCCCGCCAACCATGCTACCGCCAGCAGATGAGAATCAGTTTCAGACCGCAGCGGTTACTCATCCAACGTTCATGAAACGGACCGGTGTCCGGGCTGCAGAGCGGGGCGGCCTCAGGTGGCCACAATTACAGTGCTCCCCGCCGTGTCCTCCTGGTACAGCGTGAGCAGATACCAGCCTAGGAACACCAGCAGCGCCAGTGAGGGCAGGTCGCGCGCGGCGGGCGCGCTGCTGACTTCGGCGTTCAGGCGCAGGATGCCGCCGCTCTGGAAACCGAGGAACGGCTCGCCGTCCGGCGTCACCCAGGCCCACTTCGTGCCCCAGAAGTTGCTCTGTTTCCAGTCGTAGGCGCGCCCATCGGCGAATATCAGCCGGCCGCTGGACATGCCCCGGTATTCAAAGCGGGCCGGCTCGTCGCCGGTCACTGCTGTCTGGATGGTGATGCGCCGGTTCCACCAGCCGCGGCGCTCGAAGCGCCAGCGGTTGCCGGGCGCGTCCACCTCGACAGCGCTGTTCCACCAGCGAAGGCGCTTCATGGTGGCGATCACTTCATCGTCTTGGGTGCGCAGCTCGTAGCGGTAGCTGCCCACTTCGACCCAGCGCAGGCCGTCCAGCTCCAGCTCTTTCCAGGCTTTCATCGTCAGCTCCTTTCCGCCTTTATTCCGCTGTTCTTACACAACAATACGCGGCCGCCCGACGGGGTGTTGCAGGCAGGCTGGATAACCCCCCACTTTCTGGTAGAATCGCCCACCGGCGAAACGCGAGAGAACGAGCCAATGCAATCTGACGTAAGCGTGTTTCAGTTGGTGCGGCGTTTCGGCTGGTGGCTGGCGCTGCTGGCCGTGGCCGCGCTGCTCCTGAGCGCTGTAGTGGGAACCGGCCAGGATGCCGGGACCGTCCTCACCATCTTCACCACCCGCTTTCTGGGCATCTTTATCGAGGCCGCGCCGTTCCTGCTGCTGGGCACGCTGGTGTCGGGCCTGCTGGATGTGTTCGTCAGCCGCGACGACATCGCCCGGCTGACGCCGCGCAGCCCGGTGCTGGCCACGATAGCCGGCGCGTTCATGGGCTTCGCTTTCCCCGTGTGCGAGTGCGGCGTCGTGCCGGTGGTGCGGCGGCTGTTCGGCAAGGGGCTGCCCATGTCGGTGGGTGTGACGTTCCTGCTGGCTGCGCCGGTGATGAATCCGATTGTAGTCGCCAGCACGTTCACCGCCTTCGGCTGGGGGCCGATCTTCATCGGGCGCTTTGTCATTACAGCAGTTGTCGCCATCAGCGCTGGCCTGGTGTTCGCGCTGGGCGCGCGCCCGCAGGACGTGCTGCTGCCGCGGGGTCTGGTTCCGGCGGCGGGCGGTTCGGGCAGCGCGCTGCCGGTCTACCGGCGGCCGGCGCTGGGCGCTGGCCTGCTGCGCGCGCTGGGCATCGCCGCCGATGAGTTCTTCGAGATGGGCCGCTACCTGGTGATCGGCTCGATGCTGGCGGCGGGAATGCAGACGCTGGTGGCGCAGGATGTGCTGCTGGCGCTGGGCACCGGCCCGGTCACGTCGGTGATCGTCATGCAGATCATGGCGTTTGTGCTCAGCGTGTGCTCGACAGTGGACGCCTTCTTGGCGCTGGCGTTTGTAGGCACGTTCACGGCTGGCTCGATCTTGGCGTTCCTCACCTTTGGCCCGATGGTGGACATCAAGAGCACGATGATGTTCTTAGGCGTGTTCCAGCGGCGCGTGGTCGCCTACCTGATCCTGCTGCCGCTGCTGATGACGCTGCTGATCGGCGTGTGGATCAACCTCAATCTGCCGTTATAAGACCGGAGCACACTGCTGCCATGCAAACCGCTGAGCGCCTGCGCGACCACGACCATCACCATGATCACGATCATGACCACGAGCACGACCACCGGCGCGAGACGATTTACGCTTGGGCGCGGGCCGCGCTGCTGATCGGCCTGGGGTTGTATTTCGTTTACAACATCGTCAGCGGCAACCTGGCCAACTACATCAACGCGCGCTTCGCCTGGCTCAGCGTTGTGGCGGCGGCGCTGTTCCTGCTGCTGGGGGCGGCCGCTGTCTACCGGCTGCTGCGCCACGGCCACAGCCACGACGACGCGCACCACGATCACGATCATGACCACGATCACGGCGCGTTCTCGTGGGGCGTGATCGCCGTCGTCGCTGTCCCGTTGGTGCTGGGCACGCTCGTGCCGTCGCAGCCGCTGGGGGCCAGCGCTGTCGGCGGCAGCTTCAACATGGACGCTGTTGCCAGCGGCGGCGCGATGACGTTTACCATCGCCCCGCTGGATCGCAACGTGCTGGACTGGGTGCGCGTCTTCAACGCAACGGACGACTTGAGCGCCCTCAACGGCCAGGAGGCCGACGTGATCGGCTTTGTCTACCACGATGACACAATGGACGACGACGTGTTCATGGTCACCCGCTTCACTATCAGCTGCTGCGTGGCCGACTCGGTGGCGGTGGGCCTGCCGGTGCAGTGGCACGATGTGCCGCCGCTCGACACCTGGGTGCGCGTGCTGGGCCGCTTCGAGCTGGGGACGTTCCGCGGTGAGCAGAAGCCGATACTGCGCCCGACCAGCGTCGAGGTAGTCGAGCAGCCGGCGCACCCGTATTTGTATCCATAACCTCACCCCCCCCAACCCCTCTCCACTTGGAGAAGGGAGGCGCGCGCAGCGCGACGGGGTGAGGTTCGTCCTGGCAAAGGCGGACCAATGACGCGCTTTGACCGTATGGTGCTGGCCGTGCTCGCCGGGCTGGTGGCGGCCACTATCCTGGTGATCGCCCTGGGCGACAACGTGGGCGTGCAGATCGTGCGCACCGCGCCTACTGGGGTGGCTGCCAGCACCGCCGGCGTCGCGATCCAGTTCAACGAGCCGATGCAGTGGGACACTGTCACGCCGCGTTTCCATGTCGAGCCGCCTGTCGAGGGCGATTTCGCCTGGACCGGCAGCACGCTGCGCTTTCGCCCCGCCGAGCCGCTTCAGCCGGGCGCGGCCTACACCGTCACGCTGGAGCGCGGGGCGCAGGGCCGCACCGGGCGCGAGGTGCTGCGGCCTGTCAGCTTCACTTTCAACGTGCGGTCGCCGCGCGTGGCTTACCTCGCCCCGTCTGACGCCGTGCCGCAGAACGTGTGGATCGCCGACCCAGCCGACCCAGCCAGCGCCCAGCAGGTGACGTTCAGCCCGTCGAGCGTGCTCAATTTTGACATCAGCCCGGACGGGACGCGCATCGCTTTCGCTGAGCGCAGCAGCGAGACCGGCACGTCCGATATCAAGCTGCTCGACCTGCAGACGGGCGCGCTGCAGCAGCTCACCAACTGCCCGGAGAGCGACTGCAACACGCCGGTGTGGCGGCCCGACGGCCAGATGATTGCCTACCACCGGATTGATTACAACCTGGGCCTGGACAACGTGGGGGCCAGCCCCACCCGTGTCTGGCTGATTGACCTGACCACCACGCCGGCCAGCACGCGCCCGCTGTTCGCTGACTCGCAGATTCTAGGCTACGCGCCGCAGTGGTCGGCTGATGGCACGCGCATCGCCGTATTCGACAACAACAGCCTGGGCATCCTGGTGTACGACTTCACCGACGGCAGCACCGCGCTCATCCCCACCCGCGCCGGCGGCGGCGATGTCAGCCTGTCACCGGACGGGCGGCGCGTTGTCTTTCCGCGCCTGATTATTCAGGGCATGGAAGCGCGCTCCAATTTGCAGATGGCTGACCTGGAGACCGGCCAGATCGTGGACCTGACCAGCCCCGACGAGCCGCAGGACGACACGCAGAGCGACTGGCATCCGGACGGCGTGCGGCTGGCGCTGGCCCGCCGCTACCTAGACGAGCGCTACACGCGCACGCGCCAGCTCTACCTGCTGGATACTTCCACGGGCGAGGCCGCGCCGCTGATCGAGGACCCGCGCTACTTCAACGGCTTCTTCTCGTGGGACCCGCAGGGGCGCAGCTTGGTGATCCAGCGCTTCCCTGAGCTGACCGAGGACGGCGAAATCAACAACGCCGGCCGCCCTGAGGTGTGGACGTATGACCTGGAAACCGGCGCGCTGACGCTGGTGGCGACCAACGCCTATTTCCCGCGCTGGGTGCCGTGATGCCAGCGCCTCGCCCTCGCTGCGCTGTGCGCGACTCCTTTCTTTGCCAATGGAGAAGGGACAAGGGGTGAGGACAGCAGCGGAGCGAGTCCTAATGGAGAACGTAATGCATGACCGCTGACCCCCAACCTGAACGCCGCCGCCTCAACCCAGCGCTGCTGGCCCTGCTGCTGGTGCCGCTGCTGGGCGCTGCTGGCGCGCTGGCGGCTGTCTACGCCAGCGGCGGCCTGAACCCGGCCCCGCCCACGCCCGCGCCGGTTACGGCGCAGGTCTCGCCGCTGGTGGGCCGCCCCGCGCCCAATTTCGACCTGGAGACGCTCTACGGCGGTTCGGTGCGGCTGTCCAGCCTGCGCGGGCGGCCTGTGTTCCTCAATTTCTGGGCCACCTGGTGCGAGCCGTGCACCCGCGAGCTGCCGGCCTTCATGGCCTTTATGGCCGAGCAGCCGGAGGGCGGCCCGATCATCCTGGCCGTCAACGCCGGCGAGCCGGCGGCGCGCATCGAGGCTTTCCTGACGGAGCAGGGCATCACCGGCATACCTATCCTGCTCGATCCCGATTTTCGCACCAACACCGCCTACCGCGCCGACCGCATCCCGATGACCTACGTCATTGACCGGGCGGGCGTGGTGCGCGACCGGCACGTAGGCGAACTCAAGCTGGATGACCTGCGGGCGTATGTCGAACGATACGGCGGATAGCGCCGCGCCGCGGCTGCGCATCGTGTGCGTGGGCATCGGCAGCCCGCTGCGCGGCGACGACGCCGCTGGCCTGCTGGCCGCCGCCGCTGTGCGCGCCGCTGACCTGCCCGGCGTGACCGTCGTCGAATCCACCGGCGACGGCGCGGCGCTGCTCGACGTGTTCGCCGGCGCGGACGCCGTCTACCTGCTGGACGCAGCGCAGGCTGGCGGCCCGCCGGGGACGATCCACCGCGTGGACGCGCTGGCACGGCCGCTGCCGCGTGGGCTGTTCGCCGCGTCGTCGCA
>Ga0308414_1000670_pt1 | contig 22090 bp, 15 predicted proteins | sample HotsprSampleOS50_FD_205667 | JGI IMG/M metagenome (GOLD analysis project Ga0308414, IMG submission 205667) | Hot spring phototrophic mat microbial communities from Octopus Spring, Yellowstone National Park, Wyoming, United States - 20090730_OS50 ...
AAAAAAAATTTTTTTTTAATTGTTTTATTAATATCCTATTTACAAACATCTCAAGCTCAAAATGGGTTGGAAAAAAGCTTGGACGACGATAATTCTAAGTTTACAAATGTTGGAAACATTGGAATAACTATTACAAATTTTGGAATGTATGGACATGGTTTTTCGCTCTGGCCTAAACAACCATCTTGCGAGTATCCAATAGGCAGCGGCATTGAACATATTTTTGATGGCGGATTATGGATCGGCGGTTTTTTATCTGATAACCAATTTGGATCAAATCGTTCTGGACCTTATGTAACAACTGCTACAGTAGATGCTGCGTCTGTGGCTCAAAAAGGAGGGGGGTTTGAATTTACAAACGCTCGCGGTTCGCGAGTAATTGAAAGGTCTAGTTTGTTTGATTCGCGTTTTTATTCCCCTTATGCGATATCTCATCAAGATTTTGTGTCTGTTTATACAGATACCAATACAACTTATCTAAACGGCGAAGTTATTGAAAATCATACTCCGCTTGGGGTTGTTGTAAGACAAGAAACTTATGCATGGAGTTATGATTTTGCAAATAATTTCGTAATTTTTAATTATTGGATTAAAAACGTATCTAAAAAATATATTGACAGCGTATTTGTAGGTTTATGGACTGACGCTGTCGTAAGAAATACTAATATTACTTCGCCTAGAATTGGCAGTTCTTTTTTTAATAAAGGCGGAAACGGCTTTGACGATTCTTTGAATATTGCTTATGAATTTGACGCCGCTGGAGATTTAGGTTTTAGCGATAGTTATGTTGGGATTCAGTATTTAGGCGGAAGCGTTCAATTTGAAAAAGCTAATTTTGTAAGCTGGCAATTTAGAAACACTGACGATTTAGTTTTTTTTGCTCCAAGAAACGATAATGAAAGATATTTGAAATTAAACGGTTATTTTACGGAAAATGTTAGATTTAATCAGGGCGTTTCTCCGTCTCAATTAAAAACTCCAAGCAACAGATCAATTTTAATTTCAGTCGGTCCTTATTCGCAAATAGCTCCCGGAGATTCAATAAATGTAGTTTTTGCTATTTTATGCGCTAAAAAATACGGAAACGAGCCCGCTAATCTTGATACAAGAGAACAAAAAAGAAACTTATTTCAAACGGCAGGCTGGGCTAAAAGCGCTTATCAAGGAGAAGACAAAAATGGCAATAATATTCTTGATCCTGGAGAAGATCTTAATGGCGACGGCATTTTAACGCGGTATATTTTGCCCGCTCCCCCAAAACCGCCAAAAACAAGAGTGGAAATATCAAACAATAAAGCAATACTTTATTGGAATAAAGCGGCAGAAGAATCAATCGATCCAATTACTGGAAAAAAAGATTTTGAAGGATATCGCATTTATAAAACAAGAAGCGGTTTCGATTTAAATTTTTCTCAAGATTTAAATAAAGAATTATTAAAAGTTGCCGAGTTTGACAGCGCGTTCAATAATATTGGATTTAATACGGGATTTAATTTTATAAAGTTAAACGAGCCGAAAATTTTTGACGGAGATAGCGTTAAATATTATTACAAATATGAATTCGATAATTTGTTGATGGGTTGGCTATACGCTTTTGCGGTTACTGCTTTTGATAAAGGCGATGCCGAAAAAAATCTTGAAAGTTTAGAATCAAGCAAATTATCTAACGCTATTAAAGTAGTTGTTGGCAGTCCACCCGTAGATGATGACAATGTTCAAGTAGGCGTTTTCCCAAATCCTTATTATGGGGAAGCTTATTGGGATGGAAGCGGAGAAAGAACAAGAAAAATTTATTTTTACAATCTACCGTCAGAATGCGAAATTATTATTTATACTCTTGCCGGAGATGTAGTAAAAAAATTTAATCATAATTCTTCCGAATATAATGGCTCTGATATTGAATGGTTTAAAACTTTTTCTAAAGATGGAAAGCAAATTATGCCTGGCGGTATGAGAGCCTGGGATTTAATTACGGATAAAGATCAAGCTGTTGCCACAGGTTTATATATTTTCTCTGTTAAAAATTTAAAAAACGGCAAAGTTAAGACTGGAAAATTTCTTGTTGTTAAATAACTTTAAAAAATAAATGGAGAAGCGAAATGAAAAAAATATTAGTTTTTTGTTTTTTAGTTTTATTTTCTTTTAATTTTAACATTTACGCTCAAACTTTGCAACACTATAAAATTCCTCAAATTAAAGAATTGCCAAATGATTCTATTGTTAAAAAAAGTTTTAAATCCTTGCTTCACGGGCAAAAAATTACTACTGAGGGCGTTGTAATGATACGAGCTTTGGTCGATCCGCAAACAAATAGAAAACCGATTATTTGGCGAGGACCTAGATGGAGTATTTATATTCAAGACACTTCTAGAAACGATTGGAATGGTTTGCTTCTAATTACAGATTCATTAAATAATGCTTCCTTATTGGATTTGGTAGATACGAATTATTATATAAAAGTAACCGGAACCGTCGACTATTTTTCTAGTTCTGGTCCGCAATTTAATGTCGATAAAAATGTTCAAATTGAAATTTTAGGAGTAGTTGAAAAAAAGCCTGAGCCAATAGAACTCACTTTAGCGGATTTTATGAACGCAGATGGAACTGTAAATCCGTTTGGAATAAAATATCAAGGCTCTTATGTAATTTTTAGAAATTTAGTCTCCTCAAATAAAGACAATAGCAATCAAAGATTTAGAATTAACGACGAAAGCGGCAGATGGATGCAAGTTTACGATCAAAGCGGATATTTTACGTCTCGAACGCATAAATTAAGAACTTTTTCAGCTCCGCAAGACGGTTCGCGGATAGAATATATAAAAGGATATATTGAATGGGACGGAAGCTACTTTAAAGTTATCCCTGGAATTCCAGAAGATTTAAAAGTTTCACAAGCGGCTCCCGTAATCTCGTCATTAACAAGAAATATTGCGGTTCCTAAAAAAAATGACAACATTATCATAAATGCAAATATACAAGATCCAGACGGTCAGATTGTAGAATCAAAATTATATTATAGAATTAACGGCGGCTCTTATAATTCTGTCAATATGACGCTTGTCTCGGGTATTAAATATCAAGCGACAATTCCAGCTATTGGTCTTGATTCAGCTTTAGTTGATTATTTTATTACCGCCAAAGATAATGACAATTTAATCACTAGATACCCGATCGATACTGTAAAAAATAAATTTTTCTTTATAGTTCTTGAAAGAGAATTAAAAATATCAGATATTCAATACAGTCCATTTGGCAGCGGCTATGGCGGGTTTACAAATTATTATGTAGATGTTAAAGGAGTCGTAGTTTGCGATACATCTATTTCAAGAAATCCTCTTAAGGTTTATTTGCAAGATGGAAATTCGCCTTGGTCTGGGATAAGATTGGTCGTCAGTCCAGCTGTCGCAAATTTGAAGCTTGGAGATAGAGTAAAATTAAAAGGCAAGGTTATAGAAAATTACAACCTCACAATGCTTGATTCAGTATCAAATATTGTAGTTTTGGAGCAAGGAGTCCAGTTGCCGCAGCCTGTCCAGTTGTCGACTTCAACTATAGCTACAAAATCCGATGGAACAGTTGACGCAGAAAAATATGAAAGTATGTGGATATCTTATTCTAATATAACAGTAACTAATGAAAACGCCGACGGTCCCGCTGGCGGTACGCCAAACTATGGAGAAATGTTAGTAGCCGATAATTCTGGAATTGCTACTCGAGTTGAATTGCAAGAAGGAATTCATAAATATCATAATTTATGGGACCAATCATTATTAAATAATCCAGCTTATACTTATGTTAAACAAGGCGATAAATTCAATAAATTGTCAGGTATTTTATATTTTTCATTTTCGAATTACAAGCTTATTCCTTTAAGACCAGAAGATTTTATCGGCTATACTTCAAGCGTTAAAAAACAAGACAATAATATTCTAACATACAATCTATCTCAAAATTATCCTAATCCTTTTAATCCAACGACATCTATAGAATTTTCTTTGCCAAAATCTTCTTACGTTTCCTTAAAAGTATATGATATATTAGGGAAAGAAGTAGCTTCATTAGTAGGCGAAAATTTAAGCGCCGGTTCATATAAAGCGATTTTTGACGCGACAAATTTAAAGAGCGGCATATACGTATATGTTCTAAAAGCTGGAGAATATTTTGAAGCAAAGAAAATGACATTGCTAAAATAATATCGATTCGCTTGAAGGAGATATCCTTCAAGCATTTTTATAAATAAGGAATCGCATTAACATGAAAAGAATTTTTATTATCTTTGTTTTATCTCTTGTCGCTTTATCCTGCGACAATACAATAAATGAAGGAAATGTTCAAAACTATCCGCCTACTACAAAAATCTTTTTAACTCCAGACAGCATTATATCTAAACAACCAAGCAAAATCCAACTTTTCTGGATGGGAGATGATAAAGACGGTTTAGTTGTAGGTTATTACATTTCTTTTGACAGCCTAAATTGGTCGTTTACTACAAAAAACGATTCGACTTTTTATTTAAAAATTGGAGTTAGAGATACAATTTACAAGTTTTACGTCGCCGCAGTCGACAATTACGGAAATAAAGCATATGATAATCAAGTTATAAGAAACGGAATTAATTTTGGTCCCGAGCCTTTCGACGACATCAATAAAAATGGAATTAGAGAACCAAACGAAAAATTTTACGATATTGGCAACATCGATCCAAATCCTGCTAAATTGATACTTCCAATCAAAAATTCTCAACCGGTTATAACTTTGCCCAAAGATTTTTCGATGCCCGATTCTTCTCTGCCAGTTTTGACTTTATCGTTGAATATTTCAGATATTGACGGCGACGAGACTATTTCATCGCTTCAAATAGCTTTAAATGATACTAGCAAATTTATAACTTTGCCCGGCGAGACAAGATTAATTTGTCTAAGAGTAGATAGAAATACAATTGAATCCCCAAATCCGCAAATGGAAATTCTGATAAACGGCTTAGAAAATGCAGTTTATTCAAAGAAACTTTCCGGTTTAAAATTGAATGATTTTAATAAAGTTTTTATTAGAGCGGAAGATATTGCTGGAGCTAGATCCGACATTTTAACAATTCCAACAGATCCAGAAAAACAATGGAAAGTAATAAAACCAAAATCTAAAATTTTAATAATTGACGATTATAAATTAACCGACGACGCCGATCAATTTTACATAAATTTATTTAATAATTTGACAGACTCTACGAACAATACGAAAGCGACAGGAAAATTTGATATAATTAATTTGCAAAATTACAAAGTCTCATATCTTAACGTTACTTTTTATGAAACGCTAAAATTATATGAAACGGCTTTTTGGTATACTGATAATAATCCGTCAATTGATTTAGCGGCTTCAGTTTCGCAAAAGTATATCTCAAAAGGGGGAAAATTATTTTTCTCATTTCAATTGCCGCAGACTTTTGATAGAGCCTTAATGACTGGTTTTCTGCCGATAGATTCTTTGTCTGCTAAATCGATAGATTTCATTTTGCCAAACGTATTAATTATTCCATACGAACAGAATTATCCAACATTAAAAGTAAAATCTTCTATTGCTCGAGTCAGGTTTTATTATCCAAATCCAGCTGGCGCGGCTAAAATTTACAATTTAAATTTATCTCAACCATCCGGCGTAAAACCAATCGCATTTATAAGCGGAGATTCAAAATTGTTTTTTATTGGCTTGCCTTTAAATAAAATTGACGGCAACAACAATGTAAATATTTTAGTCCATAAAATATTTTTTGAAAAATTTGGATTGAAATTATGATGAGAATAATAGCAATAACTTTTTTGTCTTTTAATATTCTATTTAGTCAACAATCGAAAGGAAAAATCGAAGGCAAAGTTATAGACGCTAAATTGAAAGACGGCTTGCCCGGGGTAAACGTTATAGTCAAAGGAACCTATTATGGAGCGGCTACAGATTTTAACGGAAAATTTTCAATAACAAATGTGACGCCGGGAAATTATATCGTCGAATTTTCATTGATTGGTTATAAAAAGGTACAATATACAGGGGTAAAAGTTGAAGCGGGGAAAACTACATTTTTAGAAGTTGCTCTTGAAGAAACTTCCTTAACTATTGAACAAGATATCGTCGTAATAGGAGACAAGCCTTTATTGCAAGCAGACGAAACTCAAAGCTTAAAAACGATAAGAAAAGAAGATATTGAAGCTTTGAAAGTAGAAAACATCAAAGATATAGTCGCTCAACAAGCTGGCATTGTAAAATCTGACGAAGCTTTGCATATTAGAGGCGGAAGAGCTTACGAAAATGCTTTTTTAGTCGATGGAATTTCTGTTCAAGATCCCTTAGCTGGAACTGGTTTTGGGTTGCAATTAAGCTCAAATTCTGTCGAAGAAATGGAAGTAATTACTGGGGGATTTAACGCCGAATTTGGGCAAGCCACTTCAGGTGTCGTAAATGTTAGAACAAGAGAAGGCGGCGAAAAATATAAAGGCTTCTTCTCATATAAAACTGACAAAATTTTCGGAGAAAATTCTTACCATGTTTTTAATACGGAAGTTTATGAGGCGAACTTAAGCGGACCAGAGCCAATCACAAGATTTATTCTTCCATCGATGGGACTAAAGTTGCCCGGCGAAATGTTCTTTTTCGGCAATTTCTTTGCTGGTTTAACAGACGGTATTACTCAAGGATATTACAAAGGGAAAGCAAAAAAAATTTATTCTTCTACTTTTTATGGAACCAGATTTGCTCCAAAATCTGAAAATAGCTGGTATTGGTCGGGAAAACTTACTTATAAATTTTCTCCGACTATGAAATTAAGCTATTCATATAATCAATCCGTAAATATAAATCAAAATTCTCAATCTTTACAATCTAATTTAGAATATGTAGAGCCTTCTCCCGGTTATCAATATAATTTCCAATATCTTTTAGACAATGCTAACGTTTTTACTCACAATAACAAATACCATACTATTAACTGGACGCATACTATCAATAAAAAAAATTTTTACGAAATAAAGCTTAGCAAATTTTTTACAAACCTAAGAGCCGACGCAAATGGAAAATACTGGTATGAATATAAAGAGCCGCTTGATATCGCAAATTTTCCCGTTCAATATTATAATTTGCAAAAGGACACTATTGGAGTCATTCAAGGAGATGGATTTTGGGATGTCGGGAATCCTTTTACCTGGCGCGATCACTATATGGAAAGTTACACATTTAAAGCCGACTTTACAAGTTTCATCGACGAGAAAAATAAATTTAAATCCGGAATTGACTTAACATTTAGCGAAATGCAGGTTATTGATATTTACAAGCCTTGGATTGGAACAATGGGCTTAAATAACGACTTATATAAAGTTCATCCTTCAACGGGAGCTTTCTACGCTCAAAATAATATTACATTCAGCGGAATGATTTTAAATTTTGGTTTGCGTTTCGACTTTTGGTTTCCCGGAAAATTTGTCGACAAAGCAATCGACAATCCTGATGTGATAACTATTCCAGATGAAATTAGAGTTAAATACAAGAAAAACACTTATTCTTTTTTGGGCATTGCAAGATACAAAGCTCGTTTAAGTCCAAGAGTCGGCATATCGCATCCTGTTACGGACAATCAAGTTCTATTTTTTTCTTACGGACATTTTAGCAAATGGCCGAAACCGCAATTTGTTTACGCTAAGCTTACGCCAACCAGCGCTCAATCAAGTTTTCAAAAATTTGGAAATCCAAATTTAAATCCGGAAACTACCGTCGCTTACGAAATAGGAATTAAGAATCAATTTACTCCCAACGACGTTTTAACCATAACCGCTTATTATAAAGACATTTTCGATTATATAAAAACAAGAACCGCCGCGATACGAAACGCAAGATTTGCCACGCAGAGTTTTATAACTTATGTAAATCAAGACTATGCGAGAGCTCGCGGTATTGAAATTGAGTTCAAGAAAAGAGAAGGAAGATGGTTTAATTTAAATTCTTATTTTTCTTATGCTTTAGTTACAACGAAAAGCTCGACAGCCGACGAAGGCGTTTTAGTATTGCAAGGAGATTTAGAAGAATCTTTAAAGGAATCTTACGCTCCTTGGGATAGGCCTTTTACATTTCAAACGAATTTAAATTTTTATATCGAAAAAAATAAAGCCCTTTTTAATCTTGGCAACGGGGTCTTAGACGATTATAATATAAACTTAAAGATTTTCTATCAATCGGGCAAAAGATATACTCCCGCCATATTCACGGGAAATTATTTATCCGATGGCAGACCTGAGTATGTTACAGATTATAAAAATCGTTATGGAAAAATTGCCAAAGATTGGTTTTGGGTAGATTTGAATTTTGATAAAAACATTAAAATAGGAAAAACAAATATAACATTATTTGTTGAAATAAATAACTTGTTCGACAATAAAAATTCTGCCATAATAAATCCGGTTACTGGAAGAGCTTATGAATATGGCGATCCGACGCCATCTTCTTGGAACGATCCGCTTTATCCCGATTTGCAGCCTCCGATTTCTCCTTATCCTTTTAATCCGGCTCGTTATTTAACTAAAAGAAACGCAAGAGTAGGAATTAATTACAAGTTTTAGTTTATGAAAAAATTAATAATTTTATTATCAGTAATTTTATTCAACGCTCAAGTCAGAGCTCAATTATTTCCATCATTAGGAGATCAAAGAATTGGCATTTCGACAGCTCAATTTTTAAAATTGCCTGTTGACGCAAGAGCTGTAGCTTTAGGCGAGACTTATGTCGCTATAGCAAACGACGTATCGGCTTTATATTGGAATCCAGCCGGGCTTGTTCAATCGCCCCGCAATCAAATAATTTTTTCTCACAACAATTGGCTTGCCGACATAAAACATCAGTTCCTAGCCGGCTCATACAAAATTAGCGACAACGATTTTATCGGCGCTTCTTTCATAGTTTTGACAATGGACGATATGCCTGTTACTACAGAGTTTAATCCTTTTGGCAATGGAGAGTATTTCAAAGTACAGGATCTTGCTTTTGGTTTCACTTATTCCAGAAAAATGACTGACAAATTTAGCTTTGGAGCTACGGTTAAATATATTCATCAAACTCTTGCAAAACTTACTGCTCAAGCTGTTTTAATGGATCTTGGAACTTACTATTGGACAGGTTTAGGAACGACGAGGTTTGCAGTTGCCGTTACAAATTTTGGCGGCGATATTGCTCCGTCCGGAAAAATAGTTTTGCTTTCGGGCGAAGCTAAAAAAAATTGGCAAGCTTTTTCTCCTCCGACTTTTTTTAGGTTCGGAATCGCTCTTGAGCCATATATGGACGAATATAATATTTTAACTTTTTCAACTCAGTTAAATCATCCAAACGATAATAAGGAAAATTTAAGCTTGGGTTTAGAATACAGTTGGGCAAAAGCTCTTTATTTGCGTTTAGGATATAAGCTCAATATTGCTCGCCAGGACATTTCTTTTGGAGCTGGATTGAGATACAAAATTTATTTTACAGATTTTGGTTTCGATTATTCTTTTACTAATTTTGAAACGCTTGGTCCTTTGCATAGATTTACAATAATTTTGGGTTTCTAATATGAAAAGCGTAAAAATAATTATTAAAATTTTTTTAGCGATTATCCTTTTGACTGCAGTCAATTGTTCCGATAAATTCGATATTGACGAAGCGAAAGAATTAGCCAAGGCAAACGAAAAACAGAAATATGGCGATACGGTTTATATTTTGCAAAAGCCAATTTGGAATCAATTTCTCAAGCCAAAAAAAATTTTAATTGGAAAAGACGGATTTATTTATGTTGCCGACTCCATTAACGGCGGACGCATAACGTTAATGAATCTTGCGGGACAAAAACTTTCTGAACTTTTTGTTAAAAATCCTTATTACATCGCTCAAGATTACAAATTAAATCTTTTCATTTGCGCCGAGTTTGATACTTTATCTCAAACATACTCCGCCGTTTATAAGCTTAATCTCGTCGAAGCTCGACACGATCTTTCAAAAGCGAAATTGAAAAGAATTCTTCCAAAAACTTCTTTAGATTTTTCTAAACCTGAAAGAAAATTTACCGCAATAAACATTTTTTACAATAACGATTTTATAATCGCTCGAAGCGGACCTGTTAACGGTTTGGTAGATCCCGACAATTCAATTTTATATTACAAAAATGACGACGAATTTTTCGGGAGAATTCCAGATTTTATTCCGATTGGATCAGGCATTTTAACGGCAGATAACATTAGTTCTATGATTTCTACTAATAAAAAGAATTTAGATTTTATGATGTGTTTAATTAGCCAGACTAACTTTAAGTTTCAATGGCTTAAATATGTTTCTACTATGGATAAACAAGGCTATGAGATATTTCTAAGACCCGGCGAATCTCAATTAATGACGCCAAATAAATTTTCGCAACCAATGGATTTAACTATCGATTATAAAAACAATATCTACATTGTCGACGCTGCAAAAGATTCCGTATTTAAATTTAATCAATCAGGCGACGAATATCATTCTTTTGGGGGGTCGGAATTTTTTGAGGAGCCAGTATCTATAGCTCATTTTGACAAGACTTTATATGTAGTCGACAAAAAGAAAAACGCAATATTACGATTTATTCTTTCTACTGATATACGATAATTTTTTACAATATCGTTATATTTAATTAAGTAAAAATTTTAACATAGCTATGAAAAATAAAATTTTTTTGATTTTAGCTTTAGTTTTATTTTCTTTTTCGAATTATTATTCTCAACTTATTTATTCAATTGCAGAAATTCGCGAAAACGACGCTAATGGCATTCCTAAATTAGTTAATAATATTGTCGTTATTCGCGGCGTGGCTACATCGACAAATCAATTCGGAAGTTCGGGACCTGGCTCCGTACAAGACAATACGGCTGGCATATCTGTATACGGCTCCAATTTTGCCGGAGTCTATCAGATTGGCGATTCTGTTTTAGTCAAAGGAAGATTAGAAAATTATAATGGATTAGCTCAAATAAATGTAAACGCTCCAGGCGGCGTTGTTTCTCTAATCAAAGGTTCGGTTAGATTCGATACTATTATAGCTACTCTAAAAGATATAATCGATCAAAATTGGCAAGAAGTCGAAGAATTTGAAGGAAGATTAATCAGAATTAACAATGTTACGATTCAGGCTACAGGTTCTTTTCAGGGTAATAAAAATTATACAATTAGCGACAATACCGCGACTTTAACTAACGGACTTCGTATCGACGCCGACGTATCTTCGCTTGTCGGTCAACCCATTCCATCGGGTTCTATTGATATTATCGGCATATTAGGACAATATAAAACTTCCGCTCCTTATTCCAGCGGATATCAATTGCTTCCAAGATCGATAAACGATTTAATTTATCAATCAGCCCCATTGATTATTCCTCCGGTTCTAGCTTCAAATATAACAAAGAATTCTTTTACAGTATATTTTAAAACTTCTCGCAACGGATATGGAAAAGTAAAATATGGATTAACAAATCAACTCGAATTAGGAGAAATCGAATCGCAAACATTTACCACAAATCATCAAATTGTAATTTCTAATTTATCTTCATCAAAAAAATATTATTATAAAGCCATTGCTTATAATGAAATTGGAACATCGCAAAGTTCAATACAATCAGTTACAACAGCGGGGGAATCTGATCAAAATTCAAAAATATTTGTTTATTTTAATAACACTGTAGATCATTCAGTTGCTATACCGGGAAATGAAGCTCAAGGAAACGTTAATTTTCAAGAAAAATTGATTGAAAGAATAAATGCCGCGACATATTCAATCGATTTTGCTCTTTACAGCTTCTTTGGCTTAGAAAACGTTGTCGCCGCTTTGCTTCTTGCTAAAGACAGGGGTGTAAAGTTAAGATTTATTTATGAAAATAGAACTAATCAAGACAACGCGCAAGCTCTCATCAACGCGGGCGTTCCATATATTAAAAGAAATCCAACTTTAGTTGGAATTATGCATAACAAATTTTTCATCTTCGACGCTCGCGATCAAAATCCTGACAACGATTATGTTTGGACCGGAAGCTGGAATGTCACCGCAACTGAATTAAATTGGAAAAACAACGTCGTCGTAATAAAAGATAAAAATGTAGCTTTAGCTTATTTGCAAGAATTTGAAGAAATGTGGGGCAGCTCCGACGATATTCCAAATTCAAGCTCGTCAAAATTTGGCAATCAAAAAACAGACAATACTTCGCACGCTTTCAACATTGGCGGAAAATATTTGTATGTCTATTTTAGTCCATCGGACGGCGTTGAAAATAAAATAATCAGCGAAATATCCGCAGCCGATTCTTCCATATATTTTTGTCAATTTGCTTTCACAAGCGACAATTTATTTAACTCTATCAATTCCGCGAAAAATCGCGGCGTATCCGACATAAGAGGCGTAATTACTGAAACTTCGATAACAGGAAGCAAATTCAACAACTTGAAAAACATTTGCGAAGTTTGGGAAAATGCCGGTTATAAATCGCATCACAAATATGGCATTATAGACGCGTCATATATTTACAGCGAGCCGACGGTAATTACAGGCTCGCACAATTGGACTTTATCGGCAAATACAATAAACGATGAAAACACATTAATTATCAAAGACATTTTTATCGCAAATCAATTTATGCAAGAATTCAAAAAGAGATACAACGACGCCGGAGGAACAGGAATTTTCAAAGTTCCAAACATTACTTCTGTCGAAAATTTTGAATCCTTAGCCGACAACTTTGAAATTTATCAAAATTATCCAAATCCTTTCAATTCTATCACGACAATATCTTTTTACATTTCCAAAGATTCTCGAGTTAATTTAAAACTTTACGATATATTTGGCAGAGAAATAAAAACTCTTTACGACAACCAAGCGAAAGCGGGAAAAACTGTCATTGATTTTAAAGCCGAAGATCTTGCAAGCGGAGTTTATTTTTACGTTTTTAACTTTAATGGAAAATCGTCAACAAAAAAAATGATTTTGTTAAAGTAAATAAATTTCTTGCAATATTTACATTTTAAAATAATAAAAAAGGTCGCCCTTTAAGCGACCTTTTTGTCTGTCTAAATAAATCTAATTATCTTATTAAATTTAATTTAATTTAAAATAGAAAAAATCTTTTCTGAAACTTTTTCAATCGGCTGATCGCCGTCAATTTCTATTAATTCATTTTTATTTTTATAGAAATCCAAAACTGGCTGAGTAGACGATCTAAAAACTTCTAATCTTCTGCGAATAGTTTCTTCTTTATCGTCGTCGCGTTGATAAAATGGATTTTCAGCTCCGCACTTTGGGCAACTTTTCAAATCGCCGTCTTCAAGCAAATTAATAATATATCCGCACACTTTGCAAACTCTCCGATTCGACAATCGTTTAATTATTTTTTCATCTTCGACGTCGATTGATATTTTATATGTTGCCGCTTGAGGCAATTCGCCTAAAATTTTTTCAAGCGTTAGAGCTTGATTTAACGTGCGAGGATATCCATCGAGAATAAATCCCTTAGAACATTTTTCGTCAGTTAATGTTTCTTTCACTAAATCTGCCATAAGCTCGTCATTGACTAATTCTCCTTTTTCCATTATCTCTTTAACTTTTAAGCCCAACGGCGTTCCTTTTTTAACAGATTCTCTTAAAATATCCCCAGTTGAGATATGAGGGATCTGATATTTTTCGGCGATAATTTTAGCTTGAGTTCCTTTGCCGGCTCCTGGAGCTCCAAATAGCATTATTCTCATTTTTGCGCCTTTATTTTTGTTTTAATTTTAAATATAACAAAAATTAATTATTTATCGATTATTTTTAATTAGTTAGAACGACTCAAATCAAAATTCTTAGAGCTTAAAGAAATTCTTCCTTTTTCTATATCAATCGATATAACTTCGACGTCTATAATATCTCCGACTTTCAAAGCTTCGAGCGGATTTTTAATAAATTTGTTTGATATTTGCGAAATATGCAAAAGCCCGTCTTGCTTAACTCCGATATCCACAAAAGCTCCGAAGTCTACAATATTTCTTACGACCCCTTTTAACTTCATTCCAATTTGCAAATCTTCAATTTTCATAGCGTCGCTTCTAAAAATTGGCTTGGGCAATTCTTCGCGCGGATCCCTGCCGGGCTTTTTCAGGTTTTCAATTATATCTTGAAGAGTAAAAATTCCAATTCCTAATTTATCCGCTATTGATTCGAGCTTTTTATTCTTTAAATTTAAATCTATTATAGACGGAGAGCTTTTTATCGTTTCGATTGAAAGATTTAAAAATTTTAGAAAAGCGTTTGCGGCCTCATATGATTCCGGATGTATAAACGTATTGTCTAAAGGATTAACTCCATCGGATATTTTCAAAAAGCCAGCGCATTGCTCGAAAATTTTTTCTCCCACGCCAGGAACTTCGAGAATTTGCGTTCTACTTAAAAATTTGCCGATTCGTTCTCTATACTTTACGATATTATTTGCAAGTCGTTTATTCAAACCTGAAACGTATGAAAGCAGCGAGGCAGAGGCCGTATTTATATCTACGCCGACGTAATTTACGCAGCTAATTACCACGTCGTCAAGTTTTTTCGCGAGTTCTTTTTGATTGACGTCATGTTGATACAAGCCGACTCCGATTGATTTTGGGTCTATTTTTACGAGCTCGGCAAGCGGATCGAGCAATCGACGAGCGATTGAAATATTTCCTCTTTGAGCGGCGTCAAGTTCTGGGAACTCTTCTTTTGCAAGCGGCGAAGCCGAGTATACCGATGCTCCAGCTTCGCTTACTATAACGTATTGCGTTTTAAGCTTATGTTTCTTAAGTAAATCTGCGATAAAAAATTCAGTTTCGCGAGAAGCTGTTCCATTTCCTATGGCGATTACGTCGACTTTATATTTTTTTATTAATGAAACGACGATTGTTTCAGCTTCGTTTAATCGATTTTGAGGAGCGTGAGGATAAATTGTATCTCCTTTAAGATATTTTCCTGTAGTATCAATAACGGCAACTTTGCATCCGCTTACATAACCAGGATCGATTCCCATAATAATTTTTCCATAAACGGGAGGTTGCAGCAATAATTGTCGAAGATTTGCGGCAAATATTTCTATCGCATGCGAGCTTGCTATTTCTGTCAATTCGTTTCTAATTTCTCTTTCGATAGAAGGGAATATTAATCTTTGAAACGCGTCTGTACAACATTCTTTAATAAGATCTTCGAAAACCGTTTTTTTATCTTTTGTAAAAATTGAATAAATTCCATTTAAAATTTCATCCTTTTCAAATTGCAAAGAAACTTTCAGAAATCCTTCGTTCTCGCCGCGATTTATCGCAAGCGTTTGATAAGGTTTAATTGATTTAATTGGACTTTTGAACTCATAATAAATTTGATATGTGTCTTTCTTTTTTTCTGTTTCTTTTCCATCTTCAGATTTTGACGAGCATATATGGCCTTTTTCAAATATCGTTTCTCTGGCAAACTTTCTGATATCGGCGTTATCGCTAATCATTTCAGCGATTATATCTTTCGCTCCTTGAATCGCTTCTTTTTCATTCTTTGCTCCGAGTTCTACGTTGACGTATCCTTTTGCAATTTCTATAAGATCTCCCTTGAATTTTGGATTATCTAAAATAAAAAGCGCAAGAGGTTCCAATCCTTTTGATTTAGCGATAGTTCCTCTTGTTTTTCTTTTTGGTTTATATGGCAAATATAGATCTTCGACTTCTTGCAATTTTAACGAATTTTCTATTCTTTCTTTAAGCTCCGGCGTAAGTTTTCCTTGTTCTTCAATGCTTTTTATTATACTTTGTTTTCTTTCTTCTAATATTGTCAAGTATTGCCAACGATCTTCGATATTTCGAAGTTGTTCTTCGTTCAAGCCGCCGGTTTTATCTTTCCGATATCGAGCGATAAAAGGCGCGGTGGCTTCTTGTTGAAACAATTCGATAACGATTTTAACTCGTTCTGTTTTTAAGTTTAATTCTTGAGCTATTACTTTAAATATGTCGATCATAATCCTACATTTATTTTTTGTAAACCATAAAAATATGATTTTAGATAATTAATTTTCAACTTGAATATTAAAAGCTTTTTTTTATATCAAAAAGTTGATATTTAAAAAAATTTTAATGCGATTAAAATATTTTATTCCCCATCGTAAAAATTATTTGATCAACTAAATCGGAAAATAAAAATCGAATTTTTGATTTTATTTATTAAAACAGCTATTAGCAAAAAAACTCCATTAAATATTTATAACAAAAGAATAAAAAATGAACTGAGTAATTTTACAATTCAATGTAAGCAAAATTTTAACGCCAGAAAAAGTTATTTTTTTTATTTTAATAAAATTCCTTTCAGCTAATAGTTAAAGTATTAAAACTAAAAAAATAAAATATTATGTTTCCGAAAAAATTAATTAATAATAATAATTTTCAAATTTTATTAGATAGAAAAATAATACGGGAATTCAGAAACAAAAAAAACTAAAATTTTGACACAAAAAGGCAGTCTAAAAGACTGCCCCTGAATTTAATTCCTTTAGCGGATAAATGATAAAATATAACACTATAATTAAACAAATCGAAATTAAAATTATTGAAGAAAATTAAAACAAACCTTCGATAGAAAGATATCTTTCGCCGGTATCATAATTAAAGGCTAATATGCGCGAGCCTTTTTTAATTTCCGTCAATTTTTTATTTACCGCGGCAAGCGAAGCTCCAGATGAAATTCCAATAAAAATTCCTTCTTTTAAAGCGCACTCCTTAGCAAAATGAAAAGCTTCTTCTTTAGAAACGGTAATTATTCCATCCAACAAATCGCGTCTTAAAATAGAAGGAACAAAACCAGCTCCTATGCCTTGAATTGGGTGCGGTCCAGGTTGACCTCCGCTTAAAACGGGGGAAAGTTCAGGTTCTACGGCAAAAACTTTTAAATTAGGAAATTTTTCTTTTAAGACAATTGCGCAAGCGGTTATATGTCCTCCAGTTCCGACTCCTGTAATCAAATAATCTAAACCATCTGGAAAATCATTTAATATTTCTTGAGCGGTAGTTTTTATATGAACATCCACGTTAGCTGGATTGTCAAACTGCATTGGCATCCAGGAATTCGGAGTAGTTTGTATCAGCTCGTTAGCTTTTTCAATTGCTCCTTTCATACCTTTTTCGCGCGGAGTTAAAACAAATTCAGCGCCAAAAGCTGCCATTATTTTACGTCGTTCAATTGACATAGATTCTGGCATAACAAGTATAAGTCTATATTTTTTTACTGCGCATACCATAGATAGACCAATTCCGGTATTTCCGCTTGTCGGCTCAATTATTACGGTATCTTTATTTATCTTTCCTTTTTTTTCTGCGTCTTCAATCATAGACAATGCGATTCTATCTTTAATGCTTCCCGCGGGATTTTGTCTTTCGAGTTTATACCAAACTTCGTAATCAGAGCTAAACAGATTATTAATTTTAACGTGCGGAGTATTTCCTATTATTTCTAAAATGTTATTCAATTTCATATAATTATCCTCTTATTATTTTTAAAGAATAAAACTAACGAGAATTAAAATTTAATTATTTAGAATGGCTTAAGCGTCTACACAAATATTTATCGGCGAGAACAAAATTCAATTTTTTAAGCTCAAAAAAGTTTTTCTTGCAATTTGGAGAAAAAACTATCGTCATAAGTCAAAATAAATATTAAATTACGAAATTAATAGGATCGTTTTCAAACTCTTTAGAAGTTCTAACTTTAACTTCGCTTTTATTATAAACGATTGAAAAAGGGGGTATGCTTTCTGTTATCCAGGCGTTGCCGCCTATTATGCTATCGTGACCAATTATGGTGTTTCCTCCTAAGATTGTTGCTCCAGAATAAATAATAACATTATCTTCTATAGTTGGATGTCGTTTTGTATTTGCAAAAGCTTTCTTTACGCTAAGAGCGCCTAATGTTACGCCTTGATAAATTTTGACGTTATTTCCTATAATTGTAGTTTCTCCGATTACAATTCCCGTTCCGTGATCAATAAAAAAGCTTTTTCCAATTTCGGCTCCGGGATGAATATCGATGCCAGTTTCTTGATGAGAAAACTCAGTTAGCAAGCGCGGGAAAATCGGAACATTCATTTTATAAAAAATATGAGCAAATCTATAAACGGCTATTGCAAAAAAACCGGGATAAGTGAGTATAACTTCGTCAATGCCTTCGGCGGCTGGATCGCCGCTGGCAATAGCTTCAGCGTCTAATAACAGAATCTCTCGGGTTTCCAAAATTTCGGAAAAAAAATTATTTATAATTATTTCGATTGCTTCAATATTTTCTTTATATAGCGGCTTCAATATTTTTGCAAGCTTAATTTTTAATTTTAAAAGCTCTATTTCTATTTCCTCGGGGCTATTTGCTTGTATTTTGCCAAAACGCGGAAAGAGCAAGGACAATAATTCCAATATAAACTCTTGAGATTCAGGTTTTGACGGCAGGTTATGCGTTATTTTTTCTCTTTCGTCAAATATTCTTTTCGACAACTCATATAGGTTAACTTTTATTTCCATAAAATTAATTTATATAATTATGCAAAATTAGCGAAAAAATATGCAAATTTATGTTCAAATAAACAACAAAAAAAATTGTTAAAAAATTCAAAAAAAAGTATTTTAAAATAAAAAGAAAAAAATTATGTCTAAAAGCATAAATAAAATTTACGATTTAAAAGACAATCTAAAAATAATCGAAGGCGAGTCATTTCACCTTTCAAATTATCCGACAAAATTAAATATTAAAGTAAAAAAAGAAAAAATAATAAAAGAGCTTAGCAAAAACATAAAAGAAATTTTAATATTGCAAGACAAGTTATACGCTCAATCAAAATATGCCGTATTATTTATTTTTCAAGGAATGGACGCTTCTGGAAAAGATAGCATTATAAAACACGTAATGGGCGGCATTAATCCTCAAGGATGTCGCGTTGTTAGCTTCAAGCAGCCAGCTCAAGAAGAATTAAACAGAGATTATTTATGGCGCATACACAATAAAATACCCGAAAGAGGAATGATTGGAATTTTCAACAGAAGTCATTACGAAGAAGTTTTAACTGTTAGAGTTAATAATCTTCTTAAATATCAAAATATTCCAGAAGAATTTATTGACGAGCAAATTTGGAAAAGAAGATTTAGACAAATTGTCGATTTTGAAAAATATTTATATGAAAATGGCATAATTATAAAAAAATTCTTTTTGCATATTTCGTCAGAAGAACAAAAGAAAAGATTTTTAAAACGCATCGAAGAAAAATCAAAAAATTGGAAGTTTAGCAAAACAGACGTCGATGATAGAAAAAAATGGAACGATTTTCAGCTATGCTACGAAGACGCTATAAAACATACGTCTTTCGAATGGGCGCCTTGGCATATTATACCAGCTGACGAGAAATTTATTGCGCGACTTTTAGTATCAAAATTTATAATTGAAACTTTAGAAAACTTAAAATTAAAGTATCCGGAGATTTCATCAGACAAATTTGACGAACTTATTTTATGTAGAGAAAAGCTTTTAAATGAGTAAAGAATTGATTAAAAAAGATAACAAGAGTAAAAAGATGTTTCATTCGTTTTAGCGCTATTTAGGAGCTAATTTAGTCTTAAGCCTTTTAAGTTTATATGACAATACTCAAATACTATAATATCAAAAATATCAAAATATTAATTTGTTTTAATTGAAGATAGGCCGCCATCAACTTTAATAATCTGTCCGGTTATAAAAGCTGCTCTATCAGAAAGTAAAAATTCCGCCAGCGAAGCCGCTTCAAAAGCAGAACCGATTCGTTTCAATGGATGACGTTCTTCAAAAGTTTTTATTTTCTGTTCGCTATTTAAAAGTTTTTCTGCAAGTGGAGTATTAGTCAAAGAAAGCGCTATGCAATTTACTCTAATATTAGGAGCAAACTCGGCGGCTAAGGAGCGAGTCAATCCTTCTATTGCGCCTTTTGCGGATGCTATTGAAGCATGGTAAGGCAAACCAGTTTGAACGGCGACCGAACTAAATAAAACAATGCTTGCCTTGCCGCCTGACTTTAAATTCTGTAAATATTTTTTTATTACTTTTACGGCGCCTAAAAAATTAATTTCAAGATCAAATAAAAAATCTTCGAGTTTAAGATTTGTAAATGGTTTCAAATTAATCGAACCAGGCAAGTAAACCAAGCCTGCAAAGCTTTCTTTGATTTCAGGCAAATTGTCAATTGATTTTGTAGAGTCCCCTTCAAAAAATTTAACATTATTTAAGCCGTACAAATTTTTATTATTTCTACTTATTACAATCGTTTGATGATTTGCCGATAAAAGTTTTGTAAGTTCTAATCCGATTCCAGATGTTCCGCCAAAAATTAAATAAGTTTCCATTTTAAGCTTCTTTTAGTTATGATACATAAGCATTTGAAAAAAATCTTTAAATTTTTCAATAATAAATTAATTTAATAACACGATGAACGGTAAAAATTCTCTAAAACAGCATAAAGATAAATATCTACAAGATTTTGATTGAAAAAAAAGAAAGATCGAAAAAATAAAAAAAAGAATATTGAAGCTAAAGTCTATTTCCATATTCTATCAACATATTTTTTTGATGGATTTTCGATTTTTGATTTGGATATAAACCCGTCATTATATAAGCTGCGTCTAAACTGACGTAAGGAGTAAGAAAATTTTGAAAAAAGATATAATTCTTCAAAATTTTTACATTTTTTCATAGTCTATATTAGTATTTATTGTTTGATAAAATCCAAAATTTGATGAAAATATTTAGTTTTAGGAGATCTAAAAAATCCAATAAGAACCATTCATAATATGCGCGCTCGCCCAGCAGTTAAGCAATAGCATATTATTTTTATTAACATTTATACGTTTATTTTTGAAATATTTAAGATTTTCATTGCTTTCAGAAAAATTATAATTTAATAGCAAAAAATATTGTTATAAGAAAAATTCATATATAAGTTGCTGATTACTATAACAAACAAATAAAAATATTTAAAAATTCAAAAAATTTTTATTGCATAACATAAGAAAAATTTAAAATGATTATCCGTAAGATTAGATTGTTATATTGCGCAATATTTAAAATATGTCGTCGACCTCCTAAGAATTTTGTATTACTGGGGGACGACGACAATGATAAACAAGCAGCGTATAATATTTTGTTGAAATTCAGGTTGGTAAAAAATAAATTCCTCCCCTGTATGAAAGAAAATAAAACAAAAACAAACAGAGGAAGATAAACTATGAAATCCCTCAATAACTATTTAAGGGATTTTACAATGAGAATCAAGTCTTTTACCTTCGACAATTTGGTAAAATTATCAGTAGAGAAGGCAAAAGAGATGCTTACAGAAGTATTACAAGCGGCTTTAGAAGAAGAGGCTCTTAAGAGCTTAGGAGTAACAAAGAAAGGAGAGCATAAAAAGATAGGATTGGTTATTTTAATTCAGGCTATAGAAGGACAATAGATACAATTATTGGCGCAATAAAATTCAAGAGAATAAGAGTAGTTTTCAAGCATAAGAGTAAGAAGTTTGAATCTAAGATAATAAAGAAGTATAGCCGGCGAGATAGCGAATTGATTTATCTGACATTGATAGGATATTTTACGGGACAGAGTTGTAGGAAGATGGCTGTTTTGTTACAAAAGATGTATGGGACGATATTATCACCATCTGGGGTAAGCAGGGTATTAAAGGTAATAGATAAGAAAAGAGATGAATTTCATAAAAGGAGAATAGATAAATATTATCGATTTATATGGTTAGACGGCAATGTATGTAAAAGTTCGAAATATTGGGAAATTTTGGGTTTTATTGGCCTTAGGCGAAGATGAAAAGGGCAAAAAAGAGCTAATAGATTTTAGCATAAGTAAGAGAGAAGATAAGTTGAGCTATGAAGAATTTTTGGAGAATTTGAGAGAAAGGGGTTTAAGAAAACCCTTAATATTTGTCATTGATGGCCATAGAGGTTTACTATCAGCAATCCAGACAGTATTTCCATTTTCTAAGATACAGGTCTGTGTGGCTCATAAGCAAAGAGATGTATTAAA